>Ga0316189_10003495_pt1 | contig 15234 bp, 11 predicted proteins | sample LowCovwburrow_MG_FD_204930 | JGI IMG/M metagenome (GOLD analysis project Ga0316189, IMG submission 204930) | Coastal sediment microbial communities from Maine, United States - Lowes Cove worm burrow | ecosystem: Environmental > Aquatic > Marine > Coastal > Sediment | place: USA: Maine... | reverse complement strand
AAGTAATCGTCGTAAGGCAGGTTCTTGCACGTGCCCTCGCTATGGGCGACGGCACAATCTATCGTGAACCTCGCAGTGACGCGATCGGTGGTGGTAAACAGGCCGGTGACGCCTTCCACCTCGACGAAAGGATTGCCCCGATAAAAGTAATCCATCGTCAAAGCAGCGACTGAATTTGCAAGCAGCACGTTGCAGAATGCAGCAAGTGGGAACATAAATAAGCTGGACTTGCTTGTCACAACAATACCCCACTTAAAATTCAGCCGTAATAATTGAAACTCACTATGGCTTTCGTTACTGACCACACCAATCTGAGCTTTGCATTATCCACAAAAAAATATGGCTTATTCTACTTGTGTGACTGTTGACGCCGATCAAACATTAGTCGGATAAGCGCCCCTTAGCAGCGGTAAATAGTCAGACTATGGCATTCTCTTGCCACTTGGTATTATCGGAACCAAATGTCTCAAAGCGGCGCAATTATGCTCCCCAAATGCCCTTGCGGTAAGTCCTCAAAAACTCCCAGCTGAACCTATACCTAACTTGGTAGCAAGAAATCTTTGGCTGCCCGTTGTGGCGCCTGTAGACAGGCGGTCATTTTTGGACAGGCTGTTCCAAGCGTATACCGAATAGGGCTGTACCTCTAGGTAGGGCAGGTCGTGAGAGGGGTATTATTGTTTGGCAGGGTTTGCAAGATTTCACAATTCAAGAACTGACTCGCTCAGCCTAAAAATAGTCGATAACGGCCCCGTGTTTGGTCAGGAACGTTTGCAACCCATTGTCGGGACCGCCTCTGAATGATCCAAATAGGCCACTTACTGCACAGCTGGTGGCAATAACCCATATCCGGCAACTCCTCTGGCTGCATTTTAGGCACACTTAGGTTATGGTTAAGTTGATCTGCATCAAACACCGATTTGGGTTTTCGCAGTAGGCTGAACCCGTGTGGAGCAGGCTTTCGGGTTGTGCAGTCAGTTTACTTCGCCGTAGGAAATAGTCTGATAAAAATGGAGAAGACGATGAGCAAGTCACTGAAAAACCTGATTCTTGGCGCTGGATTGGTCGGCAGCACATTCCTTGCGGCAGTCGGTGTAAATGCTGAAGTCAGTGAGTGGATTAAGGCGGACTATGGCAACTTCTGCGCGTCGTGTCATGGGCTTGATGGGACGGGTAATGGTCCGATGACAGATGTACTAAAAGGCAAGCCAAGTGATCTGACTGTCCTGGCTAAAAACAATGGCGGCAATTTCCCATACCAGAAAGTGTACAGAACTATTGATGGCACCTATGAGCAAGGAAATATTCGCGCACACGGTTCCAAGGAGATGCCCATTTGGGGTGATGTTTTCCGCAGGAAAGCTACCAGCGAAAATCGTTACATGGAGAGCAAAGGCAGGATGATGGCCCTAATCCAATATATTGAATCCATGCAAAAGAAGTAGCAGTTGTTTAGTGTGTAGAGCAGCCGGTCATTTTGATCGGCTCGCTTCGCCAATCTTTCCTGACAAAAAATTTTCGCTGTAAAGAGGGTTGCGGTAGCCGAGGCAGCCGACCACTGCCTTCACGCGACCAGCATATAACCCATCTAATTTGCACCCTCTCGATTTCTCTCCGGAGTTGCCAACCAGGCGGCAATTTTGGCCCGGTCGGTCACCCTCGATGTCTCTTATGATCGCAGCAAAAACTGTAGTAAGGCTCGCTGGGCCAAGTAAATAAAGCAGCTGATTGGTAAAACCCCAGCCCACGCTCGAAATATTCTGCCATGTGCTTTAGAAGTAATACTTTACTTCTAGTAATCCTTCAAAAAGCTATATGAAGGTAAGGTTGTGCAGCGGTCATGGCCCCAGGCCCCCCACCAAAAAGAAGGGTGTGCGAAATGGGGCTAGCGTAACGACGCTAGAATGTTCTCTTCACAGTCATGGAGACGTTGTCCCGATCGTTCAGGGGACCTGTTGTGCCTGGGTACGAGGGACCGAAGTACGCGCTGTACTTTGCGTCCAGGATCCATACCTCGTTGACCAGGAAAGAGACGCCCACGCTGGCGTTACCCAACTCCTCTTCGAGAATGGAACCCTGGGGTGGCTGCTCACCGTCAATGCTATAGGACACGTTCACCGGCAGCGTCATGTCCCAACCCGGGAACACCTGGTACCAGGTGGGCTCGAACTTCACGGCTATCTGGGTGGTGACACGCCCCTTGTGCATGTCTACGTCGGCATACTGTTCATTTTTCTTGTATTTATCCAACCAGCTCGTGGTGTACTCGACGATCCATTTACCCCCATCCCACAGCCCCCAATCCCCGTTCAGGAAACCCAGGCCATTAACAACCACGCCCCAGATGTCGCCGGTTGCCCCGGGGTAGTCATCGGGATCGTAAGAATAATCGGCGGGGGTCGCGCTGGGGTCCGCGAGTGCGCGGAGAAGAGATGAACGGAAATCCGGGTTCAGACCCGCGTTTTTCCGGTAGACGATATCCATGCCGAAGCTGATATCGAACATCTGCTTGGACAGGGAGAGGCCGAAGGTCTCCACCTCCTTCTTGAACGCCCAGCCCCATTCACCTAAGACGAGAGCATTGGCGCCGCCCTCATCCCAGGGTTTCGCAAATTGGGCGACCTTCGCAGGATCTACACCGCCCAGGGTGCCATAGACACCCGCCACGGTGCGGTCAGAACCATTGATATAGACCAAACTGGTCTCCAGTTGCCAGGGCTCGATGTAGTACTGCAGGTTGAAACCGTATTCCCCGGAGTCCTCGACCTTGTTGTCCCTCACCTTGAAACACTGCCTCTGCGAGCCAGGCTCACCATTCGGGCCAAAAGGGCCTCCGGCGGTCAGCACAAAACACTGGCTGTTTTCCGTGAGTACCTCAACCGGGCTCCAGTAGGTGCCGGTTTCCGGGTTGCGGTTGACCCGGTGTTCGAACTCATAGTAGCCGTTGATGGTGAGGTTGTCGGTGAGCTGCCACACGCTTGAGATCTTGGTGGATGGCAGGAACAGCTCCTGGGCTTCCGTCCCCGGCACCGCCAGCCCCTTGGCTGAATCCAGCGCCGTCATGGACCCGGCGATACCGGTGATGGCGCCCATAGCCAGCAGACTCTGACCCCAGAAAATGGTGTGCCGGCCGGCCCTCACACCCAGGGCCGTATCGCCGATGCCCCAGTTGCCAAACACGAAGGCGTCCAGCAGCTCGCCACCGTAGTAGTGCAGATCTTCAGCCTCATCGCTGTAGTCACCGGGCTTGTAGGTGAGCCCGGCCCAGGAATAATCGTAGGGCAGGCCGGTGATGGGCAGCGCGCCCTTTTTCGGGTTATCGCTATTTTCGTAGGCGGCATCGTACCAGCCGGCGCCGCTGATACGAAAACCAAAGTCCTGTCTCCAGACCACGTCCAACTCCGAGCGCAAGTCGACCCGGGCGCTGGCAATACCTCCGCTCTTTCGATCTACCGAATAGTCCCCGTCATCTGCAATGCTACCAGCGGGATTCTTGGTAAGGTCGACCACACTGCGCTTGGTCGGGCCGACCCGCGACATCAAGTTGCCGGTAAGGGTGTTATCCCAGCGGATATTCCAATCGTCCCCGGTATCAAGCTGGAACGCCCCGGCTTGTGAGCTGAAAGCGGTAAGTACAGACAATGCGATCGCTTTTTTCTTCATGAGACTCTCCCTTTGGGCATTTTGGTATAGGTAAGTTTGCGCTGTTTCAGGCGACCTGCCACCTTGAAGTATCCCTGTAAGACCGGACTGGGTAGGCATAGCCCTGGATTACGATTGTTACCAGCAACATACAAGCTATAGCAAAAAATTTGCGTGCTTCTCTATTCCCTTGTCTGACGGATCGAATTCCCTGAGCGTTAAAATTACCCCCAGTGTGGAAAATGTTATTGACTCAGGACAATAACACTACAAAAAGTATGTAAAATAGTCGGGCTGTGTACGGGGTGTGACGACGAACCCGCAAATCTCTCCAAGACGATTGCAACAGCCCCCAGCATTATCTACAATCGCATCCCTTATGTCGGGGGGTGATTCTGCATTCCCCGATCTGATTAAGGCTGGCGTAGCTCAGTAGGTAGAGCAGCTGATTTGTAATCAGCCGGTCGGGGGTTCGATTCCTCTCGCCAGCTCCATATTTGTCAATAAGTTATAAAATAATCTGCCCGTGGCGACTCTCCAGGCACCCATTTGGGGCCCCGCTTGGGTGCGCCTGATTGGGGCGCTTCTAGCGTTGCAAAAATGGCTATACAGGTAAGGTAAAAACTCGTATGCAGGGGCGCACACCCGCACTATCGGAATCTGAGGATGGGTGCGTTTTCGAAGCGGAGTAGTTTAGCGGCCTGAGCGCAGCCGCTCGCTTTTTCGATTCCATAGAAGCTAAATGTCGGTACCGTCCAAACAGGTCGCCTGGCCTGCGCTACGGTTACTTTTTTGCCTTATGTTTGGGCCAGAACCAGCGTGGCATTATCCTGGCCCGCAGGCGCCTGCTCAAGTTTGCCAGTCATCAGATCCTGCGTGGTTTGTTGCAAACTGTTCGAGGCCACAAGTAGGCGAAAATCATCGTCGTTTAATAGGGACCAGGCCCCATCGCTTGCCAGGCACAGAAGATCCCCTGCCTGTGGATGCCATTGCTGAATGCTCGCCTGTGGCAGATCCCGGCTACCCAGGGCCTGGGTGAGTAAATTCAGGTCCGGATCGTGCTGCGCCTCGTCTTCAGTAATTCTGCCCGAGGCCAGCTTCATTTCAGTGACAGAGTGATCCCGGGTACGCGCTTGCAAGCCTGCATCGGAATAATGAAAAATTCGAGTATCCCCCACATGGCCAGACCAGGTAGCACTGGGTGTCACAACCAGAATGGTCAATGTGGTCTGCGGTGGGCGATGCTCCCTTTCATGAGCAAGGGCTTTTACTGCCTGGTGAGAGCGCATGATCATGCGATCAATTCGCTCCGGGGATTCTACCGGGATTCTGCTTACTGCCCACTCTTCGCGTATGGTATTCATACAGGCTTCTGCGGCCTCAGCGCCGTTGCGATGACCGCCCGTACCATCGGCCACGGCAAGCAGGTAGGCCCCTGCCGCCGCATCTTCCAGTACCAGGCATCGATCCTGGTTCTCCTTACGGTCGCCTATTGCTGTAAAGCTGGCATAGTGCAAAGCACGCTCTCCCTATAGATTGGCCCGCTGTACTTCCTGTTTCATTGGGTAAATTGACTATTGTGCTGCTCAAGCATGCTCGAATACTTCGCATCTTGCTTGATAAATCCGAACATATCTTCTTGAAAGTAGTCCAGACCCAGCGGTTCCTGTGCTTGAATCAAGCCATGAGAAAATTGCTCCTCCGCCAGTGCTGCGTTGCCCAGGGCGGCGGCAACAGCGGACAGATAAAAATAGGCGTCGCTGATTCCCCAGTGCTTCTCACCGAATGCCGCGACAGCGTACTCCAGCACAATGCGAAAGTGTTGTTCGGCTTTGGCATAATTGCGCTGTTCTAACGCCGCAAGACCCACATCCTGCGCACCCCAGACCACCGGCATACCCTTGTAGCCGTTATCAAGGGCCATGGAGAGGAATCGGTCAAAAAACTGCTCGGCAAGCGCCCATTCCTCACGTTGCATGTGAATCCAACCCCGGGTCCAGACAGGGTATACCCACCAGATACTGTTGTCGCCAAAGTGCAGTTCAATGATGGCCTCCTGCTGCTTGGCAATCGCCTCTATCTGTTCAATCTCAACGTCATCGTCCGACAGGTAGCTCACATAATTGTCCAGCTCTACCAACATGGAGGGGTGCAGCTCGCCAACCAGAGATTCCTTCAACTTCAGCGCCTGCCGCATCAGTTCGCGCCCCACCGCGAGGTCAGGGCCATACACCGCTAACGTTTTGCCCTTCTGTGAGAGGGCTTCGGCGTACAGTAGCGGTTGTTTAGTCTCAAGGTTTTCAAGGGCCAGGACCTGTTCTATTGTCGCGAGCCCACCGTCTGATGCGTCCTCGGCAAATTCAAGCCTGGCGCGTTCGAGGCCCAGTTGGGCCAGCAACAACAGACGCTGATCACCCTGTTGGGGAACTAGCTCGGCCGCTTCGTCAAGCAAGCGTTGCCCCGTAGCGTAGTCACCCGAAAAGCTGGAAACACCACTGAGTTTTATCAGTGACTCAACCAGGGCAGGACGATACACAGCCTCGTCTTGTCGGGCCAAGGCCAGCCGGTCCAGTGCCAGTTGCATCACCTTCCGGGCCGAATCACCCTGCTCAATGTCAGCCATGGTGCGCGCAATTTCAGCATACAGCATGGTTTGCAGCGCCGGCTCATCGGTAAAAGCAAACTCAACATCCCGCGCGGCGCTTTCCAGTAATTCGCCCATGGTGGGCTCATTGCCCTCACCCTGAAACGGGCTGGCCTGGGATAGAATAGTGGCCAGAAACTCGGCAGCCTGTCCGGTAGAGATCGCCTTTTGCCGGGCCAACAGTGTTGCGGTTTTCGCCTGGTCCATACTGGATATCACGAACGCCGCGGCAACCGCCAGTACCAGGAAAGTTGCAAAAGATGCGGCCAGCGGTAATGCATTGCGCTTGAGAAATTTCTCCGACCGATACCGCAGGGAGTCGGGCATTGCCTGAACCGGGTAGCCGTCCAGATGCCTGCGAATATCCGCCGCCAAAGCCCCCACACTCTGGTAGCGACGTTCCGGTTCCTTACGCAGTGTCATCATCACAATATGGTCCAGATCCCCTTGCAGCTCAGGCCGGCGTGTACTGGGGGGCGCGGGCGCACTTTCACAAACGGTCTGCTCTATCTCACGGCTGGTGGCGCTCTCCAGGGAATAGGGCGGCGCACCGGCCAGCAACTCATACAACAGAACGCCCAGGGAGTAGATATCGCTGGTGGTGGCTAGCGGTAGGCGGAGGATTTGCTCAGGACTGGCGTAACCCGACGTCATCATGTGCATCTGGGTGCGGGTGGCATGGTCCCCGGCTTCCATCAATTTCGCCACGCCAAAGTCGAGTAGTTTTACCACCCCCTGATCAGTTATCAGGATATTTTCCGGTTTGATATCGCGGTGGATAACCAGGCGTTGATGGGCGTGCTGCACCGCTTCGCATACATCCAGAAACAAGTTCAGCCTGGCCGCAGTATCCAGTTTATTGCTCAGGCAGTACTCGCTGATCGGTACGCCCGGTACGTACTCCATTACCAGGTAGGGCAGCCCGTCCTCGGTAGTACCGCCGTCCAGTAGCCTGGCCACATTGGGGTGATTCAGATCGGCCAGAATCTGACGCTCCGCCCGGAAACGTGCCAACAACTCGCTGCGTTCGAATACGGTGGGAACCAGTTTTATCGCAACCTGCTGGTCGAAGTCTTCTTCACGTTGCGCGAGATACACCGTACCCATACCGCCGGCGCCAATTTTCTCCAGCACATGGTAGGGTCCGATATGCTCACGCGTCGGTGCCAGCATCTGCATGGCCTCCTCGGCAACCGAATCAAGGGAGCTTTCACCGGCGACGGTATCGTGCTGCAGCAGGGGGGCGAGGGCTGCGCGCTGTTCCTGGGGTAGCCCCGCCAGAAACGCAGACTGCGCTTCCCCCTCCAGCTCGCTGGCCTGGCTGAAAAGCGCCTGTAGTTGTTGCCATTGATCGCTCATGCCCGCTCAGTATATCCGAGTTGTGCTGAACGGGCCGCCATCAGCCTCACTCAGAGTTTATCGATAGTATATTGCGCTATCAGGTCGGCTATGCCTTCGGTCAACTCCTGCGGGTCGAGTACATTGAAGTCCACCTCGTAGCGGCTGCCGTCAGAGAATTCGACGGCCCCGATATACTCGTCATCAACAATGGCGTAAGTCACACCTTTGACCGCGGGTACAGCCTGGGCCGCTTCCTCTACCGCCTGGCGCGCCTGGTCGATAATCTCCTGTGTAGGCAGACGATCTATCACTTCCTGAGCACCGATAACAATGTCATTCGTCTGGGGGATACGATCAATATTGTCGGCGGCAAACAGAATCTGATCCGCTTGGGATTTCGACAATATGGTGCGGGTCACAGTGCGACTTCTGGTCACCTTGATATTCGGCCCCACAATGTCGACAACTGCGGTAACAGTGAACTTTTCGCTGAAGGTTCTGTTGGCGTAGGCCTCTCGCAGTGCGGCTTCAACCTTACCAATCAGTGCTTCGTTGTCATCCTCCAGCGCGCTGCGCTTCAGCTCTCGCATCGCAGCAATGTATGGCTTAATGCGACCCTCAGCCTGAGACTCGGCATCCCTGGCCGCGTCCCTCGCCGCAGCATCGCGTTTGCTGTTGGAAATGATGCATTTTTTCTTACCCGATAATGGATTGGTCACACACTCATTCTTATCATTTATTCCGGCCCGAACCCCCTTATACACTTCGTCATAGACAATACCGGGAACGTCCTCCAGCCTGGCGATGGCAGCATCCACAAAACCCGGTATGCTGCTCCTCAGGCCGCGCAGACTCAGTTCAAACTCGTAATCAGCAACAGCTTCCTCCAGTTCGGCGATAGCCCGGGCAACCTCGTCTTCCGCCCGGTCAAAACCACCGCTGATCTCGGAATCTACCAGTTCGGAGAAATCGGCAGTAATGCCCACGGTGCCGAAGGTATCGCCATCGCGGAAGCGGGCAGTGAGGGGCAAGTTCCGCTTGCCCGATGTGCTGCCTTTGAATATCAGTTCTTGCGGTGTGAGACGCATGCTGCCCTCAAGATCCGCGACCGGCAATATTGACTGGTAGGCCCCGGATATATTCAGCACCACGGTGCCGTCGCCTTTCGCCGTCAGGTCAAAGCCCACGCTGTATTCAGGGAAAATGGGTATCCACTCGGGCAACCAGCTTACATCCGGCGCCAACTCTGCCGCCAGGGTCATCACCTGCTTTTGTGGGCTCACCTTGAAGGAGGCACTGGCCTCTGCCAGGTCGAACTGGAAATAATCCCGTACGCTGAAGCCAAACACGCTGATCGCTACCTCCGCAGAACCGTTGACACCTGACTTGTGGGCATACGGCGAGTTAAAGGGATCGCTGAGGTCCACATCGAACAAGCTGGGCTGATAGCTGACCTGCTCACCGGTGACGTTAAACACGTCCAGTGCCTTGATACCAATGCCCTGGCTGATGGTCTTGTACATGTGGCCATCGAAGCGATGAACCTTGGTATTGCCTTCGTAATAGGGCACAAAGGGAATCAGCCCTTGCTCGGACACCGCCTCACCAAAGGCACCTTTAAGAGGCGTTTCGCCGTAGCGGTATTCCATGTCGTCATTCGGGTCGAGGATCATAATAACTTTACCGCTGGCGGGGGTGTCTATGGTGAGCTCCTGTTCTTCCACCTTGGGCTCGTCTTTCCCCGGCACATAGGCCTTCTTCACCATGGACACCCCGCCGCTCATCAGAAACACCAGGTACTGCCGCTCCTCCCGCAGGTTAATCGGGATTTCGTCGTTGGCGTTGATCTCCGCTCCAGTGAAATAACCGATATCGGCCAGCACATCGACACCCACCAGCTCGGTATTGCCGGTGAAGCTGCGCGGTAGAATTCCGGTGCCCTCCAGCTTATTCAGATCTCCCTCAGCGCTGAACTCCAGCGACAGTTGGGCATCCTTGAACAGGCGGCTGGGGCCCTCACCGGTATTGAGCTCAAGGCTGCCGCTCACTTCCAGCCCATCGGCGAGAGCCACCACATTGCCCTCGGCGATGATGTCCTCTTCCTTAATCGTGGGGATCGGCTCAAACCTCGGCTTGAGATAGAACACCCGGTCGCTGTTGAGTAGGCTCATCAGCTTAGGAAAGCGATCGAAGTTTTCGGTGGAAAGAGCGCAGGGCTCGTAACGATCACCGCAGAACGAGGATGGCACTTTTTCCCAACCCATGAAGGCAAAGCCCTTATTGGGCCGGGCGACGAAGGTCTCGTCGAAAAACTGGTCTACGACATCAATATCGCAGGTCTTGCGAGGCAGGCAGGTAATAGCTCCGGATTCGGTAATTACCTTGCCCCCGGCTGGCACCTGTATCTGTAGTTTGCAGGCCTGTAAGGCCCCCAGAAGTGCCACGGCACTGATCAGCCCCAGTGGCTTACGCCAGATATTCTTAGCAGTAAATTCGACGGTCATGGTATTCCCTCCTCAGCTATTCCTGTTCCAAAGGACGGAATTCACTGCGAAAAGCGCTAACTAATTCGCAATTATTTTTAAATTCCTTGAAATTCAATGGGTTGAAAGTGGTACTGTAGTTTAGAACTGGATCAGTAGGCGCTTTAAAACCACATGAGTGACGCGGTTACACGACTGCTACACGACTGGCACAACGGTAGCGAACAGGCCCGGGACGAGTTGTGGCCGCTCATGTACGAAGAGCTGCGCCGACTGGCGCTGCATCATATGAATGACCAGCGCGCCGGCCATACCCTGCAGGCCACTGCACTGGTCAACGAGGCCTTTGTGAAACTGGCCTACGCTGACTATAGCGCGACCAATAAGAAGCAATTGTTTGGACTGGCAGCCAAGGCCATGCGCAGCATTCTTATCGACCACGCCAGGGCCAGAGGCAGCGTCAAACGCGGTGCAGGTGCTGCCAGGGCGGTACTGACGGACAGTATGGGAGCACAGGCGTCGGACTTCTCGGGCGTCATGGCGGTGGACGAGGTGTTACAGCGACTGGCACAGAAAGATCAGCGCAAGGCCGATATTGTGGAACTGAAGATTTTCGGCGGCCTGACCTTCGATGAGATCGCCGAGGCCATGAATCTGTCCAATGCGACAGTGCGCGCGGAAATGCGTTTCGCAAAAGCCTGGCTGGAAGCCGAACTGGCCGGGGATAACAACTAGTGTACAGGGGTCGAATTCTTGCTGAGTAGGCGCTTGCAGCAGGCCCGCAACAGGGGCAGCTACGCCAGGCTCGCCTGCTTTTTGTCGCTGTGTCTGCAGGGAATCTCATCTTCGGCGCAGACCCTTGAAGAAGTAATCGTTACTGCCACGTTGCGCCCGGAGCCTTTGATGTCGGTCCCGCTGGCGATCAGCGCCATCTCGGGCGAGTTTATCGATAGCGCGAATCTGCGCAATATAAAGGATGTCATCGCCTATGCGCCTGGCGTCACTGGCAGTTCGTCAGACAGCTATATAAACAACGTCAGCATTCGCGGTATCTACACCCAGGACTTCGGCGCCGGCGGTGACCCCTCTGTTGCGTTTTACAAGGACAGCCTGTATCAGGGTCGCGACGGTTCTGCGGTCAGTAGCCTGTATGATATTGAACGGGCAGAAATCCTGCGCGGCCCCCAGGGTTTTCTTTTCGGGCGGGGCTCGATTGCCGGCGCCATCAGTGTTGTCACGGTAAAGCCCGACCTGTCAAAATCCGGTGGCTATCTGGACGTGGCCAGCGGTTCACGCGACTAACTGACGGTTGACGGCGTTTTCAACCTGCCGCTCACCGACACGCTGGCGGTTCGCCTGGCGGCGTATCAAGGCGAGGAAGACGGCTTTGTCAACAACCGCTAACCGGTCCCGGGCAGTGAAAAAAACGGCTCTCAAGACACGGATGCCCTCCGTTTTTCCGGCCTCTACCAGAGTAAAAAACTTCAGGCACACTTCACCGCGGAGTATGAGAACCGCAATTTGTCTGGCTACAACTACATACCCACCGGCCAGGGGGAAGGCTACGAGTATCTCACCGAACTTTACGGCGATCTGGGCTACCCTGCCTCCGACTGGGTTCAATACGCGGACTTCAGCCTGGGCAACCGCGATAACGCTGAGATAAGCGGCTACGGCCTGCAGCTGGACTACGACCTCGGTTTCGCCACACTCACCTCTATTACGGGCTACCGGGACCACGACTTCAGTTACGCCGAAGATTTCGATGGCACCTCGGTGTTACTGAGCAGTTTTGCCCAGGATCAATCCGGCGATTATTTCGAGCAGGAACTTCGCCTGGTATCCAGGACGGAAGGTCCCCTTTCCTGGTATTCAGGTGTTTCCTTTTACAAGGAAAACATCGACTCCACCTATCGGGACCAGCAGTCCGAGGACGTTTGGTGCTCCACGTTCCTGGCCGAGTTCGATACCAGCTGCGAGGTGGTGTTCGACGCGGTGGCAGGATTAGCCGCCATCGATCCGGAAGATGAGTTTGTGCAGGAGTTTCTGGACTTCTTTGGCACTTTTGACTGGCAGGGTAGCGCCAGTGGCAACCTGACCGACACCAACCGGGTGAGTGGTGACTACGAGGGATACGCCGCCTACGTGGATCTCGGGTACGCGTTCAACGACCACTGGAAGGCCAATGCCGGGGTACGCTACACCCGCGACGAAAAGGATTTTTCAATCAATGCCTTCCCCAACGAAAGCCCGCTCCTGGGTAACGTGGCTGTACTGTTTTTCAGCACGCCAGAGGGTCCGGTTAAAGACTCCCGCAACTGGGATCACTTCACCCCGCGCTTTATCCTGGAATACACGCCGGACGCGGATACGCTGCTGTTCGGCAGCGTGACCTCCGGTTACAAATCAGGCGGCTTCAATTCCTTTGGTCTGTCGCCCCCTATCGATTTTTATGTAGATGCCAGTCCCGACGATTACAAACCAGGGTCTTATCAACCGGAAAAATCCACGTCGTACGAGCTGGGATACAAGGAGACCCTGTTTCAGGGGCGCACGCAGATCGCCGTCAACACCTTCTACTATCGCTACAGTGACCTGCAGGTATCATATGAACAGGGTTCGCTGTTTATCGTGGACAACATCGGTGACGCCGAGGGCTGGGGCATGGAGAGTGCGCTCACCCAGGCGCTGGGTAACTACCTTGACTTGAACGCTGCTGTTGCCTGGTTCGACAGCAAAGTGAATAATCTGCAAAGCGCGTGTGGCGGGACCGAGCTGTGCGAAGGCGCCAGCTTTTTCTGGGCACCAGAGTGGTCGGGGCATCTGCTGCTGGCTGGCCAATACCCATACAGAAAGGGCGAGCTGGTAGGCAACCTGGGGTAGCACTTTCAAACCCGCCAACGGGGCGACATTTTGCCAGGCGCGATCAAAATCGGTGGCTACGGCGAACTCAACCTGAGCGTGGGCTATCGCCAGTCGGGTTTTTCAGCCGCGCTGTTCGTCGACAACGTAACCGACGAGCTCTACTACGATGGCGGTTCCAATGGCAGCGATATCTATTCGGATTATCAGTACGGGCCCAGCCAGCCTCGACGAATCGGGGTCAAGCTGGGTGTCGCCTTTTAGCTGGGTTCAGCTACCGGCCGAGTCGATCAGCACCAGGGGCCGTCAATCTGGCGCCGGTTTACCCGGCACGATGTGGCGAAAGGTCAGGTTTATTCTTGGGCCGCATTGGCGCGACAGTTTGCGAATGCCGTGTTTCCAGTATTGCTGGGTAGAGCCGCGCATCACGAGCAGACTGCCCGAGGACAGCGGGACCCTGAGCGTGGCGAGATCCTTGCGAAAGCGATGCTTGAAATAGAGGGTCCTTGTTGCTCCGAGGCTGAGTGAAGCAATGACCGGCTCCGGCCCGAGTTCTGGTTCGTCGTCTGCATGCAGCCCCATGGAGTCTCGCCCGTCGCGGTACAGGTTGAGCAACACACTGTTGAATTGACTGCCTGACGCCGCTTCTACCCGGTGTTTGAGCTGCAACAGCAGATCGGTCCAGGGCTGTGGCTCATACACCCTGCCCGAGTAGCGGTAGCTGGCCTTGTCGTCCCCATGCCAGGCAATGAGGCGCGGCTGCCGATAGGTTTTCCCGAACAAGGTAATATCTTCCTGTCGCCATTGAATGTCGTCAGTCAACTGCTGCATCAGCGCGTCATGGGAAAAGCCCAGTGTCAGGCGCTCGAACAAATCTACCTGTGCGTCAGGTAATGCCAGCGCCCTGGTTTCGGAGGTGAACGGCAGGTGCATGGGGTAAGCAGGGGTCCGTTAATATGAGGGTGGATTATAGACACCGCAGTATAAACGAGACCGCCTCGGTGATTCTCCTGTCTGTGCAATCTTGCAGGTGGTGTTGGTGGTAGGTCTTTTGGTATGCTCCACGCCCCGCGGACCCGCGGCAACGCCTAACCTATACCACTGGTTTTCATGATGACCTCACAATCAGCGCCCGAACTCTCCCAGCTGCAGGAGTGGCTTGATCTCGCGGGCATGGAACACTATCAGTGTGGGCACTGTGAAGGCGTACATTTGCGCGCCCTGCAGGACACTACGGGGGTGATCGACAGCAGGCTGTTTGTCGAAGACTACGGGCTGCTGCTGACCACCGAGCTGGAAGTTCGCCCGGGCGCGCTGCTGCAGGTTTCAGCTGACCTGGGCCGGTTGAACATGGATTATCCCATCCTCAAGGTATTCCTTGACGTGGTCGATGACGCGATGCCGCAGCTGGTTGTGGCGAGCACCTGCCATATCGCCGCTGGCCTGTCGCAGGATCAGTTCAGGCACTTCGTGCTCACTGCCGTGGAGGCGACTGGCCAGCTGGCACTGGGGTGCGGGCACCTGAATTACCTTTTTGGGGCGGCTGAACCAGGGGCCACACTGCTTCATTAAGCGCTGTTCCAGGCGCTTTTTTGGTTCGCCGTAGACCTTTTGCAGCTGCACGGCATGAAGGCGGCGCGGGAAGACCCCCAGGTGGTCGTAAGTTAATAATTTTATTAGAAGAAGCGGTTGACAAGGTGGTTGGCCATCAGGACAATATGCCGCCTTTCGGAGGGGTTCCCGAGTGGCCAAAGGGATCAGACTGTAAATCTGACGCGCGAGCTTCGGTGGTTCGAATCCACCCCCCTCCACCATATGGTTTGGAAAGCGTTGCTGTCGTCACCACTGGCTGTAACGGATTTTGTACAAGTAAGTAGCGGGTATAGTTCAGTGGTAGAACGTCAGCCTTCCAAGCTGAATATGCGGGTTCGATTCCCGCTACCCGCTCCAGAGTTAAAGGGACAGCGCTCATATAGCTCAGTCGGTAGAGCACTTCCTTGGTAAGGAAGAGGTCACCGGTTCAAATCCGGTTATGAGCTCCACTTCTTCTTTAACTGGTTGGAAGTAAAGGTTTTTTTGGTTGGTTTAGCTGCATTATTCGGGCCCCGGTGCCGGTGTGTATTAGGAGAATGTCGTAATGGCAAAGGAAAAATTTGAACGTAATAAGCCCCACGTCAATGTGGGTACCATCGGACACGTTGACCACGGTAAGACGACGCTGACGGCGGCGCTGACCCGTGTTTGTGCGGAGACCTGGGGTGGCGA
>Ga0316189_10003494_pt1 | contig 15237 bp, 14 predicted proteins | sample LowCovwburrow_MG_FD_204930 | JGI IMG/M metagenome (GOLD analysis project Ga0316189, IMG submission 204930) | Coastal sediment microbial communities from Maine, United States - Lowes Cove worm burrow | ecosystem: Environmental > Aquatic > Marine > Coastal > Sediment | place: USA: Maine... | reverse complement strand
GTGGGGACGATCAAGATCCAGCGCCAGCTCGGCGATGAGACCCACTACCGCTACCTCGACGCGTTCGGCCTCGGGCGGCCCTCCTCAATCGACTTCCGCGGCGAAGCAACCGGCCGGCTCGATCACGTGAGCGACTGGTGCGGCCCTGCGTGCGGAGCGTCGGCAGCCATCGGCTACGGAATCGGCGCAACCACGCTGCAGATGGCCGCCGTGTACGCAACCATCGCCAATGACGGCGAGTGGGTCGAGCCGCACGTGGTCAGCGAGATCGTCTCCCCGGATGGCGAGTCGATCGTCAGCGAGCCGAGGCAGCGTCGGGTCATTTCGGTCGACACCGCCCAGACCATTCGCTCAATGCTCCGAGGCGTCGTCACCGACGGCACCGGCTTCCGTGCGGACATCGAAGACTTCCCGGTCGGGGGAAAGACCGGAACGTCCGACAAGTTCGACGTTGAGACGGGGGAGTACAGCGAGACTGAGACCATCGCCTGGTTCATCGGCATCGCACCGATCGACGATCCATCGCTCGTCGCCGCCGTTGTGCTCGATACGCCGACCGGAATGCTCCCGGACGAGACGGAGCTGAAGTTCGGTGGCGCCTCCGCCGCTCCCGTCTTCGCCGACATCGTTGAGTCGGCGCTCCACCAACTCGGGATCTCCCCGGTTCACCAAGACGATGAGTGACGCGCACCGACTCACCGAGATCGCGGCCCGGCTTGGCGGCAACGCCGACGTGGTCGGCGACGATCCCGTGATCACGTCCGTGACCCACGATTCGCGAGAGGTCGGCCCCGGGAGCCTCTTCGTCGCGATCCCCGGAACCCAAGCCGACGGGCACGACTTCGTCGACCGGGCCTTCGCGTCCGGGGCCGCCGCGGTCGCGGTTGAACGCGACATAGCGGGTCCGAGTCGGCTCATCGTCCCGGATGCGCGTGTGGCCCTGCCCTTGCTTGCTGCAGCCGTCTACGGCGACCCCTCCCACCGCCTTCCCGTGGTTGGCGTGACCGGTACGAACGGGAAGACGACCGTCACCCACCTCCTCGAGCAGATCGTGGTCGCAGACGGCCAGACGCCGGGTATCGTCGGCACCATCGGAGCGCGCATCGGAGACACATCAGCCTCCGTGTCCCGGACCACGCCCGAAGCCTCCATGCTGCAGCGACTGCTTGCCGATATGATCGAGGCGGGTGTTGACATCGCAGCGATCGAGGTCTCGAGCCATGCGTTGAGCCTGCACCGTGTCGACGCGATCCGCTTCCGGGTCGCGGCCTTCACCAACCTCATGCAGGACCATCTCGACTTCCACGGGGACATGGAGGGCTACTTCGCCGCAAAAGCAGCGCTCTTCACTCCCGATCGTGCCGAACGTGCCGTGGTCTGCGTCGACGACGAGGCGGGGAGACGCATCGCGCGGGATGTCGACGTGCCGGTCACCACCGTCGCCATTGCAGGCGACGCCGACATCACGGCTTCGTCCATCGTCGAGCACATCGACCGCACCTCGTTCATCGCCAGCACACCGGCGGGCTCCTTCCCGGTGCACCTGCCGATCGCGGGTCGGTTCAACGTGCAGAACGCCCTCGTCGCCGCCGGCATCGCCCTGGAACTCGGTATCGCCCCGGAATCCATCACGCTCGGGCTTGCTTCGGTCGGCACTATTCCCGGTCGATTCGAGCATATCCCGACCGCCAATGGTCCCAGCATCGTGGTCGACTATGCCCACACGCCGGACGCAATCAAGGCCGTGGTCGACGGTGCCAGGAGCCTCGTCGACGGGAAGGTGATCGTGGTGGTCGGAGCCGGCGGCGACCGCGACCGGGAGAAGCGTCCGGCGATGGGCCGAGCGGCAGGTTCCGCAGACCTCGTGATCCTCACAACGGACAATCCCCGATCCGAGCAGCCCGAGACCATCCTCGCTGCCGTCAAGTCGGGACTCGACGAGACGGCCTCGGTGGTCGAAGAGCCGGATCGGCGCCTCGCAATTCGGCGTGCCATCCAGTCTGCCGACCCCGACGACATCGTCCTCATTCTCGGCAAGGGCCACGAGGCCGGCCAGGAGGTTGCCGGCAGAGTCAAATCATTCGATGATCGCCTCGTTGCCGCCGAGGAAGCCGAACGTGCGGCCGAGGTGTCGCCATGACCACTTCGCTCAATTGGACGCTCGCAACCGTCGCCGCGGCGACCGGCGGCGTCGTCGACGGCGATCCGACGATGCCCGTGCGTGCCATCTCGACCGACTCGCGGATGGCCGAACCCGGCGCCGTATTCGTGGCGCTGCGCGGAGCGCAGCACGATGGGCATGACCACGCGGCGGCGGCCGTCGCTACAGGCGCTGTTGCAGCCCTGGTCGAGCGCGGCACGCACCCTGAACTTGTCCCGCGCATCGACGTCGACGACACCTCGACCGCGCTCAGGGACCTGGCGGCACACCGCAGATCCGAGCTGCACATGCCGGTCGTGGCGGTCACCGGCTCGACCGGCAAGACATCGACCAAGGATCTGCTCGCTGCTGCGATTCCCGGCTCCTGGGCGTCGCCTCGCTCGTACAACAATGAGATCGGCGTGCCCCTCACCGTGCTCGGAACCCCAGAGGCCGCCTCTGCACTGGTCATCGAGGTGGGATCGCGCGGCATCGGGCACATCCGCTGGCTGATGCCGGCCATCCGTCCTTCGGTCGGGATCATCACGAATCTCGGCCTCGTACATCTCGAGACGTTCGGGTCGCGGGACGCGATCGCTGACGGCAAGTGGGAACTGATCGAAGGCCTGTCGGTCGGTGATACGGCGATCCTGCCCGATGACGAGCCACGACTTGATCGACCGCATCCAGGTCCAACCGTCACTTTCGGTACCGGCCCGGGCTCAGTCGTCCGGATCTCGGATCTCACCAGCGATGCGGCCGGCCGCCCGTCGTTCGTGCTCCACACCGAGGGCCGCTGCTTCCCGGTCACGCTGCTGATGGCAGGAGCGCACAACGCATTCAATGCCGCAGCGGCACTTGCAGCAGCGATGTCGATCGGCGTTCCGGCCGAGACCGCGGTAGCGGGAATGGCATCCGCCGGCGGATCGGAATGGCGGATGGAGGTCCACACCGGATGCTTCACCGTCGTCAACGATGCCTACAACGCAAACCCGACATCCATGGAGGCCGCGCTGCGGACGGTTTCCGCCATGCCCGGCCGGAGCTTCGCGGTCCTCGGAGAGATGGCCGAACTTGGGCCGGCAACGGTTCCGGAGCACGAACGGATCGGGCGTCTCGCTGCGGACCTCGGCATCGAGGAGGTCGTCACCGTTGGAGCGGACCATGGTCTCGCCGAAGCGGCCGGAGGGCACCACATGGTCGATCCCGCCGATGCATTCGAATGGATCCAGGATCGGGTGCGGGATGGCGACGTCGTCCTCGTCAAAGCGTCCCGATCGGTCGGCCTCGAAGAACTCGCCACTCGTCTTGCCGAGGAGGCCGCCCCGTGATTCAGCTCCTCATCGCGGCGACGATCTCGTTCGCATTCACCATCTTCGTCACCCCGGTCGCGATCCGGGTCTTCCGAGCCAAGAACATCGGGCAGTTCATCCAGGAGGACGTCCGCGGGCACCTGCACAAGCGCGGCACGCCGACGATGGGTGGCGTCGTCATCATCTTCGGGACCCTCCTCGGGTACGCCGGGTCCCACCTGCGACTCTTCACGCTTGGCGACGGTTTCGATTTCCGCGTCTACCCGTTCGCTCCTGAGGGATTGCTCGCGGTGCTCGCCTTTGTCGGGATGGGGTTCATCGGATTCCTCGACGACTACACCAAGTACGCGAGGAAGCACAACCAGGGACTCTCCAAGCGGTGGAAGTTCCTCGGCCAGCTCGCGGTCGCCGCAACCTTCGCGTGGGGTGCGCAGAGAATCGGCGTCTCGACCGAGCTGTCCTTCGTCCGGCCACTCGGTATTGACCTCGGACCGATCCTGTACTTCCTGCTCGTCTTGTTCATGCTGACGGCCGCCGCCAACGCCGTGAACCTGACCGACGGCCTCGACGGCCTGGTTGCCGGCTCGATCTCGCTCGTGTTCGGCGCCTATGTGCTGATCGCGTTCTGGCAGTTCAGGAACATCGCCGTCTACTTCGTCGACATCAACGGAGCGCTCGATCTCGCTCGCTTCGGAGCTGCAGTGGTCGGCGCTGCTCTCGGGTTCCTCTGGTGGAACGCCGCGCCGGCCAAGATCTTCATGGGCGATACCGGGTCGCAGGCGTTCGGCGGCGCGCTCGCCGCGATGGCACTGTTGACCAACACGCAGTTGCTGCTCATCCTCCTCGGCGGTCTCTACGTCGTCGAGACGCTCTCGGTGATCGGTCAGGTCTTCACCTTCCGAGTCTTCGGTCGCCGCATCCTTCGCATGGCTCCCGTCCACCATCACTTTGAACTCAAGGGGTGGCCGGAGACCATGGTGATCGTGCGTTTCTGGATTCTCGCCGGTATCGGTGTGGCGCTCGGTGTTGGCGTCTTCTACGCCGATTTTCTCAACGCCACCGGCGGAGGATCGCCGTGAAGACACTGATCCTGGGGGCAGGAGTGAGCGGCGTGTCGGCCGCCAGGCTTGCCTGCACCAGCGGCGACTCGGTCTCCGTCTACGACCGTTCGTCGAAGGCCACCATCCCACTCCGCGATCGAGGGTATGCGGTGCACTCCGGCATGTGGACCGACCTCCTGCTGCGAGATATTGAACTGGTCGTCGTCTCTCCCGGGTTCCCCGAGCACTCCGACCCCGTTCGGCGTTCCATCGAGACCGGCATCGAAGTGATCAGCGAACTCGAGTTCGGAATCCGGCAACTCGTCGTTCCGTACGTTGCCGTCACCGGGACCAACGGGAAGACCACCGCTACCACCGCCATTGCGGAGATGCTCAACGCCAGCGGTATCTCTGCGGTCACTGCCGGCAATATCGGACTCCCGATCTGCGACCTCGGAGCAGAACCGGCCGAGGTCGTCGTACTCGAAGCATCGAGCTTCCAACTCCGGTTCGTCGACCGATTCCATCCGGTCGCCGCCGGCATCACCAATGTCGCCGCAGACCACCTCGACTGGCACGGCACCGTTGGCGCCTATGCCGCAGCGAAGGCGCGGGTCTTCGAAAACATGAGCGGCGATGAGTTGCTCGCCTACGACGCCGACGACGAGGGGGCGTGCCAACTAGCGGGCCTCGCCCCGTGTAGGACCGTGGCCGTGAGCGGCACCTCCGTGCCACCCGACGGTATCGGACCCGATGCCGGATCGCTCGTGATCGGCGGACGACGACTCGCTCTTTCGACGACGGATCCGTCGTTTGTCGCGGATCTCGGGATCTCGGCTGCTGTCGCTCTCGCCGTCGGCGCGACCGATGCCGGAGTAGCGGCTGTTCTGAGGTCCTTCCGCTCAGGGGCGCACCGTCGCCGCACCGTTGGGACCGCGCACGGGATCCGGTGGATCGACGACTCGAAGGCGACCAACCCGCACGCCGCTCGAGCTGCCGCGGCCTCGTACGAACGTGTTGTGCTGCTGGCGGGCGGAAGGAACAAGGACCTCGACCTCTCGAATATCGCTCCTGACTCGGTTCGGCATGTCGTGGCATTCGGTGAATCGGCCTCCGACGTCGCCAGCGGATACGACGGTCCGATCAGTGTCGTCGATGGCCTCGATGCTGCCGTTGCGGCCGCCAGCCAGATCGCGACGAGCGGTGACACCGTGCTCCTCGCTCCCGGTTGTGCGAGCTTCGATGAATTCGAGTCGTACGCGGCTCGGGGAGATCGATTCGCCGAACTCGTCGCCGAAGTAGAGGCATCGAAATGACGAGCGGAACGGGCGGCGTCGACCAAGCTACCCGGATGCTCGAAGCGGTTCCCGACCCGGTTGTCGAAGACGAGGACGACGCACGCCCATCGGTGCGTGAACAGATTCGTGAGCGACGCGTGGCTCGCGCCCTGAACCTCAGTGATCGTCGCACGGTCTTCCTCGTCGTTCCGGTCATGATGCTGATCATCGTTGGACTCGGCGCCATGCTGTCTGCCGGATCGGTGATCTCGATTCGCGACTTCGGCGATCACCTCTACTACATCAAGCGGCAGGCGGTGTGGGTTGGTCTGGGACTCGTGGCGCTTGTCGGTTGCGCGAGGATTCCCTATCGGTTCTACCGCACATTCGCTTTGTTGATCTTCGGTATCTCGATGGTCGCATTGATCGCCACACTCATCGTGGGCGACATCCGCGGCGGTGCACGGCGCTGGATCGAGGTCGGCCCGATGACGATCCAGGCTGCTGAGTTCGCGAAGCTTGCCACGGTGATGGTGCTCGCAGCGGTGCTTGCGAAGAAGGATCGATTGCTCGGATCGCTCGGCCACTTCGCCCTTCCGATCGTCGCGGTGCTCGGGATCGTCTCCGCGTTGCTTCTCGCTCAACCGGATTTCGGGACGACGCTGATCATCGTCGCAGCCGCGTTCGCCGTGATCTTCGCCTCCTCCGCACCGCTCGGGTTCGTGGTCGGTCTCGGCGGCATCGCGGCGATTCTCGGCACTGTTGGTGCGTTCTCCATGGACTATCGCAGGGCTCGTTTCACCGGATTCCTCGACCCGTTCGCCGATCCGCTCGGGAATGGACACCAGGCGGTCCAGAGCCTTGTGGCACTCGGAACCGGCGGGTGGTTCGGCGTCGGACTTGGTGCAAGTCGCGCTCGCTGGTCATTCCTCCCCAATGCCCACACCGACTTCATCTTCGCAATCATCGGAGAAGAGACCGGTCTGGTGGGGGCAGGACTGGTGATCCTGCTCTTCGCCTTCTTCGCCGGCGTCGGCATTCGGATCGCGATGACGGCGCCCGACATGTTCGGTCGGCTACTCGCCGTGGGGATCGTTGCCTGGATCTCGTTCCAGGCGTTGATCAACGTCGGGGGAGTGGTTGCGGTGCTGCCCATCACCGGTGTGCCGTTGCCGTTCGTCTCGTCTGGGGGCAACGCAATGATCGTCAGCCTCGCGGCGGTCGGGATCCTCGTGAACATCTCTCGTACGAGAGTCAGCGACCCGGCCCCGTCATGACGTATGCCTTTGCCGCTGCCGGGACCGGTGGCCACATCTATCCGGCGCTCGCGGTTGCGAGGGCACTCGTTGCGTCCGGCGTCGATCGCGACGACATCGTGTTCTTCGGAGGAGACCGACTGGAGACGCGAATCGTTCCGGAAGCGGGTTTTGAACTCGTCCAACTCGACGTGCGCGGCCTCAAGCGATCCTTGACCGTCGACAATCTCACTATCCCGATCATGGTTCGACGGGCCGCGGCGGACGTGACCGCGACCCTCGCGAGCCGGCCTCGCGGTGTGCTGACCGTCTTCGGGGGGTACGTGAGCGTTCCCGCTGCGATGGGGGCACGCAAGGTCGGGATGCCCTACGTCATCCACGAGCAGAACGCGGTACCCGGCGTGGCAAACCGGTATGTGGCGCGTCGTGCTGAGCGCACGTACGTCGCCTTCGTTCCCGCACTCGCACGCTTCAAGAATGCGGAACTCGTCGGAAACCCGCTTGCGGCTCCGTTCGAGCGCTTCAATCGCGACCACCTCCGATCGGAGGCCCTCCACCGCTACGGATTGGATCCGAATCGTCCGGTCGTTGGTGTGTTCGGCGGGAGCCAGGGGGCCCTCGCGCTCAACACCGCCACGGTGGCCCTCGCCGCGTCGGATCAACGGGCGTTCTCGATCCTCCATCTCACCGGGCGCGACCACTATGCGCCCATGGCACGACAGGCCGCTGACGCCTCGCACTGGACCACCGCGCCGTTCGAACAGGACATGCCGATGTTCTACGCCGCCTCCGACATCGTCCTGGCCCGCGCCGGGGCGATGACGGTGAGTGAACTCGCAGCGACGTCAACGCCTTCCGTGGTGGTCCCTCTTCCGGCCGGGAAGGGGTACCAAGCCCTGAACGCCGCCGACCTCGAGCGTGCCGGAGGAGCCGTGGTCGTCGACCAGGAGCGGATTGCCGAGGTCCCCCGCCTTCTGGCGCACCTCATCCAGGATTCCGAGCGACTGGCCGGCATGCGAAGCGGAGCCCGTTCAGTTGCGAAGCCGGAAGCTGCGACGCGAATCGCAAACGCACTCAGGGAGATCACCGATGACTGAGCCACAGAGTGTTTCCATCGACGAGATCCGGTCGATCCATATGATCGGCGTTGGCGGGTCCGGTATGTCAGGACTCGCCAAGCTCCTCGCGCAGCGCGGCATTGCCGTGTCGGGATCTGACCTCAAACCGTCGTACATCGTCGACGCCCTCGCCGGCGTTGGCGTCGAGACCTGGATCGGGCACCAGCCGGACCGCATGGGGGAAGTCGACATCGTGGTGGCTTCGTCGGCTGTTCCCGACGGCGACATCGAACTCAGGGCGGCGCGCGAGGCCGGCATCACCACAGCGAGGCGGCCTGCGCTGCTCCGCGGAGTCACCGACGCCTTCTCCACGATCGGGTTCTCCGGTACGCACGGGAAGACATCGAGTACCGCCATGGCGGTTGCCGCTCTCCGGGCGTGCGGTCTCGACCCTTCGTTCATCGTTGGCGGCGAGTTGACCGATCTCAACACCGGGGCCCATCTCGGAGACCGAGAGACGCTGCTGCTCGAGGCCGACGAGGCATTCGGCACGTTCCGACATCTCGAGATCGAGGCGCTCGGCGTCACCAACATCGAAGCCGATCATCTCGACTACTACCGCACCGTCACGGCCCTCGAAGAGGCGTTCGCTCAGGTTGCGCAACGAACGCGCGGCCCGGTTGTCGGCTGCATCGACGACCCCGGGGTCCGCCGCCTCGCCGAGCGCGCGACCGTGATCGGCTACGGAGTGAGCGAGGATGCCGAGTGGCACGTGTCCGAGGTCGACCTCGGATCGACAACGTCGTTCACGCTCAGTCGGAACGGAGACACGCACCGAGTCTCCTTGCAGCAACCGGGATTCCACGCCGTCATGAACGCGGCGGGCGTCCTCGCGCTCCTCGGAGAGACGGGCTACGACCTGACGTGCGCGGTCGCCGGCCTCGGCGACTTCGGTGGCGTCCGTCGCCGGTTCGAGGTCAAGGCGCGAATCGGTGGTGTGACGATCATCGACGACTACGCCCATCATCCGACCGAGGTCGCAGCCACGGTGGAGGCGGCGCAGACCATCACCAGCGGCCGTGTCTGGGTGGTCTTCCAGCCCCATCGGTTCACGCGGACCGCTGGCCTCGCTCCCGCTTTCGGTGGGCCACTCTCGAACGCCGACCGCATCGTGGTGACCGACATCTATGGGGCTGGTGAGCAGCCTCAGCCCGGTGTGACCGGACGTCTCGTGGAAGAGGCGGTTCGGGCCAGTGGTGGCAACGTCGAGTACGTCGCCCGGCTCGCGGACGTGCCCGAACACATCGCGGACGAGCTCGAGGCGGGCGACACACTGATTCTGATGGGTGCCGGCGACGTCGCGACGATCTGGACCGACGTGGGCGATCTGATCGGAGACGAGTCGTGACCACCCGCTTGTCAGCAGTTGCCGGCGTGCAGAGCGACATCTCGCTCGCACCCCTCACGAGCTACAAGCTCGGTGGATCTGCTTCGTGGTTCGTCGAAGTGAACGATGACGACCATCTCGACGCGGTGCTCGGTTCAGTTCCACCAGACCTTGACGTGCTCCTCCTCGGGAAGGGAAGCAACCTCCTCGTGGCAGACCGCGGCTTCTCCGGCCTCGTGATCCGGCTTGCAGGTGGCTTCCTGGACATTGCCGTTGCCCCAGATGGGACGGTCGAAGCCGGCGGAGCGGTGCCGCTTCCGCGGCTCGCCAGAGCCAGTGGAGAAGCCGGGCGCTGCGGTCTGGAGTTCTACGCGGGGATACCGGGAACCGTCGGTGGAGCGGTGATCATGAACGCCGGTGGCCACGGCAGCGACACTGCACACCACCTCCTCTCTGCAGTGGTCGTGGATCGGACGACCGGCGAGCGGTCGGAGCGAACGCCCGCTGACCTCGAACTTGGCTATCGCTCGTCGAATCTCGGTGCCGATCACATTGTCACGTCGGCCAGATTTGCCACGTCGCCGTGCACCCGGCCCGAGGCCGAGGCCCGCATCCGCGAGATCATCCGCTGGCGAAGAAAGCATCAGCCGGGCGGCACTTTCAACGCGGGGTCGGTCTTCAAGAACCCCGACGGCGATGCTGCCGGTCGTCTGATCGACGAGACGGGCCTCAAGGGACTCCGTTGTGGCGGTGTCGCTGTGTCGGAAATCCACGCCAACTTCCTCACTGCAGACGAAGATGCGACCGCCCAAGACGTCTGGGATCTCGTGTGGGCCGTTCGGCGACGCGTCGGCGAGGCCACGGGAGTGTGGCTGGTGCCCGAGATCCGGTTTGCGGGAGCGTTCGACGAACGCGGTGACGAAGCGATGGGACCGGAGACAGCGATATGAACACGATGGATCACCGGATTGCCGAGCGCCGGCACGAGGTAACCGAAGAACGGGCCCGGGGTCGGCTGCGATGGCTGATCTGGCTGGTTCTGATCGTGGGTGCGATTGGGGCTGCCATCTGGTTCGTGAACTCACCGATCCTGTCGATCCGATCCGTCACCGTGACCGGAGCCGAACGGACCGATCCGGCGGCCGTTGCCGAGGGCCTCGGAGTACGCAACGGAACGCCGACCATCGCCGTCGGAGCCGGCGAGATCGAGGCCGCGCTTCTCGCGAGTCCATGGGTGGCAGAGGCCGACGTATCCGTCTCGTGGCCGGGGGCCGTCGAAATCCACGTCCGTGAGCGGGTTCCGGTCGCGTCGATCACGACCGAACTCGGACGGTTCAACGCCGCCGCAGACGGCACGCTCGTCCAACGTGTCGACGAGAACGCCATCCCACCGATCATCGTTTCCGATCAACTCGGTGCGGCTCGAGAGGGAGATCGAATCACCCACGCTGCCTCCTACGGAGCCCTCGAGTTCGTGGCTGCACTCCCACCGCCGCTCAGGCGGAGTGCGACGGTGACGGTCACCGGGGACACCGTCGACGCGGTGATCGGGGAGTACCTCATTGTTCTTGGGAGGCCGAACGAAATGGCCTTCAAAGCTGCAGCCGTGGCAGCACTCGTGGCGACCGGCCTCGAGGCCGGGAGCCGCATCGATGTCACGGCTCCGAATCGACCTGCGGTAGCGCCGCCTCAATCTCAACTGGACAGTGAGACGGAGACGCTCGAACAGGCTCAACCTTCGGACTAACCTTCAAATACCTGCGCGGGAGGACCAGTACATGACCGATCCGAAACTCTCACCACATACCTACCTGGCCGTCATCAAAGTGGTCGGCGTGGGCGGTGGCGGCGTCAACGCCGTGAATCGCATGATCGAGTCTGGTGTGGGCGGTGTGGAGTTCATTGCGGTGAACACCGACGCCCAGGCGCTCATCATGTCGGATGCCGACCTGAAGCTCGACATCGGGCGCGACTCCACGCGCGGCCTCGGTGCCGGAGCGAACCCTGAAGTTGGCCGTGAGGCTGCCGACGAACACCGTGCAGAAATCGAAGATGCGCTCACCGGAGCGGACATGGTGTTCATTACCGCGGGCGAAGGCGGAGGTACCGGTACCGGAGCGGCTCCGGTGGTCGCCGAAGTCGCTCGCTCCCTCGGCGCACTCACCGTCGGTGTCGTCACGCGACCGTTCGGCTTCGAAGGTCGCCGGCGCTCCGTGGCCGCAGAGCAAGGCATCCAGGCGCTGAAGCAGGCCGTCGACACGCTGATCATCATTCCGAACGAGCGTCTGCTCGAAATCGCGGATCAGAGCACTCCGGTGGTCGAAGCGTTCCGCATGGCCGACGAGATACTGACCAACGGCGTCAAGGGCATCACCGACCTCATCACGACACCGGGCCTCATCAACGTGGACTTCGCAGACGTGAAGACCGTGATGTTCGAAGCCGGATCCGCCGTCATGGGGATCGGCCAGTCGACCGGCGACAGCCGTGCCCAGCAGGCCGCAGAGAAGGCGATCTCGAGTCCGCTGCTCGAGACGTCGATGGAGGGCGCACGCGGCGTTCTGCTCTCGGTTGCCGGCCCGGCGGACATGACCCTCCACGAGGTTTCGACCGCTGCGTCGATCGTGGCCGATCACTCGGACGAAGATGCGAACATCATCTTTGGAGCGGTCGTCGACGATTCCCTCGGCGATGAGATGCGGGTCACCGTGATCGCCGCCGGGTTCGAGCATGAGCAACAGTCCCGCCAGTCCTTCACCTCGGCTCCGACCGTGAGCGTTCCGACGGTGCGCCCGACGCTGGACGACGGCCACGGCCACGACGACGGAACCGACGAGATGGAGATCCCCGGGTTCGTCCGCGGATGATTCGCCCCGCGGGGTTCCGCGGAGCAGCGTTCGGAGACGCGACGGATGGGAACGGCCGAGACGACGCCGATGCCCGCGAGCACATCTGTGCCGAACTCGGCATCCCCAGCGAGTGGGCCTCGGTGCGCCAGGTCCACGGTCGTGTCATCCACCGCGTTGACGGGCCGGGCCTCGCAGGCGACGGAGACGGGCTCATCACCAATTGCTTCGGGGTGCCGCTCGCAATCGCGACCGCCGACTGTGTCCCGATCATCATCGAGGGTGACGAATCGGTTGCCGTGATCCACGCCGGATGGCGGGGCGTCGCCGCCGGCGTCATCGAAGCGGGCAGGAGCGCCATGGCGGCGACCGGTGACACAGCGCGACGAGCCGCGATCGGTCCTTCGATCGGTCCGTGCTGCTACGAAGTTGGGGACGAAGTGATCTCGGCGATTGGGGGACCTGCCTCCACGACGACGCACGGGACACGGAGCGTCGACCTCTGGGCGGCCGCGGAGGCTCAGTTGGCCGGGTTGGTCGTGTGGCGGGCCGATCGCTGCACGTTCACCGATACTGCGTTCTGGTCCTATCGTCGGGACGGGACATCGAACAGACAGGTCGCGGTGGCATGGGTACCAGAGCGTTGAACCGCATCAAGGAGCGGGTGGTCGCTGCGGCGCTGCGAGCCGGTCGCGATCCCGCGGAGGTCAGCCTCCTCGCCGTCTCGAAGGGTCGAACCTCAGATGAGGTGCGGGAACTCTATGACGACGGCCAGCGCCTGTTCGGAGAGAACCGGCCGCAAGGCCTCCGCGATCGGATCGCGGCCGATCTCCCCGAGGACATCGAGTGGCACTTCGTCGGCAACGTCCAGCGGCGAGCGATCAAGCTGATCGCACCGTCGATCGTCCTCCTCCACTCGTTCGACCGGGCCCGGTTGGTTGAGCCGTGGGCGAATCTGGAGCATCCTCCACCGGTGCTGATCGAGGTCAATCTCGCGGCCGAGCCACAGAAGCACGGGTTCGACCCCGCAGAGGTCCAGGGCGCGGCCGATCTGCTGGTGGAGCGGGGAATCCCGTTGCGCGGCCTGATGATCATTCCGCCTCGAGTCGATGTCGCCGATGACGCCAGGCGGTGGTTCGCCGGGCTTCGTGAACTCGGTGAGGCGGTTCGATCCGATCATCCGGAGGCGACCGAGCTCTCGATGGGCATGACCGACGACTTCGAGGTTGCCGTCGAAGAGGGTGCAAGCATCGTGCGTGTGGGACGGGCTATCTTTGAGTCTGCGAACAACGAATCCAGCGAACGCTTCACCGAGGATTGACTATGGCAACGTTCTGGCAGAAGACACTCTTCTATCTCGGACTCGTCGATGACGACACCGACGGGGAGCAAGCGGCGAGCAGTGTCGCTCCACCGCCTCCGGCTGCAGGAGAACCTCCACGGGTCGTGACCGCCCGTCCGCCGGGGAGCGTCGCCGGCCGCCGGGTCGACCCACCGTCCAATCAGAACCGCCAGAACTCGTCGTGGGAGCACGCTGAAGCCGGCGTGTACGTCCAGCCCGGAGGTGAGCAGCGCCGGCCGCTCGAGTCGATGCAGCGTCCCTCGCCGGAGACCGAGGTCATCCTCGCGCGCAACTTCTCGGATGCGCAGATGCTCGCTGACGGGATCCGCTCGGGACGGCCGCTCGTCCTCGACCTGCGAACCACGGAGCCGGAGATGGTGCGGCGTCTGGTCGACTTCACCTCAGGACTCACCTACGCCCTCGACGGGAAGATGGCAAAGATCGCCCAGGGTGTGATCCTCGTGTCGCCAGCCGGCGTCGCGGTGAGCAGCGCCGAGCTCGATCGCCTCGCGTCGCTCGGCCTCTACGGTTCAGCCTGAGTGGTACTCAATCTCGTTTGCGGTCTGCTGCAACTGACGGTCTGGGTCATCATTGGATGGATCGTCCTCAGCTACGTCGTGTCGTTTGGTCGACTCGGATGGGACCACCCGGTCCGCCGTCTCTATGACGCGCTCTCGCGAGCGATCGAACCGATCATGCGCCCTATCAGAAGCGTCGTTCCACCGCTCCGGATCGGCGGGGCCGCCCTCGACCTCTCGCCGATCATCCTCATCCTCGGCATCAGCCTGCTCACGCGGCTGATCTGCCGCTGATCAGACGGCGTCGATCCTCAGCATCACCGTGAGTCCATCGACGTCTGCAGGATCGGCCGAAAGGGCGTCGTCCCGTTCAACGTCGACGGCCAGCACCTCGCCCGCGATGAAGTCCCCGAACCGGGCAAACGCTTCGCGAACGCGGTCGGACGACGACCCCCACCTGAGTGCGATGCGATCCGTGACGACAAGACCGTCCGAGCGCCGCAGCAACTGGATCCGGTTCACCAACTCGCGAGCAACTCCCTCGGTGAGGAGATCCTCCGTCAGTCTCGCATCGAGAGCCACGGTGATGGCGCCTTCCGTTGCGACCACCGTGCCCTCGTGCGGCGTCCGGCTGACGACGATGTCCTCCGCGTTGATCACTGTGTCGCCGACGGTCATCTCGCCTCCCTCGAGAAGGGTGGCGATCGACGCGTGGTCGAGCGATGCGATGGCACCCGCAACGACGCCGGTACCCTTGCCGAGCCTCGGTCCAAGGCGTCTGAAGTCGGCCTTCGCCGACAGCACAACGAGATCGGACTCGTCGGCGTGCACCTCGAACCCGTGCACGTTGAGTTCCTCGCAGATGAGCTCGCGGTGCGCTTCGATAGCTGCGGCGACGCCGGGATCGCGCGTGACGACCGTCACACGCTCGAGCGGCTGACGGACGCGGAGATCGTTCCGCTTGCGGAGACCGTGGCCGAGGTTGACCACCGTTCGCGCCGCTGCCATCGCCATTTCCAGATCAGTGTCGATGAGCGAGACGTCGGCGTCGGGGAAGTCG
>Ga0316189_10003492_pt1 | contig 15239 bp, 13 predicted proteins | sample LowCovwburrow_MG_FD_204930 | JGI IMG/M metagenome (GOLD analysis project Ga0316189, IMG submission 204930) | Coastal sediment microbial communities from Maine, United States - Lowes Cove worm burrow | ecosystem: Environmental > Aquatic > Marine > Coastal > Sediment | place: USA: Maine... | reverse complement strand
CGCGGGCCCTCGCAGCGCGCGGTGAAAGAAAGTCCGCTCGGCTTCGACAAGACGCCGCTGTACCGGCCGTACCGCAAGTTTTGCCTGCGGAGCTCCTGCGTGGGTCGCTGGGGCGACTCGTCGCGAGCCTTGTCGCGCCGAGACGGTCTGTGGAGAGCAGAGGTCTCTGAGGCGCGCGATAGCGGAGCCGCTGCAGGCCTTGGCGGCCCGCTCGCGACGCTCCGCGGCGCCTGCTCACGAGGCGCGAGCGTGGGCGTCCGCGAGCGCGCTGGCTGACAGAGTCCGGGAAGGTGCCGTTTCTGGTCGCTCCCCTCCGGCCTTGGTATTCTGCGTGACCCGCACAGGGAGAGCAGACCATGAAGATCCAACTCGACCGATTCCTGGCTACCACTGCATTCATCGCCGCGACCGCCGTAGGTGCGGGCTGTGGCAAGAAGGACGAAGCCAAAGACGACGCGAAGTCCGAGGCCAAGGCCGAGGAGGCCAAGCCCGCCGAGGAGGCCAAGCCCGCCGAGGAGGCCAAGCCCGCCGAGGAGGCCAAGCCCGCTGAGGAGGCCGCTCCAGCCGAGGGCGACAAGCCGGCGGAGGAGGGGGCTGCTGCCGGTGGCGGTGCCGCCAAGGAGCCCGCGCCCACCGAAGAGTCCCCCAGCTGGTAGCTCGGCGCGACGACGACCCTGAGGGTCCAAAGAGCCTGCGTTCGGGAGCCCCGGCGCAGGCTCGTCCCGTTGTCTGGGTCGCTCGTGTTGCAGGCGCAGAGCACGACTGGAGCAGAGCGCTGCGGATGAACCCTCTACGGGTCCATCGAGGCGCTTATGCGCTCGTGGTGTAGGCTCGCTCGTGGTGCCGATGAGCCCCTGGGGAGTCATGAGAGAGAGCCCTGCAAGTGCAGGTCTCGACGGGCCAGGTACTACTCGCGCGGGAGCGCTTGGAGAACCGCCTCGAGCATCGCTGCGTCGTCGGTAGAGGCGGCGATCCGATCAACGCGGAGGCCGAGCGCCTCCGCGGCGGCGGCGGTCACGGGTCCGAGGGCGAGCACCTGAGCGCGCTCGATGATCCCTCGCGCTGCCTCTTCGCCGAGGTGTTGGGTCAGCGTCTCGAGGAAATGACGGGCCGCCTTGCCGCTGGCAAAGGCGATCGCGTCGGTGCCCTCGCCGCCGTCGCTCGTCGCCCGCAGCGAGCGGACCTGCAGGGTGGGGACGTCGGGGCGGATCGTCCGGTAGCCGATCGCAAGGTGATAGTCGCCGCCTGCCTCCTCGATCGCCCCCCCCAGGAGCTGGCGACCTTCGTCGGCGCGGACGTGGAGCCAGCTTCGGCGCAGGAGGTCGCGGGCGCGAAGCTCGGAGATCAGTCCCTCCGCGCGCGGCTGCGCCGGGATCAGGTCTGGGCGCACACCGCGAGCTTCGCAGTGGTGCGCGGTGCCGGTGCCGATCACCGCGATCGTCTTGTCGTGGAGGCTGCGGGCATCGAGCCCCGCCCGTTGGAGGGCGTCGAAGAAGGCGGTGACGCCGTTCGGGCTCGAGAGGACAAGGCCGTCGCGCTGCGCGAGGTCGGCCACGGCAGCGGCGAGCGCCTTGGGATCGTCGGGCGGGGCGATCGCGAGGCAGGGGAAGGCGACCGCGTCGGCGCCCTGGGACGCGAGCATGTGGATGAGCTCGCCCGCCTGGTGGCTCGCCCGGGTGACGATGACGCGGCGGCCGAAGAGGGGGCGACGCTCGAACCACTCGATCCGCGCGCGGAGCTCGACCACGGAGCCGACGACGAGCACCGCCGGGGCGCGCAGGCCGGCAGCCTCGGCCTCGTCGGCGATGGTCGCCAGGGTCGCGACCAGGGTCTTCATGATCCCGCGGGTGCCCCAGCGGATCAGGGCTGCGGGCGTCTCAGGCGAGCGTCCGGCGGCGACCAGGCGGGCGGCGTTCTCCCGGCAGTTGCGGACGCTCATCATCAGGACGATCGTCCCTGCTCCTTGGGCTAGGTGGTCCCAGGCGACGTGGAGCCCCCCCTTGTTGTAGGCCTCAAAGCCCGAGACGATGCTGACCGCGGGCGTGTGCTCGCGGTGGGTGAGGGGGATGCCCGCGGCCTCGGCGGCGGCGATCGAGGCGGAGACCCCCGGGACAAACTCGTAGTCGATCCCCGCGTTGCGGAGGACCTCAGCCTCTTCGCTGCCGCGGCCGAAGATCATCGGATCGCCGCCCTTGAGGCGGACGACCCGGAGCCCGGCCTGCGCCTCCTCGACCAGCAGCTCGTGGATCCGCGCTTGGTTGAGGCGGACCCCGTCGTGGGGGCCGGCGACCCGCTGGTGGATCCGGACGTTGGCGCGGCAGTGCATCAGGATCGCCGGGTTGACAAGATAGTCGGCGATCACGACGTCGGCGCGGCGCAGTCGGTCGCGGCCGGCGAGGGTGAGGAGCTCAGGATCCCATGGACCTGCGCCGACGAGCGAGACGAAGCCTGGCATCGGCGGAGTATCCGAGATGCGCGGGGCGAGGGCTAGGAGCTCGTCGACAAAAGTCTGCTCGGCTCTGCTCGCGTGTTCGTCGTCGACCGCTCGGGCCGATCGACCCTGCGTTTCTTCGCGGGCTCCTCAAGCTGCGGCAGCCTCCGGGGATAGCTCCGTGGAGGATGTAAGGAGACACCACGTCCGCGCGGCGACGAGGTCTAGGCGCACGGCTCGGGGAAAGGTCGCCTGGTTCGGGGGAGCTCGGAGCTCGGCCTATGGAGCGCGGCTGCGCAGGCCGAGGCCGGGCCGGCGCGCAGATCAGTGCTGATCGACGAGGACCAGGTTTCCGTCAGGATCCTTGATCGAAAAGTGGGTCGGCCCTTCGCCGTCGGCGGCCTCTGTCTCCGGGGTGTAGCCGGCCCGCTTGAGCGCCGCCTGGACCCCGCGCGCGTCGCTCGGGTTGAAGGTGATCATGTTCCCCTCAAACATCCCCTGAAAGAGGCCGATCTTGGCCTCGCCATTCCTGAGGATCAGCCAGTTTTGGGAGGGGTCGCCGGCGATCTGCGTGAAGCCGAAGGCCTCGTAGAAGGCGCGCGTCTGGGCCAGATCCTTAACCGAGAGGCTGATCGAAAAATTGCCGAGATCCATGGTGTTGTCTGCTTTCGTCTTCGGTGGAGCCGCGGCGCCGTTCCTGGCGCTCGCGTCGTCGTCGAGAGAGGAGACCCTAGTATGAGGACGACGTCTGTGTCGCGGAGATCGCCGTGTCTCCTCTTCGCGCTGTCCCGCGGGGGGTTGGCCTGTGCGGTCTCCGGCGGCCAGAGAGGGGCAGAGCAGCGCCGAGCTGGTACCCTCTGCGGCGATGTCCGAGCAGACTCTCCTGGTCGTCGGTGCGGGTCATGCAGGCCTCGAGGCGGCCCTTGCCGCGGCTCGGGTCGCCTCGTCGCAGGCGCAGGCGCGGATCCTAGTCCGGGTGATCACCGGTCGGCTCGACACCATCGGCCTCACCCCCTGCAACCCCAGCGTCGGCGGCGTCGCGAAGGGGCACCTGGTCAAGGAGATCGACGCCCTCGGCGGCTTCATGGGGCGGGCTGCCGACAGCGCGACGATCCACGGTCGGATCCTCAACCGCAGCAAGGGTCAGGCGGTCCGGGCCACGCGGGTCCAGGTCGACAAGGCTCACTACGGGAGGCTCGCCCGGCGGGCGCTGCTCGAGCATCCTACCGTCGAGGTCACCGAGGGGCTGGTCGCCAGGCTCATCGTCGACGGCCGCAAGGTCGTCGGGGTCTCGCTGGTCGACGGTTCCCGCGTCGACGCTGACGCGGTCATCATCACCACCGGCACTTTCCTCGGCGGGGTGCTCCACACCGGCGCCGAGCGGACGCCGGGCGGTCGTGTTGGAGAGCCGCCGGCGAGCTCGTTGGCGGAGTCGCTGCGGGCGCTGGGCTTTGACCTGCGGCGGCTCAAGACCGGCACGCCGGCGCGGATCGACGGTCGCACGATCGCCTGGGACGATCCGCGGATCGAGCTTCAGCCGAGCGAGACGCCGGCGCCTCGCTTCACCCTCCCGGACGACGTCGAGGCCCAGCCGCCGCCGCTGGCGGAGGTCCCCTGTCACCTGACGTGGACGGGCGAGGAGGCGCATGATCTGATCCGCCGGCACCTCCACGAGTCGGCGATCTATTCCGGCTCGATCGCAGGTCGAGGCCCCCGCTACTGCCCTTCGATCGAGGACAAGGTCGTCCGCTTCGCCGGACGTCCGCGGCACCAGGTCTTCCTCGAGCCGGAGGGGCTTGGGACCGACAGCGTCTATCCCAACGGTATCTCCTCGAGCCTGCCGGCGGCGGTCCAGGAGGCGATGATCCGGACGATCCCAGGGCTGTGTGGGGCGCGCCTGCTGAGCCCTGGCTATGCGGTCGAGTATGCGGCGGTCGACGCTCGGGCGCTCGACCACCACCTCGGGGCCAAGGACCTTGAGGGGCTCTACTTCGCCGGCCAGATCAACGGGACCTCGGGCTACGAGGAGGCCGGCGCCCAGGGGCTCGTCGCAGGGGCCAACGCTGCGCTTTGGCTGGCATCGGCGGCGCCGCTTGAGATCGGCCGCGACCAGGGCTACACCGGCGTGCTCGTCGACGATCTGGTCACCCAGGGCTGCGATGAGCCCTACCGGATGTTCACGTCGCGGGCGGAGTACCGGCTGATCCTGCGGGAGGACAACGCCGATCAGCGCCTCTCGGGCCTCGCCCACGCGGCGGGGCTCATCTCCGACGCACGGCACGGGCGGAGCCTCGCCCGCGGCCTTGAGGTGGAGCGTCTGTCGGCTGCGCTGCGCCGCGGTCGCGAGCCGGCGGCGGCGCCGTGGATCCTCGATCGGGCCCGCGCAGAGGTCTGTTATTCCGGCTATCGCGAGCGTCAGCGTCGGGAGATCGAGAGGATCCGCGGCGAGGGGACCCAAGATCTCCCCCTCCCGCCGGACACCGATTATTTTGCCCTGGCCGGCCTGACCTCCGAGGCCGCGGAGCGCCTCGCCAAGGTGCGGCCGACCAGCACGGGGCAGGCCGCGCGGATCCCGGGCATTACGCCCGGAGCGCTGGTCTGTTTGTGGGCCCATGCGCGGGCCGCTCAGCGTCGTCAGCGGGCCTAGGAAGTCGCCGATTTTCTTGCCACTTCGCGGTGTTCATCGCGGGTGGCATGGGGTTCTCCTCGGGGACTGACGGGCGCGCTGAAAGCCGCTCACCCGGGCAGGTCATTTCGCATGCGAAACGGCCTGCACGCCCCCCCCTGTACGCCTTCACACACATTTGAGAATCCTGTCCGAGGAGCCATGTGAGCGCGAACGCGCCGATCCTTGGGGTATCGTTTTGCTCATGGCGATGATCCGACGGATGGTGGTCCTTGTTGTCGGCCTGGGGCTCGTCGGCGCTAGCGGTGTGATCGACGCGGCAGCTGGCTCCAAGGGCTCGGTGTCGAGGCAGGTCGCGGCGGATGTCGTCGACGCGGCCTCGTCGCTCGACCGGACCCGGGTTCGCCAGCTCGCGTCGAAGGCCGCCGGCAGCGTCGACGCGGCGATCGTCGCCAGCTCGACCGAGGCCGATCCCAGCGTCGAGGTCCGTCGCCTCAGCGCTTCGGAGCGTCGCGAGATCCTCGGCGGAGAGCCCAGCGCTGCGGTCGACCTCCAGGTCAACGGCACCGGAGGGGAGGACGCCTATCTCGAGCTGGTCTCGCGCGGCGGTCACGTCGATCTTCGCAGCGGACACGCTCATTTCCACGGCGGCGCCGAGGTCTTCCGCGGACCGTTGAGGCCGGCGGCCTACCTGGTCTTTAAGGCAGAAGCCCACCATCGCTACCTGGTCGAGTGCAGCGCCTGGGCGCAAGCGCCGAGCACCACGCTCTCCGCGAGCGATGGCAAGGCCGTCTTCGAGGTCGTCGCCGACGAGGGGGTGAGCCTCCTCTACCGCGGCGAGAACACCGGAGACGCGGCGAAGCGGGTGACCGTGGTCGTCAGCGCCGATCGACCCGAGTGGTTCCTCGAGGGCTGCGAGCTATCGTCGACGTCGCTCTGAGCGATCATGGAGGTCGCTGCGAGCGACCGCGCGGGCCCATACCAGAGGGCTGGAGCCGCCGTGTTTGAGCTCTGCGCGGAGTGGGTGGCGCCTCTCTCGCGGCGCACGCCTCCTGTGGGGATCGTGCTGGCCTCAAGCTGGAGGTCGCCTCGGCGCTCCGACCGGGCTCCCGTCGGCGCCGTACCTTGCGCTACGCCCGGTGCAGAGGTGCCCAGCCCGCTCATCTGGACGGCGATCGTCGCGCGAGAGCGGCGCTGACTTCCTGTCACAGGCGGCTAGCGGCGGGGCGGCTTGGCTGGTAGCGTTTGGCGGCGCGTAAACGCGCTGAGTACCACGCTCAGGAGCTCCCGTTGATGTCCCGCTCGTCTCTCCCGCTCACTTCCTTCACCCTCGCACTTCTCCTCGTCGGTTGTTCTGGATCGTCCGATGACGCCGGGGGAACCGATGCCTCTGCGACCAACACGGAGAGTGGCGCGTCGGCGACAGCGACGAGCACTGGCGCGACGGCGACCGATGGCACGTCCAATTCCGGGTCCATGTCGGCGACCGGCAGCAGCACCGGCGAGACCTCCGGGGCGGGGACGACGGGCTCGCCGACCACCGACTCGACGGTCTCGACGAGCTCGCCGACGACGACCGGGGATCCGACGACGACCACGGAGCCGACGACCACCGATCCGACGACGGGCGATACCACTGGGGATACGACCGGCGGCATGATGGTGGAGCCGGTCCGCTTCGTCGTCCTCGGCGACGGCGGCGAGGGCAACGACAACCAGTACATGGTCGCCGATCAGGTCGAGCAAATCTGCGCGCAGCGGGGCTGCGACTTCGCCCTCTACCTCGGCGACAACTTCTACGACAACGGCGTGGACGCGACCGACGACAGCCAGTTTGCGACCAAGTTCGAGATGCCCTACGCGGATCTGGACTTCCCGTTCTACGTGGTCTTCGGCAACCACGACTATGGGCTCAGCTCCTTCGAGTGGTACAAGGCCGACTTCGAGATCGAGTACACGAACTACAGCGACAAGTGGACGCTGCCGGACGTCTGGTACGACGTCCGGATCGACGACGTCCACTTCTTCGGCCTCGATACCACCCGCTTGATGTGGGACAAGGATACCAGCGAGCAGCAGGGCTGGCTCGACCAAAAGATCGCCGGCAGCGACGCTGCTTGGAAGATCGCCTTTGGCCACCATCCCTACGTCTCCAATGGCGCCCACGGCAACGCCGGCAACTACGAGGGCCTGCCCTTCCCGGACGTCGTCTCGGGCGGTGTCGTCGAGGAATTCATGAACGAGTCCCTCTGCAACAAGGTCGACGTCTACTTCTGCGGCCATGACCACAATCGGCAGTGGCACGAGCCGATCTGCGGGGTCGAGTTCATCGTCTCGGGCGCTGCCGCGAAGACCACGGACTTCAAGCACCACGACGACAACAAGGTCTTTTGGGAGGACGATCAGCTCCCCGGCTTCCTCTGGGTCGAGATCGAGGGCAACGTCATGAACGGCGCCTTCTACGACCGGACGGGCAAGCTGGACTACGAGCGGACCGTGACCAAGTGAGCCGGGTGCGGGCGCTCGCCGTTGAGCGAAGCGCCCGCGTCGATGGGCCTCATCCGTGTGGGCTTGGGCGGAGCGGGGAGCGGGCGGTCGCCGTCGAGCGAAGCCAGCGCCGCGAGGTGTGAGCAGAGCGGGCTTTGGGCGGAGCGTGGCAACGTTGTCGGCCCGCGCGTGCCTAGGCCTGAGTTGAGCGACGGGCCGCGCTCCTGCTTCGACAGGGCCGTGAGTCGCCGAGGAGAGCGAGCGGGGTCGCTGAAGAGCGCGTTTCCCCGGGTGTCTACTTGGCCTTGACCCCGAGGTTTCGCTGCTGGAGGTCGATCGCCGCCTCGTCGCCGACGGCCTCGGCCTCGGCCAGGAGCCAGCGGAAGATCGGCGTCGAGATGCCGTACTCTTCGCGATCGTTCCACAGCCAGACGGCGAAAGAGCAGGCGCTGCGGTGGACCTGGGGGAACATCAGGCGCCGCAGAGCGAGGCCGCCCAGGCGCCCCGCCAGCTCGTAGCGTTTGGCTAGTTGGGTCCATTCGCGCCACTCCTCGACGGCGGGTAGCTCGGACTTGGCGTCGGTCCGCTGGGCGAGCCGCTCGGCGTCCTCCTCGACGCCGACGAGAACGCGGTCGCGGATCACCCGGGCGACCCGCTCGCTGAGCTCGCCCGGATCGTCCATGTGGTCTGAGATCGCGACCGTCGCGCGGATCGCCAGATCGGCGACGTCATCGGCGACACCGGCGAGGAAGCGCTCTGTGAGGGCTGCGCCCCTCTTCGGGATCCCGAGCTTGGCGGCCCTCGAGGTCGCCCGGCGGCGGATCGAGCCGGTCGCCTCGGCGGCGTCCCAGGCCTTCAGGAGGGTGACGAGGCGGGCGGGGACGAGGCGGAGGTGGAGCGGGTCGCGGGCGATCCAGTGGGCGTGGAGGACGAGCGCGCGGTCGAGGGGTGAGCTCGGCAGCTCTGGGAGGTCGTCGACGTCGGGGGGCGGCGCCTCCCCACCTCGGGCGGCGAAGCGGTGGGGATGAAGGGCTTGGGGGATCGCCATCGCGGCGTCGAGGAGCGGCCGCGTCCGGGCGGCGCTGGGGCAGAGCAGCCAGAGCAGCCAGAGGCCAGTGTTGGTCGGCGAGTGGCCGCCGACGAAGCGACCGGCGACGGCGACGAGGAAGCGGGCGCGGAGGCTGATCGTCGGCCACGGCTCCTCGCCGAGCGCGAGCGCCTGGGCCCAGGCGCCGCGGCTCGCAGCGTCGGCGATCAGCCACTCGCGGGCATAGGTCTTGGCCAGCGGCAGGGCCTTCGTGCCCTCGATGGTCAGGGCGCTTGTCAGCAGCTCACGGGCTCCGGCGAGGTCGCCTCGGCTAGCCGTGAGGAGCCCCGAGGCGGTGATCCCCGCGGTTCCGATCGCCTTGCACTCGCTGATCCTGCGGAGCAGCTCGGCTGCCGCGGGTGGATCGTGGGCGTCACGGCGGAGCAGGGCGAGGGCGCCCGCGAGGGTGGCACCGCCCTCCGGATCGGCGGCCCAGGTCGACGAGTGACGGGCGAGGTAGGCGGCGCTGCGCCAGTATCCGAGGGGGATCGCGACGTTCCGGGCGAGGGTCCAGCCGAGGGTGTTGCGGAGCGTGTAGACGAGGGCGAAGAGGAGCGTGGCCAGGGTGATGAAGATGAGGACCAGGCCAGCGATGAGGTCAGGGTCGCCTTGGATCGCGCGCCCCAGCCTGTCGATGAAGAGCGAGCTCAGGCTTGCGCCGAGGAGGACCGAGACGACCACCACGTAGGCCTGTCGGGTCTTTCTTGGCCTGGGCTTCTTCGGGGAGCCTTGGAGCCAACGGCTGTAGGCCGTCGTCGGTCGCCTTCGCAAGATCCGCTGCGCATGTCGAAGGAGCGGGCCCCGTCTCAGCGGCGAAGCCTCGAGCGGCGAAGCCTCGAGCGGCGAAGCCTCGAGCGGCGAAGCCTCGTCGTTGCGCTTCACAGGCGCCCCCAGCCGAAGAGGGCGAAGGCGTCGGTGAAGCCCGGCTGGGGTCTCGGCGAGGTGTTCGCGTCGGTGCCCGCGTCACCGCGGTAGGGGTCGCCCGCAGAGGCCTCCGGCGCTCCCTCGCTGGCGTTGGGGCTGGGCTTGGGCGTCGGCGGCGGAGCGCTCGCCCACAGCTCGTGGAGGAGCCGTCGCTCGGGGTCGCGGAGCTCGGCCAGGGCTGCGCGTACGGCCTCCGGCGTCCGCGTGCCCGTCCCGGTCGGGGTCTTGTAGCTCTTGGCGGAGCGCAGGCCGAGCTCGAGCATGCCGAGGAGCTTGGCGCCCTCGCGCTCGATCTCGGCGCGGCTCTGCTCCGGCGTCACCCCCAGGACAAAGAAGGGGTTCTCGGCGAATCGACCTGGCTCAACGCTCATCTCAGCGGACCCCGGAGTCGTAGGAGAGGCGGCGCTTCTCGACGTCGGTCGGCAGGAGCTGCCAGAGCTTTTGGACGATCGAGCGCAGCGTGTCGTTGTCGCCGCGGCTTTGCGCCTCGCGACCCTCCTTGACCAGGGCCTGAGCCTTGACGATGTCCGTGGCGTCGCCGACCTGGGAGGCGGCGTACTCAAAGCGGCGGCTCCAGGCCTCGGGGTGGCGGCGTGAGGCGGTGTTGCCGAGCCGCGAGACCAGCCTTAGCTGGCGCTGGAGCTCCGTCGGGTCGCGGTCTTCCTGGGCTTTGCGCAGGGACTTGACCGTCTCGTTCATCAGGTGCTGCTCGTGCGGCAGGCCGAGCTCGGCGACCCAGGACGTCGCCCAGATCAGCGACTCGTTGGACTCCTTGAGGATCTCCGGCCAGTTGCGATCGAGCTCGAGGTGCTCGAGGTTGGCGTCGAGTTCGAGGAGGGTCCGGCGCGCCTTCTGGGCCGCGTCGTTGTCACCCCCCTGGGCCGCGGCGATGTCGGACTCGAGCTGTGGCAGGGCGGTCTCGATCTCGGAGAGCTTGTCGAGCTGGGCGATCTCGCCGCGGCGGAAGGCGTCGCTGCGCAGGGCGGCGATCCGCTCGCGGGCGGCCTCGACGCTGGCGGCGAGGACCTCGGGGTCGGCCTCCGGCACCAGGAGCTGGGCGACGTCCTCGAAGAGCTGGTCGAGGGCGGGGACTAGCGCTCGCGCCGACATCCGACCGCCGCGGTCGAGCTCGAGGGTCATCTCGATCTCGGAGCCGGAGGGCAGGCTCTCTTTGATCGCCGCGCCGGCGATCTCGAGGGTGCCGACGAGGCGACAGAGGTGGGCCTCGTCGTGCTCGCCCTGGACGATCGGGATCTTGAGCAGGCTCTCGTCGCTGCCCTTGGCCACCCCCTCGACGGTCAGGAGCGTGAAGGTGCGGCGGGCGGGGAGGGGGGCGCCGCGCTCGAAGTAGGTCCGCACCTGATCGTTGGCGAGGGCGACGCCGATGGTCCGCGAGAGGGGCGGATCGGAGATCGTCAGGCCCTGGACGATCGTCACGGTCGGCGGCGAGATCTGGACCGCGGCCCCGTCCTTGCGCCGGCCCTCGATCTTGAAGACGTTCGGCCGTCGGGCGAGGAGCGAGGTCGAGAGGACAAACGCGCCCTCGTCGTCGACCTCCGCCCAGGCGCTCTCCCAGAGGCCATCGCTGCGCAGGAGTCGGAGCTCGCTCGGCGCCTGGAGCTGGGTCGAGGCGTCGGCGACGAGGCGGCCGACGACGTGCGGGGTCAGGTCGGAGGACATCGCCGGGAAGTGGAGCCAGACCTTGTAGCCGTCGGGGACGGCGAGGGGCTGGGGCTGGGCGTCGAGACCCGCTGTCGCCGCGTAGATCGCCGCGCCCTGGGCGACGAGGGTCATCGGATCGAGGCCGTCGGAGAGCGAGCAGGCGAGGCCGTCGCGGACCCGCTCGCGGACCGCCGGCATCACCGAGGGGCCGCCGACCATGACGACATGGCTGAGCTCACCGGGGACGATCCCGTGGCTCTCGAGGAGCCGGCGGCAGACGACCAAGGTCCGGTCGATCGCGGCCTGACACAGGCGCTCCAGGGTCGCCCGATCGAGCTCTAGATCGAGGTCGTAGCTCCTGCCCTCGTGGTCGGTCAGGGCCGGGATCGCGAGGAGCGTCGAGCGGGCGCGGGTCAGCTCGATCTTCGCCTCTTCGGCGGCGAGCTTGAGCTTGAGGATCGCCGCTGCATCGTCGGGGTCGCCGCGGCGGAGGTGGACCCCGTCACGCTCCTCGATCTGGGCGATCGCCCACTCGACGATCGCCCAGTCAAAGTCCTTGCCGCCGAGGAAGTTGTCGCCATCATGGCCGACCACCCGCAGGAGACCGTCGCGGGTCTCCAGCAGGGACACGTCAAAGGTCCCGCCGCCGAGGTCGTAGACCAGCCAGGAGCCGCTCTCCTCGCCCGCGCTCCAGCCCGCCGCGAGGGCCGAGGCGATCGGCTCCTGGAGGAGCTCGACCCTGTCGAAGCCGGCGAGGCGGGCCGCGTCCGAGGTCGCGGCGCTCTGCGGCAGCTCAAAGAGGGCGGGCACGGAGATCACGGCGACTTTCGGCGCGAAGCCGAATTGCTCGACGATGTCGGCGCGCAGCGACTTCAGCACCTCGGCGGAGAGCGCCTCCGGTGTGTGGCGCTGCTGGGAGGCGGGGAAGGTGACCTCCTTCGAGGTCCCCATCAGCCGCTTGAACTCGCTCCGGGTGTTGTCTGGATCGCTCTCGAGATACCGGCGCGCGCGGCCGCCGACGAAGAGGTTGCCGCGGGCGTCGATGCGGACGATCGAGGGGGTGAGGCTGCCGCCCTGGGCGTTGCGCACGAGGGTGACGGAGTCGCCGTCGAAGACCGCGGCCGCCGAATTGGTGGTCCCGAGATCAATGCCGACGTAGCGAGGCGAGGTAGTCATCGTCGGCAAGGATAGCCGGCGATCCTCAGACGCGGGAGCGTCGGCGGCGGAGACGATCGATGCTGATCCCGGCGCTGGCCCCGAGGGCGAGGAGGGCGAGGGCGAGGATGATGCTGAGCGGGCGGACTTGCGCAGGGGAGAGTACCTGCGCCCCTCGCGGGGCCTCGATCCGATCGATCGTCAGGTTCGCCTCGCGGTCGCCGAGGATCCCGAGCGCGAGCTCTCGCGCGCGCTCCTCCTGGTCCTGTGCGCCCCCGTGCGGGCCCTGGAAGCTGATCACGACCTGCGCAGGACCCTCGCCCTTGCCGTCAGCGCTCGCCACGTGGACGCGCACTGCCGTGAGCTGAGGGTCTTCGGCGAGATGCTCCTCGATGGTCCGGGCGAGGGCGATCTCGACGCGGGCCCGCTCTCCCGCGCGGGTCGGCACCAGCGACGGATCGCCGAAGAGCGCCTCCTTGCTCGCCTTGCCGCCGCGGCCCGGCGGAGCGCTCTCGGTCGGGGAGGGGGGCGGCGCACATGCAGCGAGCGTCATCACGAGGAGCCCGACCGTCGAGGTGAGAGCGAGGCGGCTCCGACGGTCCCAGAGAAGGCGATGACGCTGGCCGGCTCGGCGGCTCATGAGCGAGGTCCGGCGCGCGCGCCCATCAGATCGCTGAGCTTGCGGAGGAGCCGGGAGTGTCGGCGGGAGATCGTGCTGACGTGGACCCCGACCTCTGCGGCGTAGGCGTGCATGTTGATCTCGCGGTGGTAGAGCGCGTCGATCATCGCCCGCTCGTCGGGGTCGCAGCGGGTGATCGCGCCGCCCAGGTGTTCTCTAGCCTCGGCGGCGATCAGCTCCTCGTCGGCCGCCCGCGAGGAGGTGTCGCCGGTGGTCTCAGGATCGGTCGGGCTGGCCTTCGATAGGAGCACCGCGGTGGTCGTCTTGCGGATGAGCTCAGCCGCGGCCTCGACCCGCTCCTTGAGGCTGCGCGGATCGGCGCCGCCGTCGGTCGCGGCCCGCTGGGTCTCCTCTTCATAGAGCGCCTGGGTCGCGGCCATCGCCCGCAGTGCCCGTCGGTGCTGGCGGATCGCCGGGTTTTTCGAGCGCACCGCGTCGATCATCGCCCCGCGGATCCGCAGGTAGGCGTAGCCCGGGAAGGGGACGCCGGTGCTCGGGTCATAGCGGAGGGCGGCCTTGACGAGCGCCTCGTAGCCGGCGCTCTCAAAGTCCTCGACGGGGAGGGTGCCGACCTGGGAGCGGACGGCGCGGGCGATCTTGACGACCCGCGGGGCGACCCGCTCGACCAAGCGCTGCTGCTCGCTGTTGAGGCGACCTTCGGTCATGGTGCAGCGGCTAGCTATAGGCCTGGACGCAGGCGTCGATGTTGTGCGTGAGCTGGGAGCGCTGCTCGTCGCTCATCCCTTGGAAGTTGATCGCCATGTCCCGCTCGCTAGCGCGGACGACAACGCCAGAGAGGGGGAGGTGGACGTCCCCGAGCTCCGGGAACGAGAGGATCATCGTCACTTGCGCGCCGGTCTCCTCCCACGCGGGGCCTTTGAATTTGCAGCCGCCGAGGCTGACGTCCTCGAGCGGTCGCGCGAGGAGGACTTCGCTGCCGAGCACGTCGGCGCGGGCGTGGATCCGCAGGCGGGGATGGAAACGTGCTTCGGCCACCGACGAATAATAGCGAGCACGACCGAGTATGGGGGCGCAGCGAGAACGCGGTATCGCCGCGCCTGGACGGCCTGACACGGACAGCGAGGGGGCAGTGACAAATTGTCAGATCCATTGTCCTGCGCTGGCATGGGGGGCGCTCTAACCTCCTGTTTTTCTATGAGATAGGTTGAACCCTGGTGTTGGCGGGCGCTTTGCTGTACCAACCCCACGATCCCTCAGGTCTGCCACGCATGATCGCCCGGAAGCTCAGCCGTCGTCTCCTCCTCGCCCTCGCCGTTGTCCTCGCCGCGCCGTCGGTCACGGGCTGCAAGAACGTCCCGACGATCCCCGGCACCGAGATCCCGGACACCGATGAGAATCGGGAGATCCTCCAGGTGCTCGAGCGCTATCGGACGGCGATGGTCCGTCAGGATCGGGCGACGATCATCTCGTCGACCCACGAGACCTACTACGACGAGTCGGGGACCGACGACCCGAGCGATGACATCGTCTACGAGGAGCTGCCGGAGCTGCTCCGTGTCCGCCTGGCCCAGGTCGACTCGATCCGCTTCACGATGGAGTACCTGGACATCTACGTCCGCAACGAGCGGGCGACGGTGCACGTCTGGATCGACGCGGCCTTCCACATGAAGCCGATCCTCGCCGAGGACGGGACGCCGCGGCTCCAGCCCCGCTTCGCTCGCAAGCAGGACTACGCCAAGTTTGAGCTGCTCCGCGCCGGCGATAGCTGGCGGATCACCAAGGGCATCTAGCGGGCTGCGGCCCGAGCCGGTGTTCGCCCTCGGCGGCACGTGGTTTCTCGCTCGCGGGCGCGCCCAAGAGGGCTCCGCCGACGAGCAGGGCGCCCGATAGACCTGTGCCAAGGGCCGTGTAGTACCAATCGCTCGAGGGGGCGTGGCGCCAGACCAGGGGAGCAGCGCCGAGCATGACGAGCGCGGCGACGGCCCCCTAGATCGGCGTGAAGACGAGATACCAGCGCTCGGCCGCCGCCTTTCCAGGGTGCTCCGGGGACCAGCTCGCGGGGATCACGGGAGCTCGGCGGAGCGCGCCCGAGCGGCGCGCCCGAGAGCCTCTCCGTCGTCGCTGGCCGCCTCTGCGGGGGTCTCTGCACCGAGCGGTGCCTCTGGGGAATTAGCTTCGGTGATCGCGACACGGGCGGCATTGGTGTCGGCGTCGGCGTCGGCGTCGG
>Ga0316189_10003491_pt1 | contig 15241 bp, 10 predicted proteins | sample LowCovwburrow_MG_FD_204930 | JGI IMG/M metagenome (GOLD analysis project Ga0316189, IMG submission 204930) | Coastal sediment microbial communities from Maine, United States - Lowes Cove worm burrow | ecosystem: Environmental > Aquatic > Marine > Coastal > Sediment | place: USA: Maine... | reverse complement strand
CATGATGATCTTGGACAAAATTCAAGATTTGAAAGTCTTATATAACCAAGGGGCCACGATTAATGAATTAAGAAGGATTTTCTTTATACAGGGCATTTTAGTGACCGGTTCAGGCGGAATTATAGGTATTCTTTTTGCTTCGCTATTGATATGGTCGCAATTGGCGTTCGGCTGGCTAAAAATCACCCCCAGCCTGGCATACCCAGTTGAATATCAATGGATCAATATTGTAATAGTCCTGGCTACCATCGTGATATTGGGTATTATAGCATCAAAGATCGCGAGTAGTAGAATTACAAAAAAGTTAATTGCGTCTTAAGTGCCATCAAAAACATGGTCCCCAAACTTTTCCAAGACTTCATCAAAGGCCGCAAAGACATCTGCCGATGCATCGCTGGTGACCATTTTCATTCGGTATTCCTTAAAATTGGGGATGCCCTTAAAATAATTGGTATAATGGCGGCGGGTTTCAAAAACACCCAAAATTTCGCCTTTCCAAGCAATGGCCATTTGTAAATGTCTCCGAGCGGCTTCCACCCGGGCTTGCATAGTGGGCGGAGCTAAATGGGTACCCGTTTTAAAGTAGTGTTTAACTTCATTGAAGAACCATGGGTAGCCTATACTGGCCCGCCCGATCATGGCACCATCCAAACCATACACATCCCTCATTTTCATGGCAGCTTCCGGGGAATCAATATCGCCATTCCCAAAAACCGGTATATGCATGCGTTGGTTGTTCTTTACCTCGGCAATCGGTGCCCAATCGGCACTCCCTTTATACATTTGTGCCCTTGTTCTACCGTGAATGGCAATGGCCTCGCACCCTACATCCTGCAAACGCTCTGCAACCTCAACGATCTGTATTGAATTTTCGTCCCAACCCAATCGGGTTTTCACCGTAATGGGCAAATGGGTACGTTCAACCATGGCCTTGGTCAGGGAAACCATCAGGTCAATATCCTTTAAAATTCCTGCCCCAGCACCTTTGCTTACCACTTTTTTAACGGGGCAACCAAAGTTAATATCAATGATATCGGGTTTTGATTTTTCGACAATCTCCACAGATTGCAACATGGAATCGAGATTGGCGCCAAAGATCTGGATGCCCACTGGGCGTTCTTTTTCGTAGATATCCAATTTCATGACACTCTTGGCGGCATCACGGATCAAGCCTTCGGAAGAAATGAATTCAGTATACACCACATCGGCACCCTGCTCCTTGCATAATGCCCGAAAGGGAGGGTCGCTCACATCCTCCATAGGAGCAAGTAAGAGTGGGAATTCTGGCAATTGTATGTCTCCGATTTTAGGCATCTACTACGCTTTGGAATATGGCGCAAAAATAATCAATTTCAAAAGGTAATATCAACTTCGACTTTCTTGCCCTCCCTATCGACAGTCACTTTGGTGGAATTCCCTTCCTCAAAGGTTGATAAAGCACGCATATAACTCATCATATCAACCACGGTACTATCGCCCAATTGAATGACGATATCCCCTTTTAGCAAGCCCGCTTTTTGGGCCGGTTTATCTTCACTGACTCCATCTATACGCATGCCCTTACCGTCAAAAAGGTAATCGGGAACAACGCCTAAGGCCACCTTAAAGCGAGGTACTTCCTCACTTTCGTTCTTTGTCTTTTTGAATGCCAATTTAGGGTCGTCATCCAACTCGGAAATCACTGAGGTTATATAGCCCACAATCATTTGCATACCTTCATAGTTCAGCTTCTCGGCATCATCTGTGGGTTTGTGGTAATCTTCATGCTGCCCTGTAAAAAAGTGCAGTACCGGAAGGTCTTGGAGGTAAAAAGAAGTATGGTCCGATGGCCCGACCCCAGACTCTTTAAGCACCAGTTTAAATCCTGGATTTGAAGCGTTCAATACTTGGCTCCAGATGGGGGCGGTGCCGGTGCCGCTAACAGATAAGGTCTTGTCTTCCCTTAACCTTCCCACCATATCCATATTGATCATATAATTAACCTGGGCCAGGTCAATAGTTGGATTTTTAGCAAAATAATTACTGCCCAACAATCCTATTTCCTCGCCAGAAAAAGCCATAAATAAATAGTTGTGGTTTTTATCCTGACTGTTAGTGAGACTATCAACCAATTGTAGCATTACGGCAACGCCGCTGGCATTATCATCCGCTCCGTTATGTATGGCAGCACCTTCACGATGCAATGAACCTTCACCGCCCATTCCCAAATGATCATAATGGGCGCCAATAATGATCGTATTTTCGGCTTTATTATCCCAATAGCCAATAATATTGGTTCCGGTAATTGAACTATCACTGCTAACATAGGTAACCTCTTGGTGTGGGTCTTTTTTAGGCTTAAATGAAAATGTTTGATAATAGGATACAGAATCCCCGGCAGGATTCAAGTGCAGATCTTTCATTCTTTGCATAATATATTGCGCTGCCTTAAGCTCATACGCAGTACCTGTTTCACGCCCCCTAAGACTATCACTAGCTAAAAAATAAACATCGTCTTGAAGACTAACAGTGGGTGCTTTTTCTTTTTTACAGGATACGATTAACAACAAAATCAGTGGTATTACTATCTTTTTTATCATTTTTGCATGTAGTTTTATCCAAAATTAAACATCCTATGAGAACTATTCTATGTTTTGCCATTGTAATCTTGTTTGTTAATTGCAAGACCGATCCAAAAAAACAGCCAGTGACCGAAGAAAAGCCTTCGACCCTTATGGCAGGTTCGGATACTTTGATCTACAACGGTGAAAAACATTTTAAATCGATCCGGCAAATAACTTTTGGCGGGGACAATGCCGAAGCCTATTGGAGTTTTGATGACAAACAAATGATATTTCAGTCCAATAACAAGCAATGGGGTTTGGAATGTGACCAGATGTTCTTAATGGATATAACGGATAATTTCAAAGACAAGCAACCACACATGGTCAGCACCGGAAAGGGCCGTACGACCTGCGCCTATTTTTTACCTGGTAATACCCATTTTGTATATGGTTCTACCCATCTGGTTGACCCGGCTTGTCCTGAAGTACCTTTGCGCAAGAATGGCAAATACGTTTGGCCCGTTTACGATTCCTTCGACATTTTCGTGGCTGATCTGGAAGGAAATATAACCGCGCAATTAACCAATGAACCGGGTTATGATGCAGAGGCAACGGTTTCACCCAAAGGGGATAAAATCGTTTTTACCTCCACCCGAAGCGGTGACCTTGAATTGTATACCATGAACTTGGACGGAAGCGATGTAAAACAAATTACCGACGATTTGGGTTATGACGGCGGCGCTTTCTTTTCGCCCGATGGCACCAAACTTATTTTTAGGGCCTCAAGGCCAAAAACCGAAGAAGCCATCAAAGAGTATAAAGATTTGCTTGCCCAAGGTTTGGTTGAACCAACCGATATGGAGCTCTTTATATGCAATGCCGATGGAAGTGATCTAAAACAACTCACTTTTTTAGGGAATGCCAATTGGAGTCCGTTTTTTCATCCTTCAGGAGAAAAAATACTTTTTTCGAGCAATTTTGAAGCGGAGAAAGGCTTTCCGTTTAATTTATACCTGATAGATCTTGATGGCAAAAATCTGGAACGTGTAACGCACGGGCAGACGTTTGATGCTTTTCCGGTATTCTCTAATGATGGTAAATATTTGGCTTTCTCAAGTAACCGTAACAACGGAGGGGGCAGGGATACGAATCTGTTCATCGCCGAGTGGCAGGATTGATCACTTAAATCCTATTGCGTTCCTCTACTTTTTTGGATTTTATATTGGTCCTGATTCTTGTGTTTCCGAACTTATATCGAAACCCTAAAACAACCAATCTGCTTTCTGGCCTGTAATAGGAAGTGTTATCCTGGTTAAGGAATTTTCTGGTGTTAAATAGCCTTGAATCATTAAAAATGTCATCTACCCCTAATGATATGCTTCCTTTTTTATCCCAAAGTGACTTTTGTAGGGTAATGCCCAATTTTGAGTAATCTTCCTGCCTTGAATTTCCTTGGATAACGGGAGAGGAATAGAGCAAACTCACATCTGCCTTTAAACTTTTGTCACTTAAAAAAGAAAAACCGCTATTGGATCGTATATAGGTATTCCATAATCCGTTTTCAACCAATTGCCCAGAATCCAAATCAGTGAAATTACTTTCGATATAAGCCGTAGAGGCCATAAAATAGAAATGCCAGTTATTGGTGAAGTTCTTGCTAATGCTGAAATTAAAGCCATAGGCATAATCCTTGTCTACATTTGAACTGATAAAGCGCAATAGTTGCGAATCATTATCTTGAAATACCAGTCTTTGGTAGTAATTTGTACGATTCTTGTAAAACAGTTCAAAGGTATATCCACGGTTAAAGGTATAACCCCCGGCCATGTAATGCCGTGACGATGGCAATAGGTCCGGATTGCCCTCCACTATTGAATTATTGCTTTGAAAAACCTGAAACGGGTTTAGATTATTATATCGCGGTCTGGTAATTCTACGGTAATAATACAAATGAAATTCGTGATTTGCACTTTGGGTGTATTGCAGTGAAAATGAAGGGAAAAGCTTAAAATAATCATTCTTCTTGGCCGCTTCGGCGGTATTGAGTTTTCCCAGGGTATTGGTGTGCTCAGCCCTAAGACCCACTTTGACATTCCATTTGTCCCATTTGTTGTCTATACTGGTATAGCCCGCTACAATACCTTCATCATATTCAAAAACACCGGCTTCCGTAGGATCGATTCCTGGTTGGTTCCTATCAAACCCTTCCTGGTCAATACGCCCCTTGGAATTGATCTGGGCATATCTAAGTCCTGTCTCAAATTTCGAGCTTGTACCCAAAGGGGTTATAAAATCTGCTTGAATGCTATAAAGATTAATATGCTGGGTAGAATTTGTCAAGAAATCATTCTCAGAGGTCAGGTTGTTATTGACATCAAAAAAATCAGTGTTCAAATCTTGTCCACGCTCATAATCATAATATGTGTAGTGTGTATTCATTGATAATTCAGCGCCTTTCTTGCGTAGCTTGTGCACAAAATCCAAATAAAAAGAAGTGTTTAGCTGTTTTTCTTCAGAATCGTTCAGCGTTATAAAACTTGATATAGCTGCCCCATTGGTATCTGTTATTTGGGTTTCCGTATCGTACATTCTAGCCACACTGGGATTCCATTGGTTCAAGGTAGAAATAGACAATGAATTGCGGTCATCAATGAAATAATCGAAAAAGGCATTGAAATTATGTCGTTTACGTCTGCGTATGTAATCTTCCTCGGCCGCCCATGTAGATGCAATTGAGCCATCATCAATAAAATTGGTAACATCGGTATATTGTGTAAACCATTTTTCTTGACTAAAACTGTAATTCGCTGAAAAACCGGTCTTACTCCCTTTAAAAAAATGATCGGTTCCTAAGGTGTGTTTCGGGAAAACGCCTTGGGTATACCTATTAAAAACAGCACCATTATATCCTGAAATCAAATTTTTCTTCATTATAATATTAATCAACATGCCATCTTCCGCACTATACTTGGCAGGAGGATTGGTGATAACCTCTATTGATTCAACATTACTTGCCGTGGTACCAGAAAGCAAATTGATCACATCGGCCCTCGGAAGATTTATTTTTCTCCCATTGATCATTATTCCAATATCCTTGCTTCCCTTTACAGAAAGCTCATTATTGATGACCACAACCCCTGGGGCCCTTTTCAGTGCTTCCCAAATATCCCCATCTGAAAATGCGGTATTTTCAATATTGAAAACAAGACGGTCGACTTTACGCTCAACCCTTGGTTTTTGAGTAGCTACAATAACTTCATCAAGAACTTGGGCGTAGTTGGAAATAGTTATAGTCCCAACATCCGTATCAGCTATGATTGATACGTTTAAAAAATCGGATTCATTTTCGAGGTAACTGGCCTTTACCAAATAATCGCCAGGAGGTATGTTGGTGATTTTAAAAACACCTTTATCGTCTGTAGAGGAACCATTGATCAAAATACTATCCAAAGCACTTAACAACAATACATTGGCCAACCATATTGGTTCACTATCGGTGCTGATGATTTTACCATGAAGATTATATTCCTGTGAAAATGATGAGGAAGTCAAAAAAGCAAGAAGTAGGTATAATATGATCTGTTTGCTCACGAAAACATTTGATTGGGGTGTAACTTAAGAAAAAAACACGAATTCTCTTACAAAAAAAGTGCGTTTCATCAATAATAATCTAGAAGGTATTCCTAATTATAAAATCCATATCACAAAACAACCACGGTTTATTTTGCACTATATTTGCACTTCCGAAAGAAAATGGCCTATTTCAACTGAATTGAGGCCGTGGATAATTTGAATTTAATCTAAATAAGTAGTTGAAAAATATACGAAACTTTTGCATTATCGCGCATATTGACCATGGCAAAAGTACCTTGGCTGATAGGCTGTTGGATTTTACTGGTTCTGTAACGGAACGGGAAAAAAAAGAACAGTTATTGGACACTATGGATCTTGAGCGTGAACGTGGCATTACCATAAAAAGTCATGCTATTCAAATGGATTATACCTATAAAGGCGAGGAGTATATTCTAAACTTAATAGATACTCCTGGTCATGTAGACTTTTCCTATGAGGTGTCCCGTTCCATTGCGGCTTGTGAAGGTGCCCTTTTAGTGGTAGATGCAGCGCAAAGTATACAAGCGCAGACGATAAGTAATCTTTATTTGGCACTTGAAAATGATCTTGAGATTATTCCCATTTTAAACAAGATAGATTTGCCTAGTGCCAATCCTGAGGAAGTAACTGACGATATCGTGGATCTTTTAGGCTGTAAGGCGGAGGATATAATCCCTGCAAGTGCCAAGACCGGTTTAGGGATTGGGGAAATTTTGGAAGCTATTATCGAGCGTATACCTGCTCCCACCGGAATTGCTGACGAATCGCTGCAAGCTTTGGTTTTTGATTCCGTTTACAATCCTTTTAGAGGGGTAGAAACTTATTTTAGGGTGATTAATGGTGAAATCAGGAAGGGTCAAAAAATTAAATTTGTCGCCACAGATAAGAGTTATTTTGCGGATGAGGTAGGGACCTTAAAACTGACCCAACACCCGAAACAAGTGATAAAAACTGGGGATGTGGGTTATATGATAACAGGAATAAAAGATGCTAGAGAGGTAAAGGTTGGTGATACCATTACAGATTCGGCCAAACCCACGATAAATGCCATAGCAGGTTTCGAAGACGTAAAGCCCATGGTGTTCGCAGGTATATATCCTGTTGACACAGAGGATTTTGAGGAGCTGCGTTCCTCAATGGAAAAGCTGCAACTAAACGATGCTTCATTGGTTTTTACACCTGAAAGTAGTGCTGCCCTAGGTTTTGGTTTTCGCTGTGGTTTCTTAGGGATGCTACATATGGAGATCATCCAAGAACGCTTGGAACGTGAATTCGACATGACTGTCATTACCACTGTTCCTAACGTAAGCTACCATGCCTTTACAAGAAAGAATCCGGATGTTCCCCTTATCGTAAATAATCCGTCAGATCTACCTGACCCATCCACTGTTGATCATGTTGAGGAACCATACATTAAAGCGACCATAATTACCAAAGCCGATTTTGTGGGAAATGTAATGTCGCTTTGTATTGAAAAAAGAGGACTGATCACAAATCAGACCTATTTGACTACGGAACGCGTTGAGCTGAATTTTGATATGCCCTTGGCGGAAATTGTTTTTGATTTTTACGACCGATTAAAAACCGTTTCAAAAGGCTATGCTTCTTTTGACTATACGCCAATTGGAATGCGAACTTCCAAATTGGTCAGGGTCGATATTTTGCTGAATGCCCAACCTGTTGATGCACTTTCTGCTTTAATACATGCAGATAATGCAGCTGATATAGGTAAGAAAATGTGTGGGAAATTAAGGGAACTTATTCCACGGCAACAATTTGACATTCCTATACAAGCAGCTATCGGATCCAAGATAATTTCAAGGGAAACGATTAAGGCCCTTCGTAAGGATGTTACCGCCAAATGTTATGGGGGTGATATCTCCCGCAAGCGTAAACTGCTTGAAAAACAGAAAAAGGGTAAAAAACGGATGCGCCAAGTGGGTAATGTAGAAATACCCCAGCAAGCCTTTATGGCGGTGTTGAAGTTAAATGACTAAAACTTCCCAAATAATTAATTTTCTGAACAAATCTTATCAATAAACTGTTTTGGGGTTAAAGATGCCACTAAAAGATCCTGTTCGGTCACTGTTTGGGTTGTTGCTTGGGGGGCTTCCCCTTTTGATAAAGTATAGGTGCCATCGCCATTATCACAAATTTCCAAAACAATGTTGGTACCGGTGCAAGATTCACAAGTATTTTTTTTCTCATCATCTTTAGAGCATCCAATACAAATAGAAACGCAAATCAAGGCTGATAAAAGAATTGACTTTTTCATAGACTTCTTTTTATAGCTACAATATACAAAAATAGAATTTCTGGCATTTGACGCTTTTCTTTTGAAGTTATTCCATGCCTTGTGCAAGTAAAAGGCCCTAGTATTCATTCACGACTTTCATATCTGTTTTCCCAGTATCGAAAGGCTTGCCTAGATATACTAGCTTATATCCTTTTTTTATGTCTTTGAATTCCTTGCTGTAAGACGACATGATCTTAAGATCGCCATCATGGGTTTTTAAGAATATGGGGATAATGCTTTCGTCATTTTTTGTAATCTCAATAAGACTGTCATAATGGGATTGGTCCTCAAGTTCAATCTCATGAATTTTAGGATATTCCCTGGCGGCCTCTGATAGTTTTATAAAATCATCAGTATGCGAAAATAGACCTTCCCTTGGGTTGTTTTTCGGGTCGTTCATTTCATCCTGCGTCACCAAACGAAATGAACCATTTTCCCCAAATTGATTTTGGAGTTTATCAATGGCATATTTATTGATCTCTGGGTTGCCCGTCAATGCCATTAAATAACCTACATCATTCAGTTCAATGTTGTCGGTTAAGGTCTCTGAATAAATATTTGTGGAAAGTGCTTCTAACCCAAGCATCTTTGCTTTCTTGATGTTTGATTCATTGTTGTCGATCAAAACAACATGTCTATTGTTTTTAAATAGATACTCCGCTATAAGAATTGAGACTTGGGAAGCGCCGATAATCAAAATACCTTCTGATTTTTTTAGAAAAACACCAACAATCCGGGCAACATATCTTGCTGTGGTAGCATTTAATATTACCGTTCCCAGAACTATCATAAAAACCAATGGTGTAATGTAGTTGGCCCCAACAACACCATCGCTTGCCAGTTTAAGTCCAAATAGCGAGGCAATACCAGCTGCTACTATACCTCTGGGGCCGACCCAACTGATAAAAAGTTTTTCATTGAGTTTCAATTTCGAATTCCTAGTACTAAGAAAAACCCCTAATGGTCTAATGAGGAAAACCACAACAGTGAAGAGTATTGCTGTGTTCCAATTGTAAATCAACAAAAGGTCTTCCATGTTTATGTTGGCAGCAAGTAAAATAAAAAGTATCGAAATAAGGAGCACACTCAATGATTCCTTAAAATAAAGAAGTTCTTTCAAATAGGTCGAGTTAAAGTTCCCCATGACCATCCCCATCACAACAACAGCAAGAAGTCCTGACTCATGGGCAAAACTATCCGATAAAATAAATACCCCTAGTACTGATGCCAGTGAAAGCACATTCAATAAATAATGCGGAATCCAGTTTTTGTTGATAGAAAAATTCAAGGCATGGGCAAAGGTGAAACCAAAGGTGAAACCAAATAAGACAATCTTTCCAAACTCGATCAATGCGGTCTTGGTAAACTCACCACCAGCCTCGAGGCTAATAAATTCAAACACCAATACGGCCACTAATGCTCCTATGGGGTCTATTAGAATACCCTCCCACTTCAATACCGCAGAAACATCTTGTTTTAATGGTATATTCCTTAAAATCGGAGTTATAACCGTAGGTCCGGTAACAATAATCAGCGCAGCAAATAAAAAAGATATTGACCAGCTTAAATCAAAAATATAATGGGCAGTTATGGCTCCGCCAAAAAAAGTGACAAGAGACCCCAAGGTAATCAGCTTGGTTATAACGGGCCCAACATTCTTTATTTCACTCATTTTTAAAGTAAGCCCTCCTTCAAAAAGGATAATGCTAATGGCCAGTGAAACAAAGTGAAAAAGACTTTCTCCAGGAAACAATCCTTCCTTGCCGTTCCAGATCGGCTCTATCCATTTAGTGCCGTCCTCTGATAAGTACGCTGCCGCAATTGGCCCTACCAATAAGCCAATTAATATCAAAGGTAATATTGCAGGTATTTTGAACTTCCATGCAAACCACTGTGCAATAATTCCCAATATGATAATTCCGGCCAATTCTAGCATTCCCTAAATTTTAATGAAAAATACCTTTTTATTATATATTGTACAATTTGTAAGGCCAGCATTTTGCTTAATAAATATTGTATTATCTTGGACTTTCAATCAATCGCATGCAAAACAATGTACATCCTTTTAAAACCATATTATTTGGCTTTGCATTTTCACCCTCACTTAGAGTGAATGTATTCGAGACTACACGTATTGCCCATTTTTTCAATGCCAAATTGATTTTACTGCATGTAGGTGAAAAAACCGATGGTAAATTGGCCCAAATCAACGAAATTCTCAATGCTATTGAACACAAGGATTTAGCCATAGATATTCAGTGGAAAAAAGGGAAGCCTTATGATGTGATTTTAGACGCCTGTGAATCTATGGGTATTGATTTATTGATTCTTGGAGCCTTACAGCATGAAAATATGTTCCAGTTTTATGTGGGGTCAATTGCCCGTAAACTTACACGTAAGGTATGCTGTTCAGTATTGCTATTGATAAAGCCATCTGCAGTGCGTGTACCTTGTAAAAATGTTGTGGTAAACGGTTTGGACGCCCCTGATACACCATTGGCGATAAAAGATGCCTTTTATGTAGCCAATGCCCTAGGAGCACAACAATTGACCATTGTTGAAGAGATTTTACAAAAAGAAATACATGTTACGGTAGAAGATGACCGATCCTTGAAAAAGGCAAATCTGGTAAAAGAACGCCTAAAACATCGTGAGGAATCACGAGTACGTAAACTAATTGCTGATCTACCAAACGCATTGACTAGTAACGTAAAAATAAAAATGCAAAGTATTTTCGGGCAAAGAGGATATTCAATAGGTCATTATGCCGAAGTTGTAAGGGCAGATCTTCTGATTATGAACGCACCAACCAAAACAGGGTTATTGGACCGGATTTTTCCACATGATTTAGAGCATATATTATCTGATCTGCCAACCGACCTTTTGATAATAAGAAGATAAACATTGTCAGCAAAAACCAATCATACAGCGACATTTATGAAAGCGCTACCGAAGAATATTTTCTCCGGTTTTGTGGTGTCCCTTATTGCCCTCCCTCTTGGGTTAGGATTGGCCTTGGCGAGTGAGGCCCCGCCAATTTCTGGAATTATCGCCGCCGTGGTAGGGGGCGTCGTGGCTTCTATATTAGGCGGATCCAATGTTACCATTACAGGTCCAGGAAATGGGCTGGTCATTGTACTTCTAGGGGCCATTACGACTTTAGGACAGGGCGATATGTACCAGGGTTATTTATTTACGTTGGCAGCCATAGTCGTATCTGGGATTTTGATGATACTATTAGGGTTCTTGAAAATGGGACGTTTGGCCGATTTTTTCCCGGCTTCCGCCATTGAGGGAATGTTGGCGGCAATTGGCCTGGGAATATTGGCAAAACAGTTTCATATCATGATTGGCCATAACAATGAAAGTGGCAGTATAATTAGTTTGCTCGCTAGAATCCCAGCCGGGATTTTAGATCTTTTCCAAGAATTTGAAATCTCATCCGCTGTGGCCGCAGGTATTGGTGTTATTAGCCTTTTGATTATGGTTTTTTATTCCAAGATCAGAAATGAATATTTTCATTTGGTCCCAGCGCCTATGTGGATCCTTATTTTGACCGTAGGCCTGAGCTATATTCTGGCGGCATTGAACATTCCCTATCCTTTGGATGAATCTTTTTTGATCAATATCCCCGATGATGCGATTACCAATCTGGCATTTCCGGATTTTTCAAAAGCCATGAAAGGCGATTTTATAGTCGCCGTAGTAGCCATTACATTAATTGCGAGTATTGAATCGCTCTTAAGTATAAAGGCCATTGATAAATTGGATACCCAAAGTCGGCGTTCTAATGTAAATAAAGATCTGAAAGCGCTTGGCCTGGCAACAACCCTAAGTGGGTTTCTTGGAGGTCTTAATGTAGTCACTGTGATAGCTAGGAGTTCGGTCAACGTGAACAACGGAGCCACAAACAGGTCTGCCAATTTTTTCCATGCCTTATTTTTAGTGGTGTTTGTACTGCTTTTTCAGGATCAGTTACGTAAAATCCCGCTCGCCGCCTTGGCAGCCATTTTAGTCTATACTGGCTATAAACTTGCCACCCCGAGGACCATTACCAAAATCGCCAAAATAGGAAAGGAGCAGACCATAATATTTCTGGTGACTTTAATAACTACCCTATTTACAAACCTGATTACGGGAATAAGTGCAGGTATTGTGGCTACCTTCATAATTCACGCCATAATCAACAAGAATATTGGTTTTTTTCTCAGTCATATGACCAAACCCAATGTTCTTTTATTCAAGGAAAAAGATGGGGGCAACTTCTATGTAAGTGTCAAATACTTTTGCACCTTTATTAATTTTTACAGACTTAAAGTAAAATTGGATGTAGTTCCAGAACATGAAGATGTAATACTTGACTTTTCACTATGTAATTTTGTGGACGATACTGTAATGGAGGGATTGGATAATTATACGGAAACATTTACTAAAAAAGGGGGTAGCATTGAGATTATAGGTTTGGATAAGCATGAAACCGACTCGCATCACCCATTCGCCATTCGTAAAATTCTACCATTGGACAAATTAAAGCCAATAGAGCGTTATTTCACTAAAAGACAATCGCTTTTAGAGGCCACGGCCAATGACTTTAAATTAGCTTATGAGGCCAAGAAAAATACAGCCACTGGTTTTTTAAACAATTTTGTGTTTTTTAGGACTAGGGAAATCCCCTATATGTACAATACGCTTTCTGAAGCAGACCAAAGGTACATGCTATTTGATGTTGAATTTACTGAAGGTGCTTTCATTGCAAGGGAAGTTGTTAAAACAACGATCATGCACATAAATTTAGACCGTGATATCCCTGTTTTTACACTGGACAAAGAAGGTTTGCTGGATTTTAAATATGGCCCTGCTGGATTTAAGGATATAACCATTGACCAGCATCCTGATTTTAACAAACGCTTTTTTCTAAGTGGTGAAAATACAGCCGCTATCCAGTCCTTGTTCACAGATGAATTGATCCTCTTTTTGGAAAGCCACCCGTATTACCATATAGAATCCAACGGCTCATCTTTGCTCATTCTAAAGAAAGAAAGGCTATTGAGCGTACAGGAAATCAAAGCTTTGCTATATTTTGGGCAACAATTGTATGGGTTGCTGCAAAAAGGCCAAAAACAGTTATAATTTGTTAAAAACAATTAATTAACAACTACGCAAGGGAAATATCCCCCAAGCTTTTCTTAATTTGCAGCCTCTTTATTTAATCTGAATGACATTATACCCTATCGAGACCGGTAATTTTAAATTAGACGGAGGCGCCATGTTCGGTGTGGTTCCTAAGTCTATATGGAATAGCACCAACCCAGCAGACAGCAAAAATATGATCGATATGGCCGCTCGCAGCCTACTGATTGAAGATGGTGACCGATTGATTTTGATTGATACCGGTATGGGTAATAAGCAATCGGATAAGTTCTTTGGTTATTATTACCAATGGGGTGATCATACTTTGGATAAATCGCTGCAGAAATTTGGTTTTCATCGCGATGATATTACCGATGTGTTTATGACCCATCTTCATTTTGACCACTGCGGTGGAAGCATTCAATGGAATAAAGACCGTACAGGCTATGAGCCAGCATTTAAGAACGCCCATTTTTGGACCAACGAAGATCATTGGCAATGGGCAACTAACCCCAATATGCGTGAAAAAGCTTCTTTCTTGCATGAAAACCTTCTTCCTATGCAGGAAAGTGGACAATTGAAGTTCATTAAAAAAGATGAAGGCGCTTATTTAAAAAAATCAGAATTAGGATTTGGTATTCTTTTTGTAGATGGTCATACAGACAAGCAAATGCTACCGCATATTAATTACAAAGGAAAGACCTTGGTTTTTACTGCGGATTTAGTGCCGACCGCAGGGCATATTCCCGTACCATACGTGATGGGATATGATACACGCCCTTTACTGAGTATGGAAGAAAAACAATTGTTTATGAATAATGCCGTCGCAAATGACTATTTTCTGTTTTTGGAGCATGACGCCCATAACGAGATCTGTACACTTAAAAATACTAAAAAGGGAGTTCGATTAAACGAAATCCATGCGTTTGATGAAATCTTCAATTAAGCCATATTCGGGGAATTTCGTAAATTTACGCCCCAATAATGATACACTTCCTTCAAACAAAAAACCCCTTATAATCATAAAACACACTAACTAAATATTTTATAAATGACATGTAATTTTTATAAGCCCATCTTAGGGTTCACAGCAGGTATCCTTTTAATGGGTTGTGGCGCTACCACATTAGTTTCAACTCCGATTGAAAAAATAGATACCATGCCGCTGAAGGTAGCCGATTTGACTGAAAATCAAAAAAAGTCGTGGGGACATGCTGACCTAGCTACAGATACCATTCCGGGAATGAGTGTAGACAAGGCGTATCGCGATATTATTGGCACTAGAAAAGGAACCACGGTCATAGTTGCAGTATTGGATTCAGGAATAGATCTAAAGCACGAAGATCTAGACGGGGTGCTTTGGACCAATAGAAAGGAAAAGCCAGGTAACGGCAAGGACGATGACAAAAACGGTTACATTGACGATATTCATGGCTATAATTTCCTGGGGGAGTCATACAATGAGCAATTGGAGTATGCCAGAATATTAAGACTCAAGTTGGGTGATGCCAGTTTACAAACGAAGGCAAAGGCTAAATTAGACAAGGAATACCAACAGGCCCTTGGCAACAAACAACAATACGAACAAATACTACAGGCTGTTAAAAGCGCAGATGCTGCCGTAAAGCAACATTTGGGTAAAACAGCTTATACCAAAAAA
>Ga0316189_10003490_pt1 | contig 15243 bp, 15 predicted proteins | sample LowCovwburrow_MG_FD_204930 | JGI IMG/M metagenome (GOLD analysis project Ga0316189, IMG submission 204930) | Coastal sediment microbial communities from Maine, United States - Lowes Cove worm burrow | ecosystem: Environmental > Aquatic > Marine > Coastal > Sediment | place: USA: Maine... | reverse complement strand
CCAGCGCCCGGTAACAGGTATCTATCTCGTCCACCACGATGCGAAAGGCATATACGTCATAGGTTTCTTCGAACGACAGTGTTTTGTCACGAATCTTTTTATAGAGGCTGTACAGGTGTTTCTCTCGACTGAGTATGCGTCCCTGCAACTCCTCCTGCCCTACCCTGCGCTTGATCGCCGCCTCGATTTTATTGAGCACTTCCTTGCGATGTCCGCGCGACGCCAGCACTGCCTTTTCCAACACCTTGTAACGCAGCGGATAGAGCGCGGCAAAACCGAGGTCTTCCAGCTCCACACGCAAGGCATTTATACCCAACCGGTTGGCTATCGGGGCATAAATATCGAGGGTTTCGCGAGCGATACGACGGCGTTTATCCGGAGGCATCACGCCCAGGGTGCGCATGTTATGCAAGCGGTCTGCGAGTTTTACAAGGATCACGCGGATGTCGCGCACCATCGCCAGGATCATCTTGCGGAAGTTCTCGGCCTGGGCCTCTGCCTGGGTCTCAAACTCTATCTGGGTCAGCTTGCTGACCCCGTCAACCAGCTCGGCAACCTCGGTGCCAAAACTGTCGGCAATCTGTTCCTTCGCCGTTGGCGTGTCTTCGATGACATCATGGAGAATCGCCGCCACGATGGTTTTATGGTCAAGCCGCAACTCGGCAAGGATGCGCGCCGCAGCAATCGGGTGATAGATATAGGGTTCGCCGGAAACCCGACGCTGGCCTTCATGGGCTTCTGCACCAAACAGATAGGCGCGATAAACATCCTGCACCTGATCTTCATCCAGGTAGGACTCCAGCATTTTGCACAAATCGCTGATCAGGAAACGCGAACCGGTTTCTGCAGCAATATCCGATCTGGTAGCCATAGACGTGATGTCAGCGTATTTTGGTGCGCCCGTTTCAGAAACCGAAACTATAACGCATTAGCGCTCGCAGCAATATTCAGAAAACGCCAGCACAAGCGGATAACAGGGATCCTGGTAACAAGATCCGTGATCGATCAAAAAACATTGAGATCCTGCAGGTGCCGCAGGAGATTGGCAAAACGCTGTGTAATCCCGGATCAGCTTTCTTGTGCGGGCGGCTCGTCAGCTGCAGCAGCGGGTGCTGCTTCGGCAGCAGGTACTGCGTCGGCAGCAGCTGTTTCGCCCTCGCCTTCTGCTTTTACTTCATCCCCGGTTTCAGCTTCGGTCTCTTCTTCTTCGAATACCGTATGAGCCGGCTCATTCAGAATGGAGGGCCCTATCAGTCCCTCGGCAATCTCCCGCAAAGCAACAATGGTCGGTTTGTCGTTTTCCCAGTCCACCAGCGGCTGTGCACCATTGGCCAGTTGCCGGGCACGCTTGGTTGCTACCAGCACCAGCTGAAAGCGGTTATCAACCTTGTCGAGACAATCTTCTACTGTGACGCGTGCCATGTAACTCTCCGAAAAACCTGCATATAAACTGAAGGGCGTGCGAGTTTACCCGAATCACCCGGCTGGCGCCAGCAGGTCCGCCAGCAATGCCGCATGGCGCCCGCACTGGGACGCAAGGCGTAACTGACCACTGCGCATAATCAGCACCAGCTCGTCCAGCGCCTCCTGATAAACATCATTGATGATGAGGTAGTCATACTCGTCAAAATGCGACATTTCGCTAACGGCATCACGCATGCGGCGGTCAATCACCTCGTCATCATCCTGACCACGGTCCTGCAGCCGCTGCTGTAGTGCTTCCTGGGAAGGTGGCATGATAAAAATACCCACCGCCCCCGGAATCAACTCGCGCACCAGACGGGCACCCTGCCAGTCAATTTCCAGGATAACGTCTATACCGGTCGCCAGTTGGTCAGCCACTGCCTGCCGCGAAGTGCCATAGTGATTGTCAAACACCTGCGCATGCTCCAGGAACTCGCCGCGGCTGACCATGCTCTCAAATGCGGTACCGTCAACAAAATGGTAATCCTTGCCATCAACCTCCCCGGGACGCGGGTACCTTGTGGTGTGGGACACCGACACGGCAAGTTCCGCGCCCATGAACTCCAGCAGTGCGCGCAACAGGCTCGACTTGCCGGCACCGGACGGTGCCGAGATGATATACAGCGTACCACTGCCTGCAGATTTTACATTCGTCATAACAATTCCCCGCCGTCGGCCGGTGTATTACTCAACATTCTGAACCTGCTCGCGCATCTGCTCTATCAGCACCTTCAGTTCGACAGATATATTGGTTGTTTCTGTGACGACTGACTTGGAACCCAGCGTATTCGCTTCACGATTCAGCTCCTGCATCAAAAAATCCAGCCGTCGACCCACCGGTTCCCTGCGTTCCAGCACCCGGCGCACTTCACCGATATGGCTTTCAAGCCGGTCCATTTCCTCATCCACATCAACCTTCTGCAACTGCATCACCAGTTCCTGCTCAAAACGCCCGGGATCAACATCGACGTCCAGATCAGCCAGGCGCGCCTGCAGCCTTTTCCGCAGGCCGGCACGGATTTCCGGCAAACAGCTGCGCGCCTGCAGCACCAGCGCACTCATGTCCTCACAGCGCTGCAGCAGCAGGGTGTTGATCTGCTCTCCCTCACGTTCACGGCACAACAGTAACTCATCCAGCGATTTATCCAGCAAGGTCAGCGCCTGCTGCTGCAGGGGTCCGGTATCGATCGTTGCTTCACGCACCACCCCCGGCCAGCGCAGCAACTCCAGCGGGTTCAACGGCACTGCTGCCGGCAAGCGACTGTTGACCGCCTCGCAGGCAGCCAATACGCGCGACAGGTTTTCTTCATTGACATCAACCGGCGCTGCACCGGCAGCAGCAGGTTGAAAACGACAGGAACACTCCACCTTGCCTCGCCCAAGGCGCGTGTTAACCCGCTCCCTGACGGCAGACTCCATGGCGCGGAGTTCTTCCGGCAGGCGTAGGCCAAGCTCCAGATAACGGTGATTAAGGGAACGAATCTCCCATGCAAGACTGCCATATTCAGTATCGGCTTGCTGCCTGGCGAAAGCCGTCATGCTGCGTATCATCTGGTGGTTACTCGCCTGCCGTGAGGGATTGTAATGTTAAGCCTTGTCGACGGGCTTTAACAGCCAACCACAGGCATAAAAAAGCCACTGCTACCAACCGGCAGCAGTGGCCTGGATATGCAGTGATCAGAGCGTTGCCTAAAACTCGCCCAGCGGCCTGACAAAGGTATAGGCAGCAGGCTCGACAACCAGTGTGCTGCCAGCCTCACCGACATTGCCACCGAGCAGACTGAAAGGCAGGGTAACAATAAATGTTGCAGCTCCAATGATAGTACCGACCAGCATAAACGGACGTACCATGAAGGTATCTGCCAGCATGGTACCTGCGGTGGCCTCCTCTGCAACCCTCTCATAAGCAGCGACATTCGCGCTGAACATGACGTTTGAAAGCGCCAGCATGAAAGCCAGAAAATAGGTGAGCAGTTTTCTGTTTGACTTTTGCATCGTTTGAATCTCCTTGTGCATGATCCGCAAAGCGGCATCAGATACTGGTACTTGAATACTCTATGTATTCGTCCAGTAACCACCCTGCCTTTAGCAGGTTCGTAGCCCAACCACCGGGAATGCGACGCCGTTCAAACTTCAGAGCTCAACACACCAGCTTGGCCCAACATAGTACAAATCCAACAATCATTCAAGTATCAGGAACTTAGAATATCACAAGCGATCTATCAGCCGATATTATCCTGCGGTGGCGGCAGCGAATCTGCGACTATCTCCGGCTCCACCTTCGGGCCCAGCATGATGGCCACCCAGCGCGTGCCATCGTGGCTTTCCAGCGCAATCTTGGCAGTAATAGTAAGTGGTACCGACAGCAACATCCCCACCGGACCCAACACCCAGCCCCAGAAGACCAGCGAAAGAAACACCACCAGCGTCGACAGCCCCAGCCCCCTGCCCATGTAACGCGGCTCGATAAAGGTGCCAATTAAAATATTGATAACCAGGTAACCACCGGCCACTACCAGGGCAGCGCTGAAACCCAACTGCACCAACACCTGTATAACAGCGGGTATGGCCGCGATAATGGAACCGATATTGGGTACAAAATTCAGCAGAAAGGCGAGCAAGCCCCAGAGCAGCGGATAGTCCACCCCCACAAACAGCATCAGTACGACCACCAGAAAACCGGTCGCCAGGCTGGTCAGCGTCTTGATACCCATGTAACGCTTGATATTGCCGATCGCCTCACTGAATTCGGCCAGCGAATCATCGGCGTCGCCGCGCATCAGGCGCCACTTGTCAGGAAAACCGGCTGCTTCCAGCATAATAAAGACCACCGTGATCAGAATCAGGAAGCTGTTCGTCAACATATTCCCCATGCCCCCCAGGATATTGGTCGCCATCTGGACCGCCTTGGCAGGATCCATGTAAGCAGATACCAGCTCGTTTGAGACATGTATTCCGATGTTATCCAGCCAGCCAAGCAAGCCGGTTGTGGCGTCATGCAGTCGTTCCTGAAAGGCCGGAAAACTGCCGGATAATTCATCGACTGAACCGCCAATCAAGGTGCCGACCAGCAACAAGCCGAAAACCAGCAGACCAAGCACCGCCAGCAGTGCCACGCCGGCAGGCAGACCCTTTTCCTGTAGCCAACCAAAAGGCGAGGCGATCAGAATCGCAATAAATACCGCCAGCAGAAACGGCACCAGCAACGATGCAGCCGCTTTCATGCCGGCGACGATAACGATAAAAGCAGCCACCGAAACCAGCAGGTTGCTTGCAGTGAAACCGGGCTGAGCGTTCATATAACATCCTGGTGAAACGGGTATTAACAGACAAAAACCGGGTAATTCCGACACCGCTGCTTCGTTATATCAGGCTAATCTCCGGATTCCTACTGTTTCACCGCCACTGATTGTTTAAGGCTGCGGGTATCGCGCTATAATCCGCGCCTCATTTCTTACCCAGGATCAAACTATGCGCCCCAGCAACCGCGCCCCCGATGAGATGCGCCATATTCGCATCACCCGCAACTACACCATGCATGCAGAAGGCTCGGTACTGGTGGAATTTGGCAACACCCGCGTTTTGTGCAATGCCACTATTGAAGAGCGGGTGCCGGGATTCCTGCGCGGCAAGGGACAAGGCTGGGTAACCGCCGAATATGGCATGCTGCCGCGCTCCACCAACAGCCGTATGGGTCGCGAGGCGGCACGTGGCAAGCAGGGCGGGCGCACCATGGAAATCCAGCGCCTGATTGGTCGTTCACTGCGCGCCGTCGTTGACATGCAGGCACTCGGCGAACGTTCCGTTACCATCGACTGCGATGTTATCCAGGCGGACGGCGGCACCCGCACGGCCAGTATTACCGGCGGCTTTGTCGCACTTGCCGACGCCGTGCAGACCTTGCTGGACAGCAAGGCCATTGATCAAAATCCGCTTACCGGCCAGGTGGCCTCGGTGTCCGTTGGCATTTACAAAGGCACACCGGTGCTGGACCTGGACTACCCGGAAGACTGCAATGCCGAAACCGACATGAACGTGGTAATGAGCGATGCCGGCGACTTTATTGAGGTTCAGGGTACCGCCGAAGGTCACCCGTTTAACCAGGATGAACTGAACAGCATGCTGGCGCTGGCAAAGAAAGGCATAAGCGAGCTGGTTAGCAGCCAGCAGCAAGCTCTCAAGTAATCACCATGCAGGATATCGTTCTGGCAAGCAGCAACCCCGGCAAGGTGCGCGAGATCAACCAGGTGCTCGCCGGTCTTAACGTGATCGTGCGGCCACAGGCTGAATTCAATGTGATTGACGCCGAGGAAACCGGCCTGACCTTTGTCGAAAACGCCATTCTAAAAGCGCGTAATGCCGCGCAACATACCGGTCTGCCTGCGATCGCTGATGACTCCGGTCTGGAAGTTGACGCGCTGGCAGGCGCACCGGGCATTTACTCGGCACGTTATGCCGGGGAAGGTGCAAGCGACCTTGAGAATCTTGAAAAACTGCTGGACGCACTGGCTGATGTCCCTGAAGAAAACCGCAGCGCGCGTTTTCAATGCCTGATGGTCTATATGCGACATGCGGATGACCCGACACCCCTGATCTGCCAGGGAAGCTGGGAGGGCCGCATCCTGACGGCCGCACGCGGCAGCAAGGGTTTTGGCTATGACCCGGTTTTTTATGTACCGACACATAACTGTGCCTCTGCCGAGCTAGCTGCGGAAATAAAAAATTCGCTCAGCCACCGTGGACAGGCACTGCGCCAACTGGTTACTGCACTGGGACGCACCAGCTAGCATCGCGCTCTCACCCGCCACCCATAGTCATGAGTGGCTACGAGCGAATCACCTGATGTTTAACTTCACTGCCACCCCGCCACTGTCGCTGTACATCCATATTCCCTGGTGTGTACGTAAATGCCCCTATTGTGACTTCAACTCACACGAGGTACGCGATGAAATTCCGGAAGCCGCCTACATAGACGCGTTAATCGCCGATCTTGAGCAGGACCTGCCTGCCGTCTGGGGACGCACAGTCGAAACGGTATTCTTTGGTGGCGGCACTCCCAGCCTGTTTTCGCCAGAGGGCATCGACCGGCTGCTGGCTGATGTACGCGCGCGCATACCACTCAAGCCGGAGGCTGAAATTACACTGGAAGCCAACCCCGGCACCGTTGACCATGCGCGTTTCAAGGGGTTCAGGGAGGCCGGCATCAACCGTTTATCCATCGGCATCCAGAGCTTCCAGCCCGGCCTGCTGAAAGAAATCGGCCGTATCCACAGCAACACTGAAGCCATAACCGCCGTTGAGGCCGCACACCAGGCCGGCTTTAAAAATTTCAACCTCGACCTGATGTTCGGCCTGCCGGGACAGACACAGAAGCAGGCTCTGCAAGATCTGCAAATGGCCAGGGATCTCAAGCCTGCACATATCTCCTGGTATGAACTTACCATTGAACCCAACACCTGGTTTCACCGCCGTCCGCCGCAACGGCCGGATGACGACACACTCTGGGAGATGCAACAGGCGGGACGCACGCTGCTGGAAGCAGCGGGTTATCAGCGCTACGAGGTCTCTGCCTTTGCACGCGCGCAACGGCACTGCCGGCATAACATGAACTACTGGCAATTCGGCGACTACCTCGGGATTGGTGCAGGGGCGCACGCCAAGATCAGCGATGCCGCCACGCAGGGCATTACCCGCACGGCAAAACAGCGCCACCCCCGCAACTATCTGGACAATGCGCACACCAACGCACGCATTAGCAGCAGCAGCCGTATTACGCCGGCGGATGCGCTACTGGAGTTCGCCATGAATGTACTGCGACTGGATCAGGGCTTTTCACCGGCCGCATTCAACGCCGCCACCGGACTGTCCTATACTGGCATTGAAGCTATTGTTAACAAGGGAGTGGCTGATGGCCTGTTGAGCCATGATGGGAGCGTCATCAGGACAACGCCAAAAGGCCAGCGCTACCTGAACGAGTTATTACAACAGTGGATGCCTGATACAACAGATCATGACTGAGTTTGTCGATTGCCCCTACTGCGGCGAACCCTTTGAAACACTGGTCGACAGCTCTGCCGGCAACCAGAATTACATTGAGGATTGCCCGGTCTGCTGCCGGCCCATCGAGTTTCACCTGGTCACCGGGCTGGACGGCGAAATACTTTCACTGACCACACGCCGCGACGATGACTGACTACACCCCGGTGGATTGCGGACTGCATAGCGAGTACCAGCTCGCGGTCATGCATCAGGAGAGACTCAGACTGACATGGCGTGATATCAACGGCCAACTTCGCACCGAAGCAGTCCCGCCAAAAGATTTACTTAGCCGTCACCATGAGGAATTTCTGCTAGTCAGCCGTGAAGGCGGCAAAGGAGAGAAAATCAGGCTGGACCACATTCTGCACCTGGAACACGCCTGAAGAAATCTTCTCTAACACAATAGGCGACATATTGCCGCAGTTAACGACCAATAACAGCAAGATATCAGGCATTGAATACATTTCTGCATGAAAGTAATACAAAATGACTATGCAGGCCGCCTCCTCAGGGTTATACACAGGCACCCTTTGTCCAGTAGCCATAGCAAAACCGTTCGCAATAGCTGAATACTCGCATCACAGACCGATCCAACGCCTTGTATTTTATATACTTTATAAACAGCCCGACAGCGCTATTAAATTACCGGCACTATCCGGGCTAGAGACATCCGTCTAATGCCCACATTTTATCCCCAGTGTTTTCCACAATCTTATCCACAGGGTGCATTCAGTAAATCTATTAAATTCAGTTAGTTGCTCCTACAGCCCGGGTTGCGCACAGCTCGTCCCGGCAAAGCTGTGATAGGATGCAATTGTTGCATCTAAAAAAAACAGTCCGTGACACACACGGCAACATCGGAGAACCGTTATGAGCGCATCTGTTACCCGCCCAAGATTTGATTTCGATGCCTGGGTAGAACTCGCCCGCCAGGACCCGCAAGCCTTTGAAGAAAAACGTAAACACATCATCGAAGCCGCCATACAGGGCGCCCCGGAACAGAAACAGCAGCGGCTACGATGCCTGCAGTGGAAACTGGATAAAATCAGGGAAACATCACGCACTCCCATGATGGCCTGTCTGCAGATCAACCGCCTGCTGTGGGAGAACGTGACTGGCGAACATGGCCTGTTAAATAGCCTGCAACATCTGCAGAGCGATCAGCCCGGATCGCAAGGCCAGCGCAAAAAGGCAAAAATCATCCCGCTTCACGGCTAGCTTGCCGCACCCCCGCGAATCACGTATTATCTGCGGCCTTTTCACGGTGGCTGTTGTGTCAGTCGTGATCACAGGAACAAACGAATTGAGGCAGTTATGAAACCTGATATACACCCGGCATACGAGGCCACCACGGTCACCTGCAGTTGCGGTGCAACATTTGAAACACGCTCGACAGCGGGCAAGGACCTGACAATCGAAGTCTGTTCACAGTGCCACCCGTTCTACACCGGCAAGCAAAAGATGGTCGACACTGGCGGCCGCGTTGACAAGTTCCGCAAGCGTTACGGAAATTAATACGGCAGGTTTGCAGGCAAAAATATCCAGCAGAGGGGCGGCCATATTGGTCGCCCCTTTTGCGTTTCGGCTGCTGACAATCCTACTCGGGTGCGCTTCTCCACCGGGGCAGGCACAGGCCACTGACTGCCCGGCTGACAACACCAGTGAACGGGTGCGCGTCGCCTATGTATATGACGGCGACACCGTAAAAATCGATGACGGTCGACGCTTGCGATTCATCGGCATCAATGCCCCGGAACTCGGCCATAACAGGGAAGCGGCACAGCCCCTGGCTGAGACAGCACGTACTGATCTGGAAAATCTGCTGAACAACCACACGAGCACCTTGTTGCTACAACACGGCAAGCAAAAACTCGATCGTTACGGTCGCCTGCTGGCACATGCCTTTCTGGAGAATGGAGAAAATGTTGCGGCATATCTGTTACGCCAGGGACTGGCGACGACTAGCGTGATACCACCGAATGACTGGGGTGCTCGATGCTATCAGCAAATTGAAAACACTGCCCGCAACGCAAAACGCGGATTATGGACGCTGCCGGACTACCGTTCACATGCTGCTGAATCATTACCACCGGACAGCTCCGGTTTCCGCATCGTTAGTGGCCGGATAAGCGCCAGTCGCCGCACCCGCCACAGCCTCTGGCTGGAGCTGGATGGCCCACTAAGTGTACAAATCCCCCTGGAAAACATTTCCAGCTTCAACACATTCGATTTCAACACCCTTGGCGGCAGCCGTATTGAAGTACGCGGCTGGATCAGGCAAAACGGAAAGCGGCTAAAATTGAAAGTGCAACATCCAGCGGCACTGGTCATAATGTCAACTTCAGACACACCATAGCAAGCCATACATGCACGCCACACTCCACCTCTACCTGCCCCGCACAATCCTGTTGCTGTTGATTGTCGGGCCACTACTAACAGCCTGCGCCACCAACCCGGTGACCGGTAACAGCGACTTTGTACTGATTTCCGAGCAGGATGAAATTCGGCTGGGACAGAAATACAGCGCCGAGGTTATGCAGGAGATGCCCCCCTACCGTGATCCTGCACTGGAAGAAATGGTGCAGCGCGTTGGCAAGCAACTGGCCTCCCACAGCCACCGCCCTGGCCTCGATTACCGGTTTACTATCGTTGACAGCACCTCGGTAAATGCATTCGCATTACCGGGCGGCTACATCTTCATCACCCGCGGCATGCTTGCCTACCTTAATTCCGAGGCTGAACTGGCTGCGGTTCTCGGCCACGAAATCGGGCACGTAACCGCGCGTCACAGTGTGCGGCAACAAAGCACCGCCACCATGACCGACATACTGGGCGTGGTGGTTGCAGCATCCACCGGAATCAATGGTGTTGATTCACTGACCAGCATGGCGGGCACAGCCATCGTGCGCGGCTATGGGCGTGAACACGAACTGGAAGCTGACCGGCTGGGCGCAGAATATCTGGCCAAAAGCGGCTATGACCCCGAAGCCATGCTGGAGGTTGTTGGCGTTCTGAAAAACCAGGAAGCCTTTGACATTGCCGTCGCCAAAAAAGAGGGCCGTGAACCGAACGTCTATCACGGCCTGTTTTCGACCCACCCTGACAACGACGCACGTTTCCGGGAAGTCATCAATGCTGCCAAAAAATACAAAACCGGCGACACGACCCGAATCGGGCGCGACGGCTTCCTGCTGCGTCTGGATGGCCTCACCTTTGGCGACAGCGAACAGGAAGGTATCGCCAGGGACAACCGTTTCTACCACAAGGGCCTAAACTTCTCGCTGACCTTCCCTGATGACTGGCGCATAGAGAATCAGACAGACCGTGTCATTGCTGCCCCTGCCAGTAAAGACGCTGTGATTCAGCTGACCGTTACCGACATTCCACGCGGCATGTCGCCGCAGCAATTCATGAAACAGCATATGCAGCTCGACAGCCTGCAGCACGGCAAGAAATTTACCGCCAATGGCCTGAATGGCTATACCGCGGTCGCCAATGGTAGCACCCCGTTCGGCACCCGCCGCGTGCGTTACGTGGTTATTTACCGTAATGGCAGCGCCTATATCGTGTCCGGCACAGCATCCGACCGCAACAAGCAAAAAGCCTATGATGAAGACACCCTGGCAACAGCAGGCAGCCTGCACTCTCTCAGCAGCGCGGAAAAGAAACTCGCCACCGAAAAGAAACTGGATATTATTCGCGCCACCAGCGGTATGACGTACTCCGGCCTGGCACAACGCTCGCCCATCAACGACTATCCTGAAGAACAGTTGCGACTGCTGAATGACCAGTATCCGGATGGAGAACCCGAACCTTCAAGAATGTTGAAAATTGTTCGCTGAAAAAAGGGTTACTTGGTGCAGTCACCCCATCTGTGGGACTATTAGCTGCTTGAAGACCTTCAAGGACAACTGAATGAAAAAAATCAGCATTATCGGCGCCGGTCGTGTGGGTGAAACAGCCGCCTACATCATTGCCCAGCAGGAAATGTGCAGCGAAGTCGTGTTGCTGGATATCAGGGAAGGAGCAGCAGCAGGCGCCGCGCTCGATATAAGCCAGTCAGCACCCTACTTTGGTTTTGATACACGCGTTACCGGTGGCACCGACCCCGCCTTGTTGAAAGACTCCGGGCTGATTGTCATTACTGCCGGATCGCCGCGCAAACCCGGCATGTCACGCAGCGACGTACTCGATATCAACCTGGCAGTCATCAACAGCCTGGTTGACGAAATACTTAAATACGCACCGGACTCGCTATTGCTGCTGGTCACCAACCCGGTCGACGTCCTCACCTGGCACGCATGGAAACGTACCGGCTGGGAGCGTGGTCGTGTCTTTGGCCAGGCCGGCGTACTGGATGCCTCGCGCATGGCAACTTTCATGGCCGGGGAAACAGGGCTGTCTGCCAAGGATATTCATCCGCTGGTCATCGGCGGTCACGGTGACTCCATGGTACCCCTGACGCGTTTCAGCACCATCAACGGCGCACCGGCCACCGCCTTTCTCGATGATGCCGCCATTGCACGCATCAATGAACGCACCCGGCACGGTGGCGCCGAAGTACTGGCACTGCGACAGGTCAGCAGCGCCTATAACGCGCCGGCGGCGGCTATCGCCACCATGGTGGATGCCATCTGCCACGACCGGCGACGCATCCTTCCCTGTGTCTGCAACCTGGATGGGGAGTATGGACAGACCGATATAACCGCTGGCGTGCCGGCAATTCTCGGATGCAACGGTATAGAAAAAGTCGTGGAGCTGCCGCTTGATGACACTGAGCGCAGCGGCTTTCAGGCATCCATTGACAGTGTGCGTGCCGACCTCAAACAGCTGTAACAGGCTTACGTCTTTTATGGCCGCAGTAACGTCATTCTAGAACAACTGGTCCTCGGCAGTTTCAGCAGCACCCGTCGCACCGCCTGTTGCAAGTGAATCACTGCTCATACTGGGAACATTGGCTTCCCGGAAAGTCTCAAAGATAGCATCCGCCTGGCCACTGCCTGCGAGCAGACCGGTAGCCGGATCTATGCGCACCGTCACCAGTCCTTCCGGCGGCTCCAGCTTCTGCTCCCGGATGCCTTTTAGCGCCACCGCCATATAGTCTATCCACATCGGCAAGGCAGCACGCCCGCCTGTTTCTCCGCGCCCCAGTGGTTCGAGCTTGTCAAAACCAACCCACGCCGTAGTAACCAGTGCATGATTAAACCCGGAAAACCATGCGTCCTTCTGATCATTGGTGGTGCCGGTCTTGCCTGCCAGGTCAGCACGACCCAGTACGCGCGCCTTGCGGCCGGTACCGCGCTGAATAACATCACGCATCATGGAGGTCATCAACCAAACATTTTGTGGTGTTAACACCTGTGGCGCGAGCTTGAAGGGCTCTTCTTGCATCGTGTTGATGGACTCTATTACGGGTGGACATTGCGGACAGGCAATTGCAGGTTTTGCAGTAAAAATCTCCTTGCCAGTCGCATCGTAAACAGCACGAATAAAATAGGGTTCGACAAGGTAGCCACCGTTGGCCAACACCGCGTAGGCCCTGGCCATTTGCATGGGCGTAACCGTGGCGCTGCCCAGTGCCAGCGTCAGGTCTTTTGGCAACTCCGCAGCGACAAACCCGAAGCGTTCTGCATATTCGGCCGCGTAGCTGGCACCAATGGCACGCAGAATACGAATCGAAACCAGGTTACGCGAACGGTACAACGCCTCGCGCAGGCGTGTGGGACCAAAAAACTCACCGCTGTAATTCTCAGGACGCCAGGTTGACTCAAGCTTGGGATCATCAAACACCACCGGGGCATCATTGATCATGCTGGCCGGGGTGAAACCTTTCTCCAGTGCGGCTGAATAAATCACCGGCTTGAAGCTTGAACCGGGCTGACGTTTTGCCTGCGTTACCCGGTTGAACTTGCTGCGCCTGAAATCAAACCCGCCCACCAGTGCCTGCAACGCACCATCAGTGGGACGCAACGATATCAGCGCACCCTCAACTCGTGGCAATTGCTCCAGCATCCAGCTGTCATCATCCTGCTGCCTGAGCCGCACAACATCACCGATCTTCAGAAAATCAGCTGCCTGCTTTGGCGATTTGCCAAGCCGGTTTACACCGAGATAGGGGCGTGCCCAGGACATACCTTCCCAGCTGAGTTGTACCGTCGACTGCTCAGCCGTCAAGATTTCGGCCGTCTGTTCATCAAGACCAACCACCAGTCCGGCCTGCACCCCCCCGAAAACCGGGTAATCCTCCAGTAACGTCGACCACGTAGCGGCTTCGTGCTCATCAAGATTAAAGTGTGCCTCCGCACCCCGGTAGCCATGACGCCGGCTATACTCCAGCAAGTCCTCATGCACTGCCGCATTGGCAGCAGCCTGACTGGCGACATTCAGGGTAGTTATCACCTGGTATCCGGAAGTGTAAACCGAGGTACCAAAACGCTTGACCAGTTCGTGCCGCACCATTTCCGTCACATAAGCTGCTCCCACTTCGGCCTTGACCTTGTGCAGGTCGGCATCGTTCGGCTCGGCAACTGCCAGCTTCCAGGCATCCTCCTCGATAAAACCCAACTGATGCATACGATCCAGAATATAGTTACGTCGATCCATCGTGTCCTCTGGACTGTTGATGGGATTGATCCGGGAAGGCGCCTTCGGCAGGGCCGCAATAGTCGCCATTTGCGCCAGCGTCAGTTCGCCGATGTGCTTGCCGTAATAAACCTGCGCCGCCGCCTCGATACCGTAGGCGTGATGCCCCAGATAAATCTTGTTGAGATACAGCTCCAGGATCTCGTCCTTGCTGAGCGAACCCTCAATTCTGAGCGCCAGCAGTATCTCGGTAACCTTGCGCCAGTAAGTTTTTTCACTGGAAAGAAAAAAGTTTCGCGCCACCTGCATGGTGATGGTACTGGCACCGCGACGTTTTTTACCGGTACGCACCAGTTCAAAAGCAGCGCTCAGCAAACCCGGAATATCGACGCCTGAATGCTCGTAAAAATGGTCATCTTCTGCAGCTAGAAATGCATTAATCATGGCCGGCGGCACCTCGGCAACCTGCACCGGCGTGCGACGCTTGTCGCCAAATTCCGCAAGCAAGCGTCTGTCACGCGAATAGATACGCAGCGGCTCCTGCAACTGAACCTCTTTGAGGACCTCGATGGCGGGCAGTTGCGGTTCAACCTTGACGTATATGAAAGCAGCCAGTGCTGCGACGGCAATAACGCCGGTAAACAGCAGGGCCAACAAAGAAGCGATGATGCGGCGCACTATCATTGTCACTATGAAAACCTGTGATCGAGTTCAAAGATTAAGTACAAGACAGGCACTATAAATGACAAACGGCCCGGGAAAGATATTTTTTTACTCAACAAAATCTGCCTCCGTCCGATAACCACACCAAGCATATTACGCATTAGTTGACAAACAGTTGTTCTTGTTTTCTAATGCCGCGAACTACCTTTGTTTTACAACAGTGGGTAACTAAAAGGAAATATAGTGCCAATAGCGCAGCTCTTTAGACGGACCAAACCGCCGCTGATCGGACTTGACATCAGTTCCACCGCTGTCAAGCTGCTGGAACTAAGCCGTAGCGGATCTCGATACAGGGTCGAAAGCTATGCAGTCGAACCCCTGCCACCCAATTCAGTAGTCGAAAAGAATATTACCGACGTAGATGCCGTTGGTGAAGCGGTTCGGCGCGCTGTGAAACGGTCGGGTACCCGAACCAGTCACGCAGCAGTCGCCATC
>Ga0316189_10003489_pt1 | contig 15246 bp, 9 predicted proteins | sample LowCovwburrow_MG_FD_204930 | JGI IMG/M metagenome (GOLD analysis project Ga0316189, IMG submission 204930) | Coastal sediment microbial communities from Maine, United States - Lowes Cove worm burrow | ecosystem: Environmental > Aquatic > Marine > Coastal > Sediment | place: USA: Maine... | reverse complement strand
ATTACAAACTTCTCGCAGGGCAACGTGGATCCTGCCTTGATGGCACTCTATTCACCGGGCTCGAAACTCTACAAGAACCTCTGGGAAAGGGTTATCGACGAGGCCGAGGCGTTCAACGATCCGGGGAATTTTACAGCATTTATCGGTTTTGAGTGGACCTCGCTAATCAAGGGCAACAACATGCATCGCGTCGTCATCATGCGTGATGGCCCGGTCAGGGCACGGCAGGTGGTGCCTTTCACGATGACGGCACCCCAGGGTAGCCCCGATCCACGCGATCTGTGGCAGTACCTGACCAATTATGAGGAAAAGACCGGTGGCGAAGTGCTGGCGATCCCGCACAACGGTAATCTGTCGAACGGCATCATGTTTCCTCTGGACGCGCAGTGGAACGGCAAGATACTCGACGAGACCTATGTCACCCAGCGTGACAAGTGGGAACCGCTCTACGAGGTAACCCAGATCAAGGGGGATGGCGAGACGCACCCCTTCCTGTCGCCTGATGACGAGTTCGCTGATTACGAGACCTGGGCTATTGGCAACCTCGACGTCAGTGAAGCAAAGACCGACGACATGCTTGCCGGTGAATATGCACGCGAGGCGCTGAAGCGCGGTCTGGCGATCGAGAGGCGGCTTGGTACCAACCCCTACAAGTTTGGCATCATCGGCTCTACCGACAGTCACACCTCGCTGGCGACCGCGGGGGAGGACAATTTCTTTGGCAAGCATACCGGCTATGAACCCAAACCCGACCGGATGTCTCATCCCTTCATGGAAAACGAGAACGGCAAGATCATGGGCTGGCAGATGGTTGCCTCAGGACTTGCCGCCGTCTGGGCGACCGAGAATACCCGCGAGGCCATCTTCGATGCGATGCAGCGTAAGGAGGTCTATGGGACGACTGGTTCGCGCATGATCGTGCGCTTGTTTGGCGGCTGGGAGTTTTCGGACCAGGACTACAATTCCCGCATGCCGGCAGTTGTGGGGTATGAAAAGGGCGTACCGATGGGCGGCGACCTGCGGGTCATGCCCAAGGGCGCCAAGGCGCCAGGCTTTATGGTTTATGCGCTGCGCGATCCGGTCGGAGCCAATCTCGACCGCATCCAGATCGTCAAGGGCTGGATGGACGCCAAGGGGAATACCCAGGAAAAGGTCTATGATGTTGCGTGGTCCGGTGAACGCAAGCCTGACGCGAAGGGCAAGTTGCCGGTCGTTGGGAACACCGTCGATGTTGCCAATGCCAACTGGACGAATACCATAGGCGCCGCTGAATTGGGCACAGTCTGGACGGATCCGGATTTCGACCCGACACAAAAGGCATTCTATTATGCGCGGGTGCTTGAGATTCCAACCCCTCGCTGGTCTACTTATGACGCCTTCCGCTATGGCGTCGACCTGCCCGAGGGCGCGCCGACCTCGACTCAGGAGCGGGCCTACACCTCACCGATCTGGTACGCACCAGCATCCTGAGAAGACCATCAGCATGAAACACCTTGCACGGCTCCTTCGGGAGCCGTGCAAGGTGTTTCTTTGCATGCGCAACCCATTCCTGCCATTCACACCCTACAGCTGCTCTATTAAACACTCGGGCCAGGCCTCAAGAGCCAGACCCAATATTGACAACCCTATTAGGGCAGATATCTCCTCAGACCCGGATAGAATCCGGCCTTCTTGACCAGGCTTCATCTTCCTTGCTTAACACCCTCTACAAGTAGATAAACATCATCTTTTAAAAAACGTTTACTGGTGATATCCAATTCAGAAGATTCCTCAATGTATTGAACGGTTTTTCTGTCAAACCTGGCGCCATAGACTTTTTCGACGAAAATGGAGTTTCTGGCCCAGGGGGAACGTAGCGTAGATAAACTAGCCAAAGTGTCAGGTCTCACGGTGGCCAACACATCCCAGCATTTGCAACAGCTGCGACAAGCCGGCATGGTGGGTTGCCATAAGGAGGGGCTCAAGGTTTTCTATAGTCTCAGTGGCGATGATGTCATTGAGCTGCTCGATGCGCAGCGCGGAGTCGCCGAACGGTATGTGGCGGATGTGGAAAAACTGGTTAACACCTGTTTGACAGTGAAAGATGAGCTGGAACCTCTCCCCCGCCAGGAACTCCTCAACCGGGTGCGAGATGGATTGGTCACAGTACCGGATGTAGGCCACCGGAAGAATACGCCGCAGGGCACGTCCCTGGTGCTGTTAATGTGCCCCTGTCCGAACTTGAGCGCTATATAAAAGAACTCGACCCTGAACATGAAATCCGTTGCCTACTGCCGAGGCCCTCTCTGTGTTCTGGCCTTCGATGCAGTGACGAGCTTAAGAAAAAAAGGGCTAAAGGCACGTCGCCTGGAGGACGGCTACCCGGAGTGGAAGACTGCCGGCCTTCCGGTGGAAGTTAGTCACAGCTGATCTAGTGCTCTATCAATGTGATAATTATCACATTGATAGAGCACTAGAACTTTATAGAAAAAACAAAGTAAAACGACACCATCGAATGTCCGTTTTGTGTCCCCCTCCAATTAGGGCTAAACGGCAATTGTCGACCTACTTCCATCCTTCGTCAAAAATTACTAAACGGCAAGATTGATGCAAGAACGGTCATTCCGCGGTGTATCCACTCCACCGGCGACCCGAGAGCAGCCATGGTGCCAATTGTTTGCAGGCTACTGACATGCATCATAGTGCTTGTAAGAAAAAAACCCGGAGCCGCTCCCGATTATCACTTATATAGTTTCTTACCGTTCGGACAGTACCCATCAGCCGGTTGTATTTGGTAATCCATATTCACCAGGCGATGGATCATGCCACGAAAATCCCTGACTCAGCGGTAGGGTCGGTGTGCGGTATGTTCGGCCCGGAGTGGCGTGCACCGTGGTTAGGTCCAATGTGCGACAATCTATATAACAACCCATATGGAGAATATTCATGTTCGCCAATCGCTTATTTCATCGACGTCGTCTACTGATTCTCCCCCCGATCGCGATTGGTATCGTCATTTTGCTCTGGATGACAGTAGGCAAGCAGCCACCTGCAAGGGTAGATAACACAGAACTGGCACGCATGGTGCGCGTCGTCGAGGCGCCAGTGATTGAATTGATCCCCATGGCCGAAGGGTATGGACCGGTCCGCCCAGCCCGTGTCTGGACAGCCGTTGCACAAGTCGCTGGTCGCGTCATTGAGATCCATGCCAAGCTGCGTAATGGAGAAATCCTGCCTGAGGGGACACTCCTGGTTCGTATTGATCCGACTGATTACGAGTTGGCATTGATTCAGGCACAGGCACAGTTGGCGGAACTCGATGTTCAGGAAGAGAACTCGAGGGCCTCGCTGACAATCGAGGAACGCAATCTCAAGCTGGCCAATCAGGATATCGAACGCAAGAAGACACTACTGAAAAAGAACACGGTATCACAGAGCGCGATCGATGATGCCGAGCGCGTCATGCTAGGCATCCGTGCTACGGTTCAAAATCTGCGAAATACACTCGCACTCATCCCGACCCAGCGTCGTGTACTGGAAACGAAGGTTGCCAGTGCGTTGCAGGATATAGATCGCACCGAAATCCGGGCCCCCTTCACCTTGCGCGTGGCGGGACTCGCCGTCGAGGCAGACCAGTATGTGGGTGTCGGTCAGAGCTTGTTTGAAGGTGATGATATTGCGCGGGTCGAAATTGAAGCTCAGCTTGCCTTGTCGAACCTGCGCCGCCTGTTTATTGGCAGTACAGAACTGAAGCTGGATATGGCCAGATTGGGTGAACAGATAGCTGAAACAATCGGTATCGACCCGCTGGTGAGATTGGATCTTGGTAACCACATTGCCGAGTGGAATGGTGACTTTGTGCGATTCAGTGACACTGTAGACCCGGAAACGCGCACCATGGGCGTCGTAGTCGCGGTCGACCGTCCATTCGAGAAGGTCACACCGGGTTACCGTCCTCCACTGTCCAAGGGTATGTTTGTACAGGTCGTGCTACGCGGCAAGCGCCAGTCGCCGCATGTCGTCATCCCCCGAGGTGCCGTGCGGAACAAGGCGGTCTACGTGGCTGACCAGGATGATCGTCTTCTCAAGAAGCCAGTTGAGGTGCTGTTCAACCAGGGTGTCTACAGTGTCATCGAAGAAGGGCTGGAGCCGGGCGAGCGGGTTCTGGTATCCGACCCGATTCCCGCCGTAAATGGCATGCTGCTGCGCCCTGAAATCGACATCCTGCTCACAGAGCAACTCAGGGCTGCCGGAGCAAGTGAATGATTGCCTGGTTTGCACGGCACCAGACTGCGGCCAATCTGCTGATGGCCGCGATCATAATCCTTGGCCTGGCAGCCTTGCCCGATTTGCTGCGGGAAACATTTCCGGAGATCAAGAACGACAAGGTCCAGATTCGCGTGCTGTATCGGGGTGCCACTCCGGAGGAGGTGGAAGATGCCGTCTGCCGTCGCCTGGAAGACGCCCTTGAAGGCATCACCGATCTGGACGAGATGCGCTGCGAAGCACTCGAGGGCATGGGTACCGCCACTGCCGTGATGCGCGAAGAGGCGGACATGATGCGCTTTCTGGATGACGTCAAATCCGAGGTCGACGCCATCGACGATTTTCCGGACCAGACAGAAAAACCGGTAATCACCGAGATTGGCCGCACCAAACGGATAATTTCGGTTGCGGTCACGGGGCCTGACGATCCTGTCGTCCTCAAGGCATATGCTGAGGAACTGAAGACCCGCATACTGGCAACAACCGACGTCGCAGACGTCATGGTGAGCGGTTTCTCTGACCACCATCTCCGCATTGAGGTCCCGGCCTGGCGTATGCGCCAGTATGGCCTGTCGACTGCCGACATCGCCAACGCGGTGAACCGGCAGAGCGTTGGTAGTCCGGCCGGACGACTTGAGGGTGGCCAGGAAGATCTGCTGCTCAGGTTTGATGATCAACGCAAGACTGTTGAGGCGTTTCGCGATCTGGTTGTGATATCAGGGAAGACCGGCGCATCAATAAAACTCGGTGACATCGCGGAGATTACGGACCGCTTCGATCGCGATGAAGACAAAGTCTATTTCAACGGGGAACGCGCGGCCCTGCTGGATGTATCCAAGACCCAGTCACAGGACATCCTCGATGTACTTGAGCAGACGCGTCACTTTGTGGAGCAGGAACGTGTATTCGCCCCGCGTGGTGTGCACCTGAATCTGACACAGGATAGCGCTTCGGTGGTGCAGGACAGACTCAATCTCCTGATACGTAACAGCATACAGGGACTGGTTTTCGTATTCCTGATATTGTGGTTGTTTTTCAGTATCCGCTACAGTTTCTGGGTCGTGGCGGGATTGCCGGTCTCATTTCTGGGCGCCTTGTTCCTGTTGCCCATGTTTGGAATCACCATCAATATGATTTCCATGGTCGGTCTCCTGATTGGAGTCGGTCTCCTCATGGACGAGGCAATCGTCATCTCGGAGAACATCGCCTCGCAGATGGCAAAGGGTGATAACCCGATGCATGCTGCTATAGAAGGTGTAAAGCAGGTCATGCCGGGAATCCTGTCATCCTTCGCCACCACGTTGCTGGTGTTTGGTTCGCTGGCTTTCATTTCCGGACAGATGGGGCAAGTTTTGCGGGTGCTGCCCATCGTGCTCATTCTGGTCGTCTCGGTCAGCCTGATCGAGGCCTTCTGGATACTGCCGCACCACCTTGCGCACTCCCTGTCCCACATTAAGCGGAAACCGGTGTCCCGCTTTCGCGAGGCATTCGAGCAACGCTTTGATGTCCTGCGGGAGCGTGGCTTCGGCCGTTTGCTGGACAGGGCCGTGGACTACCGCTATTTCACTCTCGGTATCTTCATCATGCTGCTGGTACTGGCTGTGTCGATGATGGCGGGTGGCAAGCTCAAGTTCGTGGGTTTTCCTGATCTGGACGGCGACGTTGTAGAGGCACGCATCCTGTTACCACAGGGGACACCGCTGGCACGCACCGAGTCTGTCGTAGAGCGCCTGGAGTCTGCCCTGGTAGAGGTGAACGAGCGATTCAAACCCGACCAGCCTGACGGGCAGGACCTGATACGTAACATCACGGTAATTTATGGTCAGAACCCGGATGCCTATGAAACAGGCCCGCACGTCGCACGTGTGGTGGTGGATCTTTTGGCTGCCGAGGTGCGTAATACGACGCTCGACGAGTTTTTCAAGGCCTGGCGTGAAAACGCTGGCGATTTCACCGATGTTATCGCGATTAAATTCACCGAACCGGTCATCGGCCCAGGTGGTCGCCCGATCGACCTGCGCCTGCTGGGCCCTGACCTCATACGTCTGAAGGCGGCCTCGCAGGAGCTGCAAGACTGGCTAAACAGTTTCATCGGTGTGCAGGACCTGAGTGATGACCTGCGACCCGGGAAACGTGAATACCGTTTGCGTCTCAAACCCGGTGCCGGGGAGCTCGGTCTCGATGCCATGATGGTTGCCGAACAGTTGCGCGGTGCATTTCAGGGTATCAAAGTGGACGAGTTCCCGCTGGGGACGGAGACCTACGAGGTCAATCTGCGAATTTCCGCCGCAGATCGAGTTGGACCGGAGGATGTACAAACGTTCACGATTATTGGTCCCCAGGGGGCGCTGGTGCCATTATCCATTGTCGCGGAAGTCGAAGAAGTCCGGGGCTGGGCGCGTATCCACCGTGTGGATCGTCAGCGTGCGGTTTCCATACAGGGTGATGTTGACCGTGACGTTGCGAATGCCCAGGAGCTGATCACCCTGGCCAACGCGGAATTCATCCCGGCATTGTTGCAAAGCTATCCGGATATCCACTTCGATGTACAGGGCGAGAGTGACGAATCAGCGAAGACCGGGAAGTCGATTGCGCGGAACGTGTTACTTGGGCTCATCGGCATCTACATGCTGCTCGCAATGCAGTTTCGAGGTTACCTGACGCCGGTCACTGTCATGCTAGTGATTCCAACGGCTCTGATTGGCGTGGTCTTTGGCCACATGGCGCTGGGTCTGGACCTGACGATGCCGAGCATCATCGGTATGGCCTCGCTGTTCGGGGTTGTGGTGAATGATTCCATCCTGCTGGTGGTGTTCATTCGTGAAGAACGCCTTGAAGGTATGCCAGTGCTGGAAGCCGCCAAACAGGCTGCACGTGCACGCTTTCGCCCCATTCTGCTGACAACGCTGACGACTATTGCCGGTCTCACGCCCCTGTTGCTTGAGAAAAGCATGCAGGCACAGGTCTTGATTCCACTGGCTGCCAGTCTGGCATTCGGTCTCGCGACGGCGACTATTGCGGCTCTGTTTCTGGTCCCTGCCGTTTATGTCATCCTGGACGATTTCGATTTGCTGGGGTCTTTGCAGGGAGAACGTGAAGAAATCGAGAAAATCTCCAGTACCTGAATGGTGCCTGGGATTGATTGGTTGCCCTGTGCTACCAAGCTAGTAGGGAGTGAGGCTGGGCTTGTTCAGGCTACCGGACACAATCATGAGACGGGTCAGCTTTATGTTTAGCGTGTTCCCGGTGTATTCATCCACGAGTTTCCGAAATCGATCGAAACTTCTGCCATCGACATAATCGACAGCTCGTGCAAACTGCTCCAGTTCTTCACCGGATGTCATAATAATGCCCCCGGCATCTGTTGCACCGTCCAGCCTACCGGCCGTTTTCCTCAGGTTTGTATCGCGACTTTAATTTTCTGGCAGATTTCGACCAGCGCCTTATTCTGCTCGGCGGTACTCAGGGTGTCCAGTGGTTGGTCAGGGTCGTACGCGGCCTGATAACCCTGGAGGGCTGTCTCCTGATACGCACTGGCACTTATCGGTACCCACAGTATCGTGACGCGTTCTTTCCTGGCGGCGTCGAGAAAATGAGATAGCTCCTGGTCCACAATGAAGTCCGACGCGAGAAAGCTGGGACTGACCAGCAACACGGCTACCTTCGTGGAAGCGAGCGCGCGCTGAATCTCGTCCGCCCAGCGTGCTCCCGGTGCGATGCGCGAATCGTCCCAGACATCGATGGGATTGTTGCGCAGAAAGGGGCTGAGGTGAGTGTGCAATCGGTTCAACCAGCCTTGATCACTCCTGCTGTAGCTGATGAACACCTGCTCTCGAACCAGGTTCGACAGGCCGCGGTTGAACCGCGCCATTAGCTCGGCTGCATGAGCTTCGGCTCGATCATCCTGGGATTCACCTGTCGAGACCGCCATGTGTGCGGCGGTTATGTTGCCTAGATCAGGCCCGAATATCTTAAGCGCGCGTTCAACAGCGTCGCGTCCCGCAGTGATCAAATAATCCTTTTCGGTATGAGAAAGGTTGAACTGGTCGAAGCGGATATCTGCGCAATCGATCTCGATGACGCGCACACTGGGAATCTGGTCGATAATATACGCGTCCCGGCTCGAAATCCCCGCTCTCACGGCCTGGCCGATGTAGTCGCCGAAGGATTTCGGTCGTGACAGGCGTGACGGCTTGGATGGTTTGAGGGCGACGATGGGCAGTTCATCTTCGCGACCCGTCGCCAGCCACACAGGACACTCCGAGGCAACGGCAGCGTCCAGCACGATACGCCCGGGCGGTTGGTGCGGCGGATACAGGAGCGGAATTGCGACCGCAATCTCCATGGCCTCGGAGACCTTCATAGAAGGGTGCGTTTCGCTGGAGTAGACCAGCAGGCGTTCCGAGACGATGTCGACCCCGGCTGTTGCGAACGGGATCTTAAGCTCCGCGAACGTTGGATCCCCACCGATTGAGTTTCGGTACACATCAGGGAAACCGGGTCTGTCGTATTTCGCAAAGGGCCACTTGAGCAAGGCAAGATAGTTGAGTAGTCCCGGCAATCTCTTGTGCCCCATTGCCGAAGGCAGGTCGAGCTTGCCAATGAGCTCTACTATTTCGCCCGGCGTCATGCCCGTGCATAGCAGCGCGCCAATGAACGAGCCGGATGAACAAGCCGACACGCTGGCGAACGTGATACCTTGCTCCGCCAGAGCGCTGATCGCGCCTGCGTAGCTCAGCGACCTGACGCCGCCGGCGCTCAAAACCAGGTGAGCTGCCGTTGTCTTGGTGTTATCCGTCACCACTGAATCCTTCCAGTTTCGTCTGACCGCATAATCAGTTGTCTATAACCGGTCAACCTGCGGCAGCGAACAAGCTGCGCTGGCCCGGCGGGCGGGTGTCCGCCCAGAAAACTTGTAACGCCCATCTTTAAACCCTCTATGATGCAAGAAGATGAAGACCGTAAGGTCAAATAACACATGTCACATATTGATCGGCAGGGGTGATACGTGCCATATATCTTTACAGTACTCCAGGACTGCGCGATCAGAAGAAAACCTGCCCATTCTGGCCACATTGAGGATCGACATACGTGACCAAAGATCGGTATCACACCAGGTGTGTTCCACCTCATCCTGAGCATTGATGTATGACTGGTAATCCGCAAACAGCAGATACTCGTCATTGGATAATAGCGAATCGACAAACGGACGGAACAGCTCCCGATCGCCCCGGGAGAAATGCCCGGAAGCTATCAGATCAATGGCAGCTCGCAGTTGATCGTTGCCTTGATAATAGGTCAGAGACCGATAGCCTTCTGCCTTTTTCTGCACAACCTCCGCGGCGCTGAGTCCGAACAGAAAGAAGTTTTCCGCCCCGACCGCCTCGCGTATCTCGATGTTGGCCCCGTCCAGGGTGCCAATAGTCAGTGCCCCGTTCATTGAAAACTTCATATTGCCGGTGCCAGAGGCCTCCTTGCCGGCTAGCGACAACTGTTCCGAGAGGTCTGCCGCCGGATAGATCAGACGAGAGTTCTTGACGTTGTAGTCCGGCACGAAAACCACCTTGAGTCGCCCCTGCACATCCGGATCGCTATCGATGACCTCTGCTACCGAATTGATCAGCTTGATAATGAGCTTGGCCATGTAATAACCCGGCGCCGCTTTTCCTCCGAAAACAAATGTACGCGGCACCATAGCCAGACCCGGATTCTGCTTCAGCCTGTTATAAAGTGTGATGATGTGGAGTACATTCAGATGCTGGCGCTTGTACTCGTGGATACGTTTTACCTGAATATCGAAGAGTGTCTGCGGGTCCACGATCGCGCCCGTCTGCCGCTGAATGAATCCGGCCAGCGCCTGCTTGTTAGCTTGCTTGACTGCCCTCCACCGCTCGCGGAAACCTGCGTTGTCAACGAACATCTCAAGACGGCGCAGCTCGTCGAGATTCCTGATCCACTGATCTCCGCCCAGTGCATCATAGATAAGGCGACACAATCCGGGATTGTTCAGCATCAGAAAACGGCGCGGGGTGACACCATTGGTCTTGTTGCTGAACTTGTCTGGCGTGAGGCGGTAGAAATCCTGCAGCACCTCGTCCTTGAGTAACTGTGTGTGGAGCGCAGCAACGCCATTGATAGCAAAACAGCCCACGCAGGCAAGATTGGCCATGCGCACATAGCGTTCACCGCTCTCGTCTATGAGTGACAGACGCGAGACAATTCCTTCGTCACCCGGGAATTGCTGTCTGACCTTTTCCAGAAAGCGCCGGTTTATTTCGTAGATGATCTCTAGATGCCGCGGCAGGATCTTCTCAAACAGGGACACGGCCCACTTCTCCAGTGCCTCGGGTAACAGGGTATGGTTGGTATAGGCAAAGCTTCTGTATGTCACCCCCCAGGCCTTATCCCAGTCCATGGCATGTTCATCGATCAGCAGACGCATCAATTCGACTATCGCAATCGACGGATGTGTGTCATTGAGCTGAACCACGTATTTCTCGTGGAACCGGTCTAGTCGGTCATCCATCTGCCTGAAGATACGGATCATGTCCTGCAGAGAGCAGGAAGCCAGGAAATACTGCTGCTCCAGACGCAACTCGCGTCCACCTGCAGGTTCATCGTTCGGGTACAGGACCTTGGTCAGGTTTTCCGAGATCACCTTCTCGTCGACAGCACGGTAATAGTCACCCACATTGAAGGCCTGAAAATCAAAGGACTTCGGTGCCTCGGCGGACCACAACCGCAACAGGTTCGCATTGTTGACGCCATAACCTATGACAGGGGTATCGTGTGCCACGCCCTTCACCTGGCGGGCCGGTATCCACGCAACGTGGTAGTGACCATCATCGTCAGTAATGTACTCGGTATGACCGCCCAGATTTATATTGAACGTGATCTCGGGTCGCGGGATCTCCCAGGGGTTACCTTTCCGCAACCACTTGTCGGTGATCTCTACCTGCCAACCATCCTTGATTTGCTGGTTGAAAATACCGAACTCATAGCGGATCCCATAGCCAATGGCGGGGACCTGCAGGGTGGCCATGGAGTCCATGTAGCAGGCGGCGAGACGTCCGAGACCGCCGTTTCCGAGGCCGGGTTCCATCTCCTGCTCGAGTAACTCGTCCAGGTCCAGGCCGATTTCCTGCATGGCCTGACGGGTGTTGTCCGTGATACCCAGGTTCATCAGGTTGTTACCCAGGTGCGGGCCGAACAGGTACTCAGCCGACAGGTAGCAAATAGTGCGTGCACGCGTGTTCTTGTAGGTTTTCGCCGTCGTGATCCACAGGTGCAGCAGCCGATCACGGATTGTATAGGCCAATGCCTGGTAGTTATCGTTTGCTGTTGCCACCTCCGGAAAGCGACCCTGGATGTAGTAGAGATTGTCGAAAAATGCCTTTTTCAGCGCCGCTACACTCGTGCCTGTGCGTATCGATTCATCCCGCGAAACATCAATTTTGTCCAGTTTCATTTGCAGTTAATAGACTCAACAACAGGAGAACGGCATGTACAGGGGGTCTGGTAACGCATCCATCCCCGTGACACTCTCTCTTTGCTACCCAACATCCCGGGTGGCAAAATACGCAGTCCCATCCGGAGGGACATGAACCACGAATACCACCGGGATTGTACCGGGAGACGAACAGCAACCTGATTGACCTGCGTCAAGATTCAGCTGGAAATCGACATAGAACAAGGAGTAAATGGATGACACAGGGTGGACGAGTATTTGGCTCGGTCAGAATGAAGACCGGAGGGACAAATCTATATCCAAGCCATCATGAAAAATGATCTGATAATAATCACCACTGATCGTTACTGACACTGTTTTAAATTCAAGAAAGATCTTCATCTTCTGCTTGAATACATTCCCACATTTCATTCTGGTGGCGCCATATTGGATCAGCATTGTTTATGATGAATTCTTCAACACCCATTCTTTCTATCGTGGGTGGTCTTTTGACTCTGACCTGTTTTCCATTCATTAAAACCCACATATACTTCTTTTGCCTTTCTGCTTTAGCCTCTTTTCTGGCACGCGTCTGTACGACAGTAAGCTTCTTTTTGACCTTTGCCATTTGTCGATTACTTTGTAGGACTAACGTATACACATTTATCTGTTGTGCACAGCATGACGAATAAATGTCTGTTGAACCAAGCCGCCACCGGCGACGGGTAGTCTTTAATATAGATTGGATCCTATTCGTCGAGGCCGTTCTTGTCGAAGTCTGCCGATTAGTTAATTCACCCTATAACTTCAACCTGAATGGCAGTCATCAGGGCAGAGTTGCCGCATGGGAAGCCCGGGTGACTTGCCAGCCGCTGTATGTTGAGAGACACTAGAGTGGTTTAACGAATAACGTGCACATATCAGAGTCTTATCTTTCACTCTCAAAAGGTTAAGGAACTTCAATGGCCAGTGTCCAACGCCTCGTTCTCGATGTACTCAAACCGCACCAGCCCAACACCCTCGAATTTGCCCGTACCATTGCTGCGTTAGGAGAGGACTACCGGGTCAATATCCGGGTGGTAGAGGTGGATGAGCAGACCGAGACACTGCTGGTGATGATCGAGGGTGCCGGACTTGATTTTGAGCGCATCAGCGCTGCGATCAGTGAAAATGGTGCTTCCCTTCACAGTATCGACGAGGTTTCTGTCGTCGGCAAGTGATACCACAATGGCATGCAGGGGCTAATCGGCGGCTGTGATGGTGTTGAAACAGATCAAAACCCTGCTGGAGATTTCCCACTCCGGTGAAATCATGCGCCGCTACTTCGTCGTCAACGGCTTCGATGGTGCCTTGACAATGCTCGGATTGATTATGGGCTTCTACGTCAGTGATCATGTCGACCTTGCGGTAGTGATTACAACCTGCCTTGCTGCGGCGCTGGCCCTCGGCATGAGCGGGATATCCAGTGCTTACATCAGTGAGTCAGCGGAGCGACGTCGTACCCTGGCGCAACTCGAACAGGCGATGGGGACTTCGCTCAATGAGAGCTACCACGCTCGGGCGACAACATGGATCCCCTGGCTGGTTGCCATGGTCAACGGTGTCGCCCCGTTGCTTATTGCCCTGGTCATCATCGTACCACTGTGGCTCGCACGTGGTGGTATTGAGCTGGCACTCGGACCTCTACCAGCAGCGATGACTGTGGCACTGGCGATCATCTTCCTCCTCGGCGTCTTCCTCGGTCGCGTTGGCGGTACCTTTTGGCTATGGAGCGGTCTACAAAGTTTGACGGTAGCATTAGTGACAGTGGGATTGATCTATCTCATGAGCTGAAAATAACTTCATTATCCATCACTTTTTATTTCGGTCCATGTGCCACACAACATGCTTCTCCAGTTCAACACCGGTATATCCCTGGTAGGGTCGCGGTAGCTCACTAGGAGCGGCCTTGTCTGTATCCGGGGTTTCCCCCTTCGTGCCCGTATAGGTCGTTCCGTAGCTCCGTTTCCAGCTCCCTCCACATCGCACGCAGCATGCGGATTTCCCGCACTACGCGCCCCTGCACACTTCACCTCAAGATTTATGAGACCTATCATGCTGGAACGACTTTCGGTCGTGGCCGCACCCGGTAGTTATCAAATAACCCCAAGGCATCATACAGCCACCGCCTATTCCACCGTTTCCAGCCGAAGCCCCGGCGCTGTCGACTTTTAGCCAGGTGACGCCGTATCTTCTGCTCAATCCAGTTTCGAATAAACGAGAAACACCTGCTCGCATGACCCATCGCGAAGTAATTGACCCAACCACGCAACACCGGATTAATCATTTCGATAACCCGTGTGACCGGCTGGGAACGCAAGCCCCGGAACATGACCTTGAGTCGACACAGCAATGCCGTGCGTTTCTTCGTCTGGGGCAGATACAATGGCATCCAGCGTCCCGAACGACTGCGCACACGCCTGAACTCAAAGCCCAGGAAGCCGAAGCTCTCTCCTCGCGATAGCTCTACCCGATAGGTTTTGTCCTCGTTCACCTCCACTTCGAGTTTGCCGAGTTCCTCACGAAGCCGCTTCTCCACCGCCCCTCGTAACCAACGCTGATTCGGGTGAGCACTTACCAAGACGACCATATCGTCAGCGAACCGGGCATACTCAACCACTGCCCACTGCCGGTACCGCGTGACCGTCTTCGCCCGCTCCAGCATCTTATCTACATCATTGAGATATAGATTACTGAGCAAAGGCGAGATCACTCCGCCCTGTGGCACACCCCGTTTACCCGACGCTTTCAGAATCAACTTGAGCAACTGCATCACCCTGTCATCATTGATCCGCTCTGCCACCTTCTCCAATACGATATGATGTCTCACCGTATCAAAGTACGATCGCAAGTCGAGATTGATGACATACGTTTTGCCCGTCAATATCGCTTCCGAGACGCGTCGAATCGCATCCTGCGCTGATTTCTTGGGTCGATAGCCAAACGAACCCGGTTGAAAATCCGCATCAAAGATCGGCTCCAGGATGAGCTTCAGCGCACCCTGTACCACCCGGTCGCGGATCGTGGGTATCGATAGCCCTCGCGAACCTCCCCCATCCTTGGGGATCACCACTTTCCGCAGCCGTAGAGGACGATATGTCCACTCAACCAACTCCTGATGCAGCTGGTCGATAAACGCGTCCAGTCCTCCGGCTTCAATCGCTTCAAACGTCACCCCGTCAATACCCGGAGCGCCGTTGTTGGCTTTTGCCAGCCGGTAGGCTTCCTGAAGCGTCTCGTGTTTGCCCACATGGACATACAGCCCCCAAAAGCGCCAAGACGGTTCAGCCTTCGCCTTGACGTATAGCCTTCTCCTCAGGTCTTGCAGATCAATAGGTGCCTTTATCATCTCACCCCTGCCTCCCATGTTGTCGAAGTCATTATGTGCAGTAAGGCCCCTTCGCTCCACGGGCGTTATCCCGCTTCATCACTGTCGGGTCGGAGGAGGCGCCCCGCAGGGCTGGCCTCCGTCCGCCGCACAAACCGTGCGTACAGTTTTCCCGTACACGGCTTTC
>Ga0316189_10003488_pt1 | contig 15247 bp, 11 predicted proteins | sample LowCovwburrow_MG_FD_204930 | JGI IMG/M metagenome (GOLD analysis project Ga0316189, IMG submission 204930) | Coastal sediment microbial communities from Maine, United States - Lowes Cove worm burrow | ecosystem: Environmental > Aquatic > Marine > Coastal > Sediment | place: USA: Maine... | reverse complement strand
TCGGGAAGTGGCATCTCGCTCCCATGCGTGAGTCGTCAGCCGCCGGCCCGTATCACAATTGGCCGCTAGGGAAAGGATTCGACCGGTTCTACGGGTTTTTGCAGGGCGAAACCGACCAGTTCCATCCAGAGCTTTACAGCGACAATCACCTGATCGATCCGCCCGCCTCACCCGAGGAAGGGTATCACCTCTCCGAAGACCTCATCGACCAGGCGATCTCCATGATCCGCAATCAGCATTCGCTGGTGCCTGAACGTCCATGGTTGTGTTATGTGGCCTTCGGGGCTACTCACGCCCCCCATCAAGCCCCCCAGGAGTATCTCGACAAGTATCGGGGGCGTTTCGATGAGGGTTGGGATGTGTGGCGCCAACGCACTTTCGAACGCCAGCTAGAACTCGGCATCATCCCCGAGGGAACCGAACTAGCACCCCGCAACCCCGGGGTTGAGCCATGGGCCGATCTTCCCTCCGACCAGAAGCAGTTCGCTGCTCGACTCCAAGAAGCGTTCGCCGCGTTTCTCGATCACACCGACGCCCAACTCGGTCGGCTTCTCGATGAACTCGACCGACTGGGCATCGCCGACGACACGATGGTTATCCTGGCCTCCGACAATGGAGCGTCACAAGAGGGGCGAGCCGAAGGAGTCATGGATGAGTTCCGTTACTTCAACAATGTCGAAGAGGACCTCGAAGCCAACTATGAGCGACTCGATGAAATCGGTACTCGACGGAGCTTCACCAACTATCCGTGGGGGTGGGCCCAGGTGGGCAACTGTCCCGGCAAACGGTACAAGCAGAACACCCATGGGGGTGGGGTTCGTGACCCCCTCATTATCTCGTGGCCCAATGGGATTCCAGCCGAAAGTGCGGGGAGTGTTCGCCACCAGTTCCATCACGTCATCGATCTGGCGCCCACAGTGCTCGCAGCGGCGGGAATTACCCCTCCCGATGTCCTCAAAGGCGTAGACCAACAACCTATTGAAGGCGTAGCCATGAACTACACCTTCGCTCCTGACGCCGCCGACGCCAACGCGTATCCGACCCCCAAACAAAGCCAGTATTTCGAAATGCGGGGCCACCGAGCAATCTGGTCGGGAGGTTGGAAAGCAGTGACCTACCACGCTCCCGGAACCACCCTCGATGACGACACATGGGAGCTATACCACCTCGACGAAGACTTCTCCGAGTGTCGTGACCTGGCGGCGGAAAACCCGGCGAAAGTAGAAGAACTGGTTGATCTGTTCTGGTCAGATGCTGAACGTTATGGGGTGCTTCCCATCGACGAACGCGGTCGTTTCGGCGGAGCGTTCGCTGGTCGACCGGTACCGGGCACCCCGAGGGCCCGTGACACCTTCGTGTACTATCCTCCGCTTCAGCGAATCTCATCCGACACCGCTCCGGCCCTGGGATCCCGCTCCTGGACTCTCCACGCCGAGGTGGAACGATCCTCACGAACCGCGGGCGGCGTGATTCTGGCGTACGGCACGGTCAATAACGGTATTACGGGCTACCTCGACCAGGGCCACCTCGTGTATGAACACAATTTCTTTCAAGAACGGACCTTCATCCGCTCTCCTGAACCCATCCCCCCCGGTGTTCACACACTGGGAATCGTCTTTGAGCGGGTGCGAAATGGTCCGGCTCAGGTGACACTGCTGGTCGACAATGAGCAGGTGGCCGTGGGTGTGGTGCCCCGTGTATCCATGATGATCTCATCGGTGGGCCTCGACCTTGGTCGAGGAATTGCCGGGGTTAGCGATCATTACCAACCCCCGGCCGAATTCGACGGCGATCTTCGAACGGTTCGAATCGAAACCCGTCGGGCCTATTCCGATGACGCCGAACGAGCAGCGGAGATTCGTGTTGCCCTCGGCACCCAGTAACCGTCGGTGGTGGCTGTTCGCGTTACCCTCCGCCGGCTAGACTGCCGCTGTGCGTTTTACTAAGCCGTTCTGGCCCGGAATCGCCGATGGATCGATCACCGTGGCGTATCGTATGTGGCTGCGCCCAACGGTGGTGGCTGGCCGCATTTACCGCACCGGCGGCGGGCGCGTCGAGGTGATCTCCGTCGAAACCCACCTGCTCAACGCGATCACCGACGACGACGCAACTAGGGCGGGATACGTCGACCGTCAGAGTCTGGTCGACTATCTCGGCGCCGCCGACGAAACGTCGGGCCGTCAACTTTTTCGAGTGGAGTTTCGCCTCTGCCTCGCCCCCGACCCCCGAGAAGAGCTGGCGAACACCAGCAACCTCACTGCTGACGATGTGCGGGACATTACCACCCGCCTCGACCGCTACGATCAGGCCTCAAACCATGGATCGTGGACTCGACAGACGCTGCGGCTTATCGGGGCAAACGAAGCAGTGCGCGCCCCCGATCTTGCCGACCATGTGGGGCGCGAAACGAAACCCTTCAAACTCGATGTGCGTAAACTCAAAAACCTTGGCCTCACCATCAGCCTCGCCCGAGGGTACCGACTCTCACCCCGCGGCCGAGCGTACCTTCAGGCTGTAGGTCTCGAACCAACTTCTGCCGAGGTGATATCCCATGACTAACCCCCCACCCACCCTTCGGGTGGTCAGCATCAATGTTGGTTCCCTGCTCGAACCCAACTGGGAAAAACGTCGGGTCGAGGTGGTGTCGTGGCTCGATTATCTTGATGCCGACATTGTGTGCCTGATCGAAGTATGGGAAAGCGACACGACCCCCAACACCGCCCAATGGTTGGCTGATACCTGCCGAGCCGAGTATCACCTCGCTTTCGGTGGTGCCGCCATCGACCCCAGCCTGCTCCCCGATCCCAGCCTCCGTTTCGGCAAAGCGGTGCTGTCGCGATGGCCTATTGAGAGCCAGGTAACGGTGCCTCTCAAACCAATTCCGGCCGACCAGCCGGGTGGCGAACCAGAAGGAAGCTTTATTTACCTCGTGGGCTGGGACGTGTTACATGTGACGGCCGCGGGCCTGGACATCTTCGCCACGCATCTCGTTGGTGCCCCCAATCAAGGTTTGCATCGACAGAAGCAGGTGAAGACAATCGACGAGTACGTCCGGTCGGTGCGGGGAACCAAAGATCAGGTGACGTTCGGCCAAAAGCGCACATCGATGCCCGCAATCTTGGCCGGGGATTTCAACGCCGAGCCAGAAAGCGACGAGATTCGGTTCTTGTCGTCGTTCACAGCCCTCGAAGGGCACACCACGTTCTGGCAAGACGCATGGCGAATGGCGGGAGATTCGAGTCCCGGCTACACCCAAGACTGGCGCGTCAGCCCCGGCGCAGCCAGCCTCAATGTCAACCGGAAACGCATCGACTACATTTTCGTCGGCGACGGGTTCCAGCGAGAAGATTCTGCGGGGCGCATTCTTCACACGGAATTGGCTTTTAACCACCCCCGCACCGACGTGCTGGCCTCCGACCATTTTGGCGTCGTCACCGACATTGTCTGGCCGCAGCGACCCCAATGGGAGACATGAACCGCAACTAGCGGCTGAGGGCCTCCGCCAACGGGGCGAGCCGGGATGTTTCGAGGGCACCACGCATCGACCACACGATCACATCTACTCCGGCAGCAAAAAACTCATCGGCTTCGTCGGCCGCCCGGCCAAGGTCAATGTCTTCATCGAACCCCAAATGGATCGAGCGGGTGATCTCGGCCGGGTCGCGTCCGACCTTCTCACAGTGGCGATCCAGAACCGCATTCAGGTCTTTCCACTCATCGGGCGAAGCCGGAAAAGTCATATCCCATTGATCGGCGTACAGGGCCGCAGTGCGCAAGGTACGCACCCGACCCTTCCCCCCGACCACGATGGGGATTCGGGACTGAACCGGCTTGGGTTCACACCAGGCGTTGGTCAAGGAATAGAACGCCCCTTGATGGTTCGTTTCTTTCTCCGTCAGCAAGGAGACGATCACCCCCAAACCTTCCTCCAGGCGATCAGAACGCTGACGCAACTCACCGAGCTCAATGCCATAGGCATCGGACTCCATGAAATTCCAGCCAGCACCGATTCCTAACTCGAAACGTCCACCGGAAATATGATCGAGAGTGGCGGCCATATTGGCGGTCACGGCTGGATGGCGATGATGCATCCCGTTTACCATCGATCCAATTCGAATCCTGCTCGTCGCCTGGGCCAGCGCCCCTAGCATCGTCCAGCCTTCCAGGTTCGGGCCGTCATAGGGCTCAGCGAGGGGGTAGAAGTGGTCCCAGTTCCAGGCCGATTCAAACAGTTCGATCGCGTCGGCTTCGCGCCATACGTCCAGAAACTGGCTCCATGAACCATGATGTGGGGGTGTCTTGATTGCGTGCCGGGGCATTGGGGGTCCTTTCACCAAATCGTTTTGCCATTGGAGCACACTCCATCTGGGTCGTCGACTTTCCTCTTGTTTGTTCCGGTAAATACTGCCAACCAGGGTATTCGCCGGGTGACAAGCGACACGGTGACGAAGGATTACCATCATCATTACGGTGTGGGGGGTGAAATGCCCTAGGATCGGTACCTTAGGGCCCACTCTTAGGAGGAACTATGAGCGACTTTCATCCCCCACAACCCAGCGATCCCAATCAACCGTGGCAACAACCCCAGAACCCGCCACCTCAAGGCATGCCACCCCAGGACCCATCCCAGTTCCAACCCCAGCAGCACTCACCTCCTTCTCAGCCTCAATACCACCCACCCCAATCTGATCAGCAATACCAAGATCAGTCATACCAGGGGCAGGGGCAGCCATCTCCAGAGCAGCCATCTCCGGGCCAGCTAGCCTCTGATATGGCGCAAGCTGGCGCCAATGATGCCATGAAGGTGCTCAACAGTGTCGGAAGTGCGGGGCTGATCGAAGGGCTGATGGATTTCGGCTTCAAAAAGACGGTTACGCAGAGCATCGCCAAGGTTCTGTACCTGTTGGCGTTCGTGGTGGTCGCTCTGCTCACACTCTTTTTCGTCATCGGGGCGCTCCTGACTGGCAAGATCCTCACTATTCTCTTCGCACTGATCCTCGCCCCACTCGTGGGCCTTATCTACTTGATCGGGATCCGGGTGATGGTGGAAACCATCGTGGTGCAATTCAAACAGGCCGAATTCCTCGCTGAACTGGTTGAACAAGGGCGCAAGCGACAAGAGTAGGTTCTGGCCTATGGCCGCAGGGCGGCTGACGTATGCTCGTGTCCGTTGGCACTACCCAACCCGTCCTAGCGGTCTCCTTCTTGTATGTTCACCCAAACTGCACCCGACAATACCGACCAGTTTTCCCCCTATGACTGGACGTTGTTTCTCACCATCTCGGTGTTGTGGGGCGCATCGTTTGCGCTCATCGACATTGGACTTGATTCCTTGGCGCCTGGGGTGATCACTTTCGGTCGGATCGCTCTTGGCGCACTGACCTTGCGGATCCTACCGACCCCCAAGGTAACCATCGCGAGTGGAGATCGGCGGAAGCTTGGCACTCTAGCCATCGTGTGGGTGGCACTACCATTCACCCTTTTCCCCCTCGCCGAGCAACACATCAATTCGGCCACTACCGGCCTGCTGAACGGGGGGATGCCTATTGTGGCGGCCCTCGTCGCCACATTTTTGGTGCGCCAACCGCCCACCCGTCTCCAAACCATGGGCATCACAATCGGGTTCCTGGGAATCGCCGGCATCTCGCTGCCTTCAATCACTAGCGGAGCCAACCAGGCGCTCGGAGTGTTGCTCGTACTAGGGGCAATCGTGAGTTATGGCTTTGCCATCAACATGGCCGCTCCGTTGCAGCAAAAATACGGGTCGGTGGCGCTCATGGCCAAGATGCTGGCGGTGGCGAGCGCCTTCACCTTCCCATTCGCGCTCCCTGGTCTCGCTAACTCTCAATTTGCTGTTCGTCCGGTACTGGCCGTCGCGGCGTTAGGGATCTTGGGTACCGGGGCGGCGTTTGCTGTGATGGCTTCATTGGTGGGTCGGGTCGGTGCTACTCGGGCATCGTTTATTACCTATCTCATCCCGGTGGTCTCGCTGGTGCTGGGGGTGCTGCTGCGGGGCGATTCGGTAGCACCACTCGCCCTTGTTGGTGTGGTTCTCGTGATTTTGGGTGCTGTTCTCGCCTCACGGTCCCCCCGCCAAGATCGCTCATAACCGTCAGCGCCACAAAAACGCGGTCGGCGCGGTCATCCCCTAAACCACCCTTGATATGGTAAATAAATGGCAATCTCATGTGCCTATTGCAAAAAGACGCACGAAACAGCGGCCGAAGTGCGCGCCTGCTGGCAGCAACAAGACCATGAGAACCCATCACTCGCGGGCCATACCCCATCACTGGCCGAGCCCGAGTCGCCCCCGAAGCCGCCGGCTCACTCACAACGATCAAACGACGGCATATTGCGGCCCGGCCCAGCCCGGCTCGGACGCAACCTGGTTCTAAACCATGGTCAACCTGTCCCACCACCATGGGATGGGGCCGAGCGGATCACGATTGACACCAATTCTGTGTCCGCGCCCACTGATCTGATTGCCGAGCTCCGGCGGCGAGCCCACAACCGGGAACGATGCGTATTCATACTCGAGCCATCGACGTCTGCTCTCCTAGCCTCAGACCTCGACACCAGTAATCACCCCGAGGCCTCATCGACCAGCGACGAACCCTACACCCTCGGCCCGGAATTTGGCTTCCCGCTCGACGAGATCCGCTATTTGATTTGGGAAAACGCCATCGACCTGCGTAACCCCGAACAGCCCCAATGGCCGCTACTTACGGCCGCGGTTACGAACGGCGCTCGGCTCACCGTCGACCCTTCCGTCGGTGATATCACGCTCCCCAACGGCGAACCAGCGTGGCTCGACGGTGGCCCCCTCACTCGATGGTCGCCAATCGAACAGGCAGCTGTGCTACCCGCCATCAACGTCCACCACGGTCATCTAATAGTCGCCGCATCGGCGCCAGCGGTCGGCGACGCTCCACCCGTCGGCCCGAGCCAGGCGCCGGCCGACGATCAGGCTCTCGCCCCCGATCAACAAGCGGCTGTTTGGCACCAGGGCGGAGCGGCCCGCATCATCGCTCCCGCTGGCTCTGGCAAGACTCGGGTGCTCACGGCTCGCGCCCGGTACTTGCTTAACGACTGGCATTTGTCACCCCAAGCGGTGTCACTCGTAGCGTTCAACAAACGAGCCCAGGTAGAGATTGCGGCCCGCACATCTGATCTCCCCCATCTTCAGGTCCGCACCCTGAACGCCATCGCTCTCGCTATCACCAACGGCAACCCGCCGTTCGCTCGCCAACCTCGCCGATGGACAACCATCGACGAACCCGCGGTTCGGAGCATCATCAGCGATCTGGTGTCGTTTCCTCGGCGACGCAATAGCGACCCGGTAGCGCCCTGGATTGAGGCACTCAGCCTGGTGCGCCTCGGACTTGTAACTCCAGCCGACGTCGAACAGCGATTCGGCGGTGAGGTTGACGGATTTGCCGGTGTCTGGCCCCAATATCGGGCCGAGCTTGAACGCCGGGGAGCCGTCGATTTCGACGACCAGATCTATCGGGCGCTACACGTTCTCCTTCAGCAGCCCGCAGCCAGAGCCCAAGCCCAGCGGGTAAGCCAGGTGATGCTCGTCGACGAGTTCCAGGATCTCACACCGGCCCATGTGCTTCTGATCCGTTTGTTGGCCGCCCCAGCAGGCAATGTGTTCGGGGTAGGCGACGATGATCAAACGATCTATGGGTACAACGGCGCCGACCCCAAATGGTTGATCCAGTTCGACCAGCTTTTTCCCCATGCCAGCGCCCACCCTCTTGAGGTCAACTACCGATGCCCGGCCGGGGTGGTAGACATCGCTGATCGGCTACTGCGGCACAACCGTCGACGGGTCAAGAAAGTGATCCGCCCCGGCCCCGGACGCGAAGACGTTGGCTGGGAGTTGGTCAATTCCGACGACCCAGTTGGTGCCACCGTCGCCACTATCCAGAAGGCGCTCACCACCACTCCCACCCCGGCTGCGCCCCGTGAAATCGCGGTTCTCACCCGAGTGAATTCATTGTTAGCCCCCGTTCAGGTGGCGTTAGCAGAGGCCAACATTGCGATATCGGGCGGGGTCGGCTCCGACTACCTCCAACGCACCGTAATCCGTTCTGCCCTTGCGTGGTTGCGCCTGGCGGCCGCCGACGCCACAGGCACCCGGACACCGTTTCGTGCCGCCGACCTTCGAGAGGCACTGCTCCGGCCGTCGAGGTCTTTTCACCCGCGAATCACCGATTGGGTGTGTGAACAAGACTCAATCGATGGCCTACGGCGATTGGCAGGGCGACTCAACAACGAGAAAGATGCCGCTCGCCTCGTCGAGTTCGCCGATGACATTCACCAGCTCCAAAACCTGCTTACACGCGGAGCAACCACCCAACGATTGGTGACCACGCTCCAAGAAACAATCGGCCTGGCTGGTGCCGTAAGCACCCTCGACGCTCACCGTCACGGAATGAATCGGGCCGCCCAGGGTGATGACCTCACGGCCCTCACCCACCTCGCGGCCCTACAACCCGATGCTCGCAAGTTCGAATCATGGCTCCAGAAACATCTGGCGGTGCCGCGTTCAACTGACGGGGTGGTGCTGGCCACTGTGCACCGGGTCAAGGGGCAGGAGTGGCCTCACGTGATCGTGCACCTAGCTGATCATGACCAGTATCCCCACCGATTAGCTGAAGACACCGAAGAAGAACGCCGGTTATTTCATGTGGCCATCACCAGGGCCCAAACCAACGCCGTGATCGTCACGGGCACGCGACCAAGCCGATTTGTTGCCGAACTCACTACTGAGCCAGATCCTAACGCCCCGGCGCTGGCCGATGCGCCCAAGCCACGCGACCGACGGGTCTCGCCGATTCCGAAGACCAAAACCATTCGGGCGGAAAGATCAGACCCCACCGATGATCTCGACGCTTCCGAATTCGCTCGTTACGAAACCTTGTGTGATCTGCGACATGAACTGCGAAACGGCAAGCCAGCCTATGTGGTGTTCAACAACCGCACCGCCGCCGCCATCGCCAAAGCCGCTCCCACTACGCTCGCTGAGCTCCCCGAAATCCCAGGAATGGGACCAGCCAAAATCAACAAGTACGGGCAAGCCATCATCGATGCGCTAGTCGAATAGCCGCCACCCTCACCCCGCTGGCAGAATGGCTCTTCTTCCCTGACACCTACTCGGGCGCCCACTAGCCTTTTAGACCCAGGTCAGCCACTGGTAACCATGTGCTCTGACCTGGGGTTTATGGCTCCGGGGGTGAGGCTCGAACTCACGACCCACTGATTAACAGTCAGTTGCTCTGCCAACTGAGCTACCCCGGACTGAGTAGTGAATCGTATCAAAGAATATGGGAATCAACTGCCAATTTTCTGGTTCTCGGCAGAATTCTCCCTCGGCGCCGACGGCGAACGGCGACCCTGGGCAGAGCGTCAATCGAGATAGTCGCGCAGGCGTTCACTCCGCAACGGGTGGCGAAGTTTCGCTAAAGTCTTCGATTCGATCTGGCGAATCCGCTCCCGCGTGACCCCAAACTCCTTGCCTACTTCTTCCAGGGTCCGAGGTCGCCCGTCGATCAGTCCAAAGCGCATTCTCACCACTTCAGACTCCCGGTCTGAAAGTTCGTCGAGCACGTCGCGAATGGTCTGTTCCAAGAGTTTCCGAGCCGCGATCTCAAGGGGCGGGGCTCCACCGTCGGCGATAAAGTCGGCCATCGAGGTGTCGTCCTCGTCGCCGACCGGTGAATCAAGCGAGAGGGGGTCTTGGGAGGCAATCGTCAAGATTTCAGCGACCCGCGCCTCCGGCAGATCGACCTCACGGGCCAACTCGAGCAACGTAGGCTCCCGTTCCAGGTCTTGTGCCATCGCTCGTTGAGCCCGAACGACCTTATTGATCGATTCCACCATATGCACGGGCACACGAATGGTTCGAGATTGATCCGCCAGCGCCCGCGTAATTGATTGGCGAATCCACCAGGTGGCATAGGTAGAGAATTTGAAGCCTTTGGAGTAATCGAACTTTTGCACCGCCCTCATCAATCCGAGATTGCCTTCTTGGATGAGGTCGAGGATCGGCACGCCGCGCCCCACATACCGTTTGGCGATGGAGACCACCAAACGGAGGTTGGCGGAGGTAAGTTCTCGGCGAGCCCGCTCTCCTTCATTCACGCTGCGCCGCAAGGATCGCCGGGCATCAGTGGACATCTCGTCCCAAGTGCCGTTCGACACCGCCGCCGACAGCTCGACGGCCGCTTCGGCTCCGGTTTCGATCCTCTTGGCGATGGCCACCTCCTCAGCGGCCGAAAGCAACGACACCTTCCCGATCTCTTTCAGGTACATCTTGACCGGATCGGATGAGGTTGTAGCGCGAGCTAACGCTGCCGCTGCCAACCGAGTGGCGTCGGGTCGCGTTCGATCTCGACGTGGTATCGGCCCCTTTTCGGTCGATTCCTCCGGCCGTGGTTCAGCACCGTCGAACGGAACCTGATGCTCGGCCAGGAAATCTTGGACCGCAAGCACCACCTCCTCGGTGATCTCCACCCGAGGCATCACCGCGGCCAGATCGTCGAGAGTCAGTGGCCGGCCGCCACGAGCGCGGACGAGTAGCCGTTGTTTGTGCTCCTCGGCAAGCCGGGTTGGGCTTTCCGGAACCGACGGCTCTGCCGTCTGCTCACTCACGTTTCGTCCTCACGGTACCAACTTAGCAAGGCTTGGAGGGCTGATGCCTTTTGATCGAACGATCGTAACTCTTCCAGCCGCATCCGAAACCATTTCATCTCGTCGTTAAGCTGCGAATACAGGGCCAGATCGGCGCCCCGGGCCTCCAGCCGACACAGCTCAATCTGACGATCTAGGTAACGTTCCCACAAGCGTCCGGCCACATCATCGGCACCCGCCGACGATTCCTCGACCGCAAGCCTTTGCACCGTCTCGGCCACCTCGGGCCCGCCGGATTCGATCACCTCGTGGAGCCCGTCTGACGCTGCAACCAGATCGAAAATCGTGGCACACATCTCGTCGGCGAACAGTTCGGGAACGAGCAATCCAATGATCTCATCTTTGCGGTGGATTGCCAGCCGAAGTGCTTCCCACTCAGGGGTTTCGCGGGGGGCGTGACGCCGGGCTGGAGCGTTGGAAGCTTTGATCATGGAGTTCGTTGCCCCCGGCTTTGGCCCCTCGGCCATCATCTGGCGGATCAACGACTCACTGATCTGACAGCGACCAGCGATCGACATCACGTATTGGTCGCGCACGAGTGCATCAGGATGCTCGGCCACCACCGCGATTGCGGCCTCGGCCGATTTCGCTCGCCCCTCGGCCGTCGACCGATCGAAGGCGTCTATGGCTTGATCCACCCTGAACTGGAGATACGGCTGGGCATCACCCACTGCAGTGACCAGACCCTGTGGGTCTCGTTGCGCCATGTCCCCCGGGTCAACGCCATCAGGAAGAACCACGACCGCCAAATCCAAGTCGTGGGCCTTCTCCCACGCATAAAGGCGAGCGGCCGCCTTTTGGCCAGCGGCGTCGGCATCAAAGGCCAACAAAATTCGGCGAGCAAACCGGCGCAACAGCTTCACATGGTCTTCAGTGAGCGAGGTACCACAGGTAGCCACTGCTCGAGCTACCCCCGCTTGGGCGAACCCGATCACATCGGTGTACCCCTCACACACAATCACCTCGTCGGCCTCGACAATGGCAGCTTTGGATTCGTTTAGCCCATACAAGACCCGGCTCTTGGAGTAGACGGCCGATTCCGACGAGTTTTTGTACTTCGGGCCCTCGGCATCGGGAAGTTTCCGTCCTCCGAACCCCACTGCGTTCCCTTGGGCATCAGCAATCGGAAACACGATTCGAGCCCGGAATGCGTCTTGTTGCCGACCCACCCGATTCACAAACCCCAAACCCGAATCAACCAGGTCCTTGTCAGACAGCCGCAACGATCGGGCCAACTGATCCCAATCGTCGGGCGCCCACCCTAGCTTGAACCTGCGCACAAGGTCACTGGTAAACCCTCGTTGCCGCAGATACGAACGAGCCTGCCCAGCATCACCGCCGGCCAGTAATCGCTGGTGATACCAATCAGCGGCCTGCTCCACGGCCTCATGCAACACATTGCGACGGCGGCGGTCCTCACCTTCGTTGGAATCGGTGTATCGAAGCGTCACCCCGCATTTGGCCGCCAGTGCCTCTACCGCCGGAACAAAGTCGATCTGTTCCTTTTCGCGGAGAAAGTTGATGGAGTCACCGCCAACGCCACACCCGAAACAGTAATACAGGCCCTCCTCCGCGTTCACAGAGAATGAGGGGCTTCGCTCGGCGTGAAACGGGCACAGCCCGCTAAACGACCGACCGACCTTCTTTAAGGGTGTGTACTCGGAAACCACCGCCACAATGTCGGTGGCTGCCCGAACTTGGGCGATGTCTTCGTCAACTATTCCCACTCAAACGCTCATTTAGCCAACCCACGAGGTCGCTTATCGGCAACCGGACTTGTTCCATACTGTCACGGTCACGAATCGTGACCGCCTTGTCTTCTAACGAATCAAAATCGAAGGTGACGCAATATGGCGTACCAATCTCATCTTGACGACGATAGCGGCGACCGATGGCTTGTGTCTGATCAAAGTCAACCATCCAGTGTGGCTGCAATGTGCTGACAATTTCCAACGCTGGTTCGACCAACTCTGGTTTACGAGACAGGGGCAACACCGCCACCTGATATGGGGCGATCCGCGGGTGAAGACGCAGGACGGTGCGGGTTTCGTTGTTGACCTGTTCCTCATGATAGGCCGACATCAGAAACGCCATCATGGTGCGCGTGGCCCCAGCCGCAGGCTCGATCACATGGGGAACATACCGTTCATTGTTGGCCTGATCGAAATACTCGAGTCGCTGGCCAGAGTGTTCGGCGTGCTGTTTGAGGTCGTAGTCGCCTCGGTTAGCAATTCCTTCCAGCTCGTCCCACCCCCATGGGAACAGGAATTCCACGTCGCTGGTACCAGACGAGTAATGACTCAACTCATCGTCGCCGTGGGGACGAAGCCGTAGCTGCTCGGCCGGAATTCCATGGTCGATGTACCATTGGAGTCGGGTTTCGCACCAGTATTCATACCATGTTTGGGCGTCGGCGGGCGGAACAAAGAACTCCAGTTCCATCTGCTCAAACTCACGGGTGCGGAACACAAAACCACCGGGCGTGATCTCGTTTCGGAAGCTCTTGCCTACCTGCGCAATACCGAACGGAGGCTTTTTTCGCGACGTGTTTAACACGTTAGCGAAATTGGTGAACATACCCTGGGCGGTTTCCGGGCGGAGGTACGCCACAGCCCCAGCGTCGGCCACCGGGCCCGCCTGGGTTTCAAACATGAGGTTGAACTGTCGAGGCTCGGTGAATTCCCCCTTCGCCCCGCAGTTGGGGCAGGTCTCGGGGTCTTCCAGCTTGTCTTCGCGGTGCCGAGTGCCGCATTTGCGGCAGTCCACCAACGGATCAGAGAAGTTGGCTAGATGGCCTGAAGCCTCCCACACTGCTGGGGGCGACAGAATGGCGGCATCGATCCCCACCACGTCGGTGCGCATCTGGACCATCGATCGCCACCAGGCGTCTTTCACGTTGCGCAGCATGAGCGAACCGACGGGTCCATAGTCGTAGGTGGAGCGAAAGCCGCCATAGATCTCGGCCGAAGGAAAAACGATTCCCCTCCGCTTCGAGAGGTTCACGATCTTGTCAAACAGGTCGGGTGACGGTTCAGTCATAACCGAGATCCTAACCGCGCCACACTAGGGTTCAGATGCTATTTCCATCTGATCGTGAAGTACCATCGCCGATTTCAATCTCCGCTCAATATGTTGTTCCACCATGCGGGCCGCCAGCGCCTCCAACTCGGCCGCTACCGAGTCGGTAGTAGTATCCAACACATGGCGCACCTGTCCGGCTAGGACCTGAGCAAAGGCCACTCGGGCGGGCTCAGAGATCGGGTGCCCTCGGCGACAACGTGAGCAGAACACTCCCCCAGCTGACGCGTCGACGGTCACGATCGGCGGAGGAGCGCCACAAGAAACACAAGACTCCATATGGGGCTGCACGCCTTCGAGGGTAAGGAGACGGCCAACAAAGGCGGGTACTACCAACGCATTTCCGGTGCGATCAAGTTCTCGCAGCGCCCCGGTCAGCAGCTTGTACATAGCCGGATTCGGGTCGTCCTCATTGGCGACGGCATCAATTGATTCCAACAGCACAGCAGCCCGGGCAAAGTTCGCCCTCATGTCGAGGAGGGGTTCGACCCGCTCGGCCTGGGTTACGGTGTCGAGGTTTCGCCCCTCATACAGTTGGAGTTGCAGGATGGCGCCGGGTTCCAGCTTGGAACCGAACCGGCTTTTGGTGCGCCGAGCCCCTTTCGCGACTCCTCGCACCTTTCCCCGCCCACGGGAGAAAAACACCACTATTCGATCGGCTTCACCCAGTTTGTACGACCGCAGCACCACTGCCTCTTCTCGGTAGAGAGGCATCCGTCAGCCTTTCAATCCCCCGAAACGGCGTTCGCGACCCTCGTATTCATTCACCGCGGCCGCGAGATCTTCCCGCCGGAAATCCGGCCAGTACGTGTCCACGATCACCATCTCGGCGTACGCCGACTGCCAGAGCAAAAAGTTGGATGTTCGGTGCTCGCCGGAGGTGCGAATCCAGAGGTCAACATCAGGCATTTCGGGGTCGTAGAGGTGTTTGGCGATCAGTGCTTCGTCAACATGACGCGGATTTACCCCTTCGGCGATGATCGACTTCACTGCATCGACGATCTCCGCTTGCCCACCGTAGTTAAAGGCAATTGTCAGCGTGAGCTTGCGGTTTCCTGCGGTCAACGCGGTTGATTCTTCGATCCGCCGCAACAGGCGACGCGGAACCTTCCAATCCCGACGGCCGATGAATCGGATACGAACCCCCATCTCGTTGAGTTCGTCGCGGCGACGAACGAGCAACGACTCGTTGAAGCGCATCAGAAACTTCACTTCGTCGTTGGGACGCCGCCAATTCTCGGTGGAAAACGCGTACACGGTGAGCCATTCGACACCAAGTTCGAGCGCTCCTTCGACTACATCGAATAACGCTTCTTCACCAGCCGCGTGCCCGTCGGTACGTTTCAAGCCTCGTGCTTGGGCCCACCGACCGTTTCCGTCCATCACGGCAGCTACATGTGTTGGTACCATCAACCTCACGCTACCAGTTCTCACCCGCATCAGTTACCCAGAACCAACGCAAAAAGCGGTG
>Ga0316189_10003487_pt1 | contig 15252 bp, 15 predicted proteins | sample LowCovwburrow_MG_FD_204930 | JGI IMG/M metagenome (GOLD analysis project Ga0316189, IMG submission 204930) | Coastal sediment microbial communities from Maine, United States - Lowes Cove worm burrow | ecosystem: Environmental > Aquatic > Marine > Coastal > Sediment | place: USA: Maine... | reverse complement strand
ATCCTGCAGAGCTGCATTGAGATTATTGGTATAATAGAGATTGTAGAGACCCCAGCTTCCGAAAGCTGTAAGCGAGACAAGCAGAACACCGCACGCCACAATCAGACGACGATCAATTCGATAATTTTTTACCTGCCCGGACTCGGGCAACAGCATGACTGAAAAATGTCCCACTTGTTAAATTTCCTCCACCAGATCAACCGCTTACTAAGCCCGTCGACCTGTTTAGTCAAGAAAAACATGTAACAATATTCATGATTTGACCCAGCCTGCTCACTCTTTCATGCTTAGCACATGCAAGCCGTATCGGAACCTGTTACATCTCTATCTATCGCGCGTCATGCCGTACAGTCTGTTCTGCACAGGGCGGTTGAAGTTTCTCCTGCTCGCTGCTGTGGCATTATCGGTCTGAGCAACTCACTTATCACCAAGGCCGTTGCTATTACGAACAGCGCTACAAACACCATTGATCACTGCGAAATCGTTGCTCATCCTGACTCAGAAGAGATTGAAAACAGTGATCTGCGGCACATTTTCGAGCAGTGGAAAAAAGAAGGCATTACTCAATACGGCACCTTTTTTACGATTGCCGGAGGTGATGGCCCGGCCATTTCAGAACTTTTACAGTTCGAAGCCGCCTTAAAAAAAGCGATTCCTGATCTATCCGACGCTCCAATCATCCATCTCGCTCTGATGCTAAACAGAGCGGGCTGCCTTGAGGCATTTGCCTATCAGATTCATCAGGGGCTGCCTGTTCCTGTCACGCTGATGCTTGAGGAAGATGGACAGCAGCAGAAGAACGGTTAGTTTTTAGCCATGCGTATCTGCCATGTCGGTCTAAACCATCGAACTGCACCTGTTGAACTGCGTGAACGTCTGGCGGTAACAGAGACAGAGATTCCAGTTTGCCTGAAGGAGATGATCAATCAGTCATCTATTCGGGAAGCTTCACTTCTCTCCACCTGCAACCGTGTTGAGATGACCATGGTCACGCACGACCCTGATGCAGCGATAGCTGTAGCTCATGAATGGTTTGCTCACAAAGCCGATATGGATCTTGATCTGGTTCGCGAGCATCTTTACTCCCACACCACCGACGATGCCATTAATCACCTCTTCTCAGTTGCATCCGGTCTTGATTCCCTGGTGCTTGGTGAACCGCAGATTCTTGGTCAGGTTAAAACATCTTATGAACAGGCACTGTCTGCAGGCACCGCCGGACATATTCTGCACAGACTCTATCAATCAACCTTTGCTGCGGCGAAACGTGCGCGTAGCGAGACCGGCATTGGCAAACAGGCAGTCAACATCTCTTCCTGCGCTGTTGAACTGGCCAAACGTATTTTTGGCGACCTCTCCGGTAAGACAGTCATGCTCATTGGTGCAGGTGAGATGGCAGAGCTGGCTGCGCGCCATCTTCGCGGTAATGGCTGTACAAGTATTCTGGTTGCAAACCGGACTCTGGAACGGGCAAAAAAACTGGCCATCGAGTTTGAGGGACATGCACTGACGCTGGAAGAGCTGCCGGAGTATCTCGACTCCGCCGATATCATTGTCTCCAGCACAGGCGCATCAACCTATGTGCTGCTGCCTGATGTTGTTGAGCAGGCGATGAAAAAACGTGCAATGAAGCCGGTATTCCTGGTTGATATTGCCGTTCCTCGAGACATCGATCCGCGCATTGGTGATATCGACGGTGCCTATCTCTATGACATTGATGACCTTCAGCAGGTTGTTCAAGGCAATCAGGAGCAGCGTGAAATAGAGTCCGAGCAGGCACGCGCCCTGCTCAGAGAAGAGGCTCAGGCACTGCTGGCATGGCTAAAGTCACTTGAATCAGTTCCCCTGATCAGGGCTATTCAGGAGCAGTCTGAGCTGATGCGCAGAGAAGAGATTACAAAAGCCGGCCGTTACATGAAAGGCTTCTCAGATGAGCAGAATGAGATGATTGACCGCTTTAGCAAGGCCCTGATGAAACGGTTTATGCACTCCACCCTGCGCACACTGAAAACGCTTCCTGATGATATTGAGGGAGATCTTCTAATGGGTGCTGCTCGCAGGCTTTTTGACGCCGACAAAGCCCTCCCCAAACAGCCCAAGGAGTCTGATGAACAGTCGTCTCGATGACATCCTTCACCGTCGGCAAGAGATTGCCGAAATGCTCGCTGACCCGGAAATCACATCCAATACCAAACGATACACCGAACTCTCCCGTGAATTTTCCGAGGTTGATCCGGTTGCTGAAGAGATTGTCAGCCTAAAAAAAGTAGAACAGCAGATCGCCGACAATGAGGAGATGGTTGCTGACTCCGATTGCGATGCCGAGCTTCGTGAACTTGCCGAACTTGAACTTCCCGAACTGAAGAAGGTTCTGGCAGAGAGCACTGAAAAGCTTCGCCTCCTGCTTCTGCCAAAAGATCCGAACGACAGTCGTAATGCGATTCTTGAAGTCCGCGCCGGCACCGGCGGTGATGAAGCAGCCCTGTTTGCTGCCGATCTTTTCCGCATGTATTCACGTTATGCCGAGCGGCTCGGTTTCAGGGTCGAGATCCTCTCCAGTAACAGTATCGGAATCGGTGGATATAAAGAGATCATCGCACAGGTTACAGGCAAGGGTGTATTCTCTCGCTTCAAGTTTGAATCGGGTGTTCACCGTGTACAGCGTGTCCCCTCCACAGAGACACAGGGCCGCATTCACACCTCCGCCTGTACGGTCGCCATTCTGCCTGAAGCTGAAGAGGTTGATATCAACATCCGTCCTGATGATATCCGAATCGACGTCTATCGTGCTTCCGGGGCCGGTGGGCAGCACGTCAACAAAACAGAGTCAGCTGTGCGAATCACGCATAATCCGTCAGGTATTGTTGTGACCTGCCAGGATCAGGCCAGCCAACATAAAAACAAGGCACAGGCGATGAAGGTACTTCAGGCGCGCCTGTTTGATAAAGAGCAGAGCGAAGCAGACAGTGAACGTTCAGAGACGCGCAGAGGAATGGTGGGCTCAGGAGATCGTTCGGAGCGCATACGCACATACAACTTTCCCCAGGGACGTATTACCGATCATCGTATCAACCTGACACTCTACAAGCTGGAACAGATTCTGAACGGTGAAATGGATGAGCTTATTGATGCCCTGCTCACCCAGCAGCAGGCCGAACTCCTTGCTGATCAGGGAGCATGAACGCCCGCGATTGCCTCCTGCAGGCCTCTAAACAGTTAGCTGATGCAGGATGTGACTCTCCACGTCTTGATGCCGAACTACTGTTAATGCATGCATGGCAGATCAGCAAAACCGACCTGATTATCCGCATGCATGACCTTGTGCCTCCCCCTGTTTGTGGGAAATTCAATACCCTTCTTCAACGTCGGCTGATGCGTGAACCCATCGCCTACATCGTTGGTGAGAAGGAGTTCTGGTCACGCAATTTTTGCGTCGATTCACGTGTATTGATTCCCCGTCCTGAAACCGAACATATCATTGAAGGGGTTTTGAAACTCTATCCTGACCGGAATGGTTCATACCGTTTTTGCGACATCGGCACCGGTTCGGGATGTATTGCATGTACACTCGCTGCCGAATACCCCAATGCCGAGGTGGTCGCCACTGACATTTCGAACGCTTCTCTGGAAATTGCTAAAATAAACGCTGCGCGCCTTAACGTAGAAGATCGTATCACCTTCATGGAAGGCGATATGTTTGCAGCCTTAAGCAAAGAGCTGGGCCCGTTTGATGCCATTGTCTCCAACCCCCCCTATGTCAGCCAACAGGAGATCGAGAGCCTTGAGCCGGAACTGGCATATGAACCCAGAGGTGCCCTGACCGATGAGAGTGACGGTCACCACTTCCTCTCCATTCTGTTTGATCAGTGTCACAACTGGCTTTGCGAAGGTGGATACCTGATTGTTGAAACCGGTATCTGCGGGCTTCCGAAAACGCCCTTCCATCTTCAGAAAATCGAAGAGTATAAAGATTTGGCAGCTATTATCAGAGGTGGCATCTACTGTTATCGGCCATAAACAATCAAGGAACTCTCTTGCAACTTATTGGCATGAAACATAACCTTGGTAGCTTAATGGGAGTACTCAGATGGCATTAGAGTGGAAAGATGAATACAACACGGGTGAAGATCAGGTTGATAAACAGCATAAGATTCTGTTCGGCTATCTTGCTGATCTTGAAGACCATATGGAATCTGGCATTGACGCCCGCTACATCGGCAATCTCCTGGATAACGTCGGGCTCTTTACCCGCAGCCACTTCTGCTATGAAGAGATCTGCATGCGCCGCCTCAAATGCCCTGTTGCCGCCAAGAACAAAGAGCAGCATGGAAAACTGCTTGATGCATATACCCACTACCGCCAGCGCTTCGAACTTGAAGGGCTCAGTGACGACCTGGTACAGGGACTGCATGACTTCCTGCAGAGCTGGCTGGTTAACCACATCCTGAAAATTGACACCCATATGAAGGCCTGTATCAAGGATTAAACTGAGGCGGGGTTATTCCCTGCCGCTCAATTCGCTTAGACCTGCCTGCCCCAAACCGGCTTATACCGCCACTGCTGGAAATGTTACATACTGGGTAGTGCCGCTGCCGGGTTCCGATTCGCACCGTACCCTGCCGCCATGCGACTCAGCCAGTGCTTTCACCACTGCCAGCCCCATGCCGGACGCTCCCTGTTTAGTGGTATAGAACGGTAAAAACATCTGTTTTATATCATCCTGAGAAATGCCGCTACCCGTGTCGCTAACCACAAGCGTCCGGGAATCATCTCCACCCTGCACAGAGATAGAGAGCTTCCCGCCAGCAGGCAGCATCGAACTCACACCGTTATCCACAAGCTGCTCAACCACTCTCGCCAGAGCCAGAGGATCTGCCCAGACATCAGAAAAGGAGCCCAGAGAGACCTCAATGTTTGATAGCCTGCCTTCAAAACGGCTGACCACTCTTTCAACCAACTGCTGCATATTCACTGCCTCGCACTGAAGCTCATCAAACATACAGTGACAGATCTCATTGGTGCCGCTGATCATCTCGCTCATCCGGCTAACACTCAGCTCAAAAAGCTTTAGCGTCTCAGGCATCTCTTTTTTCAGTACCGCCTGCCTGCCTGCCTCAGCCTCGGCCAGCATCAACTTCATATCGTTGAGCAGTGCATACATATTCACCAGCGGATTCCGCAGATCGTGAGAAAGGTGATAGATCAACCTATGCATATCCTGCTTATCAGCCCCTGACATACTGCTCACATCATCTCTATCCATATCCACTGACCTTGGACTCAACTCTGTTCCGGAGCAACATAGAGAAGAGGAAAATCGCGCTGTTTCAACCCCAGACTATCGAGCTCTTCCAGAAGATGACGTCGTGTCAGGGGGATCTCATCAAGAAACTGTCGTTTTCCATCACGATGTGCCAGCCGTGCAAAAATACCGGTCGCCTTGATATGCCGCTGCAACGCCGTCAGTCGAACTGCCCGATGCCATGCCTGGAAACCATCAAAGCTCGCTTGCTGCTCTACAGGAAGAGAGATGAAAAATTTCCGGCTCCAGAGTTCTCTTAATGTTTCAGGATAGTGCTGGTAACAGTCATAAAGCAGTGAAGCCAGATCATAGGTGACAGGGCCTGAAACTGCATCCTGAAAATCAATCACGCCAAGTGGCAAGAGACCCCCCGGAAGCATCAGATTCCGGCTATGGTAGTCGAGATGGACCGGAACGTACGGCAGCGCCTCGATCTCTTTGAGTAGTGGAAACATCGTTTGATGAAACATCTCCACCTCATTATTGCCAGGAGAATATCCGGCCACTCTGGGCAGATACCACTCCAGGTATAGATCACACTCCCGCTGCATACGCGCAATATCAAAGAGTGGCAGTGAAGTCGGTGGAGTCGAAGCCTGCAGCAAAGCTAGCTGTGAAAGGGCATCCTCAAAGAGCTCATTGAGTTCGACAGAGGGTTGATCTTTGGACGTCAGATGAAGTGCCCAGGTTCTGTCGCCAAAATCCTCCAGTAACAGAAACCCCAGATCCCGATCTTCATGGATCAGTTCCGGCACCCTCAAGCCAGCACCCATCAACCATGCCCGCACCGTAAGAAAAGGGGTGACATCCTCCTTGCCGGGAGGGGCATCCATCAGAACAAAGCGTTTCGAACCACTCAAAACCCGGAAGTAACGTCTGAATGACGCGTCCCCTGCCAGAGGCTCAACAACAGACTCATCACCCAGCACTGATTTTACCCAGGCACTCCCCTGCTCCAGACGTTGATCAGCCACCTTTGATGATAAGTCCTGTAATGTTGAGACTCTCTTTCAAACTCTTCTTAGCCTCCAGCGAGGACTTTTCCGAATCAAATGGCCCCGCATAGACACGATACCATGTACCAAGTCTGGGAAGCTCAACGCGCTTGATCTCACCGGGAAAACCGATCTTTGCCAACTTTGGAAAAAACTTCTCGGCTTCGCTCTGCTTCTGAAATGATGCAAGCTGAAGATAATAGACACCATTGGTTGGCACTTGATCCTTCTTTTGACCCAGTTCCTGCTCAATAATCTGTTTTAAAAGCACTTCCGATGCCGCAGCACCCTCATTCTCCCGGCCCAATCCGGATCTCGGAGAGCTCTGCTCTCTATTCATCTGCAGAGGCTCTGGATCGACTGACTGTTTTGGCAGTTCATTGTAGAAGGTCAGCTCTCCGACTTGAGTTGTAGAGAGACCAGACTGCTGCTTTTGTGCCTCAGCCCTAAGTATTGCCAGCTCCTGCTGCTGCTGTTTCAGCTGTGCAAGAAGCCGTTGATCATCATCGCCTGTCGCCTTCTGTATACCTGCCTCATGCCCGGCCATAAAACCGATCACAAAGCCTCCTGCGACTACAGCCAGAGCCATAACGGTCAGCAGCAGAACTTTGCTACGCCCCATAGGACGAACATCTTCCGGCAGTGGAGCCTCTACCTGCGCAAAATCCTGCCCTGCCATCTACATGCGCTCCGGTGAAGAGACACCCAGCATCGACAGTCCGTTGCGGATCACCTGCCCGACAGCTGTTACAAGCAGCAACCGCGCCTGAGTCAGCTCTTCATCACTACTGATCACTCGATGTTTATGATAAAAACCATGCAGACTACGGGCAATGTCCATCAGATAGATGGCTACACGATAAGCCTCATGACGATTAGCAGCTTTATCCAGCACCTCAGGATAACCCAGCATCAGTGCCACCAGTTTCTTCTCCTCGTCGGAGACAAGACGGGAGGTGTTAACTTGCTCTGCCTCAACTGCTGTAACGCCCTCTTGCGACGCCTTCCGCAAAATAGCGCAGACACGCGCATAGGCGTACTGTACATAGTAAACTGGGTTCTCATCACTTTTCTGTTTTGCCGTCTCAAGATCGAAATCAAGCTGGCTCTCTACACGGCGGGTCATGAAATTAAAGCGCACTGCATCGGCTCCCACCTCATCCACCACTTCGCGAAGCGTCACAAAAGTTCCCGCACGTTTAGACATTTTCACCTGTTCACCACCACGAGTGAGGTTGACCATCTGAACCAGCAACACCTCAGGCTGCCCTTCCAGAGCTGTAAGTGCTTTTACGGCCGATTGCACACGAGTCACATAACCGCCGTGATCAGCTCCCCAAATGTCGATCTGGCGCCTGAATCCGCGTTCGAACTTATCAACATGGTAGGCGATATCGGCTGCAAAATAGGTCGGTGTACCATCCTTTTTGGCCAACGGGCGATCAACATCGTCACCAAACCTGGTGGTTCTGAACAGCCACTGCTCCGTAGGCTTGTAATCTTTCACCTCTTTACCCTTAGGTGGCGGAAGTGTTCCCATATAGATCAGGTCATCGGCTTTCAACTGTTCAATAAGGGCTGTAACCCTGCCCGACTCGTGCAGCGTCTGCTCGGAGAAGAAGTGATCAAATTCAATACCCAGAACAGCGAGATCATCCCGGATCATCTCCATCATACTATCAATAGCAAAATTCACTAAAACCGGCCACGTGTCAGTATTATGGTCCATTTCTGCCAATTCATTTATTGAATATTTTTCTAAAAGTTTTTTGGCAACGCCAATCAAATATTCGCCGGGATATTCACCCTCGGATAGTTCAACGTTGATACCCGCCAACTGCTGAGCCCGTTTCCAGAGGGATGTAGCCAGCACACCGATCTGCGCACCTGCATCATTAACATAGTACTCACGCTGAACGTCATATCCACGAGCTGTGAGAATCCGACCCAAAGAGTCGCCGACTACAGCACCTCGACCATGCCCCACATGCATCGGTCCTGTAGGGTTAGCGGAGACAAACTCCAGATTCACCTTTTCGGCACTCTCTGATACAGCAATAGTCCCATAGGCCTCAGCCTGCTGGATAATCTTTTTGATCACCTCAGCCTCTGAGGCATGTTTCAGGCGGATATTTATAAATCCCGGGCCTGCGATATCTGTACCCTCGACGGCATCGGGCCATTTGACCGATGAGAGAATTTTCTCTGCAACAGACCGCGGCGGCTGGTTCAGACGTCCTGCCAGCGGCATCGCCACATTGGCAGCATAATCACCATGATCTTTCTGTTTTGGACGTGTCAGCTGAACCCGGACATCGGCTTCAACACCATTCTCTATTAACAACTGATCCACTGCATCCTGCAGTGCGTTTTCAAGCGACTGTTTCACCTAGCCTCCGAATATTTTGATGGCGGCATACTACACTGCAAAGGATACTCTGAGAAACTTAGAGTAGCCTTGCAACCCATGGACGGGTTGCCCAAAATCAAAACGTATGTTGTTGATTTTCATGCAATACATCCATGTATTGCATCCTTCGGATGGCGGTCATGCAAGATTGCTTTCCTGCAATCTTGTGTAAGCAAAGGGGAAATCACACTTTTGCCTTTGCGATAAAAGCATTAGTACAAGGATCTGCTTATGCATTCTACTCAGATCAACACTGACAGCCCAAACAGTAAAATGTGCTGCGCCCGGACTGAACGATACGTCGAATTTCCTTGCCGCACCGATAACAATCTCTGCCTTCCCGCCCATAGACCTGAAACTGATGTGCAAAATATCCGGGTTTACCATCAACTTTCACAAAATCACTGATGCTGCTTCCCCCAGCATCAATCGCTTCGCTCAGAACAGTGCGGACTGACTCAACCAGCCGTTCCATTCTTGCCTTGGATATGTTCCCAGAGGCTCTGGTTGGATGGATACCACTTCTGAACAGTGCTTCACTGGCATAAATGTTTCCTACTCCCACCACCACCTGGGCATTCATCAGCAGGGATTTGATCGGCCCCCTTCTTCCTTTGCAGCGCCCGATCAGATACTCAGCAGAAAAGGAGTCGCCCAAAGGCTCAGGCCCCAGCCGATTAAACCATTTATGCTCTTCAAGCGCTTCAGGACTCAACAGGCCCGCATATCCGAAACGTCTCGCATCCCGATAACAGAGCATTTTTCCGTTTTCCAGATTAATCCGAACATGTTCATGAGCCCCCAGAGCAGAGCCCTGGTCCAGAAAATGAAACTGTCCGGTCATCCCCAGATGCCAGACAAGAACCGGCCCTCTATCAAAACAGAACAGGAGATACTTGGAGCGACGTGATACAGATGAAAAAACCAGCCCCGGAAGGTCACAAACCAAGGAGTCGGGCAGTGGAAATCTGAGCCTGTCACGTAACAACTCCACCGAACTCACTCGCTGACCAACCAGTAGTGGCGACAATCCTCTGCAAACCACTTCCACTTCAGGTAATTCAGGCATCAGACAACTCTATCAGCATGATGGTTCCTAATCTTGCGACATTTGAATATTGCATCCATACTCGCACCAATGAGTGATGAGCTTACAGAAGAGACCCATTCCGATTTTGATGGTAAGTCATATCAAATCCTAGCTGTTCTGTTTCCGGATGAGCTGCACTTCTTCCGTTCCGTTGCCACCGTTGTAGAGCTGGCTGCCGATGTTGCGGTCATTGCCGAAGGTCACGTCAGCCCGCACCTCTATCTGGTACAATCAGGTCTGTTGGGTGTCAACAAAAGGCATGGAAATGAGATCTTTGAGGTGGGTTCGATCACACCCGGCGACGTATTCAGTGAGGCATCGGTACTCTACAACTCTCCGGCAGGTGCGGAGGTAAGAACCATTGAACCGTCTATCCTCTATCAGATTCCAGCCGATCAGGTTCGGGATGTTCTCGCCTCTAACGAACGTTTTAACCGTTCAATATCGCAGATAGCCGAACGCCGTGCGGCTGCCAGCGCACTGGCAGTCAATCCGATTTTTGCAACACTGCCCCAGGTCGTGCGGGAGGTGGCGCTATACAATGGGCAGTACATCACTATTGATGCCGGCGATCTGCTTGTCAGTGAAGGCAATAACGATACCCGCTACATGTTTATTGTACTTTCCGGTGAAGCTGAGATTTCCATGCAACATCCCCGCGACCCGAATAAGAAGATTGTTGTAGCCAGAGCCTCATCCGGCGATGAAATTGGTGAAATTTCCGTCGTAACCGGCAAACCACATGCAGCAACAGTAGTTGCCACAACAACACTACGTCTGATGGTGCTTAATAACGATTCGATTCAGGCATGGCGTAAACGCTATTCCGATTTCGGTTATGCACTCTATGCATGCGTTCAGCATAAATTGCAGCACAGCCTGGAAGCACTTCGCAATATCGTCGATGATGAAGAGGCGTTGGCCCGCACAACCGGCACCCTGCCACCGTTAAAGAGCAAGTAAGCCCTTACAGTCGCCTAACTTCTTACCAGCCAGACTACCAACCAGCCAACTGCTATCGCCGTCAAACCGGCCACTCTCAACATGGCCGGTGGTATCTCAGGCATTTTCCTGAGCATCTCAATCATCTGGCTTGGAAACAGCGCATACATCGCCCCTTCCAGAACCAACACCAGACCCAGCGCAACCCACAGATCACTCATAGAGAAGGCCGGATCCGCAGTAAAAACTACCTACCGGACTTCTCGAAGTAGCGGAAGAACTCCGATTCAGGAGAGATCACCAGACGTGTGCCCTCGCCAATCGACTGCTTATAGGCTTCCAGTGAACGTATGAAAGCATAGAACTTCGGATCACGGTTATGTGCAGAGGCGTAGACCTTGGTGGCCTTTGCATCGGCATGACCGCGAATGATCTGGGCGTTTTTATAAGCATCAGCCAACAGGAACTTCACATCCTTCTCAGCCTTGGCACGAAGCTCAGTGGCAGCCTCTTCACCTTCGGAGCGATACTCCTTGGCGATACGGTTACGCTCTGCCTTCATGCGCTGGAACACCGCTTCGGAGTTTTCCTGCGGCAGATCTGCTCGTTTGATACGCACATCAACCACTTCAATGCCCAGCTCTGATACATCAGCATTGGCACGCCGCTGAATCGCCTGCATCAGTTCAATACGCAACATGGCCTTATCACCACCGGAGACAATCTCATGCAGCGTATGCTGGCCAAGCAGCTCACGCACCTTACCGCGCACAACATCCTGCATACGGGAGGCGACACCTGTCTGGGTTCGTGCAACCTGATAGACCTGCAGCGGATCGGTAATACGCCAGCGGGTATAGTTATCCACCAGAATCGATTTTTTGTCCTTGGTGATCACTTCGTTGGGAAGCGCATCGCTCTCCAGCAGACGGCGGTCAAATGTCACCACGCTCTGCCATGGCAGCTTGAAATGCAGCCCGGGATTGGTGACAACCTTTTGCGGATTACCAAACTGCAGCACCAGCGCCTGATCACGCTGATCAACCACAAATGCACACATGCTCGCCACCAGTGCGGCAGCTGCGAGAAGAATTCCTGCAAGACTCAATTTGGGACTCATTACTTCACCTCCACTTTGCCGGCACGATCAAGCGGCAGGTATGGCAATACATTCCCTGCAACAGATCCATTCACAATCACCTTATCAACCTTGCTCATTACTATCTGCATGGTATCAATATAGAGACGTTTACGGGTAACTTCCGGCGCCTGTCTGTAGGCCTTCAGAAGCTCGCCAAAGCGGTCAGCTTCACCTGTAGCTCGTTCCACCACCTCTCTCTGGTAACCCTCTGCATCCAAAATCATCTTCTTGGCTTCACCACGGGCATTCGGGATAATCTGGTTGGCATATGCCTGTGCCTCATTTTTGGCACGCTCCTTATCCTCACGCGCAGATGCCACGTCCTTGAACTCCTTGATCACCCTCTCAGGCGGTTGAACATCCTGCAGTTTCACCGTAGTCACAGAAATACCAGCCTTGTACTCATCCAGAATCGACTGGATCAGCTCCTGAGTCTCTACTTCAACCTCTGCCTTCTTGGTGGTTAGAACATCATCAATCATGGTGCGTCCGATCACTTCGCGAATTGCAGACTCGGCCGCATCACGAACGGTTTTTGTCGCACTATCGATATTGAACAGGTAGTTCTCAACACTCTTGATCTTATATTGAACAATAAATGAAATATCGACGATATTCTCATCACGGGTCAACATCAGCGACTCCTGAGGAACCTTGCGAACCCTGCCCTCGCCAAAATCACGGAAACCGATGGCAAGACGCTGAACACGCGTTACCGGTAGCTTTTCAACACTCTCAATCGGATAAGGAAAATGCCAGTTCAGACCCGGGCCCTTTGTATCTGTGTGCTGACCAAAACGAAGTACAACAGCCTCCTCATCAGCAGCCACAACATAGAGGCCTGTCATCACCCAGAGAAGAATCGCAACTGCGGCTATTCCGGTAAGCATGCCCTTGCCCGGACCGTCACCGCTGCCGCCTTTGCCACCAAAGATGCCGCCAAAGCGCTCCTGTAGCCTTTTGATGACTTCATCAAGATCGGGAGGCGTCTGGTTTGAGCCACCACCTGTAGGGCGGTTCCCCCATGGGTTATTCTCATTCTGATTCCAAGGCATTGATGTCCTCCACATGTGACTAAACTTGGTACGATGTCACGAACAGCCGCGCAGTGTAACAGCTGGGACATCCATTGCACCCCGATATTTTGTCTGGAAGTTGATCTGTGCAGCATGATGATTGAATGCTAATCTGGCCCACATGCCTACTCTATTCCGCTGGCTCTTTTACGGTTATCTCGGACGTGCCCTGGGTACCATGGTCGCGATGCTTGCTATCTATGCAATCATTGAGGTGTTTGATAAGTCCCGATACCTCGGCAACGGCATGAATATCTCACTTCTTATTGAGTATCTGTTGCTTAAGATCCCCTTTATGGTCAGCGAATTCATGCCGATCATTCTGCTTATCTCTGCCAGCATCTATGTATCAGAAATATCCCATCATCAGGAGCTGGCAGCTATTCGAGCCGCCGGTCTAGGCGTTAACAAGCTGCTGATCCCCCTGTTATCCATCGGACTGCTGGCTGGCCTGCTCAATATTGCCATTGCCGAATGGATAACACCGACAACCAACCAGCGACTGGATATTATTGAGCGCGTAAACATTCATAAAAAAGCCGATCCACATCACGGCATTCAATGGCTGAAAGATGGTCACCGTTTCTATCGCCTGGCGCCGTTGACCAATGACCGTTTTGCCATGCTGATGATCCAGACTGATGAAAAAGGCGCCTGGATCAAGCGCATGGATGCGGCTCAAGCGCGTTATACCAATGGCAAATGGATTCTCAGCGACGTCAATATCAGCCAACCCTCAGCAGAGGAAGGCATGCAGATGATTCATAAGGATAGATTCAGCATCATATCCGAAATCGGCCCGGACAGCGCAGACCCTCCAAGCCCAAGACATATGGGCTTCTTCGAACTTTACCACTATGCAAAAAACCTTGATCGTGCCGGCTTAAGTGCCAGCAGTTTTGTCTTGACCCTTAATCAGAAGCTGGCTGCTCCGGTCGCCTGCATCATTATGGTACTTCTGGCTGTCGCACTGAGTATGAATATGGGAAGTCGCATATCTGCAACCTCCTGGGGATTGATCACCGCCATCTCACTGGGTCTTCTATTTTATGTTTTTGGCAATGCCAGCTCACTTCTTGCCGGTGGCGAGAGGCTCTCCGCCGCTTATTCGGCCTGGTTACCCAATCTGGTATTTGGTGGGCTGGCAGGATTCCTGATGCTGCACAGAGAGGGTAAATAGAGCCCCCCTCCACCGTTGTTTAGTCAGACTTTCAGATTTTTTATAAAGTCGCGCTGAAGCAGACTATTGGTTGCCAGAATATCTCCTCTCTCCAGATCAAGACTTTTCCCTTCAATATCAGTAACCAGACCACCGGCCTCCTGAACAAGAAGCGCGCCTGCCGCGATATCCCACGGTTTAAGCCCGGCCTCCCAGTAGCCATCCAATCTTCCTGCCGCGACGTATGCCAGGTCCAGAGCCGCCGAGCCACCCCTTCGATAGCCATCACATTCACGCATACAGATCTCCATACGCTTCTGAAAAGTCTCAAGATCATCACGGCGATACGGTGGCAGCCCAGACGCAAAGAGGGCCTGAGAAATTCTCTTCTGGCCTCCGACACGAAGTCTGCGCCGGTTAAGGAAAGCTCCATTGCCGTTTTGTGCCTCAAACGTCTCGTTACGCATAGGGTCATGAACCACAGCCAGCAGTGGTTTGCCGCTACGCCATGCCGCAATAGAGACGGCAAAATGTGGCAATCCATGAACAAAGTTGGTCGTTCCATCCAGCGGATCGATGTACCACTGTATCGATGCCTTCGGATTTGTGCGCTCGGACTCCTCAGCTACAATACCATGATCCGGATAGTGCTGCTGAATATCACGTATGATCATACTCTCAGCTTTACGATCAACATCAGTGACAAAATCACGATCCTGTTTCTCTTGCACATTGATATTATCCCGGTCATCAAAACTGCGGGCGATCATGTCGCCCGCCCTGCGTGCGGCACGCACAGCTACATATAACAATTGGAACTCCAGTTGACAGTCCTAACCCCATAGAGGTTGAACAGCAGACACTAAACGCTCAACCCGCTAAAATCATCCATATACAAAACTTCTTTTGCTCAGCTATAGTTCAATACCGTCTAAACTGAGGAGATTTACCCTGAGAAACTGGATCATTAATCGACTGTTCAGCAGTAGTGACAACGCCAGTTCACTGGTATCGGGCCAGACACAACAGGCATGGGCTCGAATCCTGTTTGGAATTGCCGGAACCATCTATCTATGCCTCCATGGTCCCATCATGGAGCCATACAAGTCCATTTTTATCGCCTCAGCCTCCCTCTAT
>Ga0316189_10003486_pt1 | contig 15252 bp, 16 predicted proteins | sample LowCovwburrow_MG_FD_204930 | JGI IMG/M metagenome (GOLD analysis project Ga0316189, IMG submission 204930) | Coastal sediment microbial communities from Maine, United States - Lowes Cove worm burrow | ecosystem: Environmental > Aquatic > Marine > Coastal > Sediment | place: USA: Maine... | reverse complement strand
ATGCTGAAAAGCTAATGGATCTTTCTGACATAGAGGTTTATTTTTACAAACACCTTGGATCAAATTCCGGTATCTCGATTCCGCAATGTTTCTATGCAGGCATCGATATGCAATCTGGAGATTACCTTTTGCTTATGGAAGATATGAGCAAATGTCGTATAGGTAATCTTTCGGGGAATTTAGATGATGTTGAAACCGCCATAAGACACATTGCCAGATTTCATGCTAAGTGGTGGAATTGCAAGAAACTGAACAAGTTGCCCTGGGGAACTCTTTTTTCCTCGAACTCAGGGCGAAATGAAGGGCTATTTAAAACCTTTTTAGACTCGCTTGTGCGCGTTAAGGAAATCTTTGGCAATAAAATTCCTGAAACTTTTTGTTGGGTGGCCGATCGCTTAAAAAATACCGATCTCTCAATTTTAACTGATAGTCCACTAACCCTCGTCCACGGTGACTTTCACCCAGGAAATATATTTTTTCAATCAAACAATGAAGGCCGATTTGCTGTGTTTGACTGGGAAGCAGTCCATACCGGTTGCGCCGGACAGGATCTGGGGCGAATCATCACTTTAGGTTTATCAAGGGAGCAGCGAGAGCTCCACCAAGATTCGCTTGTAAAGCTCTATCATAAGATCCTACTGGAGAATGTATCAATTGAATACAGTTTAAACCAATGCTGGGATAATATTCGGCGAGGTTTATTGTACAACGTGTTTATTAATACCATAGGAGCAGCGCGGCAAGATAAGAAGAGGATAGAACAACTTGATGAGACCAGTGTTGAGTTTATTGTGGATATTTATTTCGGGAGAATTGATGGAGCTTTGAGGTCAATTAACATTAAAGAACTGTTGCCATTTTGAATTGGTGCACTGATAGGAAAACAGACGGAGATATCCTTAAAACTAACGGATAGCCTGTAGTCGGTGGAGGAATAGTATGGATAGCTTAAAGCTTTCATTTATGGAAGAAAATGATATTCAAGAATCCGCAAGAGTTCTCAGTGTTGCTATGCTAAACAATCCTTTGCACGTTGCTGTTTTTCAGGGTAAAGGAGAAAAAGAACGCATAGAAATTGAAAAAATGTTCTGTGAACTTTTTATTGAATTACCTGGCATCGTTTTTCTGGCAAAAGAAAAACAAAATATTATCGGTGTTATGAGAATGAAGTCATGCGAGGGGCGTAAAGCTGCTGATGCCCCCAAAGACGAAAAAGATGAAAATAAGATTGGCTGGCGTAAGTCTATATGGCATACGGAGTGGGGCCGTCACGATCCATTGGAGCAACATTGGCATCTGGGTCCGATTGGTGTGCTCCCGAATCGTCAAGGATCAGGAATTGGCTCCATATTGATGGAGCGCTTCTGTAAGGAAGTGGATGCTTGTCCTGCAAAAGCATACTTAGAAACAGAGGGGGATAAAAATGTTCGCTTTTATGAGAAATTTGGGTTCAAAATTGTTCGTGAGTCCGAAATTTTCGATGTCAAAAATCGATACATGTTGAGAGCTTCACTGGCATGATTCGATAGGCTGTCTGAACATGTAGCTATTCAAGGAGAATTTGGGGTTATAAAAAATGAATTGCCCTGAAATAAGATGTTATCATAAATGTTTTCCGCATATTCGATTAAATTTGAAGACCGTTTCTACAATGTCGGTAAAAAATATCAAAATGTATTAAAACCAGGAGGCAAATTTTGAAATGAGATATGATGAGATTATCGAGTTTCATGGACATGAATGTCCTGGTCTTGCCATGGGGTATAGAATGGCCACTGCTGCAATGAGCGAACTTGATTCGATTCGCGCTGAAGACGAAGAAATTGTTGCTATCGTTGAGAATGACGCATGCGGAGTTGATGCTTTGCAGTGTGTTACTGGCTGCACATTCGGTAAAGGCAATTTAATATTTCGCGATTATGGTAAACACGTCTTTACCATTTATTGCCGATCGTCAAGATCAGGCGTCCGCGTCTATTTCCATGGGGGTGGAATTCCAGACGAGCTACGCGAAGACAGAAGCGCCCTTACCAAATGGATTCTGTCAACGTCCAGGGATAGCATTCTTTCAATAAAGCCAACATCCATGCCGGAACCAGAACCGGCCAAGATTCGTGATTCAATTTCATGTTCGGTCTGCGGTGAAAATGTTATGGAATCGCGTATAAAACAATTGGATGGGAAGCCAATCTGCATGCCATGCTTTGAAAATCAGCGGCAGATAGCGTAAAAAAAAGGTAACAATTTGGCAATACCCTAGGAGATTATGTCACCAGAATACCAATAACATTCCAAACTTTAATGTGATATCGGAATGTTGATTACGGGCGCAAGTATTCTTCAATTCCGAACACCGCCAATAGGCTCATCTCTTGATCCATCCTGCCAAATTCGATATAAACCTATTGACACGCTTAAATCACATCTGATCTGGTTCGGATTCTCGATATTTACACTTAATCTGGCTTCATTCTTGACCTTCACTAAATGGATATTCTTCTTTTAACTTTTATATTTGGAGGTGACAGATGCCCATCTATCTAAAGGCTGTGGATGTCGTACCTGAAGTTGTAAAATTTAAATCCGCACTCATTGTTCTATGCCGATTCTGCCCTGCAGCTAGTTTAGCCGTAAGAAATAATAAACCTTACCTTGAGATCTTTCGAAGACTGCTAAAAACTGAACCTTATGAAAACCTTATCAAAGATATGCAAACACGTCTGGATGAAGAAGGCCTCAAAACTGGTGTGTTTAAAGGTAGCCTCATCAATTATCTTATTTGTTTGTGGACTTCAGGGGGACGAAAGAAATTTATAAAACATGCAAATCAATTCGAAGCCGTTGTTGTCATGGGTTGTGAAAGTGCATACGAAAGCGTACAAAAAATTCTTAAATCGACCAACTGCCAAGTATTTCTTGGTATGGAGACTGAGGGTGTTTTGAATGCAATTCCAAAAATCAATCTGCCGCTCAAACTTTCGCTTGAAAGATTCAATGTAACTCCAATGAGTTACCATGGAAAACAATCGGAAGAGAAAACTTTTCCTTAAATTTTCGATATATTCGTGAGTTGGCGCTTTTGACAATAAGGAAACAAAAAAAATGATAATAGATGAAATCAAACAGGTTGTGAAGGGCCGGTACAGCAAATTTGCTGAAACAGGTGGCAGCAAGGATTCCTGTTGACCCAGCAAACAACAGCCCGGTTCGGGCTATGCGATTGATCAAGGGCTTTACAGCCAGGCAGAGCTTTCCTTAGCTCCAGAAATCGCTCTTAATCTATCACGAGGTTGTGGAAATCCCACTGGGTTTGCAAATCTTGAATCCGGAGATGTTGTTGTGGATTTCGGTTGTGGTGGTGGGATTGATGTCATTTTGGCTGCCCGCAAGGTTGGAGAAGGTGGAAAAGTGGTGGGAATAGATTTTGCGCCTCAAATGATTGAACAAGCAAAAAGGGCTGTGATTGAGTCTGGGCTTCAAGAAAGGGATATTGATCTCCGTGTTGCTGATATGGGGAAATCGCAGCTGCCAGAAGATTTTGCTGATGTCGTTATTTCTAACTGTGTTATCAACTTGTGTCCTGACAAAGATGCTGTCTATGAAGAGGCGTTTCGGATACTGCGATCCGGTGGACGACTTGCGATCTCGGATATTGTCTTAACCAAAGACATAAATTCCCAGTTACGAAAGCAATTCCAGGCAACCTGGGCAGGATGCTTGGGTGGAGCTGTTCTTGAAGAGAGCTACCTGCACACGTTGCAAAAAGCCGGTTTTGTAGAGTTTCAAATCGTGTCCCGTCATACTCTTACCTCCGTTGAACTCAAAGCAATGGCAAGTTGTCCGGGTGAAGCGTTTACACCACCTCCCAACGATGAAGATCTCGAAATTGTGCAAGGGAAAGTTGACAGTGTTAAGTTCACGGCCATAAAGCCATCTCCGGCTTGAATGATAGAAACTTTTGCATTTTTAAGTTGAAGACTATTTGATCCATTCTGCAATTTTTTAGAATATTGTAATGTCGCCGACTATGGCCAGAAGTTCGCAGCTTCAGACTGTTTTATTTTTCAAATCTTGACGCCATTGACATTCCTGGGTTATGTGAGTTGTAAATTCTCTTTGGCCTTTAATAACTACGCACAGCGGAAATAGCATCTACATATCTGAAATCCGGCGATATTGCATTTATTGTCAATGCATAACAGACCCAGAGGGCTTTCTGCATCTCGATGCCGCAGCCTCCTGGTTATTAAAAAGATCAGCCTTTTTATGGGGATTCTCAGCTAATTTCAAACTGGCCAGCTTTGAACGTAAAGTTTAATTCAATGTAATATATAGCGTTAGATTTTTAAGGATGAATTAACATGAAAAACATATTCCCTGAACCCATCACAAAATTCCCAAAAGCAGATATCCCTCTCGACGGATTAACAGCATATTTATCTCAAGCAGACACACATCAAACCCTATATATGCAATTCGAACAAGACGTTGAATTGCCTGAACATCAACATGAAGATCAAATTGGGTTTATTTTAGAAGGAAAAATAGACATAATTATTGATGGAGATAAAAAAACTTACTTAAAAGGAGACAGGTATCATATTCCTGCAGGAATCAAGCATTCTGCAAGAATTTATGCAGTGTATGCGGACATTACTATTTTCATGCAGCCAGACAGATACAAAGAAAAAATCTAATAACCCATTCCAGCTGATCAACATTGACGCCCGCTGAATTTCACCGTTAGTCGGTCAAACAAACAGGACAAACAAATGGGTAAATATTTACTGAATGCAAGAGTTTCGCAGAGCGACATTGGAGTTGTGTATGACAAAATTGCGCCGCTTTACGATGTGTGGGGAAAATTAACGGAATCTCACGCAAGAAACAGAGCTATTGAGTTAGCTGAAATTAAAGATGGTCAAAATATCCTAGAAGTTGCCGTTGGAACAGGATTGGCATTTTATGAAATAGTTAAAAGAAATCCAAATGGTATAAACACAGGCATCGATTTATCACAAGGGATGCTTGAAAAAGCTAAAAGCCGGTTGAGCAAGATTTCAGGAATAAATTATTCATTAAATTTAGGAACTGCCTTTGATTTGGATGTTGAGAATGAATCAATCGACACTTTGGTGAACAACTATATGTTTGACCTTATTCCATTTGAAGATATGGATAAAATTTTGATAGAGTTCAAACGTGTTTTGAAAAAAAGCGGAAAAATCATTTTAGTTAACATGACGGAAGGAGAGCGTTTTGGAAGTAAGCTATACGACTTCATTTACAATATTTCTCCTAAAGCAATGGGTGGCTGCCGCGGTGTCAAATTGACGGAGAGATTGCAAGAACACGAATTCAGGGTTGAAGTAAGAGAATATTTCCAACAAATGTTATTTCCGTCTGAGGTAATTCTTGCATACAAATAAAAGCGCCTAAGCAGTCATTGCAGTGAACGGGCTGAGGCCCTCATTGAATTTATCGTTACATATACCTCTCCAACATTTATGCAAAATTTTCGTCCACTGAAAATTGCAGATAATGTAAACAAAGCTGAGATTTTGAAAGGCCGAAAAACCTTGTGGTATCAGCATTCGTACTAAAGTTTGGGGAAAGGTATGATATTTTATTAATACCACAAGTCTTCAACGGCGTGATTTTCTACATAATGTCCCGAGGCCCAATCACTTGAATCAGTACAGAAATTATGGCGTATAAAAGCTATCTAAGATTAAATAAGACAATTGTTAGCTGTAATGAAAATGCCCTTTCTAAGAAAAATTAGAGCGCATGGTTTCTTAACGCTTTTGATTATCATGCAACCCTTTTTATTTTTATCTGGTTGTACGGCAATTTATCATGGTGATACAAAAATGGAAAACCATAGCCTGGAAACTCGGCTCGATTCAAAAGTTCCGGATCTTCTAAATAAATACAACGTTCCCGGCGCTTCTATGGCCATAATAAGAAATGGAGAAATAGTCTATTCAAAAGCTTGGGGAGTACAACGCGCTGGTGAAGGTTCCCAAATTGATGACCAAACCCTGTTTGAAGCGGCATCTCTAACCAAGCCCGTTTTTGCTTACGGCGTTTTAAAGCTCGTTCGAGATAAAAAGATTGATTTAGACCAGCCACTATCCGAATATCTTCAGGAACCTTACATCAAGGAAGATGAGCGTATACACAAGATCACAGCCCGCATGGTGCTGTCTCATACATCAGGACTTCCAAATTGGCGGCCTGAATTTTTGATTGAGACAGATACCGGAATAGATTACTCAAAATCTCCTGGGCCTCTCAAGATTCAATTCGATCCCGGTACATGGTTTCGCTACTCTGCGGAAGGTTATAATTATTTGCAACACGTCGTCGAGAATATCACCGAACAACGGCTTGATATTTATATGAGAGACGCCGTGCTCAATCCACTGGGTATGAATGCCAGCATATTTACATATAAGGAGGCTAAAGAACTTTCTGTCGCCATGCCCCACAATGTGGAAGGGCAAGCAGTTAACAAGTGGCTCTGGCGATTTCAGAAACCAATGGCAGCAGGCACCCTTTTCACTACGGTAACAGATTATGCACATTTTTTATCTGCTATGCTCTCAACCAAGGAGTCTATGCAATCAGGATCGCCTCAAAAATTATCAGCGCATGACTTAGAAAAGATGCTTCATCCACAGATTGAAATAGGAAATCAATTAGCGTGGTCCTTAGGCTGGGGGTTAGAGAAACATGAGAAAGAATGGTTTTTCTGGCAATGGGGTGACAATCCAGGCTTTAAGCATTTTGCTGTAGGCTCACGGTCACGTGAATTTGCTGTTGTCATGTTTACTAACGGACAAAATGGTGAAAGGATCTATCGACCTATTATTGAAACGGTACTCGGTATAAAGCTTAATGCTTTGGAAAATATCTGATTAAAAGAGCTTCAAATAACATTGTGACTACAAAAAATCTGTCATTTACAAAATACAGATATCTGCATAAAATCGAGACTCTCGAAAGTACGGATACTGTAAACGTACTTTATTTGTTAGACACAAAAAAATTTATGCCACAATGTAAAAATTTAATATGGGAATAGCATCTACATATCTGAAATTTGGCGATATTACATGTATCTCAATGTATCTGTAATCTGGTTTTCAGCTTTAGATTGAGTTCAGATAGAAATTGACTATTTTTTTTTGTCCCTATTTTGCGTGTTATCGAGACGGCAATATAACATTCCAATATGGGACACAAACGAGACGTCTATTGAAGATCAATGTTATGTGAAATCATCTCTTGTAAAATCTACGAACCAACTTACCTTACAGTGAAAGAAAACAAACCATAAAAGGAGCTACCTAATGAAAATACTCATTGTTTTAACCTCACACGATCAACTGGGTGATACTGGAAAAAAAACAGGCTTTTGGTTGGAAGAATTTGTCAGCCCTTATTACCGCTTAAAAGATGCGGGTGTGCAAGTTACGCTAGCCTCACCGCTTGGCGGTCAACCACCGCTTGATCCGAAAAGTAATGAGCCTGATTTTCAAACCGATGATACTCGACGATTTGACGATGACAAGGCTGCTCAAAATGAACTGGGGAACACTGCAAAACTGGCAGAAATGAAAGTGGAAGATTTCGATGCGGTATTCTATCCCGGTGGCCATGGTCCACTATGGGACCTGTATAAGGACAAATATTCAATTGCGCTGATTGAAGGTTTTATTGCTGCCGGAAAACCTGTAGCGACAGTATGCCATGCACCTGCGGCGTTATTAAGGGCTAAGGATCAAAATGGTGATCCGTTGGTCAAAGGTAAAAAGGTTACTGGTTTTAGTAACTCCGAAGAAGCCGCAGTGGAATTAACGGATGTCGTGCCCTATTTGGTCGAAGATCAGCTTATCGCAATGGGCGGAGTGTACCAAAAGGTTGAAGATTGGAATTCGTTGGCCGTCGTTGATGGTTTGATTATAACAGGACAAAACCCTGGGTCGTCAGCTGCTGTTGCAGAAGCTTTGATAAAAGCTCTTAACTAATTGCTGGGCACAAAACAATCGCATGCAGTCGGATAACAAAACGCATAGCGTTTTGTTATCCGCTGATGCGCGACGTTACTGATCTCTCCAACGTATATGCAAAAAATCCGTCCCCTGAAAATTGCAGATAATGTAAACATCTATGAATAATTGACCCGTGAGAGGCAACGTTTAAGGGGTCTATGGACATGATTTGTAACCTTGATTATTTTCTGTTTCATGAGATTCACAATAATTGGGGAAGTCCTATCATGGATCAGTTGATGTCCTGGATTACGTATTCAGGCAACACCCCACTAATATTTTTATACATAATTACCGTTAGTGTTACAGTTGGTATAATCTATCGCTTAAAATTTTACTATTTCACATCTGAAAACCGTGTTAGTCCTTTAAAAAAAACACTGAGGTTTATGCTTTACAGCTTTATGATTTATGGAGTGATGTCTGGTGTAACTCAGGGTTTGAAGGAAACGACGCAACGACCCCGCCCATACGAGGTCCATCAAGTTCGAATGACAGTAGCGTTGAAGAAAACAACCGCCGGTGAAGAAAAGGAATCGTTTCCAAGTGGACACGCAGCAGGGGCTTTCATGATGGTAGCAATCATCGGTCGTCGGTTTGGGAAAAAAATGCAAGTTCTCTACATTTGGGCAGTATTAGTAGCTTTGAGTCGTGTTTATTTAGGGGCTCATTATCCAAGTGATGTAATTTTTGGTGGGTTTTTGGGATGGTTAATGGCTAATCTTATTATCTCAAGGCTACCTAAGGTGTTTCAATATTAATTTCTTTTTTGTGGATTCTACAAAATATAATATCACTACCCCTGATAATCTTTGAAAAACGCTAAGCTAATTGATGGGACAATGCTTTTGTTTTAATCCTTAACAAATTTCTGGAGGTGACGGCATTCGCCCTCGGCTATGAAAAAACTTGTGATCTTTGCAGCACAACGGTTGGTCCACTATCTTTGCAGCCGCAACTCAGAATAGCGTTACCAACCCTTAATATTCAACTAATCGCAGATGATCCGAAATTACAGATATCCTGCTATGGTATCTGCATAAAATTTGCCATCCCAAACGTACTGATATTGTAAACAAATCTGTCTATCAGACCGAGGCTTCATGGCTGAGCTATAAATTAGAAATCTGGATGGACAAAATCCCACTATTGAGCAGACTCGATAAATTAGTAGTTGAGGAGATAGCTGTCCTCAACTTTTCTCAAAGGAGATGTAAATGAATAACCTTACCGGAAACGAAAAGCTTAATCGGATAGAAAAAAGGGTTATCGAGGCCTTGGCGATTGCGCCAATAATCAAAGCTGTGGCCCAACGGATCGGCTGGGATGAAGCTCTTACCATTTTGCAGGAGGCCAATCAGCAAGAAGCATTCCAGCGTGGCAGAGACATGGCAGAGGAAATGAAGCGAAACGGTATCGAAGAGTTGGTTGATGATGTTGCAGGATGGGGCCTTGGCGGTATATTGGAAATGGATGCCTTGGAACAAACTCCAACGACCTATTTTTTCAACGTTACCCGTTGCCCTTATTATGATAAATACAAAGAGTTGGGATTGGAGGAATTCGGTGTTGGATTTTCATGCTGCCGTGACGAACCCTTTGCAAGAGGATTTAATCCTCAACTTAGACTTAAGCGGACAAAAACCATCATGGAAGGCTCTGAATTTTGCGATTTTCGTTACTATTTGGATGACAAGTGAACAAGCTGATATCGGATTACGATATCTGTATTTTGGGAATTTTGCATCTGCAAAATCGCCAAGGTTCATGTATTCTCAGCTATTCAGTAATATTTGCATAAAAACCAACCAACTTAGGTTTTGCCAGACTCATGAATTACTTGATATTAAGGAGATAAGATGGGAACTACTGTCAAGTCATTCTTCCAAAGTTTTAGTGAAATTCCAGAAGGTAAATATCCTCAAGAGTATTATACTCCTCGATTACTCCGCGCTGTGGTTTTCGGCAACTATGCGCATTCACTCGGTATATTAACACATAGTCTGTTTATAGTAATTTTTGCTTTGATCGGAGTTCGGATATTAGCCCTTTTTAACATATTTAGTGTGATGCTATGGGCTGCCGGGTTTATTATTCACAGGAAAGGATATATCTCGCAGGGTTATATCCTCATCACTATTGAAAATATTGCCCATGCCGCAGTGTGCACCGCTGTTATTGGCTGGGATACCGGATTTCAATACATTCTTTTAATCCAGCCTGTGTGCGTCTTTGTATTACACTGGAGCACGACCAGAAAGGTTCAAATGGCGTTTATATACGGCATCGCCTATATTGCAATAAATTATTATGCCAATATTTCAGCTCCTTTTATAGAACTCGGCCAGATTTATATAACCGTTTTAAATTATGGTAATGTTATTGTTATCTGTTTAATTTTGACTTCCTTAGGATATATATACTCCCGTTCAGCCATCACAGCTGAAGAAAAACTTGAGCATGAGCACCAAAAGACCAATGCTGCCCTTATCGAACGTAACCAGGCATTAAATCTTCTCAACCAGGAACTGGCCGATGCAGCCGACTATGTTAGAACAATTTTACCTGAGCCTATTACAGAAGGCCCCATTCGAACAGACTGGCGGTTTATTCCGTCAACATCCTTGGGAGGGGATGCATTTGGTTACCACATGGTGGATGAGAATCATTTTGCAATATATTTGATTGATGTCAGTGGTCACGGTGTCGGGGCCGCTTTACTTTCGGTCTCGGTAATGAACGTGTTGCGTTCGCAGTCTTTGCCCGATGCCGATTTCAAGGACCCAGAGCAAGTATTAGGGGCGCTGAACATTGCCTTTCCAGGCGAAGAAAATAACGATATGTTCTTTACCATCTGGTATGGTGTCTATAAAAAGAGCACTCGCGAGCTAACGTACGCAAGTGGCGGTCATCCTCCAGCCATTTTATTAGGCCAAACCCCCGAAGGTGATTCCCAGGCCACACAACTTCGGACACCAAATTATATTATTGGTGGTTTGTCAGAGGGAACATTTCAGAAGAAAGAATGCCTGGTTGGTGACCGAAACACGTTATACATTTTTTCAGATGGGGTGTATGAAGTTGAAAAGTCAGATGGATCGATGTGGCATTTTCAAGAATTTGCAGATTTTTTGAGCAATGTTAAGACGGACGGTCAGTCAATTTTAGATCGTTTATATAACCATACAAAAAACTTAGGAAAATCTGAGAATTTCGAGGATGATTTTACTATAGTCGAAGTTGCGTTCGGATAAAATAAAGGACCGATACCGCTTTATATATAAATGGGTCTGGTACGAATTTAGATAGATAGAGGGATTTTGCTCCAATAATTTCACTTCGACCATTCATAGGGATAATCACGCAAGAACCACGAAATTAAATAGTTGAAATGACTTTTCGCAAACACTGGATCAATCTTCTTAACAAAGCAGCGACCGGTACTAAAAAGACACGGACACTTTTAACGCCAATCGGCTTGACAATCTATGGTGTGTTCACGGCACTGTTCGTGTTCGCCGCAATTTTTGCTGACAGGTTGCTTAGCCTGCCCCGTATCCTGCCGGAGGGTGCAAGTCTTCCAGTATCAATACCGCTGATATTAGCAGGACTTGCAGTTACGTTTTGGTCTGCGCTGCACTTTCTGAAAGTGCAAGGAACGCCTGTCCCTTTCAATCCACCTCCAAAAGTGGTTAATACAGGGCCCTACAGGTACGCAAGGAATCCAATGCTTACGGGAGTCTTTCTGATTTTGTTCGGTTTGGGATTCAGTATCAACTCTTTTTCACTCGTGTTATTCTTCACGCCGCTTTACGTGTTGATCAATGTATGGGAACTAAAAAATATCGAGGAGCCTGAGCTTATAAAGCGTTTTGGCGATGAATATGCTGAATATCGAAGGATTACTCCGATGTTTATTCCGCGATGCAGATCAAAATCTAAAATAAAAGCAGAGCGATGAGGGCAGCCAAATATTATGCCCGTAAATTTGGTCCAATTTCTTCTTTTACGGATACTACAATTTTTACAAAAACCGTTAAAATCAATATGCCAATTCCATAAATTCCCATGGAAATTATAATCTCCGGTATCGTCGGTACATAATCGACAAGGTTATGAAGCGGAGTTGGCACAAATCCACCAGTAATTAAGCCTAAACCTTTATCGATCCATGTTCCGATAAAAACTAAAACACATGAAACTGCCAGAATGGATTCATACTTTCGTGTGGATGGAATTATCAACAAAAGCAAGGATAAAAGCATCAAGGCTAAAGCTGTTCGCATCCAAGGTACAAGAATGGAATGCCCATCAAATCCTTGATAAAGATAACGGAAATGATCCATATGTTCTGGAATTCCGCTGTAAAACACTACAAATGCTTCACATCCTAAGAAAAACAGATTGGCAACAAGCGCATATAGTACGATTTTAGCGAGGCTCTGGATTGCAGGTTTTCCAGGATCGAATATAGAAACCCTCCTTATAAAAAGACACAACAAAATTAAGAATGCGGGGCCGGACGAAAAAGCCGAAGCTAAAAAGCGAGGTGCCATAATTGCTGTAAGCCAGAATCCTCTTCCTGGTAGTCCGCAATATAAAAATGCTGTTACGGTATGGATTGCAAATGCCCAAGGAATCGACAAGTATATGAGCGGGTAAACCCAGGAATCAGGTTTCACTCCGTTTCGTTGCGCTTCGGTGACTTTCCAACCCACAATAATATTAATAAAAAGGTATCCAATTAAAACTATGGAATCCCAGAAAACGATGGATTTTGGAGAAGGATACAGAAAAATATTCAGGGCTCGCATGGGTTGACCGATATCGACAAACAAAAAAAGGCCACACATGCTTACTGATGCCACAGCGGTAAATTCCCCAATCATTGTCAACCTGCCAAAATCTTGATAATTATGCAGATAATAGGGTAATACAACCATCACCGCTGATGCCGCTACACCTACTAAAAATGTTAACTGGGCGACATAAAATCCCCAACTGACATCCTGACTCAAGCCGGTGATACCTAATCCAAATTTGCACTGATAAATAAAAACTGCTACCCCGGCACTAATCACAACTATTAGAACAAGCACCCAATACCAGTAGGTCTTTTTTCCTTTCAAAGCCAACTCAAGCATGAAAAAATTCCTTTGACTTAATGGGGATATATTGATATCAAAATTAGAAACGCGCTCATATAATGAACATGTTCATATATAGATCGTGTTATTTTGTCAAGATATTTTAAGCATGGATTAGGATGGGAAATAATCTTGAATTTTTCGAATTAAATTAATTGAAATTATTGATATAAAATCAATAGATTAAGGATCAATATAATATGGCACAAAAATTCGGTACGCGGCGAAAAAAAAGCAAAGATGAAACCCGACGCGTTATTTTTGATACAGCATATGCGCTGTTCGAGGAAAAAGGGTATGAAAAGATGACTATGCGAGACCTGGCGTCCAAAGCCGGTGTGGGGCTTGGTACGATCTTTCAGCATTTTAAAGATAAGTCTACATTGCTCGTTTCGGTTTTTGAGCATGAATTCCAGCCTATAGTAGATCAGGCCTTTGCATCAGTTCCTCAAAAAAACTTAAAAAAACAGTTGCTATATTTAGTCAGACAGTTTTATTCTTTTTATGCACGCCGCCCACATATATCCCGGATACTTATAAAGGAGCTCTATATTGACCCAAAGAACTCCGAGCGAATCAACAACTCATTCTTAAGGGATGTGAACAAGCTAAAAGCCTTGTTTGAGGAAGCCAAACAAAGAGGAGAGATTGATTCACAAACTAACGCCACCGATGCAGTAATTCTATGGTGGTCGTATTATTCTTATATTCTGTTCCAGGCCCTCCAATCCCCTATCTTCGATGTTGATGAGCAGATTAATGTGTTCGAACGGATTATGAACCAACATTTTCAAGGCATTGAGGGCTAAACAAGTTGGATTAAAAGCGAAATGAGGTGACAATATGTTATTGACATCTTATCGAATGGAACTTTTCAATAATGAATGCATGCCCAGTGCCATGACCATACAGTGTTTTGCTCATCTGGATCAGGATGTCAGCGCAGCCCTGCCATATCTAAATACAGTCCTGGTTGGTTTTGAATACATCAAGGAACCTCCCTCGGTAACTTTCCGGGCACAGGGTAAATTAATAACCGTTTATGGTCGCAAAATCGCTATTAATGCGATCAAAGATGAAAATGAGGCAAAAAAGATTGTGGAATGGATCAAACGTGAAATCAATGACGCTTGGGAGAAGCGGGATGAAATTGAGCCAAGCTATAAAGGAATGCCTATACCTAAGATGATTGAGATCTTGAAATTGCTTCCCAAAACAAACTGCAGAGAGTGTGGTTTTCCAACCTGCATGGTCTTCGCAACTCTTGTAGCGGAAGGTGCTAAAAATTCTTCAGATTGTCCTGCCTTGAGTGATGATAACAGGCAGAAATTAACCGAATATTTGGGACCTTATCAAATGTACCTATAAATTGTGTGGGCGTTTGTTAATTGGAAATTATTTTCAACTCCTATTAAATATTAACCATAATATTTATGTTGCTCTGTTAAACCGCTTGATGATTTCAGACTTGGATATTCTGGATGGCCCCCCTGTCCTTGATATCAAACCATATTTTCGAAAATTTAAATCGGATGTGGATATAAAAACCGGCTGGTTAGAAAATCAAAATTACAAAGCAACTAATTGTAAAATGGATATTTAAAAAACATCTTGATTTGCTTTGGCGAACATTTTTTGGGAAAGGAGGATACAAATGCACGAGAAAGATTCACTGTTCCCAACTGTTGACGAAAATGGCAGGCTTGAGTGTACCGAACTTTGGGGAGGTTTCCGCAATCGAGATTCTGAGGTCTCTGCGGGAAAAATCATCGGTTCGATTTATTCTACAGCTTGTTGTCAGGGCGGTAAGGGAGGAGATATATACTATTTTGGAGTTTGCAGAGGCGGTATCATAACCCGGCTGGCCATAGCAGATGTTACCGGCCACGGCGAGGCTGTATCGGAAATAAGTCAGTACGTCTATGACACTTTAAAAGCTCACATTTGAGAACCGGACAGTCGGGTCATTCTGGGCGAAGTTAACACACGAATAAGCAGCCACAGCCTGGATGCCATGACAACCGCGGCAGTTGTCGCGTATTACC
>Ga0316189_10003484_pt1 | contig 15256 bp, 11 predicted proteins | sample LowCovwburrow_MG_FD_204930 | JGI IMG/M metagenome (GOLD analysis project Ga0316189, IMG submission 204930) | Coastal sediment microbial communities from Maine, United States - Lowes Cove worm burrow | ecosystem: Environmental > Aquatic > Marine > Coastal > Sediment | place: USA: Maine... | reverse complement strand
ATGTGCGACGCGATTGTGTCAGTTTTGCACAGCCTGTCAATTAATGTGCGGCGCGATTGTGTCAGTTTTGCACAGCTCGTAGGGTGAGTAACGAGTTAACCACGTCCAATATTAACCAGGCGTCATGATCAGAACACCTGGTGATACCCTGTCTGTCGCATTCAAGAGAGGCCCGGAGTAAGCTTGTCGGGAATCAGGCAGTCTTAAAACCGAATTCAATATTTTATGTCCACACACCCAGATTCCGGGTGAAGCAAAAGGGCTCTCAATGTTTACATATCTCAATCCAGACGTTCGGAAACGGCTCATCGCGCAAGGTAAGCTACTTCGTATTGACGAGACGGGAAAGCTCATCGACGCACGCCCGCTGGAACCTTCAGGTGAGCTGTCGATCAACCTGTTGGGGCCGGTTCCGCTGCCCGTGTCGTTGCCATCCGTGAAGACGACCGTGGATTGGTATGCGACGGTTCGAAGCGCCGAGCTCAGCCGCGTGGAATCGCTGGCAGCGGACTTGCGTGCCCGGGGCGAACAAAATCTGTTTGCTCATCTTGTTTCACCGTTGGCCATAAACAGCGTGCTTGTAATCGGTAAGCCGGCCAAAAACTGCCTGATAAGGGTTCACAGCAATTGCCTGAGCGGCGATGTATTCGGTTCGCAACGATGTGATTGCGGACCCCAACTGGACGCTGCCATTGCGCGTATCAATGCGGACCCTGCCGGTGGCTACCTGGTTTACATGGCAGGTCACGAGGGACGGGGCATCGGTTTGTGGGCGAAAGCGGCCACCTATTTATTGCAGGATGCGGGGGAAGACACTTACCAGGCCAACCGTTCACTCGGCCTGCCCGAAGACTCGCGCGACTTTACCGATGCAGCGATCCTGATCAAGTACTTTGTTGGCCAGGAACCGTTTCGCCTGCTGACCAACAATCCGAAAAAAATTGATGATCTCACCAGCTTTGGCTTAAGCAAAATCACCCAGGAGAAACACGTATCCGGTGTTGGAGAATGGAACGAGCGGTATTTGCGCGCCAAGAAAGAATGGGGACACCGCCTGGATGATAAAGACATAAGCTTCTGACAACGTAGGGTGCGTAACTTGTTACGCACCCTAACCAGCCCGATTCAACGGTGCGTTACAAGTAACGCACCCTACGTGGTAAAAACGGGGCGTAACGAGTTGCGCATGTTACGTTGAAGAGGTGAACTCGGGGTAGGCTTCCATACCGCACTCGCCGATATCCAGACCTTCGTATTCCTCTTCCTCGCTGACCCGGATACCCATGGTCATTTTCAGTACAGACCATACCACCAGGCTGGTTAAAAATACCCAGCCGAATATGGTGGCTGCACCGATCAACTGGCCGCTGAAACTTGAACCCGCGTTGGTCACGGGAACCAGCAACAAACCAAACAGACCAATGACACCATGGACCGAAATAGCACCGACCGGGTCATCGATTTTCAGACGATCCAGTCCAATAATGCTGAAGACAACAATGACGCCCGCAATCAGGCCGAACAGAGATGCCTGCAGTGCGGTCGGTGTAGACGGCTCTGCAGTAATCGCCACCAGGCCCGCCAGGGCACCGTTCAATGCCATGGTTAAATCAGCCTTGCCAAACAGAGCGCGTGCGGTCAGCAGCGCGCCAACCAGACCGGCGGCAGCCGCGGCATTGGTATTCAGAAAAACCATCGCGACCGAGTGGGCATTGGCTGCATCTGCAAGTTTGAGTACCGAACCACCGTTAAAGCCAAACCAGCCCATCCACAGGATGAATGTACCCAGCGTTGCCAGTGGCAGGTTGGCACCGGGAATGGCGATTGTACTACCGTCTTTTCCGTACTTGCCCTTTCTGGCTCCCAGCAAGAGCACACCTGCCAGCGCTGCTGATGCGCCCGCCAGGTGAACAATACCGGAGCCGGCGAAATCACTGAAGCCGAGATCACCCAGGTTGAACATACCGAAGACTTCCTTGCCACCCCAGGTCCAGGAACCTTCCATCGGATAGATAAAGCCGGTCAGGACCATGGCAAATACCAGGAAGGCCCAGAGCCTCATGCGTTCGGCAACTGCACCCGAAACAATCGACATGGCCGTTGCTACAAAAACAACCTGGAAGAAGAAGTCCGATGCGGGTGAGTAAACGCTGCCCCCGTCAAAGCCGTTCTCAGCGGAATCGGCAAGCACCGAGTTAAGATCAAATGCCTCGATCCCCTGCAGGAAAAAGCCGCCGTCATACATCAACGCGTAGCCTGTCGCCATGTACATGATGCAGGCCACGGCGTAAAGCGAGATGTTCTTGGTCAGAATCTCAACCGTGTTCTTGGAGCGTACAAGGCCGGATTCCAACAGCGAGAAACCTGCCGCCATCCACATGACCAGGGCACCACACACAAGGAAATAAAAGGTATCAATTGCATACTGAAGTTCAAAAATTTGGTTTTCCATTGTCATACTCCCCTATATGGCCTCTACGCCGGTTTCACCCGTACGAATACGCACCACTTCTTCCAGTTTGTGCACAAATACTTTGCCGTCGCCGATCTTGCCGGTCTGAGCCGACTGCACAACGGCTTCTACGACTCTTTCAACGAGGTCGTCTGAAACGGCGGTTTCAACTTTGATCTTGGGCAGGAAGTCGACGATATACTCCGCACCCCGGTAAAGTTCGGTATGGCCTTTCTGTCGTCCATAGCCTTTCACCTCCGTCACCGTGATGCCGTTAACACCGACTTCCGCCAGTGCATCCCGAACATCATCAAGCTTGAATGGTTTGATAATTGCTGTGACTAATTGCATTTTTCTATTTCCTTGCATGATTACGCGGTGTTTATCTATATGCAGGAATCAGGCCATCACGTATTTGGGCGAAAAATCGAAGAATGGCTTGGAAAAATGCGATAAATGAAGGAGAAGGGAAATCAGGCGGCCCCATAAACGCACCATGTTGGTGCGCCCGTCGTTCAATGGTGCCTGTTATGTTCAGGACAAGGTGAGAGAAGGTGAGACGGGAACCCCGTCGAGAAGCCAGCCTGGGCTGCCGTGAAACGGTCGAGAGGGTGCCCTGGGGTATGAACGGCGCGATTGTGTCAATTTCGCACGGCTCGTAGGGTGGGTAATTTACAAGGTGAGACGGGGTACCCGTCGAGAGGGCGGCCTGGGCCGTTACCCACGCGGTTTCCCGCTTCCCAAGGATAATTGATGCGTTACGGGTAATGCACCCTACGGATGGTGCAAACGGTGCGTAAAAAAACTACGCACCCTACAGAAGGCGGCCGCTTGCTGAGATGGGCGACACCCAGTAAATGATGTCGGGAACTGGAAGGGCCTCTTTTAACTTCTGTAAAAGCGGCTCCAGTAATTCATCCTCTAAAGCAATCTCGAATTGAACCCGGTTGCGCCGGCCTTCAACCTGTTCAGCGATCGTCATGGCGCCAACCTGACCATGGCCACGAATAGGATATGACTGAAAGCCGGGAATTTCACTGGAGGCCAGCAACAGGTCAACCACGTCCTCTTCCAGGCTGGGCGGTATATTCAATCTCAACAGACATTGTTGTTTCATTTCAGATCAGACCCTGTAAAGCGCCGGTAGAGTACCGGCAGGATAAATAGCGTCAGGGCGGTACTGGTAATCAAGCCGCCAATGACCACGATGGCCAGCGGTCTCTGAATCTCCGATCCTGGGCCGGTCATGAACAAAAGTGGCATCAAACCCAATGCCGCGATAGACGCGGTCATCAATACAGGACGCAAGCGCCGCTCGGAACCCAGCCTGACGACTTCGTTTATCGGCAATCCCCGATGACGCAGCTGATTGAAATAGCTGACCATCACCACCCCGTTGAGTACTGCGATACCCATCAATGCAATGAAACCAACTGACGCGGGCACTGACAGGTATTCACCGGACAAGGCCAGTGCCAGCACGCCGCCAATCAGTGCCAGCGGAACGTTGGCCAAAACCAACCCGGCCTGAACCACCGAACGGAAAGTGGAAAAAAGCAAAAGAAATATCAGTACTATCGCAACCGGCACCACCAGCATCAGACGCCGGGCGGCACGTTGCTGGTTTTCAAATTCACCGCCCCACTCCATGTGGTAACCGGTGGGCAGACTGATGGCTTCACCGATTTTCGATTGGGCCTCTTCAACAAAGCTGACAAGACCCCGGTCTTTCACATTCGACATCACCACCACGAACCGCCTGCCCTGCTCACGTTTTACGGAAACCGGACCCTCCACACGTTCAACATCAACCAGTGTGGACAACGACACATGACTTCCACCAGGCAGATTGATCAACTCTGAAGCAAACTTCTCCAGCGGGTCACCATCGGTTTGCGCATAACGCAAAATGACAGGCACCCGGGCAGAACCCTCAATTACCATGCCTGCAGGCAAGCCCTCAACCAGTACCTTCACGTGATCCAGCACTTGCTGCAGGTTCACACCATAACGGCCAATCATGTCCCGTTTGGGCCGTAATACAATATATTGCATCCCCTCGTTAACACCGGTGAGCACATCCGTGCTGCCGTCGATACCACTCAGTACCCCTGCCACCTCAGCCGCCAGGCCATTCAGGACAGTAAGATCATGTCCAAAAACCTTGACCGCCAGGTCACCCCTGGATCCGGTCAGCATCTCGGACACACGCATATCAATGGGCTGGGTAAAGCCGTAGTTGATACCCTTGAACTGCTCCAGCACCTCGCGGATGGTATCTTCAAGCTCGGCCTTGGAATCCATGCGCCAGTCATCCTGCGGGTTCAACTCGAGAAACATGTCCGTTTCATTGAGGCTCATCGGATCCATGCCCAGTTCATCCGAACCCGTCCGGGCAACAATGCGGCGGATTTCAGGCACCTGTTCCATCAATGCCTTTTCAACCACGCTGTCAAGTTCCAGGGAGGTTTCCAGGTTGATAGAAGGCAGTTTCTCCAACTGCACGATGATATCGCCCTCATCCATGGTCGGCATGAACGTTTTACCGATAAAGGGAAACGAGATGATCGCTGCAACAAGCAACACCACAGCCGGCAGTATTACCCTACTCTCCTTGTCCAGCGCCTTACTTAGCATCGGCCCGTAAATCGCGGATAGCTTGCGTGGCAGCCACGGTTCTTTGTGACTTCCCGATGTGATCAGGAATGACGCGAGCACGGGAATCACGGTCAGCGATAACAGCAGCGAACCGGCCAGTGCGTAAACAATCGTTAGCGCAACCGGACTGAACAGTTTGCCTTCCAGGCCCTGCAACGAAAGCAGGGGCAGAAAAACCAGGATAATAATCAGGATGCCGGAGGTCACCGGAACGGTGACATCTTTTACCGCCCGGTAGATGATATGCAGTCGCGGCAGGGCCTGGATTTTGGCATCCGACATTTTTGTCACGATATTCTCTACCACCACGACCGCTGCATCCACCAACAGACCAATCGCGATCGCCAGGCCGCCAAGACTCATCAGGTTAGCCGACATACCCGTCGCCCGCATCGCGATAAATGTCACCATCGCGGACAGCGGCAGGATAAGCGCCACGGTCAGTGCCGAGCGGATATTACCCAGGAACAAACCCAGCAATATCAGTACCAGTACCACCGCTTCTACCAGTGCTTTTGAAACGGTTGATACGGCGCGGTTAACCAGGTGGCTGCGGTTATAGAACACATTGATCGAAACATGATCGGGCAAACTTTCGCGAAGCTCATCCAGCTTTTGCTCAATACCGTTAATGACATCACGTGCATTCGCGCCTCGCAGGCTGACCACCAGGCCCTCAACAACTTCACCGGTTCCGTTTTCAGTCACGGCCCCGTAACGTTCCAAACTGCCAAGCGACACATCCGCCACCATGCCCAGTGTGATGAGCTTGCCATCATGATTGGGGACAGGTGTCTGCTGAATGGCCTCAATACTGTCAAGCGCGCCTTCGGAGCGCACCAGCAGTGCTTCTTCGCCCCGCCTGAGACGGCCAGCGCCATCATTCTGATTGTTGGTTTCCAGCGCTTCTGACAAATCGCCGGTGGTGACGCCCAGGGCCAGCATCGCATCGGCTCTCGGGCTGATGCTATAGCTTTTTACCTTGCCGCCAAGTGCGTTGACGTCTGCCACACCGGATACCGTGCGCAGGGCAGGACGTATCACCCAATCGAGCAGGTATCGACGTTCGGTAATCGACAATTCAGGGCTATCGACGGTAAACATGTACATTTCGCCCAACGGCGTGCTCATGGGTGCCAGACCGCCACTGACATCCTCGGGCAGATCATCACGCACCGCCGTCAGGCGCTCGGCAACCTGTTGCCGTGCCCAGTAAATGTCGGTGCCCTCTTCAAAATCCACGGTGATATCCGTCAATGCATACTTGGCGATGGAACGCAGCATCGTCTGGCGCTGTACACCGAGTAATTCGACCTCTATCAGACGCGTGATCCGGGACTCCACCTCTTCAGGTGTCATACCGGGCGCTTTCATGATGATCTTTACCTGCGTGGGCGAAATATCCGGAAAGGCATCAATCGGAATGGTACTGAAAGCAAACCAACCTGCCGGAATAAGCAGCATTACCACCAGCAGCATCAATAGCCGCTGGGTCAGTGAAAACCGGACCAGGCCCGCCAGAGACACTACCCGTCTCCCCCGCCCATACCCATACTCATTCCCTTCAGTGCAGCAGTGCCGGCTACAGCGACCGTGTCACCCGAAACAAGACCATCCTGCACTATCCAGGCCCCGCTTCCAGTACCCTTTACCACGACATCCCGTATCTCGAACCCCGCAGGAACCGATAAAAAGACAATGTCCCTGCCCTCCAGTTTAACCACCGCACTTGACGGCACTGTCAACAAAAGACCCATGGACAGGACATCCCAACGGGTCAGCTGACCCGCAAGCAGCATGGATGTGTCTTCGGGTTGCGCTCGCACATTGATGGTTTGGGTTTGCGGATCGATCACGCGGGAAATGTAGCTTAGTTCGGCACGGGCCCCATCGTCCTGCAATGACAGTTGCCCTCCAACGCTAAGCTGGGCGGCAACCGACCGGGACAGCTTGCCTTCCAGCACCAGCTTGCCCATCTCGCCGAGTTTCACCAGCAACTCACTACCATTGAGCTGGTCGCCCAGCATGGCCGGTCTTTCGATCACGATCGCATCCGCAGGTGCACGAAGAACAATATCCGGCCCGATGTCCATTTTCCCGGTTAGACGCTCCAGGTCAGCTTCGGATAACCCGGCCAGCAGTAACTGACCCCGCAAACCTGCGTACTCCGCCTGGGCCGTATCATGATTGAAACGTGTCTCCTGCCAGCGGCGCTCCGAAATGGAGCCCGCCTCGCCCAGTTGCCGGTCTCTTTTCCAGTTTGATACCTGCAGGTTAAGCTCGGCCCGTGCCTTGAGGTAATCCCTCTGCAAAGCCACCATATCGGGGCTGCGCACAACCACCAGTGGGTCACCGGACTTCACCTGGTCGCCCTCCTGCACATAGACACGCTGCAAAACACCGGACAAGGGAGTTTTGATCGCCCATTCGCCATCGGGTGCAAAAGCAACCCGCATGGTGATCTCGCCCGCATCACCCTGATCGACTGCAGTCACCGTCTGTACCCGGATTCCCAACAGGTTTTGCTCCTGCTCACTGACGGTTAGTACTTGCGCATTAGCGGGCAGTGCCAGTATCAATAAAGCCGGCACCATGAAAATTTTTCCAAACTTCATAAAGACTCTCCAACAGCCTGGTTATAGGCGGCGATTGCCGCCCCCTGCTGTATCAGAAGCAGTTCGTGTGAGCGTTCAATTTCCTTGAACCGGGAAAGACGGCGTAACCACTCACGGGTAGAAAACTCACCGAGCTCAAAGGCCAGTTTGTCCAACTGGTGTCGCTCGGTCGCGGCTTTCACGATATCTTCGGAGTTTTCCAACCTATCACGCGTGGTATGTAATAGATGATTGGCCTCGTGCAGTTGTAACTCGAGGAGCCGTTTTGTTTCCAGCAGGTCAGCCTGCGCCCCCGCTAACTCCTCAAATGCTTTTGCAACCAACGGTTCGCGCCTGGGTGATTTTCCAAGCGGCATGGCGAAACCAATGCCGAGCGCGTCGACATCAGGAGAATGCCTGTCACCCCGAAAACCCCGCCAGAATATATCCAGGCTTGGCCTGAGGTTGCTGCGTTCGCGGATGACATCGGTAGATGCAGATGATTCGGCCAGGTGATCCATCGCCTGCTTTAAGGCCGGATGATTCTCGTCAATTGTGGTTAGTTCACTGAGTGTCTCATCAATCTGCGCGGGAACCGTCTCCAGACCGGTGAACGAGTGGTATAGCCGGATCGCATCCATGTATTCCGCTTCCAGCAACATCGTCTCGCCTTTCCAGATGGCCAGTTCCTCCATCGTCGCCAGTTGATCCGCTCGTGATAACTCACCCGCCTCGGCAAATAATGTGACCTGGGCCATCACTTCAGCCAGGCGTTGTTCCTGTTCAGCTGCCAATTGCCATTGCCGGACGGCCAGTTTCAACTGCCACAATTGCTGCCTGAGATGACCGCTGACACGCCAGCGGAATTCACCTTCATCGGAGACCCGGGAGGCTGATAAAACTTCGCCCAAATGGGATTGGGCCTTTTTTTCACCGGGTAACCACATTGGAAATGAAAGGGCGACTTCATTTTCATAAGCACCGTTGTCGTCAAACGCCTGGTCCGACATATGAAAAGCTGTCAACGCGGTCGAATCCGGTATCCAGCGCCTGGCGTATTTTGTTTCTGCATCAACGGTCGCTGACCGGGCTGCCAGGATACCGGCTTGCGGGTGCCGTTCCACTGTCATATCAAGGAGAGAAGAGAGAGTGAGGTCATCATTGAGCCGTAATTCTTCGGCTTCGTGCTCCTGTATTGCCCATGCTGCACTTTGTGTGAATACACCGGCTGCCAACAGGCTGGAGAGCAAAATTCTTTGAAAAAATTCAGGCCTTCGCCCGGTACTCGAATAGTTCATTCGAACTCTCAAAAAGTCATTAAGCAGGCGACTCTATTGTACCCCCGTAGAGACTGGAATCCGACATATGTCTACAATAACGGCATGGTACATATGTCCCATGCAAAACCAAGGCCTTAGCCTCCAGGGAAAAAACCGATATCATGTTGTATATAAAAGAATTTATTGCTGTATTAATTTTGGCGATGGTTGTTGTCGGAAACCTTGGGGATGTTTTTTATGATTACCGGGAAGGGGCCAGTATCACGCATGTCCTGATGGAGCTTTTCATAGCGATTGTCTCGTTCGCGCTAATCGCCGCCCTGACAGCCGGCATCTGGAGGCAAAGCCGTTCAAACACGCGCTTGAAAGCCGAGCTTGCTTCCGTTTCCGAAACCAATGATCAGACCTTGCCCCCTGCCCTCGCGACCGCGCGCCACGAGTTGGGCCTGGTGCTAAAAGAACAGTTTGAAACCTGGAGCCTGACCCAGACAGAACGCGAGGTCGCAATGTTGATGCTCAAGGGTCTGAGCTTCAAGGAGATCGCTTCTGTACGGAGCACGATGGAAAAAACAGTACGTCAACAGGCCTCGGCTATCTATAAAAAGGCCAACGTGAGTGGTCGACACGCTTTTTCAGCCTGGTTTATCGAAGACCTTCTTTGAAAGGTCAAGCGTTTGTCCGTTCATGCCAAGCAGCAATAGCCTCGGATGTTTAGTATACGAAACATCTTTACCAGGGAACTGTTGACATGAAAGCAATTATATTGAGTGCCGGACAGGGACGCAGGCTGATGCCTTTAACCGAGAGAGTACCCAAATGCTGCCTGATGCTGGATGGCAAAGCCCTGCTGGTCCATCAAGTTGAATCACTGGCTGCCAATGGTGTGGATGAGATTGTTGTGGTAACGGGCTTCAACCACCGGGTGGTTGAAGACGTGGTAAACGGAATCAACATCAGCGGAACTTCGGTACGTACGCTGTATAACCCGTTTTACGCAGTGTCTGATAACCTCGGCACCTCCTGGGTTGCCCGCGAAGAAATGAACACACCTTTTCTACTGGTCAACGGCGACACGCTATTTGAAACGTCGACACTTGCACAACTTTTATCCAGCGAACGGGTTTACCCGATCACGCTGGCCGTTGACCGCAAGAGCACCTATGACGACGATGATATGAAAATCAGTGCTGACGGTGAGCAATTGAACCGGGTAGGCAAGAAACTGAATATGGATATCGTTAATGGTGAATCGATTGGAATGATGGTCTTTAGCCGCGCAGGTGCCAGGGCTTTTGTTCAAAAAGTCGAGAACCTGATGTCCAACACAGATGGCCTGGCACGCTGGTATCTATCAGCGATTGATGAACTGGCATTGACCGGTATCGTCGGTATCAGCTCCATCCAGGGCTATGACTGGTGTGAGGTCGACGATCTTGCTGATTTTGCACACGCAGAGAGAGCAGTCAAAAGGTGGTGCGGCGCGGTCACGACACCGGCTTCCAGTGTCCCCATCCGGCCTGGGAACCTTCGGCAGAAGGTCGCTTGAAGAGATTGCTCCCAGGGTAGGAATTACAGCCTGCCCAAAAACACGCTGCACGCATCCAGGTGATTTGCACTGGCAGAAAGGCCCGCCATACGTCATGCTTCGATCTTAATTGGAGCACCGGGAGTCAAGTGTGAACAAATTCTTATTAATTCTGATGGGAGTTCTTTTGTGGTCTACGCAAGATGTTACAGCGGATGAGGAACTGGCTGGCCTGAATTATTGGAATAAGCTTAAAGCAGAAGCTGTTGTGACAGACTCAGGGCTTCAATACAAAGTCCTGATTATGGGCAAAGGTCGCAAACCAGGACCACGAAGCAAGGTCATCGTACATTACCGCGGTCTCTTTCTGAATGGTGTTACCTTCGATACATCCTTCGACAAGGACGAGCCTGTTCCGCTCATGGTCAGAAAGGTTATCGATGGTTGGAAAGAGGGCATTCAATTGATGCCGACCGGCAGTGTATTCGTTTTTCTGATTCCACCGGAACTGGCCTATGGTGAAAATGGCTCATCGACCATCCCTTCCAATAGCACCCTGATCTTTGAAATAGAGCTGTTCAGTTTTAAGAACTAGGGAGCCTCTGATTTATTCTGAGCGAATTGAACCCTGACAAGCTCATCGTTATTGAAAAAAGGCGCCGCACGGGGGGTCGTGCGGCGCCCGGCCGTCGTCAGCATTCCAACTGCTGTTGGTTGCTGACTGCGAGGAGACCGAATGTCATGGACGGGGGATGTCCATGCGAGTCTCGTTGGGTTCTTTTAAGTCTATTCATTTTGGCAATGTTCCGGATAAGTCAGCCGCGAAATATAGATAGTCTGTGCTTCAAACACGTCTGAGTAGTCCTGATTCGGGATGATTTCCACCTTACCTGCAGAACATGATGAGAAGGTGAATATTCCCGTTCCCCATGGATAGCGATTGACCGTAAGCGGGTCGAAGCCGGAGCCGTAGATTCCGCCATCGGTTATTTCAAAATCAATCTCGACGACGTTTCCGTTAAGGGTCCCCGCACCAATAACCCACATTTGCTGACCCATGGTGTCATAGGTGTAAAAACTCACAACCACAAGACCGTCCTGGGCAACATCTATCATGAAGCCCTCGCCGCTGCGCTGTGGATCCCACCAGGTGCCACTGATTCCATTGGTGATAACAAAATTAGATGTAATCGACTCCTGCAGGTATAACATCACGTCGATCATGTCCTGCGAATTGGGTGTACCGATGGTCGAGCGGGTCATAATGGTATCGGGGATACCCCAACGGGCCTTGTGTACAAACTCACTGAATTTGCCGTCCTTTCTCAGGTAGGCAAGCATGCCGCCTTCCGGCTGGCCGCCGTTGGTGCCGTTGTGATCCACAGCGGGATCACCATGACAACCCATACAGTTTTGTTCATAAAAGGTCTTGCCTGCCGATGCATTTGCACCCGGATGGATGTTGTACCAGACGGGGTCCGCGTGATAATCAATACCAAAGAAATAAAACTTGGGATCAGAATCGCCATAGTTGACAAAAAGAGCAATGCAATCGACCTGTTCCTGGGTCGGCACTTTGTCATTGGCATTTACACCGGTCGTGGAAAAGTCCGGATGCTGGTTTCCGAGGGTATAGCCTGCTGCATGCGCTGTAGGATCGACCGCAAGATCAACCCAACTGCCTGAACCATCTTCATAGGCCCGGCCAATACCGGCATGCCTTATCTCCGAAGCCCTGATGTGGTAGTAGTCACCCATTCCCGGCGCGATATCGCGGGACCTGGTATCGGTGTCACCGTAACCGGCGTTCGGCCGCTCAGCGGTTCGTGTGCGGCGTACATATCCGCCCTTCTTTCCCAACCGGTCCCAGCCATGACAGGATTTACAGCGGACATAATCTTTATACGTCTCGCCCGACGGCATTCCACTGCCGCCAGCGTCCGTACTGGTCCAGTTGTCATAGGCCAGGGCGCCCAATTCGACGCAGGCGCTCGCATCATCCTTTGCCTGAATACTATTGCTCCATGCCCAGCACAAGAGTGATGTTGTCACGATAAAAATCAACAGTTTGTCATTGTTATTCATCATCTCTGCTCGCATTAGTCCCTTGTGCCAATGTACCCACCGGGGAGGTGCAGACCGTCTTCCTAACAACCCGCCTTTCGATCTTTACGTGTCCCTGAAAGTTCCATTCTCCTCGCTACCAGGGTTTAACGACCCACGAAAATCCACCTTGAGTGTATCCAGGTGCCCGGTCTTGAATCCGTTTCCTGGGTAACTTCCGGGTATCCAACCGTTACCCAAAAAGAAATCTGAGCTTAAAAATATCACAACCATTCTTACAGCAAGCTGAAGACCTTCTTAAGGTTCTGCTAAGGTTCATCTAATATTCATCTAAGATTTATCTATGATTCATCATATAAACATCTATTCTTAACAGAAGCTTAAGAAGGTCTTCAGCTTCCCTTAATTTTGCCTTGTTTATAGTGTTCTTGATTTCGTCCAGACATAGCTGTCATAAATCTATAAGAGAAAGCACAGAGTCAATCCGGGATGGGGTCCCGCGTAATGCGAGATTACGTGGAAATGCGAAGGAGAAAACCACATGAGAAGCAAAGCTCATTTTGCGCTATGCGCAATACTATCAATTATCTTTGCCGCACCTGCTTTCGCTGAAGTTTCAGGGTTCGAATGTTCAGGACCTGGTGGCCCTTATTACGGCAACCCGGACTATGGACTGTATACCGCTGAATTGATCAGTGACAATGGTTTCGGCGTAAACATCGGCGTTGTCGATGTCTACAACACACAGGATGAGTTGAAATTTATTCTGAAACCCAACGGCAATATCAAGCTGAAAGAGTTTCAGCTGTGGACCGGTACAGATGTTTTGACCATCCCCGTCAAGAAGGACGGAAAACCAAATTTCGGCAAGTTCCCCTTTAAAGACGATCCCAAACTTGAAAACGGGCAAGCGTACGAACTCGTTCTTAATCTTGAAGGTCTGGGTTTCAAATGGCGAGGCACATCGCACAAATGGTGGTTTTTGCTGCATGGCGAATACGCCGGCGGTGATTTCGTAGCCAAAGGGCCATGTGTACTCAACAATGACGAAAAGTACACCTATAACCCGAAATGGATACACCGCCCGGACCGGGGTCATTTTATTGATTCACCGGTGGTGGGTCTCGGTTATCACGGACCGACACAGAAGGGTGTTACTGCATCGGGCAAACCGGATGGAGGCGGTGGTTTCCTATTCTTCCCTGGCGAAACCATTGAATTTTCAGTCGGTGATGTCGTCCTCGGTGAAGGACTAGCTGCCAAGAAGGTAAGCCCCCTTGACCTGTTTCACGGTGCTGATATCAATGATCCGCGGGTTATCGATGTTGCCCGCATCCTGCAGACGCTGGATGCCGACCGCACGGACGGTCAGATTACCCTGCTGCCTGAAGTCGCAGCTGTCTTTACCGATGTGGCACAAAACTATGTCGGACCGGACGGCACACTGGCATTTGGCGATGATAGCCTGGATATTTACGGTTTGCTGATGGATACCATAATGGCCAGTCCGGAATTGGCCGGTCTGCCGGTTGTTGCAGCCGAAGAGGCCCAGGGCAATCTGGAAGCTGGCCTGAATGCCAGCGGCATCTTCCGCAAGAACATTTCCAAGAGCGAGGACTGGGGTGACACCAAGCAGAAGCTTGAAGTCATGCCGGTTTACTTCCCCGGCCTGCGTTCCAATGGCGATCCATCGCTTTGTTACGATGAGAATGGAGACAAAATCTATGACGAAGGTATCGACACGATAGGCGTGCCCTACGAGGAATGGCGCCTTGGCGGTGACCCGCTGGCCGAAGAGTGTGATCCAAGGCTGGACGACGGTACGTTGGATGCCAATTGTGTGGTTACCCTGATCGAGTGCCGAGACGTAGCCAAACCGCTACTCGTCACTTACATGGAAAAGGTCGACATCTTTGACGATCAGGTTAAAGAAGAATTCCTGCCCGGTCGTTTTTCCTGGGATCTCTTTACGGCGATTTCCCGTGACGATGGCACCAGCTGGAAACGGAGGAATGTTTCCCGCATGGCAGATATGTCGTCCTTCGACCTGGAAACCGGCGAGCCCTTCCCGGGTACTGTCGGTTCACCTTACCTGAAGGTCAATGACAACAAGATCCTGACGGTTTGGGAAAGCAAGTTCTGCAAGAGCGGCAACCCAAGGTACTCGATTGACCTTTGCGATGACCCAGCAACCGAGGAAGTTGAATGGGATAATCCTGACACCGAAGAAAACGAGTGCGCGGTCTACTGCCGTGGCAACGCGGAACAGGGTACCGAGGTCTGCGAGCCTGACTATCCCGGTGACGATGCCTATTATGTTACCGATATCTGGGGCGTACGCGGCAGCCAGGGTTCGGTCAATTATGACGAAGTCGATGATGTTGCCGAACTGGGTATTGGCGAAATCCCCTACAGTTGCCTGTGGGCAGCGCGTGGTGTGATCGCCAGCCAGAAGGAGCTTGACGAGGGCACGTTTGCCTCGATGAACATCGAAGACGACCCGTTAACAGTCGCTTCCGAATGTACCGGGGCAAATGAACCGCATGAGTGCTGTACAGGTATTCCGGAAAACGATGTCGAAGCTTGTGATGAGTCTGCTGCAGTGGGACTTGGCGATATCGTCTGGTTCAAACCTGAGCGCCTCACCTCCGGACGTCGCGACGTTTACATCCCGATGCTCGGC
>Ga0316189_10003483_pt1 | contig 15258 bp, 28 predicted proteins | sample LowCovwburrow_MG_FD_204930 | JGI IMG/M metagenome (GOLD analysis project Ga0316189, IMG submission 204930) | Coastal sediment microbial communities from Maine, United States - Lowes Cove worm burrow | ecosystem: Environmental > Aquatic > Marine > Coastal > Sediment | place: USA: Maine... | reverse complement strand
TCGATTTGAGCGTTGATGTTGATATTGATCGGTCCAACGATTAGTTCGATGAGCAATGCTGCATCGCGCACATCACGCTGCGACTGTGCGTCCAAACCTAGTGCGTCCCCATAGCGATCTACTAGAGCACGAAGGACGTTGGTGGCTCCTAGTTGTGCAAAGTTGTTAGCTACTACAGTAGCCTTAGCTTCACTGATGAGATCGAGTGCCTTAGTGCGCTTCTCTTCATCCCAACTCGCAGAGATGCGACTGCTGACAAGGGCGGTGGCTACGTTGACGCGAACCTTTAGCGCATCATACTCAGCAACTGGCATGTCAGCTAGGACGGGTAGTGCGGTAGTGGCGCAACTTGGGAATGCTAGCATAGCCAGCAACGGTAGAATAAATAGCTTCTTCATTAGTGTCCTGAACTTCGTGGGTTTGGATTGACGTTAAAGTCTCGCCCTGCCTTGCGACGGAGACTGTCCTCTTGCTTGTCTTCCTGGGCTTTTAGCCTCTTGGCGGCATCGCGCTGTTGTTTGTTGCCTACGGTTAGCGCTGGCAGGGTGCCCTCTGGAAACTTGGTCGCTTCCTCGACGATGCGCTGAGCCAATACCTTAGACGGCGTCTTGAAGCGCTTCTTCGGATCGTCTGGGATCTCTAGTAGGTCTTCAGGGGCTACGTCTACTGGATCTGCTGGAGTTAGGGCAGTCTGTATGGGCTCTGGTGCTGAGCTTGGCCCGGCATCGAATGGATCATCCGCGACTTGAACTTGAACGCCACCAGGACCCACGCCTTGCAGTGGCGGAGGCGGAGCGTCGCGGTGAACCACGCGCTCTACAACCTCAACCTTGGGGGCATCCGGAGCATCTTCACCTTCTAGTTGCTCCAACAGCAGTTTGTGTCCCTCAGTTCCAATCTCGAACTCTCGGTCTTCGATAGCGATGAGGATGGTCTTCTCGTCCTTACCTAATCGCTTCTTCGTCCAGTCACATAGTTTAATTGTTGCCATCTTGTTTCCTACCTAGTGTCATGATACACTAAAATTTCTCAAAGGGCGATTCATGTTCGTCAACTTCGCCAAATCTCTGCATCACCTCGTAAAGGAGCGGATGCCTCTGAATATCTTCACGAGCGTATAGCTCTACAACCCCGCAGCCCTTCATCCCCTTGAGGCGTCCGATAGCGTCTGCCAGGGCAGAGTCTGTTTCGTTTAAGTCTGCCTGAGCAAGGTCACCATTAAACACCATCTTGGAGTGACCGCCGAGGCGTGACATAACCATGTAGACACCCTTACCCGAGAGCTTAATGTTCTGGGCTTCTTCAACGATTACGAATGCGTTGTTAAGGCTCCGACCACGTAGCAGGGTTAGTGGAATGAACTCAATTGTGCCATCCTCCACCATCTTAATCACGTCGCCCCTATCTAGGAAGCCGTAGAGATTGTCAAGAACGCTTGATCCATAGGGAATCATCTTCTCTGCGATGTTACCCGGCAATGCACCGATAGCCTCACCAAACTTATTGCCGATCACGGGGCGAACGACTACAATCTTCTTGATCTTATTGTTCGGATCTAGTAGCTCTAAGATAGCGCTCCATACTGCCAGGAAGGTCTTTCCTGTTCCAGCTCGACCCACACCAAAGGTGAAGGTATTCTGCTGCATGCTCTCTAGATACGCCGCTTGATTAACCGAGCGGGTGTGGACTTGGGTCTTGATCGTGATCCCCGTTGCCGGGGGCGTGCTTTTTGCATTCTTGGACAAATAACTTCTCCTATTTAATTAGAACGAGCGCTTCCACTGCTGAAACCCTCGACCACCTGACTTAGCGTCGATCATAAGGACCCCGTTAAGATGATCCAGCTCATGCTGAAAAATCCGTGCGTCCATACCGACCAGCATGTCTTGAGCTTGTTCAACACCATTCTCATCTGTGTAGGTGACATGAATCATACTCATTCTCTTGACCATCGGAGTTGCAGGCATGTTAGGTAGAGAGAAGCATCCCTCTCCCTTGACTGCGTGACCAGTTCCACGATGGATGACTGGGTTCACGATAACAGAAAGGTTACCGCTATTGAATGGTCGGCGCATCACAAAGATACGCTTATGGACACCTAGCTGCACAGCAGCCATACCTAGTCCACCATGCTTATTGACATAGTCCTTCAGAGCTTGGATCAACTCTTTGGTGTCACTGCTATTTAGTTCTGTCAACGAGACAGGATCACTAGGCTTGCGTAGATCAACTACGTCTGAGTCGCTAATGATTGTCCGAAGACGAAACTTTTCAGGTTCGGTCTCAGTCTTTTCAACTGTTTCTTTTTCGTTCATTATTGGTTGCCGGTAAGGTTCACTACCCCGTTTTGTCCCACGAAGATGGTGTCTTCGTTGTGACTAACAAGACAGTTTGCTTTTACAGAAAAGCCGTCGTTTGGTTTATTACTTAGTGAGTAGGTGGGTTTACTTGCCAGGACGGGCTCGACAGCATATGATTTGCCGACCTGGAATACATCGTTGTTTCTAGTTTGTCTATTGCACACCTGAGGTGGCATATGAATCTCTTTTCCGATACCATGACCGCAGTATTCATTGACTACTCCATAGCCAAACATCTCTGCGCCCTCTTCAATCGTCATGCTATAAAGATCAATCACCTGTTGTGGAATGATCATCTCAAGCGCAGCGTTGAAGATATTGGCTGAGTTATCGACGAACCGTTTCTTTGTGGGGCTCTTGCCGTGTGTGAATGTGCGAGCGGTGTCAGCAAACCACCCATCGTATTCCACAACTAGGTCAACAGTAATCACATTGGATGGTGAGACCAACTTGAATGGCACTCCATGGACAACGTCTTCATCGACAGCTAGACAGATAGTCCATTCATATGGCTTCTTCGAGAAGCTCGGATGGAACCCCTTAAGTGCAGGCTTACCGCCCTCATCTAAGATGAACTCCTCTACCTGCCTATCTAGGTCCAAGCCTTCTATGTCGTTAAGACATAACCTGCGAGCAAATGCAATAGCATCCCGGGCAATCTCTGCTGCTCGGACCTGTTCGTTAGCTGGTGACTCCACTAGACAGTTCCTAGGATCTTATTGGCTCCAGCCTCAGTCAATCGACGACCGCGACCAGTGATACAGATCCACCCCTTCTCAAGCAGGAACGGCTCTACGTGCTTGGTAACCTGTAGCTTGTCAATGCCAAGCTTCCCAGCCATAGTGTCTACACCGACAGTTGGATTGTCCGTCAGGTATTGAAGGTAGTCCATGTCTTGATCGTTAGCACCATCTGGATCGATACCAAGCATGTCATCTAGAGCACTAAGTGCGTCAGTCTCATCCCCTCCGTAGAGTGAACTGATGTCCATGAAGGTCTCACATAGCTCCGACTTCAGGTGACGGATACTGCGTGAACGTGTGGCCAAAGCCTTATGGATAACGTTAGTCGCGTCGGTCCCCTGGCTTGCGAGGTGCGCGCACGCGATCTGGATCTTATCATCCATCGTGTATTGAGATAGCTGAATCCTACGCAAGCGGTTAAGCACAGGCTCTTTTAGCTGGGCGGGGTCAGTCGTTGCGAGAACAAACGACATGTTCTTAGGCAACTCCTCGCGCATGATGTCACCCTTGTCAATGAAGCGGCGACCATCTACACACCTAACCGCACCCATGTCTCTTGATGCTACAGTGCAAAGGATAGCGGGTTGTTCTAAGACAGATAGCAGGTTCTCCTGCACTTTCTTGGGCAGACCGTGACACTCATCTACAAAGATGATGAAGTAGTCGCTCTGGTTTTCCCTGGCTTGTTCGAAGAAGCCACGAAAGGCTAGTGCGTCCTTGACGGCAGTGCCATTCACATAGATAGACTGCGCGCCGATCTCCTTAGCCCATGAGTCTACTAGATGCGTCTTACCCAACCCTGATCCACCAAAGATACCGACCGGTGGAATGAACCCCCTACGCTTATAGCCATGGGTTAGAAGGTTGAGGGATTGCTTTGCTCTGTCTTGTCCGACGACGTTATCAAGTGACATGATGTTTTCCTACGACTTAGTTACTCACGATGCCCAGCGCTCGCTATCACGCTTCTTCTTTAAGTTGTTGTATAGCGCGGCGATCCTGGTCCACTCCGCCCTACCCTGATCCTTAAGGGTTTCCGATGCTCGGGCGAATCCATACTCTACTGGATCAAGTATACTACAGAACGTGGGGGTTGTCAAGTCTTCTACCTGGAATTTCCTCCCAACGTGAGAGCTAAACGACCTGATATTACGCTTCTTAAGGAGACCTGTTACGTCTGGTCCACAGGCGATTACGATCATCGGGCGAATGATCTCTATCAATTCTAGTAGACAGGCTCTATTCTTATGAAGAGCACGACCCTCAGTGGGGTCTGGGAGGTCCACCACGTTCATAGTGGCTCTGTATGCGTTGTCTAGCATACCAAACGTCTTTAGAGCGCCAGTGATCGCGTCACGCTCTGGCATCTTCTGTCGTGGCTGCACTACAACGATATCAGCATCCGTATTACCCACTCCGATTTGAATGTTTTGATGAGGATAGTATTCACCTAGACGAAATGCGAAGTTGTTTACGATGAAGTTCTTATGCATTATCGAATGCGCTTTTTAGTTTGACGTTGGTAGGTTGGACGATCGACTTCTTCAGCAAAGCTATCTGCGCATGATGGGCAGTATGCAATGAACACTTTTTCAATGTTGATCTGATCTCCAGGCTCCAACTGTTCACGCTCGGAACTCCATGTCGTCTTACAACGACGGCACTCCCTGAGCATGATGGTCTTAATCTGAAATGGAAGCATCGGCACAGCTAACTGGGTATCGACATTTTTCACATTGAATGAATGTATTCTCGTCAACCTCTACCTCTGGTGGTGGAACTCTATCGCCATCCTTATCCATCAGCGGAACCTCACCAACCAACTCAGACTCTTCGAACACATTGACGTGTCCGCACATGCCGCTGGGGTTGTTACACTTTACGCTAATTGTCTTGCTCATAGTTTTCTGCTCGCTTCCTCATCCTTCGTGTTAAGCTACGAAGAATTTCCCCTGCCCTAGACTTTGAGAGCGAGTAACGCTCCGCAATCTCCTGCAATGAATAACCCTCGATCATGTTATCTCGAATCAACTTACGCTCAAATTCGCTGAAGCCCGCCAGGAAGTATTCGTCTACGTCCTTAGAAACTTCCACGCCGGAACCAACTGGTAGGTCGAACTCTTCATCCTCATTCAGTTGGTCAATATGCACCACGCCAATACCGATGATGTTTTTGAATTCATTCCTAGCATCCTTTTCCGAAATGCTAAGTGAGTGTCCAAATTTGCGACAGTAGGTCAGCATCGCGTTCTTCATATAGGGGAAGCAATGCGTCCTGAAGGACTGTGTCATGTCTGACGTATGACCAAGGTTCGGATTGAATGACGCGTATGCAACCATTACTCCGGTGTATCCCTCAAGGGCTAGGTCTTCTTGAGTGATCATCACGCTATGAACAGCACGCCTTCCGTAGGTGCTATAAAATCGTGACGCTGTAGCCTGAACTAAGCTATGTAGTTTGTCGTTGAGAAGCACGTCCAGTGCTGGTTTCTCTAGAGTGTCGTTCATGTCAAACTCCTTCGTTGACGTAGTGATACTGTTGCGACATAGTAATCTCCAGCCAAACACTCTTGGCTTCGGGAGACATCTTACTGAAGTCGATGATCACGTTTGGGTGTCCCGAAACTGGCACGGTTTCAACACCGCTGCCTCGTAACGATTCTTCACACCTGAAATAAGGCTTCTTGATTCCGATATCATAGAGGAATACACCCCTGACATTTTCGTCGGACCCAAGGTCAAACAGAACTTGCTCTAACTCTCCCAGTTTAATCTGCAACTTATTACAATCTGATCTGTTATGATAGAAGACGATAACCATCATCTCTAGAGAGTCTGTCGCACCACTTTGAAGCAATCGAACTTTCGTTGCCTCAACCTCACTCCAGTTTATTCTAATCATGCTCACATCCTGTAGGAGTCATCTCGATTTACCTCACCCCAGAGAAACATCTCGTCGATGGTATCAAGCTTATCTTTTCGGGGGAACCTAGGTTGCGGACGAGGAGTCGATTTTGGTAGAAGCCCGAAAGCTCCAAGTAAAAATGCGACACCAACTCCACCGAGGACGAACATTGCTATTAGTAGCGGGTCCATGTTACTCAATTATACACTAAGATCGGGCGTTTGTCAAGTCTTGACTAGTATCTATGAATCTGACCGTTCTTATCGGCAACGAAACTCCCCTTCCCCCAGGTCTCAAACGGTGACTGCATCTGCCACATGATGCGTGTGCGGTATTTTAGAATTTTATTGGACAACGGACGTAGACCGGTGTTCGTCTTCTTAATGTCTGCAATTTCAGGACAGTATAACAATTCACCGCTCACTAACGCTACGTTTTTGATACGCTGACCCGCATGGTAGACCACTGCGTAGAATGTCTTAGGGTCTGGTGCGGCGGAATTAAGATTGATGCTTCTTGTTAAGCTAGTGGTGCTCTTAGCCTCAATCCCAAACCCATTAGTTAGTGACACATCAGGGTCTGTCTCAGTATTATGCCTAGCCTTGGGGTCCTGCTTCCTACAACAATCTACCACTAGTTGTTCTAGATCTTGCCACTTTCTGATCTTACAATCAGAACCAACTAGATCATGAAGGAGTTTCAACAGGTCAAAGCTATGCTTGTTCATACTATGATTCGTCGTGGGTGTTCTTCAGGTCATTGATGATAGCGTCACGTTCTGCAATTGCTTCCTGAGCCTTTTGCTGCATATCGCTAAATGACATCTTAAGACCCGTGATCATCTCGGCTAGTAGCTCGATATCACTGATGGCACGATGTAAAGATAGCTCATCTTCTTGAGAGCCCACCCCGCCATCCTTCTGACGAATGCGTTTAATCATACCCTTAACGTGGCTCAGATTACCGAGCATTGCCTCAGGGTTGAAGACTGGGTTTGACTTGTTAGCCACTAGGCCCCCAGGGCAGCTAGGATAGCCTCTAGATGCTTGGCTGCGTCAGGGTGTCCGTTGCGTAGCGCGGTGCGATACGTCGTGGCGAGACCACGCAGGGCGTCGTCACCAGCGGGTGCAACCTCCGGGACGGTTGCTAGCTTAGCCTTAAGGGCAGCAACCTCAGCCTGCAACCCAGCAACAATATTAGCTCGTTCTTGATCTACGGCGCGGCGATTATCTTCGTTACGGCGATTGTCGCCACTGTTAGACTTGTTGTTCATTAGAATTTACCTTCTGCTTGGGTGATTGCCAGCGCCTTCGACTCAGCGAAAGCTTGCTCGCGGGTTAGATCACGAACCACACGTTGGTCCTTGGTCATACGGAAACGCTTGCCGGTCAACTCCCGGTAGTTCTCAAGCGTTAGATCGTCCACACTTACATTAGCGGGGACAAAGAAATTGACGGTGACACGGCTGTTGCTATTGGTGGTTTCTACCGTAGCTTCTACTACCGCTTCCTGTTCTACTGCGTTCTCGTTCATGATAAACTCCTGTTTGATTTGCTTGACTCTACCTTTCCAACTTTCAATCTGTTTAGGATCAAAGTTTACATCTTCTCCCACTAGTTCATCAGGTAGCGCAAGAGGGCGAGCCTTTCGCTTACGCGGGAATAAACTGGGGAATGCCCTACGGGCGTCACTCTTGATACCTGAGCTTGATTTATCTCTCATGGCATCTAGAACGGATTTCTTCCTCCACTCATCCTCTCCTGCTGCAAATACCAGATATTCTCTGACGATAGCATAGAGGTCGGGATTTCCCATACCACTAGTTGGAGAGTGTTTACCCCAACGAATGCCGATCACACTACCAAGCACGTATGCATGGAACTGTGCCCAGTCTGAGACGTGAGCCGCGCCATAAACTGCGCGTGACTTACCCATGTTAAGACGGCTGCCTGATGATACCGTTCACGCGGCTTAGTCGATACGATCGGATTGCACCACCGATATCACGCACCTGATCACTGACGCGATACAGATTCACACCCCTAAACATCCAGTCGCCATCATCTAGACGTTCAAGGCTGTCATTGATGACACGGACTAACGGACGTTGATTGGTCTGCCCTTGAGCAGACTCCTTCGCAAAGTAATCAAAGATCAGCACGGAAGATTCGGCTCGATCAGATGTATTTGCTGCACGGACCTTGTTTAGGTTCACGACTAGGTTGCTGGTTGGTCTCATATCCACTCCTTGGTTAAAGCTCTACCTCTATTATGTGGCACTTAGCGTTTTTCGTGCGGGCTTTCCCGCAGTTATTTTTACGTTAAGCGCCGCGACGGTCACTCATTAGTCCTAACCAGAAAAACAGGACACTATTACAAGCCCCAATTACTCCTAGTTGACTAAAGTTGTTCCACTCTAGCATCTCGATCATCGTGTCTGGTAGCGGTGCCTGTCGAGCGGCTAGATCTACCATAATAATGAGAAAGCTAAGCGTCAGGACAACAGCGCTTAACGAGTAAAGGATCGAACTCGCTTTGAAGGGGCGAAGCTCAGGCAGAGCCTGAACCTCATCCTCATCAAGGAGGCTCGCCGGGGTTTCAAACTCCAGCTTATCCATCGAGGTTTTCCAGCTCGTTTGCGCGCCGTTCGATGTCAGCCTTATACGCAGCATAGATCTTTCCTGCGTTAAACGCTCGCTTGATGCCCATCACGTCCTCGGGGAACTTATCCGCGTAAGCCGCCGCTGCCTGCTCGGGGGTGTCACCCGGGTTCAGAGTCAGCACCCAGCAGTGCTTTTGGGCACGACCAAGGATACGCTTCTCTACGACCATGCGACCGTTCGCCTTCATGAACTGGTCCTTACGGGAGCAAACTGCTCGCGAGACCACAAGGGTTCCATCGGTTGCTACTGCCATGCCGTTAGTGCGCTTACGACGCCTGCTCTTCTTGCCCTCTTCGTCATACCAGAAAAGGACTTGCGTTGCAAGTTCTCCAGAGATCTGGTCTACACTGCGGCGATCGATAAACGTGTTACTACTAGCTTCTGTCATACTTCTTTCCTCACATCCCATTGGTGGGATACTTCTTTGTAATACATCAAAACACTTTGATGATCAGTTCGGGTGGAACGTTCCGCCCTTAATCGTTTGATCCGTCAGAGGCATTTCTGCCACCATAGTCCTTAGAGAAGAACCCTTCTCCACGGAAGATTACTCCGCCCCCGGATCCAATGAGGCGGACTAGTTTCATTCTACCACACTCTGGGCACTTACGCTTTGGGTTTTCCGAAATGTTCTGGAAGATCTCCAGCTTGTGCTCACAGTTGTTGCATACGTAGTCGTATGTAGGCATTACTCGTTCTTTAGTAGCCACTTGTTACTGATAGCCTTAAAGTTTGTCTTACCATCGTAACCCTTAAAGACAAGCCCCTCGCGTGGAGTGTCATGTAGTAGGCTTCGTCCGTCAGCAGCACCTAGAACACCATCAAGTGTGAACTCCATAGACTCGCGAACCAGCGGCACATGATTCAGTCCTAGTTGTTCGGCTAGCTCACAGCGCTCGACTGATCCAAGATAACGCTTCTCATCGATGTCGTAGATGTCAAAGACATAGAACGTTTGCTCATCAAGCTTATACTTGTTACCCTGAACGGAGGGACCAATGATCTCTCCCTGGATAGCAAGTTGTCGCCCGCCGAGTTGACGAAGCTTGTCATGAATCCCCAGCTTGTTAAACTGCTTAGCGTAGATGTTCTCATCTAGGATCTGCATTTCCCAGTTGCGTGAGCATACACCAGTGCGTAGTTGGTCGCCAAGGATGGGTCCCTCTGCGGTATATGAAAAGAATGTGCAACTAGTGCCGTCAAGCTTCTCGGTGATCTCAAACTCGTGTGAGTTACGTCCTTCTAGAGCGGACACCATATTTTGGATGCGCTCCTGGTCTGTCTTAGGCACTAGATGAGTAGGGAACGTGCCCTTCTGCTTGCCACCCATAGGGATAACAGGCTCATACTTAGTCACACCCAACACCTCGGTGGGCGTCTCGCCATCAAAGATACGCACGCGCTCCTCGTTGGTTAGATCGCTAGTCGGAATAAGCAAACCTTGCGACAGGGCACCACGCAGCTTCATACTCTTGATGCGATAACGCTCAACTACCTTTCCCCTGCTTAGGAAGGCGAAGCGTTGATCGGTAGCTGGGATCATAGAGTCAATCTCGAAGTAGAGAGCCGTCTCTCCTACTTGGAATTGTCCCTTCTTAACCACGCATTGCCATCCGTCTACCTTGGCTAGCTCAATCTTGTCCGCGCCTTCGATAGGCGTAAGTTCTCGGACTACGCGTTGTGTTACTAGTTGTCGCATGTTACACCATTTAGATGAATTGTGATGTCTGGCTCAATACGCCGAACGCTCTCCATAGCATGCCTGATAGAGCATACGCTTCCACGGATCGATCCCCCTTCCGGTGTGTATACTTCAATAGGATCACCCTTCCTAGGTAAGAATCGGAAGTAGGCATCTATTTCGTTAGATTTCCCAGTCCTACTGTCGTAGTATTCGACCTTAGCATGCGCCAGCTCGTGTGCTTCCATTACTTTTGGAACGTCCTTGCCATACGATCGATGACATCCTTAGGGACACCGTGAGTCTGACGCAAGGCACATGAATCGATGTAGCTAGTGAAGATAGGTGAAGTGGGGTCGGACATTAGTTCATCCTCACCGACGATAACCTCTTCAATTTGGTAGCCACAAGACTTGGCGTTGTTGATGTATACCTGCATGTCCTTGCGCTTGATGTTTGTGTTGTCGACGATAACACATTCAACACCATTATTGCAATGTCCATAGACACGCATCTGGTTGCGAACATGAAAGTCTCCTAGCATCTTAGGCTTAAAGACATACTCACCATTCTCCATGTGGTAGTCATCGGTCGAGCAAATAGCCACTGACTTGACTCCGAGAGAAAAAGCTTCTCTGGCCATCTCCCTAGCTATGGTGGACTTGCCACCACCAGGGATGCCACGCATCAGGATCAATTTATTCATACTCTAGTATACCCTACGTCTCAGGAATGTCAAGCTTTTCGTCTTCTTTTTGTTCTGTCTCATCCCAACCATGGATCATGAAATCAAGACATGTCCTTAGGTCATGGTGTCGTGCGGTCATAAACTCGCCGTCTTTAGCTATACAGCCTCGATAATCACCGTCCGAGTCTCGCTTAACGGAGAAGTCTCCGAACTCAGCAAGTCGTGCGATCAACTCAGGTAGTGGGAGGAGTTTCATTATTCTCTTCTGCCTCTTCTGCATGAGCTAAGGGATCTGGATCAACCCACACGACCTTAGTCTTACCACCGTGACCATGCAAGTCCTTCAAATGTTTGATGTTAGCAAAGATTGTAACACTTGCCTTGTTTGAAAGCCAGCGCATGGCAACGAACCCATCATCGAATTCGACACCCTCTGCGACGAGTCCAGTGCCACTAACACCAGACTCGTCCTCTACACGTTTGACTCTAAATCGTCTCATATTACTTTCTCCACTTCCGTTTGCTGTAAAGCTCACGGTAGACGCCACGTCCTACTGTGATAGCCTTGCTATCTTTACTTGGTTTTCTACGCTTTAGGTTTTTGATAACCTCAGCCTTTGTTAGGGGCATACAATCGTCAGTTAGGTATCCATAGTCGAGAATCTTGATCTCTCCATTGCTCTTAAGTCCCACGTTTCCATAATGAATGTCTGAACTTAGGAGCGAGTGAAATTTTCTTGCTCGGATGTGACGCATGAGCTTTTTGTTAACGCTCCAGATGTCACCCCTTGTATCGTGTAGTGGTAGTGGGATGTATTCCATCTCAAGAACCCTACCACACCTACTGATACCAATCACTTTGGCAAGCATGTTACGCAAGGCGGGAGGAGCACAACCATACAGATATGCTTCTGTTCGGTTGCACTCCCTATCTCCCACCTTAAAGACTCGATTGCTTTTCCCATATCGATAGACAGTGCGGGTAGCGCCTCTTCCGATCTCATCAAAGCCTAAGTCCTCCGCGCTGTAGAGTGGCTTATTACCCTTATGCCTAAGACAGCCGAGCATTTGGTCCATTCTAGTCATTGTCGTATCCCTGGATTCGATCGACACCACCATTTTCATCTAGATCAATGATCACAGGTGGAGTAGCCGTCTCGTAGTCACGTCCCAGTGTCGAGACATTGCAGAAATGCACGCCGCCACAACCGATATCATGACCTCGCGACTCATGGATATGCCCGCTGACGTAGAGCTTGAGTAGCGCGAGCTTGTCAGTCTCTAGAAGCTTACGCATCTCTACCGAGCCACAACGGTTATCGTCAGTAGCCTTGTCTACAAAGTCGTAGGCGGGACCGTGACAGATCAATACGTTAGTGTCTTCAGGGATCTTCGAGTAGACATCTACCAGCTTGCGAGTGCCATCCGGTTGGGTCAGCCCATCCGAACCGTTGAAGCCCCAGTTGTGAAAGAAGGGCGTCCACGGAGTGCCGTAGAACTTGATGCCATCAATGACCACCTCACTATCTTCCAGATAGTGGACGTTATCGTCTGCGTAGCTTCGCATCATAGCCCAGTTACCCCTATCAAACTGTCCTGGCTTAGTAGGATCTAGGGTTAGCTCGTGATTGCCAGCGATGACAATCTTATGCTTAGCGGGTTGCTTGGCAAACCACTGCATGAAACGATAGATTTCCCAGTAAGTTCCTTTCCAGGTGAAATCCCCGGCGTGGATAAGCACGTCACACTCAGGAATGGTTACCTTCTTGTGCTTGGTGTGCGTGTCACTTATTGCTACGATTTTCATTTCTCTAGTTGTTGTCCAGGCCAGATATACTCAAGACCATCAGACTCTTTCCATCCATATACTCCATAAAACTCAGGGTCTTTACGGAGAAGATTACTGCGATGCGAGGCATGAAATTCTTCATCACCCAACCAATGCGGAAACTCCATAGTGATGCAGTTATACCCCATTGGGCGCATCGTATTATTGTATCCTCGTCGAACCCACTCTTCAATAGCAAGGTTATGATACCACTTAAGCGCATCTAGATAACCACGCCACATAACTGCGGCTGGGTGATTAACCCAACCCTTCCTGGGGTTACCATTCTTGTCGGGTTTTCCTGAGATAACGTTGATGAGTTGCATCGCCTCAACACGTTGCTTGCCAAGCCGACGATAGTCAAGACAGCGTAACGAGTCACGAAAGCTCTTATGTGGGAGGAACGTTTGCATAATCTAGTATACCACATGATCACTGACTTGTCAAGCGACCGTTACTGAAAATACAGTTCCCATGCACGCTTACAGAACTTACCGCCCCTGTCAAGAGCATAGTCAGTTCCCCACGGTATGTTAATGCCAGCCGCTAGAAGCTCCTCTTGTGCTGCTGCGGGTGGTCCATCCATCCACTGCTTGATCATACCCATGTAGTTGACACCCATTTCGACATCTAGATGACACAAGTGCATAGCCAGCGCAGTTCCCACTTGACCACCACAAACTTGTGGGATGTAACCACTAATCATCCAAGCCCACGTCGAGTGATTGGGGGAGTTAGGATCACCCCATGTCGAAGGCGGGGTAGCAAGCATCTCTCCGTTGAATGGTGCTTGCCAGCTAAAGCCCCAGGTGGAGTCCCATCCAGAACCGAACCACCACTCTCCAGCTTGGAAAGCAACGTCTTCTTGAAACATCTTACCAATGAATCGATTGGGGTCAGCAAATGGTCTTACGTTTAGTAGATGACCACACATTACCAGTAACGCTTTCCTTCCCTGTATATGACCACCACCGACAGAGCGATTATCCCTACCGTCAGAGAATGCACCAACTAGGTCTAGTCCTCTCTGAGCTACAGCAATAGCTAGCAGTCTCCGTTCCTCCAATGGTTCAGTGCTGCATAGGGTAACAAGAGCTTGACTCACTACCGATGCGTAGTAACTACCATAACCAGGGTGTTGAAAGTCTGGTGTCATAGTGTCGGTATTCCAGCCACTATAACAATCTCCACTGAATGGACCTAGTAGTCCAACTAGATAAGAAACAGTGGGTCGTGCATTACCCCAACCACCCCAGTTGATACCAAGATTGTCGATATCTACCACAGACGGCACTCGATTCATCTTGATGGCAGCCTCGGGAATCGGATGACTCCTGAAAAAGCGCGGCAAGAAACCATTACCAATCGCGGGCGGGCGAAGGTATTCTGATCGAGCTTGATATCGCACAAAGACGACTGGCATCATAAAGTCTACCGCGCTACGTCCCGGTGGACTCCAATACTCTGAGCGTCCTGCGCTAGAGTTATAGGTAGATGTAACGATCAAAGCATCAGCAGGAACAACAGCACGAGGTAGCGTCAGGTTCTGTTCATGGATGTTATCTACGTTGTTACCACGCACATTTAGAACTGCACCAGCACTTCCTTGTGTAGTGCTATACTCAAGGATCTTGGCTCCGGTTGATGGCACCTGAACGATCCACCCACCATCGCGGGTTTGTGCTTTACCTAGATGACCACTGATTACTACACTGATCTGTCCAGTAGTTAAGGTCTCAGCAGGAAGTGGTGCCGTAGATAGAGTGGCGGCGGCTACTCCATCCTGCTTAAAGACTGCGGCAAACGCTTGTGCGATCTCTTGTTGCGGACTTACTGGCGCTCGCTGCGTAAACAATGAGCAGCCAGCTAGAAGCGCGAGAGCGCATAGACTTAGTGTCTTCTTATTCATGTCTTACTTGTCTTCATCAAACATCAACTTGTGAATATCAAAATGTAAATCACCGCCATGCTTTCTAAGTAGCTCTTTAAGCTGCTCTTTTTCTTGTTCGGTTTTCTTAGCCTTAGCGCTCTTCTTGTCCTTGCGAACCTTTTGAGCCTTGACTAAGCGCTTATCTCGCTCGATGTCTGTCTCCGTTCTTGTTCCTACTAGATGGAACTCATCGGGATTATCCCAACCGCCAGACTCAACAGTAATGCGTAGGTCTTTATGTTGTGGGTAATCATTCTGAAACCCCTGAAGGTCTGCCATGATGTGAACTATAGATCGATCAAACATGCTATAGGGAGAGAGTTCCTTTAACTTCTCAGTGATCTCTAAATATTTCTTCCTAGCCATTCATCTTTCCTCTGTAGTGATCCCAGGCTGCTCGGGCTTGATCTTTACTTAGGTCAGCAGACACCTCAAAGGATACGCCCTTCTTATTACTAAC
>Ga0316189_10003482_pt1 | contig 15260 bp, 8 predicted proteins | sample LowCovwburrow_MG_FD_204930 | JGI IMG/M metagenome (GOLD analysis project Ga0316189, IMG submission 204930) | Coastal sediment microbial communities from Maine, United States - Lowes Cove worm burrow | ecosystem: Environmental > Aquatic > Marine > Coastal > Sediment | place: USA: Maine... | reverse complement strand
CGTAAGTCGAGATAGGCACAATCACCTGGCGATCGAAGTCCGGCCCGCCAAACGTATTGCCGCCCTGCCGTTCCAGCACGCCCGCTACGCGCATATCGTATTGCCCTATGCGAATTTCCTTGTTGATGGGGTCCGCGGAGCCGAACAGTTCTTCCGCTATTTTCGTACCGATAATGACCGTCTTTTTCTTGTAGCGGATATCAAATGGCATCAGGAAGCGGCCCAGTTCCGGAAAGCGGTCCGAAATCAGCGGCATCTTCTCGGTGGTGCCAATGAGATCGACGCCCTGCAGTACGGTGGACTTGTAGCGAATATCGCGACGTGTGCTCATCGACAGGTTGACGACCGCGCGGCCCTGCAAGGCTTCCTCAAGTTCGTGCGCCTCCTCGAGCGTCAGGTTTGGACGATTCCGATACTCGAAGAAATCGTTCATGATGATCCACGGCATGCGCGACACGTACAGTACGTCGGCACCAACGGCACCGGCGGCCTGCATGAACTGTGAGCGCATGCCGTTGAACGCCGTCATTGTCGTTGTTACTGCAACGATGCCGATGATAATGCCGAGTGTGGTCAGTGCACCGCGTGCTTTGTTGGCACGTATCGAGCCCAGCGATATCTTGAAGGACTCAGCGAGGTCGATACCCAGTTTCATCGTCAGTTTTCCTTATGCCGGGGCCGCAGCGGCCCGCCCTGGCATATCGCTGTGCAATTGATCGAACTCGATTTCGCCGTCCCGGAGCTGCACGGTTCGTAACGCGTGCGCGGCAATGTTGTCTTCATGCGTGACCAGGATGATGGTCTGTCCGGAGCTGTGCAGGTCGTCGAGCATGCCCATGATCTCTTCGCCGGTGCGCGAATCGAGGTTACCTGTCGGCTCGTCCGCGAGGATGATGGAGGGATTGAATACCAGTGCCCTTGCGATCGCGACGCGCTGTCGCTGGCCACCGGAGAGCTCATTCGGCTTGTGACTCATACGATCGGCGAGCCCCACTCGCTCAAGCGCCGCTTCAGCCATAGCGAGTCGCTTTGCTCTCGGCACGCCGCCGTAAATCAGCGGCAACTCGACGTTGTGCAGGATGTTCGCACGCGGTATCAGGTTGAAGGTCTGGAATACGAAACCAACGCGACGATTGCGAATGTCGGCGAGTTCCGTCTCCGACTTCTCAGCCACCGTCTCGCCGTCCAGTAAATAGGTACCACTCGTCGGTACATCGAGACAGCCGATAATATTCATCAACGTGGACTTGCCGGAACCGGATGGCCCCATGACCGCGACGTATTCATTGCGATCGATATCGAGCGACACGCCACGCAATGCGTGAACTTTTTCCGCTCCCATGTCGTACGTCTTGACGACATCGCGAAGACTCAGCATGCCGTTGTTGCTGTCCGCCGACATCAGCCTTGCTCGCCATCCGTGTCGTCATTGTTGACCTTTACTGCGGCACCGTTCTTGAGGTCCGTAGAAATCGCGCGATAACTGCCAGTGACAATTTCCTCGCCCTCCTCGATGCCGGAGATCACTTCGATCATATCGTCGCTCTGAATACCGGTTTCGACCTGGCGGGCGACCACCTTGCCATTTTCAACGGCGAAGATGATTTCAACAAAACCATCTTCGCTCGCCGTGTAACGCTTCTCCGCGTCCGCAACTTCTTCGCCTTCCATGGTGAGCTGGTCGACGGTGCGTACGGCAATACTCTGGATCGGCACGCCGATTACGTCTTCCTTGGTCTCGGTTGAAATTTCGGCGCTGGCGGTCATGCCGGGTCGCAACTTGGCAATTTCGCCAGTGATCGCGACCTTCACTTCGAACTCTGTCTTCTGGTTCGCTGTGCCCGCCGCATCCGTATTGGCGGAGTTCGCAATCTCATAGACCATGCCTTCGAGCTTCTGGCCGAACAGGGCGTCGACTTCGACTTCCGCTTCCTGGCCGATGGCGACGTTGACGATGTCGTTCTCATCGACATTAACCTGGGCTTCCATTTCCGTGAGGTCGGCAACCACCATGATTACGTCTTCCTGGAATTGCGAGCCGATCGCGATCTCGCCCTGCTCCTTGTTGAGATCGCTGATGGTGCCGGCCATCGGCGAGAAAATCATCGTCTTGCTAAGATCGTCGTTAGCTTGTTTCAGTGAAGCCCTGGCCTGCTCAACCTGTTCGAGTGTTGCCTCGTAACGTGCCACCTCGACCTGGTAGGCAGCTTCACCCGCATCCAGCACGGAGCGAGACTCGAGGTTGCGGGCAACAAGGTCACGCGAACGTTCGTAATCTTTCTGCGTCTTGCGCATGTTCTGCAACACCAGCTTGGCGTTCGCCTGTGCAGAACTGACGTTGGCTTCGGCACTGTCGACCTGAGCCTCGTAGCGTTCACGATCAAGCTCAACCAGCAGCTGGTTCTTTTCGACCCACTGACCTTCCTCGACGTGCAGCCCGGTGATCTTGGCGCTGACGTCGGCGCTGATGTTGATTTGGGTTTTTGGCTGAATTCTGCCGGTGGCATCTACCTTCTGGACAATGGTCTCTTTGGAGACAACGGCCGTCTGGACCTCGGTCAACTCGTCCCCGCCGCTGCGCATTTTCATTATCACAGCCACCGCAATAGCTGCGACCACGGCAATACCGACGATCCAAAATATCTTTCGCTTCATTTCCTACCCCGACAGACAGTGCTTTGTTGTTATGGTTTTTCTTGTTATAGACCCTTAGACGCGCCAGGTCCGATTGGTTTCCGCTTTTTCAGGGCTTTTCGGACCCTTCTTGTTAAGATGCACCAGCTTACAATTTGGTTTATTAAAATGTCAGAAACCCAATACGCACTGGTCTTGCATGGCGGAGCCGGTGCCAGAGCGGGACGCGATTATAGCGTTGTTGAGGCCCATCTTGCCGAATTGGGCGCCCAGGGCGAGGCCATGCTTGCCGGTGGTGCAGCCGCTCTCGATGTCGTGGAGTACGCGGTTGCGGCGCTGGAAGCCAGCGGCCTGTACGTTGCGGGGCGCGGCTCTGCGCCGAATAGCGCCGGCTATGTGGAGCTCGATGCCTCCATCATGAACGGCGCGGACCGCAGCGCCGGCGCCGTTGCCTCCATCCGTGATGTCGAAAACCCCATAAGCGTTGCCCGACGGGTGATGGAGGCCACGCCGCACGTGCTGCTATGCGGCAAGGGCGCCAATGCATTTGCCGTCGCGGAGGGCTTCGCAGAGATTACAGACCCCGCCGCCTGGTACGTGTTGCCGGTCGGCGTCTATGCCGAGGAAATTGAGGATAACCGTCACGGCACGGTAGGCGCAGTGGCGCTCGATACGTCCGGGCATTTGGCCGCAGCGACCTCCACCGGAGGCACCTTCGGCAAGCTCGAGGGGCGCGTCGGCGATACGCCTATCATAGGCGCGGGAACCTGGGCCGACAGCGTTATCGGGGTCTCCTGCACGGGCACCGGTGAATACTTCATCCGCACGGCGGCGGCCGTCTCTGTTGCCTCACGCTACAAGGCAGGCCAGGCGCTGGACGACGCGATTGATGCGGTGCTCGATGAGGTCAAAGCAATGCACGGTGACGGTGGCATCATCGCCGTTACTGCCGATGGCCATATTTCCATGCGTTATAACTCGGAAGGCATGAAGCGCGCTGCCGTCGTCTCCGGCAAGGATTTGCAGGTCGCGACGTTCCAGGATTAGACGACTGCTACTAGCCGAGCGGCAACACCGTCGTGTGCTTGATGTCCGACAGAACAATGCTTGAGTTCACTTCCTGGATGCCTGGCAATTGTGAGAGCTTCTCGAAGAAAAAGGTCTCATAGTCCTTGATGTCCTCGGCCACAATGCGCAGCAGGAAATCGTTGGCGCCAAGCAGGCAATAACAATCCAGAACTTCCGGGTAGCCGCGAACAGCGTCCGCGAAGGCGGTGAGGTTGCTGCGCCCGTGGGAGGTCAGTTTGACCTGGGCGAACACCATGGTGTTGAGACCAACCTTCTCGGGGTCGAGAACGACAGCCTGTTCGGAGATGACCCCTTCATCGCGAAGCCGCTGCATGCGACGCCAGCAGGCGGACTGTGACAGGCCGATTTGTTCACCAATTCCGGACGCGTTGATACCGGGCCTAGTCTGCAACAGGTCGAGAATTCGGCGATCTGTTTGGTCAAGGGAAATATTCTGCATAATTTATGCTCTTAATTAACATTAGTCACATTACTAATGCATGTTATAGCGTCTCGGCAACGTCTTAAGCAACGTCTTTCGGCACAAAACCGTATATATTAGGCGCAGGAAAATTTAGCAGGGGTACCAGAATGTCGAACAAGTCACGCCTCCATATTCCACAGGCCTCGGCGAGGCCCGGTGAGAAACCTGACTTCAGCTACCTGCACCTGGCGCCGGCCGGCGCCCTGGACAAGCCGCCGATCGACTCCAAGACGATCGATATCGAATACTTAAGCAGTGGACTCGTGCGCGTTCTCGACGATGACCATGAGGCCAAGGGCCCATGGCATCCCAATCTGGATCACGACCGGCTGCAGCAGGCATTGCGCTGGATGGTACTGAACCGCGCCTTTGATGAACGCATGTGGCAGGTGCAGCGCCAGGGCCGTATCTCCTTCTACATGCAGGCAACCGGCGAAGAGGCGGTCTCGATCGCGCAGGCCATGGCATTGCGTTCAGGCGACATGTGTTTCCCGTCGTACCGCAACCAGGGCCTGTTCATGTACCGCGGCGTGAAGCTGGTGGATATGATGTGCCAGTGCCTGTCGAACACACGCGACATGTGCAAGGGCCGCCAGCTGCCCATCATGTATCACTCCAAGAACGCCAAGATATTCTCGATCTCCGGCAACCTGGCCACGCAGTTCCCGCACGCGGTCGGCTGGGCCATGGCGTCAGCGATCAAGGGCGAAGACCATATCGCGGCATCGTGGGTTGGCGATGGCAGTACGGCAGAAGCCGACTTCCACCACGCGCTCACTTTCGCCGCCGTGTACCAGGCACCCGTCATTCTCAACGTTGTCAACAACCAGTGGGCGATCTCGACGTTCCAGGGCACAGCCGGTGGCGAACAGCGACCGTTCGCAGCGCGCGGCCTCGGCCTCGGTATTCCAGGCATTCGTGTTGACGGCAATGATGTGCTGGCCGTTTACGCAACCACCCTGTGGGCCGCCGACCGTGCACGTCGTGGCGGCGGGCCGACCCTGATCGAACACGTTACCTATCGCGGCGGCGCACACTCAACCAGCGATGACCCCTCCAAGTACCGGCCGAAGGACGACTGGGCGTCGTTCCCGCTGGGCGATCCCGTCGAGCGCCTGAAACAACACCTGATCATCGAAGGTCACTGGTCCGAGGCGAAACACGAAGAGATGGTGGCGCAATGCAAGGACCAGGTAACGGTCGCGTGGAAGGAAGCGCAGAAGTACGGCACGATGACTGAAGGTCCGTTCCTCGATCCGGCATCGATGTTCGACGATGTCTATGCAGACCCGCCGCGACGACTCGAATCGCAGCGCCGGCGCATGCTCGAAGTCGAGAACGACGGCAACGGTGGGAGCCAGTCATGACACAGATGAATATGATTGAGGCCATCCGTTCGGCACATGACGTGATGATGGATCGCGACCCGAGTGTCGTGGTACTCGGCGAAGACGTTGGCTACTTTGGTGGCGTCTTCCGCTGCACCGACGGCCTGCAAAGGAAGTATGGACAGCACCGCGTCATCGACGCACCCATCGCCGAAGGCGGCATCATTGGTGCGGCGATAGGCATGGGTGTTAACGGACTACGCCCGATCGCAGAAATCCAGTTTGCCGACTACATCTACCCTGGTTTTGACCAGATCGTCAGCGAGCTCGCGCGCCTTCGCTATCGCTCCTGCGGTGAGTTCTTCTCGCCGGTGACGATTCGTACGCCCTGCGGCGGTGGCATTCGCGGCGGCCAGACGCACTCACAGTCACCCGAGAGTATTTTCACGCATGTCAGCGGCATAAAGGTTGTCATGCCCTCGAACCCCTACGACGCCAAGGGACTGTTGATCAGCGCTATCGAATCTGACGATCCGGTTGTGTTCTTCGAACCGAAGCGTATCTACAACGGCCCGTTTGGCGGCGATCCGGAGCAGCCTGCTGTGTCCTGGTCTTCACATCCGAAGGGTGAAGTTCCCGAGGGCTACTACACGGTACCCATCGGCGAGGCCGAGCTTGTGGAGAACGGCGACGAGATCACCATCGTTACCTACGGCACGCTGGTGCATGTCGCGCAAACCGCGACCGCCGCAATGGGTGTCAGCGCGGACATCATTGACGTACGCTCAATGTCGCCACTCGACACCGATACAATCGCGAACTCCGTGCGTAAAACGGGCCGCTGCCTGATCGCGCACGAAGCGACCCGCTTTAGCGGCTTCGGTGCTGAACTGGCCGCGACAATCCAGAAAGAATGCTTTTATCATCTGGAAGCGCCGGTTGGACGAGTCGCCGGATGGGATACACCCTATCCGCATGCCTTTGAGTGGCAGTACTTCCCCGGCAAGAAACGCATGATAGCGGGTATCCGACGCGTACTGGAGGCGGAATGAGCGAGTACATTTTCAAATTGCCGGATCTTGGTGAAGGTACTGTCGAGTCCGAAATCGGTGAGTGGTTCATCAAGCTCGGCGAAGTCGTTGAGGAAGAGACCATCGTCGGCACCATGATGACCGACAAGGCCGCTGTTGAGCTGTCGTCTCCGGTCACCGGCAAGGTCATCAAGCTGGCGGGCGAGCCTGGCGACATCGTCGCCGTGGGCGCGCCGCTGGTCATTTTCGAAACCGACGCCGATGCCGTCGTCGAAACCGCAGCCGAGCCGGAGCCTGCCGCCGCACCTGCAGCGGCAGCTGTCGCTGCGCCCGAACCTGCAGCGGTAAACGACAGCCCGCAAGCGCAATCCGAACCCGCAGGCCGCGTCGTCACCTCGCCTGCCATACGCCGTCGCGCTAAAGAAACTGGCATAGACCTGGCTGACATCGTTGGCACAGGACCGGGCGGACGCATACTGCGCGGTGATTTCGACCTGTTCCTGAAACAACGCGCAACCGGCGTGATCCCTACGCGCGCAGCGCCGCTGCCCGGCAAGGCAAAAGAGATCAAGGTCATCGGTGTGCGCCGCGTCATCGCTGAACGCATGAGTGCAGCGAAGCGCGAAATACCGCACTTCGCCTATGTCGAAGAAATCGATATCACCGAGCTGGAGGCGTTGCGCCAGCATCTCAACGGCAAGTCATCCGATCCGTCCGCAAGGCTCACGCTGTTGCCCTTTCTCGGCGTTGCGCTCATCAAGGCATTGCGAGAATTCCCGCAATGCAATGTCACTTACGACAAGGATCGCAACACGCTGCTCCAGCACGAAGCCGTGCATATCGGTGTTGCCACCCAGACGGGTGACGGCCTGAAAGTACCGGTCGTCAGGCACGCGCAGTCGATGACATTGCAGCAATTGGCAGCAGCCATGCGCGATGCGGCGGACGCTGCTCGTAACAACACGGCGAAGAAGGACGAGCTGTCCGGATCGACGATAACCATCACGAGCCTCGGTAAGCTTGGCGGCATTGCGTCAACACCGGTCATCAATTCACCGGAAGTCTCGATCATCGGCGTCAACAAAGCCGTGCAGCGGCCAATGGTTGTCGATGGTCAGATTGCCGTGCGCCTGATGATGAACCTGTCGTCTTCGTTCGACCATCGCTTTGTGGATGGCTACGACGCGGCCGCCATGATCCAGCGAATTCGCGAGATGCTCGAGCACCCGGCCACGATCTTCCTCGACGCCTGAGGACACAATTCGCCACAATCCGGGCACTCGATGGGCCTCCCCACGCGCTAGAATCCTGATTCAACAGGAACAGCGGCAAGAGGGAGCGGCGTATGCAATGGCTAAGGACTTTACTGGGCGACTTTCGCTGGACACCGCCGAAGTGGCTGCAGCGACTCGGTGGCCGCCGCTTACTGCTCGTGCTCGGCTCGATCATCCTGGTCGCCATGGCAGCGGTCTCGCTCAAGCACTATCTCGATTCGCTGCCACAGCCATCGCGCGTGCATGCGACCGCTATTGCGCCTCCCATCTCGCCGGTCGTTGAGGACCAGCTGCGGCCGCAGCCGCTCAGAATCGAGTTCGAAGTCGTTGCCGACCCCCGCGTGCCGTCGGACACGGTAGAGTCGGTCGCCCGTCTTGACCTGCTGGGGGAGACGCTGGAATCCGGTATCAACATGCAGCCGGCAATGCCGGGCGAATGGCGCTGGGTCGCCGGTCGCACCCTGCTGTTCGAACCGGCACAGGACTGGCCGGCCGGCCAGACCTATACCGTGCGCTACGACGAAGCGCTGTTCGCGCCCGGGCTCGAGTTTGCAAGCCTGGACGCCGAGTTTACGACGCCCGCATTCACAGCGAGTCTCGATGAGTTGGTGTTCTACCAGGACCCTGTCGACAAGAACGAGCGGCGCCTGGTTGCAACGCTCTCTTTCACGCATCCGGTGGACTCCGCCTCCTTGCGACAGAAGCTGTCGCTCAACATGCGACCGTCAGGGGCGAATGTAAATGAAAGCCCCAAAGAGCTGGAAAAACAGATCACGTTCGATGCGACCGCAAGGACCGCGTACATAAATTCGGCCACCGTCGCGATTCCCGACAACGAAAACTACGCAACGCTGCAAATCGATGCGGGACTCAAAGCCGTTGCCGGGCCAGCGCGGCTGCAGAAGGAGATCGTCGGCAGCGTGCGCATACCTGACGTGGGCAGCTATTTCAAAACAAGCGCCGCCAGCGCAATCATCGCAACCGGTGACGACGATCGGCCACAGCAATCGCTGGTGCTGGAGTTTACCGATCATGTGCGCACAACCGAGCTGAGCTCCAGGATGAAAATCTGGGTTCTGCCAAAGAACCTCAACATCAATGGTGGCCGCGTTACGAACAAGTACTGGAGTTCGCCGCGTGAAGTGACGAATGAAGTGCTGAACCAGTCCCGATCGCTGCCGTTCGAGCTGAACCCGACAGAGCACATTGCCAGCCTCTACCACAGTGCCACTCTGGATATCCCCGAAGGCAGCTGGATATACGTCCGTGTCGAGGAAGGCCTCGAATCCGAGGGCGGATTCGTCATGAGTCGCATGTACGACAACGTGCTGCTCATGCCAGATTATCCACGCCAGGTATCCGTCGCACAGTCGGGTGCCTTGTTGCCGCTGACCAGGGATCACAAGCTCACCTTCGTGTCGCGCGGCGTCAATGCACTGCGCGTTGATATCAGCCGACTGCAGGATGACCAGCTCAACCACCTCGCCAGCCAGACGCGCGGCGATATCAGCAGCCCGCAGTTTACGAACTACAACTTCAATGAAGACAACATGTCTCTGCAGGAGTCGCGGCAGATCGACCTGCAGGTCAAGCATCCGGCCGATGCGACCTACTCCAGCCTGGACCTCAGCGAGTTTCTGCCACAGGGCGGTTATTACCTGATCAACGTGCGGGGATGGAATCGGGACACCGGCTTTCCGGACGGTGGCGGCGATCGCCGTCTTGTCCTGGTGACGGACCTCGGGCTGCTGGTGAAGTCCAATGCGGACAGCTCGCAGGATGTATTCGTGCACTCTATCGCCAGCGGCAAGCCCGTTGCAGGGGCTACGGTTTCGCTGCTCGGAAAGAACGGAGTCGCACTCTTTGAGCGCACTAGTGACGCCGATGGCCACGTCAGCTTCCCCGTTACCCGCGAATTCGAGCGGTCCCAGGCGCCGACGGTATTCGTCGTGAAGAATGGCGGGGACTCGGTGTTCATGCCGTACGGGCGCGGCGAACGCCGTCTGCAGTACTCACGCTTCGACATCGGCGGCGAGTATGACTGGGACAACGATGCCGCGAGCAAACTCAAAGCCCAGGTTTTCTCGGACCGCGGTATCTACCGCCCTGGCGATACTGTGAATCTCGGGCTGATCGTCAAGGGAGACGACTGGCAGCCGCTCGGCGACCTGCCGTTACGACTGCAGATCAACGAGCCGCGCGGACAGGTTGTGAAAGACGAGTATGTCCGACTGCCCGCTGGCGGTTTTTTTGATCAGTCGTTGCAAACCGAAACCAGCTCGCCGACGGGCAGCTACAACGCCACGCTGTTTCTCATCGACCGCGATGACAGGCGCAGGGTCATTGGCAGCACCTCGTTTCGCGTAGAGGAATTCCAGCCCGACCGGCTGCGCATCCGTTCCAGCATTAGTGGCGCGGGCCTACGTGGCTGGGTTGGTCCCGAGGAGCTAGCCGTTGACGTATCGTTGCAGAATCTCTTTGGCACTCCCGCACAATCCCGACGTGTGACGGGCCAGGCGGAGCTGCGACCATCGAGTATCTACTTCAGCGAACTTCGCGACTTCCGCTTCACTGATCCGCTCCGCGACAACAACAGCGCGATGCAGGCGATCACGATACCGCTGCTTGAAACGACCACAGACAATGACGGCAACGCACGTCTGGATCTGCCGACCGCGCAATACGAGCGCGGCATTTTTAGCCTCACAGTCATGACCGAAGGCTTCGAGGAAGGCGGCGGTCGCAGCGTCAAGTCACGCGCCCAGGTCATGATGTCGCCGCTGTCCTATCTCGTCGGCTACAAGACAGAGACCGACCTGTCCTTCATCGACAAGGCATCCAGCCACGCTATTGAATTTGTTGCGGTCAACAGCGACGGCGACGAAATTGAGCTCGACAAGCTGACCATGACGTTGCTGGAGCAGCGCTACGTCTCGACACTGATCCGTCGACCCAATGGGACGTACGCCTATCAGTCAATCCTCAAAGAGAATGAAGTTTCGAGCGAACCGTTTGTCATTGACGCGGGCCACAGCGAGTACGCGCTGCCGACGGATCGCTCCGGATCTTTTGCGCTAAAGCTTATGGATGCCGATGGCCTGGTGCTCAGCAACGTCGAGTACACCGTAGCCGGCGCCCGTAACGCAGCTGGCAACCTGGAGCGCAATGCCGAGCTCGACCTGAGCCTCAAGGAGGCGAGCTACCGCGCCGGCGATGCGATCCAGATGCAGATAACTGCGCCATACACAGGCACCGGGCTGATCACGATCGAGCGCGACAAGGTGCTTGCCTACAAGTGGTTCAGGACCGATACGACGACAACCATGCAGTCGATTCGCGTGCCCGAGGGCATTGAAGGCAACGCATACGTCAACGTTGCGTTCGTCCGCGACATTGACTCACCCGAGATCTATGTCAGTCCGCTGAGCTATGCCGTGCAACCGTTCGCCATTGATCGCAGCGCGCGCACCATCGACATTAAACTGGACGCGCCGGCGCTCGCCAGACCGGGCGAACGACTGCAGGTTTCGTACAGCGCGTCGCAGGACTCGAAGCTGGTCGTTTATGCCGTGGACGAAGGCATACTGCAGGTCGCTCGCTACCAGATGCCGAAGCCGCTTGAGTATTTCGTGCCGAAGAAAGCGCTGCAGGTTGCCACTTTCCAGATGGTCGACCTGATACTGCCGGAGTTCGAGGCCTACCTGCGAGCCGCAGCACCGGGCGGCGGTGAAGGTGCGCTGCTGGCCGGCAGGAACCTGAATCCGTTCCAGCGCAAGACTGAACCGCCACTGGTCTTCTGGTCAGGAATCGTCGCTGCCGGTGCGCAAACCGCCAGCGTCAATATTGAGATACCCGACTATTACAACGGCGAATTGCGCGTGATGGCAGTTGCCGTGAGCGACACCGCCGTTGGCCGTGCACAGCAAACGACAACCGTTCGGGGAGCGTTTGTCATTACACCCAATCTGTTGACGGCCGCGGCGCCCGGGGACGAGTTCGACGTCACGGTCGGCATCTCCAACAACATGGAAGACTCGTCAGTTGACGCGCTGTCTTTGTCCGCGAGTGCATCCTCGCATCTCGAGATCATTTCAGGCGCAGAGCAAAAATTGACGATTGCGCCCGGCGACGAAGGTCGTGCCAGCCTGCGTGTGCGCGCCCGGCAACAACTTGGCGGCGCGTCTCTCTCGTTCTCAGTCAGTGCAGGCGGTGAGCAGGCCAGGCGCAGCGCAACAGTGTCGGTTCGCCCATCGGTTCCGTACCGCGCCAGCATGCTGGCGGGCAGCACTTCCAGTTTGCCGGCGGCGGTCGAACTGCCACGTACGCTGTACCCTGAATTTGCACAACAGTCGGCGGCCGCTTCGAGCAGTCCGCTGATCCTCGCCGACGGCATGCTCGACTACCTTGAGGCCTTCCCGCACGCCTGTGCGGAGCAGATGGTGAGCAAGGTATTTCCGCAAATGGGCTTTCTTGGCAGCCCCGACAGCAGCGTTGACCAGGCGGCTATTCGCGCACAACTCGGCGCCACCATAGAGAAGCTTCGGGCACGACAGATGCCGGAAGGCGGCTTTCGCTTCTGGATAAGCAGTCGCGAGCCGCACGCGTTTGCGTCTGTTTACATCACGCACTTCCTGAGTGATGCGCGCGAACAAGGGCAGTCGGTACCGCCGGCAATGCTGACCGCAGCACTTGGCTATTTACAGCAGATAGCGGGCCAGCAGACGACTACGATCCCGGATGCACGATTGCGTGCTCATGCTATCTACGTGCTTACGCGCAATGGGCATGTCACCACCAATTACCTGACCAACCTGCACGAGCAATTGCAACGCAACTACCCGGACAGCTGGCGTGAGGACATCGCGGCTTCCTGGATGGCTGCGAGTTATATCCTGCTCAAACAGCAGGAGCTCGGCGCTGAGTTGATTCGCCACTACGAGATGGGCGCCGGTAACGAGATGGAAAGGGATTTCGACACCAGGCTCGGTCGTGACGCGCAGCATGTGTACCTGGTCGCGAAGCACTTCCCACACCTGCTCGAGAACATCGATGGTGAGCAGATTGAAGCGCTTGTAAGGCCCATCATGAGCAATCGCTTCAACACGCTGTCGGCGTCTTACACCATCCTTGCGCTACAGTCGTGGACCGCGGCAGTCAGCAGCGACACAGCCGAACTCGGCATCTATTCAGGCCAGGGCGAACGTCTCGCAGAGGCAACACAGTTCGTGCGCGCGGCACTCGACAGCGAGATTCGCAGCGTGGAATTCAGGGGTGACCTCGACAGCGAGCTGTTTCATGTCGTATCGCAGACAGGCTTCGACCGCGCTGATGCGGCGGCCGCGATTGCCAATGGCATTGAAGTCCAGCGCGACTATCTCAACGACGCCGGCATCGTTGTGACGTCGGCCACAATCGGCGACGAGCTGACCGTGAGACTGCGTGTCCGCTCGATGGGTCAGGCGCGCAGCAATATCGCAGTCGTCGACCTGCTGCCGGGTGGCTTCGAGGTGCTGAGCGAGTCAGTCCCACGCAGCTGGTCTGCGGATCACATCGATGTGCGCGAGGACCGAGTCATTATCTACGCCAATTTCAGCAGCCAGGTAAGCGAATACAGATACCGCGCAAAAGTGACCAGCGCCGGCTCCTTCGTTGTGCCTTCGGCAACAGCGGCGTCAATGTACGACCGCGCGATTGAATCGCGCAGCGCAGCAGGCCGCTTCGAGGTCAGCAGAGCGCAATGAGGTACAGGCCAGGACTTCGCACAACATTCAAGGCGATTCTGGCCTGTGGCGTGGCTGCCGTGTTGCTGCTGGCATTGCTACCCAAGCCGCCGCTGTATAGCGGCGTGACGTTCTCCAGCGCTATTGTCAGTCGTGACGGAGAACTGCTGCGTCTGACGCTGGCGGCCGATGACCGCTTTCGACTTCGAACGCCGATCGAGGAGATCGCGCCAGCGGCGATCGATGCCACCCTGCTGTATGAGGATCGTCACTTCCAGCAACATCCCGGCTTCAACCCGTTCGCAATAGTGCGTGCGGGATGGAGCACTTACGTCAGCCGGAAACGCAGCATGGGCGCATCGACAATCACCATGCAGCTCGCACGAATCCGCTTCCGGATCGAGACCCGAAGCGTACCTGGCAAGCTGCTGCAAATCGGCCGTGCGATTCAGCTGGAACGCCACTACAGCAAATCGGAAATCCTTGAGGCCTACCTGAACCTCGCACCTTATGGCGGCAACGTGGAAGGTATTGCGACCGCATCGCAGGTGTATTTCGGCAAGCGCGCAGCCGAGCTAAGCATCGCCGAGGCGCTGGCGCTTGCAGTGATTCCGCAGAACCCCGTGGCACGCAATCCGGCAGAAGCGCGCTCCGAGTGGTACGACGCACGGCAACGTTTGCTGCAGCAATGGCAGGAGGCGTACGGGCTGGACAGAGAAACCACGCAGCAGTTTGACCTGCCGCTGGCGGTTCGCAAACCATCCATGTTGCCTTTCGTGGCGCCCCATCTGGTGCAGCACCTAGAGCAGCAACAACATGGCAAGCTGGTCGCGACAACCATCGATCTCGGCTTGCAACGGCTGCTCGAGCAATCCGTGCAGGGCTATGTTGCCCGCCGTCAGTCATCAGGTGTGCAGAATGCGAGCGCCATGCTGGTCGATACAGAGACAATGCAGGTGCTTGCCCGTGTCGGATCGGCCGCTTTCTTTGATGACGATATTGAGGGCCAGGTTGACGGCACACGTGCCAGGCGCTCGCCGGGATCGACGTTGAAGCCGTTCGTCTACGGCATGGCTCTCGATCGGGGCCTGATACACCCGATGTCGTTGCTCAGAGATGCGCCGCGCCGCTTTGCCGCGTACACACCTGAGAACTTCGATCGCGGCTTCTTAGGGCCGGTGACGGCGCAGGATGCATTGGTCTACAGCCGCAACGTGCCGGCTATCGAGCTATTGCTGCAGGTTGGTCACGATCAATTTCATCAGTTCCTGGCCGAGGCGAATGTTGCCAACCTTGCCGACGCCGACCATTACGGCCTTGCGATGGTGCTTGGCGGCATCGAGCTCAGCATGGAGGAACTGCTGCAGCTGTATGCCATGCTCGCGAATGGCGGTGTACTGCAACCGTTGCGCCAGACCATGGCGCAGACCCAGGAGGCCGGGCAACGTTTACTGAGTCCCGAGGCGGCATACCTGGTGCTCGATATGTTGCACAACAATCCGCGGCCAGACGAAATGGATCTCGATGCTGACGAGGCAACGATTGCCTGGAAAACGGGCACCTCCTATGCCTACAGGGACGCCTGGACCGTGGGCGTGTTCGGTCACTATGCACTCGCCGTGTGGGTCGGCAATTTTGATGGCTCGGGCAACCCCGCGTTTGTCGGCCGGCAGGCCGCGGCACCGCTGTTCTTCCAGGTTGCCGATGCGCTCATCGCGCGG
>Ga0316189_10003479_pt1 | contig 15266 bp, 12 predicted proteins | sample LowCovwburrow_MG_FD_204930 | JGI IMG/M metagenome (GOLD analysis project Ga0316189, IMG submission 204930) | Coastal sediment microbial communities from Maine, United States - Lowes Cove worm burrow | ecosystem: Environmental > Aquatic > Marine > Coastal > Sediment | place: USA: Maine... | reverse complement strand
GGCAGGCCGCCGTTTTGCAGCTCGTCGGTGCTCCTGGCGAAGAGCACATGGTCGCCGGGGCCGACGCTCAGGCACTCGTCGGAGACGAGCGGCGCGGCGCCGGGCAGGTCGTCGGCGATCTTCGCGGTCTTGAGGCCGTTGAGGTCGAGGGGGGCGGTGGCGACGAGCTCGAACCACTCGCCGGTGGCGTCGTTGGCCTTGACCGGGTTGGCCATGAACTCGGTGATCACGAGGTCACCTGCGGCCGGGGAGACGATCGCCCGCAGATCGCCGCCGTCGAGGCATTGGTCGTCGGGGGGCATCATCCCGCACATCGGGTTGACGCTGCCGGGGGTGCCGAGGTCGCCGTCGCCGTAGGGGTTGACCGCGAGGCACCAGTCGACGTCGTTGGGGTCGAGGCTCGCGGCGGCGCCGGAGGTGGCGTTGGCGTAGTCGAGCTCGGCGATCAACATGTCGTCGTGGGCCGCGAAGAGGCCACCGCCGCTGTTGACCAGGCTAAAGCCGAAGAGCTGGTCGACCTGCGGCAGGCCGCCGTTGACCTGCGGATCGTCGGAGTGGGCGAAGACCAGGATGTCGCCGGCCTTGACGCTGAGACACGTCGGGGAGAGGAGGGTCGCCTCGACCTTGTCGGGCTGCTTGCCGAGCTGGAGGTTGTTGAGGTCGAAGTCGCCGTTGACCCGGACTTCGAACCACTCGCCGTTGCCGTCCGAGACCGCCTTGGGATCGGCCATGTACTCGGTGAAGGTCAGGTCGCCCATCGCCGGGACGACCGGCTCGCGGAGGTTGCCGCCGTCATCGCAGAGGTTGGGGTCGACGATGTCGCAGGAGCCGTTGACCGCGGCCGGGGTGCCGTGGTCGCCCGCGCCGTAGGTCTCGTCGTCGCCGGCGTCGCACCAGTTCATCGGCTCGTCGTTGGCGAGCGGGTTGAGCTGGCTGCCGTCGAGGGCCCGGCTGAAGCCGGCCTTGGCCGCGGTGTAGGCGGTCACGTCGAGGAGCTCGCCGGGGAGCTCCGGCTCGGCGCCGGAGAGGGCGACGAAGAGGGGGCCGCCGCTGTTGCCGAGGCTGAACTCGAGCGGGTAGGTCGGCTCTGGGAGGCCGCCGTTGAGGCCGCTGTCGCCGTCGCGGGCGAGGACGATGTAGGAGCCGGCCGCCACCGGAAGGCAGGTCGGGTCGTCGCCGCCCAGGGTCTGGAGCACCTTGTCGGTCTCCTTGCCGAGGGTCAGGCGGTTGAGGTCGACGTCGGCGCCGACGTAGATCTCGAGCCACTCGCCGTCCTCGTCGGGGCTGGCGTCGGGGTCGGGCATGACCTCGGTGATCACGAGGTCGCCGACCATCGGGAAGGCGATGTCCCGCAGCTCGCCGTCGTCGTCGCACTGGTCCTCGGGGGGCGGCTGCGGGCAGGCCGGGTTGTCGCCGCCGGGGGTGCCGAGGTCGCCCTCGCCGTAGGCGTCGACGGCCGGGCACCAGCCGTTGGGATCGTCGTTGCCGCCTTCGCTGGCGAAGGCCGGGTCGAGGCTGCTGGCGGCGCCGTCGGTGGTGCCGCTGTAGGTGATCGCGTCGACGAGCTCGCCCTCAGGGTTGGCGACGAAGAGGCCGCTGCCGCTGTTGTTGAGAGAGAAGCCGAGCTCGTAGTCGACGCTGGGGATCCCGCCGTTTTGGTCGCTGTCGAGGCTGCGGGCGAAGACGATGTGCTGACCTGCGGTGACGGGCTGACAGTCGGGATAGTCCTCGGGGTCGAGGGTCTGGAGGACGTCCAGCGGCTCCTTGCCCAGGTGGACGCCGTTCAAGTCGACGGCCTTCATCGCGGTGATCTCGAGCCACTCGCCGTCGCCGTCGTCGACGACCATCGGGTTTGCGTGGAACTCATTGATCACGAGATCGCCGGCGGCCGGGGAGACGATCGGCCGGAGCACGTCGCCATCCCAGCACTGCCCCTCAGGGGGCGGCGGCGCCGGGCAGGGCGGGTTTTCGGCCTGCGGGCTGCCGTACTCCTTGGTGATCGGATCGTAGAGCTCCGGGGCGAGGCACCAGTTGTTCTGATCGTCGTTGAGGGTCGCGTCGGGGGTCAGGGCGCCGGTCAGCGAGCGCGTCTTCGCCTGCTTGACGTCGTTGTAGATGATCTGGTCGACGAGCACCTCGCCGCAGGCTACTTGGAGGCGGCCGGCGGTGTTGCCCATGCTCCCGAGATCGTTGGCGTAGCCGTAGTCGATGGTGGCGGGGACAGCCTCGGGGAGGACGTCGCCGAAGGTCATGTACTGGCCCGGGGCGATCTCCAAGTCGACGTTGATCGTGTGCGCCTTGACGCCGTCGCCGTTCGCCTTGGCGTAGGCGAGGACGACCCCCTTGAGGTTCTTCGGCGAGGTGCCGGCATTGTAGACCTCGAACCACTCGCGGCCGTCATCGGCGCCCTCGGGGTCGGCCATGATCTCGGTGATCACGAGATCGCCAGCCGCGAGATCGGCGTCGCAGCCCTGGCCGTCGCTCGAGGTGTCGCTCTCGCTCTCCGCCGGGTCTCCGGGGCAGCCAGCGGCGAGCAGGAGGAGGCTCGCCGCGGCCGGGAGGACGAGGAGGCGACGCGATGAGGAGTGGGGCAGGGGGGGCGGTACGCGGGTCATTGGGATCCTCATCGGCTCGAGCGTCAGCGCTTGCTCGGGGTCTTGGGGGTGCTGCTTGTCTCGTCAGAATCGTCAGGGGAGCTGAGCTCGTCCGCGGTCCGGTCGAGCTCGTCCTCGGGCGCTTGGCTCTGGCTCGGATCGTCGTCGATCGGGCTCGGCTCGGCGGAGCTCTCCGCGTCGGCTGGGCTCTCGCCTGCGGGCTCTTGGGTCGGGGTCTCCGCCGGGTCGGCCGCCGGGTCGGCCGCCGGGTCGGCCGTCGGGTCGGCCGTCGGGTCGGCCGTCGGGTCGGCCTCCGCGCCCTGGCTCTGCTCTGGGGTTCGGTCGTCGGTGTCGCTCTCATGGCCGGGTCGGATGACTGGCGAGAGCTTGACCTGTCCCGGCAGCTTGACCTCGATCTGGAGATCCTCGCGCTTCTTGTACTTGTTGTACCAAGAGGTGACGACGCCGCGGACCTGGACGTGCTCGCCCTTGTGCTTGCGCATGCCGGTGGCCTCGAAGACCTCGTCATCGAAGATGATCACCGCGAAGTCGGAGAACATCCGCCGGCTGAGGAGCACCTTGGTCGGCCCGGTCTTGGAGTCGCGGATGTCGGCGATCGTCGCGAGGATGACGACCTCGCGGCCGACCATCGACGCCAGGCGATCGCTGGAGTCGAAGTGGGTGAGGATGATGTGGTCGTCGCGGCCCTCGGCCTCGGCCTCAAAGGCGGCGATGTAGTCGGCGCGGGCGTTCCACCAGGCCAGGCGGGCGTCGTAGTCGAGGTAGTGCTGCTTGCTCGGATCCCAGATCCCGCGGCCGGCGGCGCGGGCCTCGTCCTGGGCGGCGACAAACTCGTCATGGAAGCGCCGCGAGTAGCCGTACTTGGTGAAGTAGGGGGTCATCCCGGCGCGGACGCACTCGACGTTGTAGTTGATCCGCTCGCCGCCCCTGTCGACGAAGACATAGGTGAGGAAGCGGTTGAAGCGGCCGCGGACCTCTTTGGGGTGGTCGAGCTCCAAGTGGACGTTGCGGACCCCTTTGAAGAAGTCGAGCGCGAAGTGCTTGGCGTCCTCGCCGAGGGGGGTGGGGATCTTCACTGGACCGCGGCTCTTGGCCTCGGCCTCGGCGAGGTAGCGCTCCCAGCCCTGCTCATAGGCCCGGCGCTCCTTCTCTTTTTTGAAGGTCTCCTCGGTGTCGATCGCGAGGAGGCGGAGGGTCGAGTCGAGCCCGCCGACCTTGACCGTGTCGCCGTCGATCACCTTGAGCAGCGGGAAGGTGCCGAGGAGGAGCGGCGACTTGTCGGGGTTGTCGAGGCTCTTGGCGAGCTGGGTCCGGTCGTAGCGGCGGACCGCCTGTCGCCCTGAGCAGCCGGCGAGGGCGGTCGTCGCGGCGAGGAGGAGCGCCAGCCCGCCAAGGCGGATGAGCCGACGGAAGGGGGGGCCACGGAAGGGGGGGCCACGGGAGGGGGGGGCACGGAAGGGGCGGCCAGGGCCAGCAGGCTTGCTCAGGGGCATGGGCGGTTGGCCTCCCCGGGGGTCCCTCGGATCCCTAGCTCGGTCACCGGCTCGTTTGGATCGGCCGGCGTCGCGTCGGTGCACCAGCGGCCGTCGTCGGTGGAGTCGTTGTCGTCGGCGTCTGGCTCGAGCGCGCCGTCGAGGCTCAGCGTTCCCTCTGCGGGTAGCGCGCGATAGAACATCTGGTCGACCTCGTTCTCGCAGCTGTAGACCTCGACAAAGGCTCCTGCGTAGAGGTCTGCGCTGATCTCGTCGCCGTAGGCGTAGGTGGTGAAGGGTTTGTCCGCGGCGACGACCCCGGAGAGGACGGCGTAGCTCCGGGCCGGGATCTCGACCTCGTCATCGCGGACGATGAAGCGGAAGTTGCCGCTGCCGTCGAGCTTGTAGAGGTCGACCGAGATGCCGCCCAGGGGGATGGCCTCGTCGGTCGTGTTGTAGAGCTCGATCCACTGGCCGTAGGTGTCGACGCTGGCCTGTTTGCCGCGGATCTCGGAGATCACGAGATCGCCGGGGGACAGATCGGGGCAGATCCGTTCCAGGGGGGCTCTCGTGCAGCACAGACCGGCCGTGAGGGCGATCGCGGAGACGAGGTGAATGCTATGCCGACGGGACATCTGGGGTCGTCGGGGTCGGAGTATATCGATCGTTGTCGCGCGTGAGGGGCGATCCGTCGCGTGCGCGAGCAGATCGCTGCGGCGCCGATGATCGGGGCGAGGCCTGCTTTCACGGCGGCGATCGTCGACAACATGGGCGCGCCGCGAGGATCGTTGGTCACACAAACGTCACAATCGCGGCTGAGATCGCCTTTTCTGTGGACAAATGTGGGGACAAGGTCGGGAGGAACCTGTGGGTAACTCCGGGAGGACGGGCTCTAGCTCGGCCTAGGCCCGGAATCGGTTCTGCCCTACGGAGCAGAGAGAGGGCCGGGTCGGGCCAGCCGACGGGTCAGGCCCCGACGTTCCCGGGGTAGACTCTGCATGTGGCCCGCGACCCTGAGAGTCAGCGAGTGGAGGAGCTCCTCGACCGCGTGACCCATGGAGAGGTCTCCGAGGCGGAGCGTGAGGAGCTGGCGCTCTATGTCGCCGACGATCCGCAGCTCGCCGAGGAGATCCGCGGCCGCGAGGACCAGGCCCGCCTCGGCGGCGAGTGGCTCGCCCGGGTCGCGGCCGATGATCGTCTGGTGACGGTGGATAGGTCGACGCGCTCCAACGTCGAGCGGGGCGTCGGTCTGGCGCTCTTCTTCGGCGGTCTGCTGGTCTCCTTTGCGGCGCCCCTGACCGGCACGGTGGCGCTCTTTCTCGGCTTGCTCCTCCTCGCCTACTCGTTCGTCCGGGTGCGCCTGACGACCTACCGAGACGACCCCTACAAGGACATCCAACGATGACGACAATACCTGCAACGCGCGCGGACGGGGCGCTGGTCCGCCGGCCCCAGGCCGGCATGCTGATGATGACGACGGACACGGCCGAGGGCCGCCGGATCGTCCAGACCCTCGGGCTCGTCCGCGGCAACACGGTCCGCACCCGCAGCGTCGGCACCGACATCCTCGCGGGCTTTCGCAACCTCGTCGGCGGCGAGGTCAACCGCTACACGGCGATGCTCAGCCAGAGCCGAGAGCAGGCGCTCGACCGGCTCCAGGCCGAGGCCCTCTCGCTCGGCGCCAACGCGGTGGTCGGCCTCCGGATCACGACCTCGACGGTGATGGCCGGGGCGGCCGAGATCTTGGCCTACGGTACGGCGGTGGTCCTGGACGAGGAGGGCTGAGGGCGATGGTCCGGCCACTCCTGCCGACGCCGCCCGCCTGGGTCCGCGACGGTCGCTTTGAGCTCGGGACCTTCGCCGGACCGTTGACCGAGGTGAACCCGCTCGACGCCGAGTTCGGCCCGCGGTGGCGCCGGCCGATCAAGCGGATGCGGCTCAAGGAGTGGCAGCACTTCGCCGTCGTCAACGACGCGTGGTACCTCTCGGTGGCGCTCTTTGACGCGAAGTGGCTCGCCCTCGCCCAGATCTGTCTCTTCGACCGGGTTCGCGGGAGGACCCTCTTCTACGAGCGCAAGCTGCTGCCCTGGCGCCTTCGCCTGCCGGCGACCCTCGCCGCGGGCCGCGTCGGGGTCTCGGTCGACGGTCTTGAGCTGGCCTTCGAGAATCACCTCGCGGCGCCCGAGCGGGGGGAGCATCGGATCCGCTTTGACGTCCGCGCGGGTCGAGGCCTGCCGCCGGCGAGCGGGCGCTTCACGCTCTTCGAGCCGCTCGCCCCGGCGACCGACGCCGTGACGCCGATCGTCGTCTCGCTGCCCTTGCCCGGCGGTGGCGCGCTCTACTCCCACAAGTGCGTGGTCCCCTGCGAGGGGACGATGGTGGTCGGCGGCGAGACCGTCCGGTTCCCGCGGGCGCGCAGCTACGCCCTGGTCGACGTCCACAAGGGCTTTTACCCCTGGGTGATGACATGGCACTGGGCGACCGCGGGCAACGTCGGCGAGGCCGGTGTTCGCGGCTTCAACCTGACCGACAACCAGGTCGTCGATCAGGAGCGCTACAACGAGAACTGCCTCTGGGCGGACGGCGGGATCCACCTCCTGCCGCCGGTGCGCTTCGCGATCGACGGCGGGGTCGCGGCGATCGGGAGACCCTGGCGGATCAAGGACGAGCGCGGTCAGGTCGATCTCGTCTTCGTCCCCGAGGCGGTGCGGACGGTCGACATCAAGGGGGGGCTCCTACGCTCACGCTACCGCGGCCCCTTCGGCGCCTTTCGGGGGACGATCCGAGCCGGGGAGGGGGATCTGATCGTCGACGGCTGGTTTGGCATGTGCGAGGATTTCTACCTGCGCGCCTGAGCTCCCGTCGTCGGCGCGAAGCTCAGCTCTGGCCGCTCTGGCAGGCGATGCACAGCGGCGCCTCGGGATAGGCGGAGAGGCGACGGTAGCCGATCGGCTCTTCGCAGCTCCGGCATGTCCCGTATTCGTCTCGGTCGACCGCGCCGAGGGCGACCAGACAGCGGCTCAGGCGGGTGTGGAGGTTGCGCTGGCTGGCGAGGGCCATCGCCTGCTGCTGCATCGCGTCCATCCGCGAGAGGCGGCCGACGGAGGCCTGGTCGAGCTCGACGGGCTTGGCCGACGGCTCGATCTCCGCGAGCTGGAGCTCGAGGTCGATCTTGAGCTCCCGCAGGCGCTCGGTGAGCGCTGCGTGCTGGGACTCGGTGAGCTCCTCGGACATCGCCGCATCATCGCCAAAGGCGGCGGTCTCCGCAAACCTCGGGCGGAGGTCGGCGTGGACAGCTCGGCTCGCGGGGCGGATCGCGGAGGTGAGCGTCGCGGCGGTCGTCAGGGCGAGCCGGCCGGTGTTGAGGCTCGTGGTGATCGATCGACGAAGTGCGCTATTCTCGGGCCGCGATGCACATCGTCCATGTCTATGTCCATGTGAAGCCCGAGAGCGTCGACGCGTTCATCACGGCCACCCGAGAGAACGCCCGTCAGAGCGTCCAAGAGCCTGGGATCGCCCGTTTTGACGTGGTCCGAGGCAAGGACGACCCCTGCCGCTTTGTCCTCGTCGAGGCCTACCTGTCGGCGGAGGATCCTGCCCGCCACAAGGCGACCGAGCACTACAAGACCTGGCGGGCGACGGTCGCGGAGATGATGGCAGAGCCGCGCTCGGCGATCGTCTACGCTGAGGTGTTCCCCGACCAAGGCGGTTGGTCGTGAACTTTGACTTCGCGACCGCGAACCGGATCCGCTTCGGCGTCGGTGTGGCCGCGGAGCTCGGGGCGCTCGCCCGCAGCTTGGGCGCGCGGGTGCTGCTGGTCACTGGCGCGTGGCCGCGACGTTTTCCTGGGGTGATCCACGGGTTGCAGGCCGCGGGCGTCAAGCTGACGATCTTCGCCGTCGACGGCGAGCCGACGACGACGTCGGTGAGCGAGGGCGTGGCCCTCGCCCGCGAGGCTGGCTGCGAGCTCGTGGTCGGCCTCGGCGGTGGTTCGGCGCTCGACGCTGGCAAGGCGATCGCCGCCCTGATGACCAACCCAGGCGAGCCCCTCGACTACCTCGAGGTGGTCGGCCGAGGAGCGCCGCTCAGCGCCGCGCCTGCGCCCTACATCGCCGTGCCGACGACCGCGGGCACCGGCTCCGAGGTCACCAGCAACGCGGTGCTGAGGGTCGAAGAGGAGCACGTAAAGGTCAGCCTTCGTTCGCCGAAGATGCTCCCCGATGTCGCGCTCGTCGACCCTGCGCTGACCCTGACGATGTCCCCAGCGTTGACGGCGGAGTGCGGCCTCGACGCGCTCACCCAGGTGATCGAGCCCTTTGTCTCCAACCGGGCCAACCCGCTGACGGACGGCCTGTGCCGCGAAGGGATCCGCCGCGGGGCGACTGGGCTTCGCCGGGCCTGGGTCGACGGCGATGATCTCGAGGCCCGCACCGACATGGCCTTGACCAGCCTCTTTGGCGGTCTCGCCCTCGCCAACGCCAGGCTCGGGGCGGTCCACGGCTTTGCCGGCCCGCTCGGCGGGATGTTCCCGGCGCCGCACGGGGCGGTCTGCGCATCTCTCTTGCCGCATGTCGTCGGCGTCAACGTCCGCGCCCTGCGGGGGCGAGGCGGAGCGGACGCGGCGAGGGTGCTCGATCGCTACCGCGAGGTCGCGGTGCTCCTCACCGGTCGTGCAGCGGCGAGGGTCGAAGACGGCGTCGAATGGCTGGAGCAGCTCGCGTCCGAGCTGGGCCTCCGGCCCCTTCGCGACTATGGGGTCCGGGAGGTGGACTTTGCGCGGATCATCGACAGGTCCGCCCGCTCGAGCAGCATGAAGGGCAACCCGATCGCTCTGACAGAGACCGAGCTCTACGAGATCCTGAGCGCAGCGCTCTAAGAGGCCGTCTCATCTCCTTCGCGCCGATCGCCGATCCGATGGGGAGCTAGGCCTTGGGCTTTGACCCAGGGGGGCAGGGGGCGCGCACCTGGACTCCAGCGTCGTCCTCGCAGATCTTGAGCAGCCCCTTGCGCGCCTCCTCGGCGTCGCTAAAGGGGATCTTGGTCGTCCCGAGGACTTGGTAGTCTTCGTGGCCCTTGCCGGCGATCAGCACGATATCGTCCGCGCCCGACTCGGCGATCGCCTGGGCGATGGCGACGCGCCTGTCGGCCTCGACGATGACCTTGCGCCGCTCGGCCCTCGGGAGCTCCGCGAGCATATCGTCGATGATGGCTTGGGGATCCTCGGTCCGCGGATTGTCGGAGGTGGCGTAGAAACGATCGCTGCCCGCCGCCGCGAAGTGTCCCATGTGCGGCCGTTTGCCCCGATCGCGGTCGCCACCGCAGCCGAGGAGAACGAGCAGGCGACCGCGGCAGCGCGACCTCAGGGTCTGCAGCGTGTGGGCGACAGCCTCGGGAGTATGCGCATAGTCGACGTAGACCTCCGGACCCTCGCTCGCCTGGGGGGGGTCGCTGATGGTGATCCGCTCGAGCCGGCCCGGGGCGCCGGGGCTGCGCTCCAAGGCGGCGAGGATCGTCGCGAGATCGAGGTCAAGGCCGAGCCCGAGGCCGACCGCGACCAGCAGGTTGTCGAGGTTGAACGCGCCGACCAACGGTGAGCGGAGGAGGCCAGAGCCGGCTGGCGTGGCGATCTCGACGGCGGTGCCGAGCTTGGGGTCGTCGAGGGCTCGGAGCACGCGGAGCTCCGCGCCGCTCTCCGGCCGCCTGGAGGCTCGCCAGCGCCTGGTGTTGGGCCCGGCGTGGGCGAGGAAAGCGGCGCAGGCGGGGTGATCATCGACCGCGGCGACGGCGACCCCGTCCTCTGCGAGGTGATCGCCGACCAGGCGGAGCTTGGCCTCTAGGTAGGCGTCCATCGTCCCGTGAAAGTCGAGGTGATCCTGGGAGAAGGAGGTCATGCCGACCGCGCGAAAGCGCAGGGGCCTGATCCGGCCCTGGGCGAGGGCGTGGGACGAGACCTCCATGACGACGTCGGTCCCGCGGCGGCGGCCGACCTCGGCGAGGAGGGCCTGGAGCTCGAGGGGGAAGGGCGTGGTGAAGCCGCTCTCCTCCTCACTGTCGACGAGCCAGTTGCTGACTGTGCCGAGGCGGGCGTGACGGCGCTCGGCGGCCGCGAGCATGGCCGAGACCAGATAGGTCGTCGTCGTCTTCCCGTTGGTCCCGGTCAGACCGGCGATCCTCAGCTGTTCGCCGGGCCAGCCGTGGAAGGCGGCGGCGATCCGCGGGAGGGCGGCGCCGGTATTGGCGAGGGTGACGTGCGGGTGCTGGAGCGCGGGGAGGCGACCGCGCTCGACGATCAGGGCCGACGCCCCGCCGGCGATCGCTTGGGAGATGAAGGCGTGGGCGTCGTGGGTCTCGCCGCGGAGGGCGATGAAGACCGCCCCCGGCGTGACCGCCCGCGAGTCGACCGCGAGGGCTGGGACCTCGTCTGAGGGCCCACAGCCGCGGTATTCCGGGGAGAAGGGGGCGAGCAGCTCGCCGAGGGTCCTGGGGGCCGGCGTGGACACGGCGGGCAGGGTATCAGGGAGCCCCTGCCTCAGCACGATTCCGGCGCGAGGGTGTCTCTGCGGCGGTCCGGGGCTCTGAGACGCCGGGCTCTGAGACGCCGGGCTTGGCCCGCTAGTTCGCCCGGCGGCGGACGGCGGCGGCGAGCGCCGCGAGCTCGTTCATCAGCAGCTCGCCGCCGATGTCCCCCTTGGGGTTGATCATCAGCGAGCCGATCTTGCGCTCGGCCGCCATCGAGACGAGCTGCGCCCCAGAGATCAGGGTGTAGGGCCAGCCGCGGGGCTCCCAGAGGCGGAGCGCGTTCCAGTCGCTGAACACCGCGTACACCGGGAAGCCCTGGAGGCGCTCGACGACGTGGGGCTCCTTGTCCTTCGGATCGGCGGAGGGATCGAGGAGGAGGAGGAGGTCGCTCTCCAAGAGTCCGCTGTAGACGCTTTGCCGCGAGGGCATGTCGCGCAGGCGGGCGAGCTTCTTCATGCTCCGCAGGAGCGGGATGTTGGCGGTTGTGTCAGCGTCGCCGAGGTGGAGCTCCATCGTCAGCGGCTCATCGTGGCCGACCCCGTAGGCGAGGGCGAGCAGCTCGAAGGCCTCGTCGGCGATCGACGCGAGGCTCGTGTCGCCGCTGATCGTGAACCTGCGGACAGGGTTGCGACGCTTTCGCTGCGAGCTAAAGCCGCGCTCCTCGAGGAGCGCCTCGCGCTCGGGGGTCATCTTCGCGGCGGTCGGCAGGTAGCGGTTGGAGACCGCTTCGCAGACGAGGTCGGTCTCGCCGCGGGTGCCGATAAAGTGGAGGTAGATGTCGCCTCGGCTGACCAGGAGACGGTTGTAGTTGCCGCCCTCACCGAGGAGCGAGCGGAGCTGGTCGACGAGTGCGGTGCGTCGGTTTGAGGGCGCCACAGCCAGGGAACCTAGCACCGGTACTGCGGCCTCTTCGCGAGGGCGCCGTAGGCTTGCTCACGAGCGCTGGGGACTGGCCCCCCCAGCGTCCACTCTCGGGGAATTGTGCGGGTTGGCCGCATTGGCGCCGATCTTGGGGAAACGCGAACCGCCCTTTCTCCGGCCCCGCACCCGGTCTATCCTTGGGTCGCTCATGAATGATGGCGTTGATATTTGGCAGCGATACGACACCAAGGTCGTCCAGGTTCGTCTACTTGAGGAGCAGGTTCGCCGTCTTCAAGAGCAGGTTCGCCACCTCGAGGGGGAGCGTGGCGCGGTCACCCACAAGCTGACGACGGCCCGACGCCTCGCGGAGCGTCTGCGCCTCGAGCGGAGCCACGAGGCCCACGGGGTCGATCCGGCGCAGGCCCGCACGCGCGAGGACTACGACCGGGCCCGCGAGGTGATCGGCTGCCTGGTGAGCAGCCTCGCCGGCTGCTGGAACGCTCGTCAGCAGGCATGGCGGGCGGACTCCAAGAGCGGCGGGCGGCTCCTCTACGCCCTGACCCGCGGGGCGATGGCCTCGGTGTCGATGGACTCCTTCCGCGTCGACATCGACTGGTTGCGCAAGCTCGAGCTCGACCAGCTCCGGATCGAGCTCGGCTTTGACGATGGCGGCATCGACCTCAGCATCGAGGACGACTACGACGAGGGCGGAGACCTCGGCGAGTTTGTCCGCCACGAGGCCTACGTCGATCCCTACGAGGAGCCCTACGGTGGTGACCAGGGGCTGCCACCGCCGCCGCACTTCACCGAGGGGGAGGTCGGCGATGTTCGCCAGGATCCGCCGCTGATCTCGGCGCTCGATCCCTACGACGATCCCGAGCCCCTCGGCGAGGAGACCCGCGTCGCTCCGGCGCCGGCCAGGCCGCTGCCGCTGCCGAGCCGCAAGGAGACCCGCAAGGACCACACTGAGAACACCGTGAGACGGTCGATCCCTTCGCCGCCCTTCAACATCGGCAAGCTGGTCAAGCCGACCTGAGCTCGGGCGCTGGAGCTTTCAGTGTAGGCGCAACTACGAGTTCTATGGGGGGGAGGCTCGGATAGACGCTGCCAAGGCCGGCCGATTGCGCTAGCTTTGGTCGGTGCGCCACGCTGGTTCACTCATCGCGCTCGGGATCGTCATCAGTGCGAGCGTCGGCCTTCTCATCGAGCCGGAGCTCTTCACCGAGCTCTACGCCAAGGAGGGCCTGGCAGAGCATATCTCGCACAGCGTGGTCGCGGTCGCTGCGGTCGGGTGGTGTGTCCTCGGACGATGGCGCCCAGGCGCCCTCTTCGGGGCGCTCTTCTTCCTCATCGTCCTAGGCGAGGAGACCGACTGGGGCGGGGTCTATGGCGTCGGTGAGGGCTACAACCTCCACAACGCGCTCGGCGGTCATCTCTACACCATCTTCGCCCTCCCGCTCGTCCTCTTCTACGGGGCTTCGCTGGTGGCGAGGAGGCGCCTCCGGGCGCTGGTCGGTGCGGCGATGCCCGAGCGCTTCGATCGCTGGGTCTTGTTCCTCTGTGCGCTCTTCGGACCGGTCGCAGGTATCTCGGTGATGGCCGTTCACGAGCGTGCGCTCGACGAGGCGATCGAGCTGGCGATCTATATGCAGTGCGCGTGGCTCGGGCTCGTCGGCGTGGTCGTCGACTTGCAGCAAAGCGGGCTCTCACGCCCGCTGGCGGAGAGGAGCCGCCGCCGCGCGCTCGGGTCGGGCTCGTCGGCCTCCGGGAGCTGACGGCGCTACATCGCGACGCCCTCTTTCGTCCGTCCCGAAGAGGGGGCCGAGGTTGATCCCCGTGGTCCGACAAGCGCTCGCTCGTGCGGCTGACCCCCGTAATCGAGGTGTTGCCCCGTTTGGATCGGGCCATCACACGATTCAGCGATCAACCATGGCGTACTGTTGTAGGTGTGGGAGGCGCCCTCTCCCATCTCGCACCCCCATAGGATCAAGGTGTTTGATATCCGCTCAATGTCGTGTGGTGCGTCCACTCACCCTGCCTCATGCTATCTTTCCCATTGTCGTTGTCGCGTGCTCAGGAGCTCCAACTGAAGAGCCTCGTGGCCCCGGGACTATGTCTAGAGCGCGTTTTTCACCCACATCCGGCAATCCAAAGCGCGCAGACGTCATCTCGACGTAGCGGGCCAGCTGGTCACGGCGCATTTGAGTGAACCCTGGCGTCGTTCGCACCTTTCGCGGCGGCGACGAGGGCGTGGTGAGCTCGAGCGGCCCGGTTCGCCCGTGCGCTCCTCAAAGGGACCGTCGGTAGCGAGGCAATTGAGGTGGATGTAGGGGTCGTCAACCAAGCCGAATTTCGCGACCGGATCCACGGGGAGGGGGTCGCCCGAGGCTGACGTCGGCGGCTGCGCCCGCTGGCACGCGGGGAGCAGCGTGCACAGGCCTCTGCGTACCCTGCGTCCTGCGCAAATTCGCGTTTTGAACCCCAGAGCCGCGCCCCGCTAAAATCGCGTGTTGAACCCCCTCGATCGCTCAGGGGGCCTGTGCGCCGCCCCCCGACGCGGCGTGCACGAACCTCCAGGTGCCCGCTCAAATTCGCAGTTTGAACCCCATGATCGCGATCGGCTCGACCGTGAAGAGACCGAGCCCCCACGTAGGCAGGCGTTCCTGGATGCATACCTCTCCGGCGACGGAGGATGTCGAGCAAGCTAGTGTCGCTAGCCGTGCGCAGGGGGGCCGTGGCATTTTGGTGGTGCGGAGTACAACGCAATGGCCGACAACAAGGGGCTGAACAGAATCCGCAGTGACGTTCTCGTTGGCTGCTCGATCATCTTCAGTGTGATCATGGTGATCGCAATCACCCCCCGGGCTTTGACCCCCGGCGGCGGTCGAGCTGTTGCACTCGCGGGGGCATGGGTCGGGGTCTCGATGCTCTCCCTGGTGCTGGCGCGCTCAGGTCGTTGGCTGCGAGTCTCCTCGCTTCTCTATTGCATCTCCCTCTTCGCGATCCTCGTGCTCCTCCAGCTCAACGTCGGCTTCTTCCCGGCGCCGGCGTTGCTGGGGTTCTTCCTCGTCCCGACGCTGGCCGGCTTCCTCCTCGGAGGCGCCGCAGGGCTCGCTTTCGGGCTCCTCGGCTGTGGGCTCACCATTGCGCTCAAGGTGTCGCTCCCGCCGTGGAATGACCCGAACTTCGTCGCGCTCACCGGGACGATCCTCGTGGCGGTCTGCGTGATCAGCATCGCCCTCCCCGCGATTATCGCCGTCTACGATCGGTCGCACCGGTCGGTCAACAACGAGCTGAGTCAGGCGCGCGCCGAGGCGCTCGGGGCGAGCGCCGCGAAGAGTAAATTCCTGGCGAACATGAGCCACGAGCTGCGGACGCCCATGGTCGGCGTCCTCGGGGCCGCAGACCTCCTCGCTCGGACCAAGGATCGAAAGGAGCAGCGTCACCTCATCGGGGTCCTACGTCGCTCTGCGCAGGCCCAGCTCGATCTGATCGGGAACATCCTCGACTTCACGCGGATCGAGGCCGACCAGCTCCAGCTCGAGCACGCCTCGATCGAGCTTCGGGCGCTCCTCAGCGATCTCTTGGCGATGTTCCGCACGGCGGCGGAGGCCAAGGGCCTGAGGCTGACGATCAGCATCGATGAGGAACTCCCGGAGCAGATCCTCGGCGACCCCTTCCGCCTCCAGCAGATCCTCAGCAACCTCCTCAACAACGCGATCAAGTTCACCGAGCAAGGCGAGGTCCGAGTCGTCGCCCAACCAGGCCCAGGAGAGCGCGTCGAGTTCGCCGTGCACGA
>Ga0316189_10003478_pt1 | contig 15269 bp, 11 predicted proteins | sample LowCovwburrow_MG_FD_204930 | JGI IMG/M metagenome (GOLD analysis project Ga0316189, IMG submission 204930) | Coastal sediment microbial communities from Maine, United States - Lowes Cove worm burrow | ecosystem: Environmental > Aquatic > Marine > Coastal > Sediment | place: USA: Maine... | reverse complement strand
AACTATGTTACGTTTAAAGTAACATAGTTTTAATCGGTTAAAACAAATTATAAACCCTGGAGTTAGGCAAAACAATTTAGCAAGTATCGACTATCGATCGCCTACTACAAAAAACAATTAAAAAAATGCCAAGATCAGTAAATTCAGTAGCAAAGAGAGCCAGAAGAAAAAAGGTTCTTAAACAAGCAAAAGGTTACTTTGGAAGACGTAAAAACGTTTGGACAGTAGCAAAAAATGCGGTTGATAAAGCGATGCAATATTCGTATAGAGACCGTAGAGTAAAAAAGAGAACATTCCGTTCATTATGGATTATGCGTATTAACGCAGGAGCCAGACAACACGGAATGAGCTATTCAAAATTTATGGGGAAACTCAAAGCTAATAATATCGAATTGAACCGTAAAGTTCTTGCAGATTTAGCAATGAATAATCCAGAAGCTTTTGAAGCAATAGTAAACAAAGTAAAGTAAGGCGTTCGCCTAAATAATAACAACAATTCGCTTATAAAACCGATTCAGAAATGAATCGGTTTTTTTATGAAATAACATTTCTAAATAATTGTAGTAAAGCTTATTACATAATATTTCATTTTTTATAGTTAACTTACCATTCGATAAAACGATATCCTCTAAGTATTATAATTCATCACAACCCTCAATCTACTGATGAAACCTGTAAGCTTAAGATGTCGTTTAGCATATTGAATAAGGATATAATCCCTAATGTATTGATACTATGCGTTATTTTAAACAACAAGATAAACCTAAATTAAAATTTAAAAAAGCCATAAAGAAGCCTATTCCTATAAAATGTTCCCAGATTAATGAGCCATTCGAAGTAGAAACCTTAGAAGGAACGATGACTGGAAAGAATGGTGATTGGTTAATGATTGGTGTTAATGATGAAATGTATGTATGTGATCAAGACATATTTAATAAGACCTACGATTTAATTAAAAAAAATAATATTTAGTAATTTATAGTATCAAAATTAATCCAAACCAACTAAAAACTAAACAACTATGAATGTAGAAACTATTTTTGTTAGTTACTCTAGTGTTGATAGGCCCTTTGCTTTAGGGCTTGTCAAAGAGTTACAGAATTTAGGGGCAAACGTATGGATAGACCAATTAGGTATTGGTCTTGGCGAAAACTGGGATAACGCTATTGAACATGCTTTAGAAAAATCAGAGACTTTTATGCTTATATTATCTCCAACATCGATGGAATCGCAAAATGTTCAGGATGAAGTATCAATAGCAATAAACACAAAAAAGAAACTCGTACCAATTCTAATTAAAGAGTGTGAGTTACCAATGCGATTGCAACGGAAACAGTATGCCGATTTAGCCAACAATCCTGATAAAGCCATTCACGATATTCTATCTTTTCTAGGGCTAGAAGAAAATGCTTCAAAAAGTTTACACAAAGTTTTATCCCTTATTGGAGTTTCCGAAGCACCAAAAACAGTAGTTCAAAAAGTAAAAGAAGAATCAACTGGTGAAGAAATTCATCAAGAAGTAAACGCTGAAGATTTACTCGTATCAGACGCAGAAATTGACCGCGTTATTAAAATGCATGAAAAAGGAATTAAAAAGAATTGGAAAATGATTGGTGGACTGGGCTTAATTAGTTTGGTGCTTTTAAGCGTATTGGTATTTAAAACTGATTTTCTTACTATAGATTTAAAGTTGGCGATACCTGCTTGTTTATCATTAAATTTATTATCAATTAAACCATACAGTGATATAAAAAAGCGCATTAGAAATATTGACCTTGTAGAATTATTACAATTAAAACGAGAACGTTTAACACGCGTCATAAACAATCTAGATATTAATGAAATTGAGAAATTTAATACTGAATTTCATGATTATATCACAATTTAACTCCATTACACATGAAACGCATAGACGATAAAATTATAGAGATTGAAAAAAAAGAAAAAGCAAGTAGATGGCTTTATTATGTCATAATCGCTGGTGTCCTGGGATTTCTTTACTTCGCAAGTACTACGAGAAAAGAAATGGACCTTAAAGATGTTGAAATTACAGATTTAAAAATAATGCAATCTAAAATATATAAAGACCTAGACTCGGTCAATAAACATAATCTACAATTATACACTGATCTAAAAAATAGTCTTCGGCCAGAAGAATATTGGGATCATATAAGAGTTGAAAATACAGTTGAAGGTTACATTGGCTTTATAACAAATGATTGGGGAATTGACAAAGTAGAATTCTTGCCGAAAGCCTATAATAGGTTGATGGACAACAAATCTGAAACAGAAGCAGATGGCTATGAAGGCTGGATTTTTGTTGGACGCAAAAATGCTGCAAATGAATATAATAGTGGCAATAGCGACGGGGAAAAAGTAATAAAAATAGTTTATAGAAGTGAAGACGATGAAAACATCACCGATTCTGAACCCAAAATAGGAGATATAGTACAACTCGTTAGCAAGCGAAATCGTATTACGTATAGCCGAAAAGATAAAGTGGGGAAAAGAGGTTATAGAAACGAGCTAGGATTTAGAAATAAAACAAAAGCTATTGTTGTTGATACACATCCAGATCCAAACAGCGCTGAGTTCTATGTGAAGCTGAAATATTATTAAACTTCTAAAAAATAAACCCATTCAATATTTTATAACACATAAAAAAAACCGATTCATAAATTAATCGGTTTTTTTTATGTGTTATTTTAACCAAATAAGGCTTTTTTTAATAACTGCCATTTTAATGTTAATCAATGGCATTCGACTTATTAAGTAACACACTCATTACTTCAAATAAACAGTCTAATCTTAATATGACGTCATTGAACTGTCATCTTTATGAATGATTTTGCTCCTTATTTAGGAATGATCTTTGCTCCTTCCTTAGGAATAATCTTCGCTCCTTCCTTAGGAATAATCTTCGCTCCTTCCTTAGGAATAATCTTTGCTCCTTCCTTAGGAATAATCTTTGCACCTTCCTTAGGAGTAATCTTTGCGCCCTCTTTAGGAATAATCTTCGCTCCCTCTTTAGGAATGATCTTCGCTCCCTCTTTAGGGATAATTCTTGCACCATCTTTAGGAATGATATCACTCATGTCGTCGGAATTTTCATTATTAGTCATAGTTTAGGATTTATATTAATTACACTGTATATTAATAAAAATAAATCACTTTAACAAATTAAGCTCGTATTATACCCCCAGCCCAATTTATTTACGAATAAATAAGTAATAAAGATTCTCTTAACAGTATATATAATTTTTGTATTTTAGCTTGAATGTCTAAGAACCGCCAACTAGCTGCCATTATGTTTACCGATATCGTCGGTTTCACGTCTTTAATGGGTAGTGATGAAGAAAAGACTTTAGAGATATTAGAAAAAAACAGAAAGATCCATAAGCCAATTATTGATGAATTTAATGGTACTTGGATAAAAGATATTGGTGATGGTGTTATTGCTAGCTTTAATGCAGTGTCTGATGCCGTAAATGCAGCAATTAAAATACAAGAGACTTGCAATGCTGCTGCCGATTATAGCCTACGTATTGGTATCCATCAAGGCGAAGTAGTCTTTGAAGATAATGACGTGTTTGGAGATGGAGTTAATATAGCAGCTCGCATTCAAACGGCTGCAGAACCAGGTTGTATTTTTATTTCTGAATCTGTAAACAGTAATCTTTCCAACAAAAATCACATTACTACTCATTTTGTAAAAGAAGAAACGCTCAAAAATGTTAGTCAGCCAATGCGTTTATACCAAGTGTTATTCGAAGGGAGCGAGCAGATAACGCCAGATAAGCAAACAATCAAAAAAATACCTAAGAAACGCTTAATTTATGTTGTAGCTCTTGGATTGCTTTTAGCAGTAATAGTCCTAGTTCTGAAGCTAACCAACCCTTTTTCAACGGAAAAGATAGAAAGTAATGACAAAATTGCCGTTTTAGAATTTGAAAATACTACTGAAAATAAAAATCTTAATAATGTTGGTAAAATCACATCGAATTGGATTATTCATGGCATAACTGAAAATCAACTTGGCCAAGTAATTTCTCCGAAATTGGTAAATGATTATACAACTATTTTAAAATCAGAAGCAGGACCAATAAGCCTCAATAACTTATTAAAAAATTATTTTAAACCTGGCAAAGTCATCGAAGGTTTCTATTATGAGGAAAATGGTAAACTTTTACTTCAAGGTTCTATTAAAGATGGTCTAATTGATGAAACACTAATATCATTTAAAACTATTATATGTGATCCTGATTCTCCACTGGATTGCGCCGAAAAACTTAAGCAAAACATACTCGGTTATTTATCTACAATAGGGAAACAAGATGATTTAGGCTACATACACAAAAAAGATAATCAACGAGTTTCTTCGTATTATGAGGAAACACCGCCTAACTTTAAGGCCTATCAGTATCTCTTAAATGCATTAGAAAACAGCGATAATCCTAAAGTATATTTAGAATTATTGAATAAATCCATTGAAACAGATTCTGGCTTTTTTGAACCAAAAATTCATAAGATGGCGTTTTATTATAATGCTGGTAATTTTAAAATAGCAGATTCATTAAGAGAAGCCATATCAGTAAATTCGAATTCAAATTCAAATTCGAGACAACGAAATTGGATGCTTTTTTATGACTCTATTTTGAGCGGAAAAAACGATAAGGCTTATAGAGCTATTAAAGACGAATACAGTATAGCCTATAAAGATATGTCTACTAATATGACCACAATGACAATTGCTTTGCAGTATGTTAACCGGCCAGAAGATATTGGAGTCATATTCAATGAAATTCCAATGGAAGATTTAATTTTAGAAGATTGTTCAACTTGTGGTTTTAGGTACTATTTAAAAAGTCTTGCAGATATTGAATTAGGAAACTATTCTGAAGTTATTGAAACACTCGTAACCGTTACTAATATCATTGAAGATAATTATTTAAAACGACCATTAATAATGGCTTTGGTGAAATCAGAGAAATTTACTGAATTAGAGAAATATCTGTCTGATTATATACTTACGGCACCTACTGATGATATTAGTGATTTATTGGTATTTACCGGAATTCAACTCCTAAATTCTAACCAAACTGAAGAAGCTAATAACTATTTCAATAAAATAATTGAGAATAAAAATTCAGCCTTAGATTCCGCTAATTTAGCTAAGGCATATTATTATAAAGGTGATTATAAAAAGGCGCAAGACATTTATAAGGCATTGCATGAGCACAACCCTAACGACATCAATTATAAAGCCTCCTTAGCTATTAGTAATTTTAAAAACGGAGATTTTGAAGCTGCAAAAGCACAAATAGAAACCTTAGATAGTTTAAGAGCAAACTATCAATTTGGTGCTATTGATTATGTTTGGGCACAATATTATATGTCCATTGGAGATAAGGAAAAAGCCTTAGAATTTCTTCTAAAAGCTGTTGCTCAAGGCTATAACTTTACGCCTGTAACATTTCAAAATGATCCTCATTTCATAACTCTTAAAGACGATCTCGGATTTAATAATCGGATAATGAACTATTGGAAAAATAAAACACTACAATGATATTTTTAAAAGATGTATTATAAGTACCAACAAAGCTATTTGGAATACCAATAAAGGAATTACAGAACCCTATATTCTTGAACAAATAAACAATCTAAATCTAAATACGTCAACTATAAGTGAAACTCAAATTGATCAAATGAAAAATTTATTATGAGAAAGCTAAACAACGCTTTTGCTTTGATAATTGGTGTAGATAACGAACAAAAGCAACCGCAAGTGCAAAAAGACGCAATAGCAATTAGCGAGATGCTTTCAGATGAGTTGCTTTGCGGTTATAAGAAAGAAAACATTACCCTTCTACTCGATACAGAAGCCACGACTGAAAATATTACTGGAGCACTTGACAATTTTATTGCCAAAATAGATGAGAATTCTTCATTTTTACTTTTCTACTCAGGTCATGGTGGCTATTATGAAGGCCGTTCTTATTTGTTACCTTTCGGAGCTTCGAGTGAAAATTTAATTTTTGGAAAAGATTTAAGAGCTAAACTGAGTCAAATGAAGTCAAAAAGAATGATTATACTTTTTGATTGTTGTCATGCTGCCGGATTTTTTGATGGTGATGATAAAAAAGTTACGAGAACAATTAGTAATCCGAATCCCAATAAGGTATCTCGCTCATCAAATTTAAATGGTATAGCCCAAGAAATAGATAATGAACAAGGAATGGCAATTATTGCATCCTCTCAAACTGATGAGTTGTCTTGGGGAACACAAGGAGATTACAGTCTTTTTACAACCTGTCTATTAGAAGCGCTTCAAGCAAAACACAAACATTTTTTTGCTGATGAGTATATCAGGATGGTTGAAACCGTGAATTATGTATTTACAAGGGTCCCTGAAATGATTCAATCCCTTAAAAAAATAAGTGATATTGTAAAAGATCAACATCCTTACGCAAATCTTCAAATGAATAACGACTTTGTCATAAGTTATATTCCTGAAGCATTCAGAGAGAAAATCGTCACCAAAAAAATTACAACACCTATTGAAAATTTAAATTCCATTCAATCTAAAGCGACTAGCACTGATGAATCATGGGAAAGAGACGAAGGAAACAATTTGCTCATCTTTATTCATGGCTTTTCTGGTGAGTCAAAAGACACTTTCGGGAATATCCCAAAATTATTACAAACAGATTCTAATTTTGATGGCTGGGCCATGAAATCACTAGGTTATACGCATTTTGTTCAACCAGAACTTGGTAAAGATATTTGGGCAGCCGTCCTAGATATTGATAAAATAGCTAGTTACCTAAAAACATCTATTAACTTCAAATTTAAAGACTATGAACGTATTGCAATAGTCGCGCACAGCTTAGGTGGACTTGTAGCTCAAAAAGCAGTTTTAAGTTTAGATAGTGAACATCGAAATCGAATTTCGCACCTCATTATGTTTGGTACGCCAAGTAATGGTATTTCTTCTGAATTGTTAACGAAACAATGGAATACAAAATACAGTGAAATGAGTAGTAATGGGGATTTTATAAAATCATTACGAATTGAATGGAAACAGACCTTTAACGATAGATATCCTTTTAAGCTCAAAGTTGTAGCGTCTACTGATGATGAGTACGTTTCTCTGGAATCTTGTCATGGACCATTTGAAAAAGAGTATCACGAATTTGTAAATGGCAAACATTTAATGATGGTAAAACCTGAAGACGAACAAAATGATACTTTCGCTTTAATCTTAAACACACTAACTGAAAGCAAATTTTTTAATCAATACACTAATAAAGAAGAAATTAATTTAACCCTTGGTAACTATAATGCGGTTGTAAATGAACTACTACCAAGAAAAGATGATCTTGATAAAAATGGACTTACACGATTAATTTTTGCGCTTGAAGGTTTAGAGCGGACGGCGGAAGTTTATGACATCCTAAATAATCACCCAATCGCTAAAGACAATACAGATTTAATGGGAATTATTGGCGGAAGACATAAACGTGATTATCTCAAAACATTTTCAGGAAATTCCAGTAAATCATCTCAAGAGTATTACAGTAAAGCACTTGATCTATCTGTTGAAAATGAAGATTACACTCAAATTTATTATCATGCCATTAATCTAGCATTTTTAAGTATTGTTACCGACCCAGAAGGAGGATACTCTAAGATGTTGAAATACGCCAAGCAAGCCCTTGAAGCCACTGAACAGTCTAGAGATAATATATGGAAATATGCTACCGTAGCTGAGGCGAATATGTACTTGGAAAATCTCGACATTGCTAAAGAATTTTACATTAAGGCCTCAGAAGGAATTCAAATTAGAGAAAAAATATCAATGCATACCAATGCTTATGCTGGCTATGTAGCATTAACAAACCGAATGGATGATGAATTTACTCAATTTTTAAGAGTTCGATTATTAAATTAATATGCGCATGCTGAAACAAGATAAAATTCTAGAATTAGCAATTAAAAATCGATTCATTAAAGAATCGGGTTTTTAACTTCATAAATACTATTGTACAATTAATAATTATTTACGGTACTATAACATCTCTTTTTTTTAAAAGTAACTTTACAATCAATTTAAACTATACAAATGAAACACACTAAATTTATCAGTACCCTCTTTATAATTCTTCTTTTAATGTTGAATTCCTATGGACAAGACAACAACGATGATAAGGCCAAAGAAAAATCATGGGATGTTTCAAACCCTGAAGGCAATTGGGATTTTAAAGAACTAAAACTATCAACCAACGAAGGCACATGGATGAATCTTGATGTGAGTCCAGATGGTAAATCCATCGTTTTTGATATGCTAGGCGATATTTATAAACTGAATATCAATGGCGGAAAGGCTAAAATTTTAAGACAAGGATTACCCTTTGAAATTCAACCAAGATTTAGTCCGGACGGCAAACATATATCTTTTACAAGTGATGCTGGAGGAGGCGATAATATATGGATCATGAAAAGTGATGGTTCTGATGCTAAACAAATCACTAAAGAAAATTTCAGGTTATTAAACAATGCAATCTGGACGCCAGATGGAAATTATCTCATTGCCAGAAAACATTTTACTTCAGGTCGTTCTTTAGGTGCTGGTGAATTATGGATGTATCATAAAACTGGTGGTAGCGGAATTCAACTTACAAAAAAGAAAAATGACCAGCAAGATGTTAATGAACCAACAATATCAGCTGACGGGAAATATTTATATTACAGTGAAGATGTTTATCCTGGTGGGTTTTTTCAATACAATAAAGATCCAAATAGTCAAATTTATGTCATTAATCGTTATGAGATGGCAACAGGCAAAATTAACCGAATTACTGGTGGACCTGGTGGCGCTGCACGTCCTCAAATTTCGAGAGATGGTAAAAAACTCGCTTTTATAAAACGTGTTCGTACAAAATCGGTACTCTATATTCATGATTTAGAAACTGGCGAAGAATGGCCAATCTATGACCAACTTAATAAAGATCAACAAGAAGCTTGGGCTATTTTTGGAGTCTATACTAATTTCAATTGGATGCCTAATGACAGTGACATTATTATATGGTCTGGCGGAAAAATAAACAAAATCAATATCAATACCCTTAATATATCTGATATTCCGTTTCAAGTAGATACAACAATAAAAATGGCAAAAGCTATTGAGTTTGACACACCTGTAGCTCCTAAAACATTTGACGCTAAGGTGATTCGACACGCGGTTACATCGCCCGACGGAAAATCAATTGTGTTTAACGCTCTAGGTTATTTGTATTCTCAGAATTTGCCTAACGGAACAGCAAAGCGATTAACCACTGGAACAGATTTTGAATTTGAACCGACCTTCTCTACTGACGGGAATACCATCACTTATGTGACTTGGAATGATGAAAACCTAGGAGCGATACACTCAGTTTCTGCATTAGGAGGAGCTTCTACAAAGTTAACTTCAGAAAAAGGGATTTACAGAAATCCATCCTATTCTCACAATGGCAAACATATCGTCTATCGCAAAGAAGGTGGCAACAATGAACAAGGACGGACATTCGCAAAAAAAACAGGTTTATATCTTATGAATTCTGATGGATCGAATTCAAAGCGCATTCTAGAAGAAGGCGATTACGCCATGTTTAATGCTGATGATACAAGAATTATCTATCAAAAAGGCGGACAATTTTTCGGAGCATTAACAAAGGAATTAAAAAGTGTTGATCTCAATGGTTTTGAAGAGCGTATTCACGTAAAATCTAAACACGGAAATCGTCTAGTACCAAGTCCAGACAGTAACTGGATTGCCTTTGTTCATCTCCACAAAGTGTATATGGCTCCAATGCCTAAAGCTGGACAAACCTTAGATTTAACCGATAAAACTAAATTTGTTCCCATCACTCAACTTTCAAAAGATGCTGGTATTAATTTACACTGGTCTAAGGATAGTAAAACGATTCATTGGACTTTAGGAAACCAGTATTATTCAGCTGCAGTTTCCGAAGACACAAAACTTGTAGAGTCTGGCATTAAAATCAATTTAGAAGTTACAACTGATAAACCTCAAGGAAAAATCGCTCTCAAAGGTGCGCGTATTATAACCATGGAAGGCGATCATATCATTGAAAACGGAACAATTGTCATTAACAATAATACCATTGAATCTATTGGGAATACTTCTGAAGTTTCCATTCCTTCCGACGCTAAAGTATATGATGTTTCTGGAAAAACAATTATGCCTGGTATTGTTGATGCACATGCGCACATTGGAGGTTTTCGTTATGGCTTAACAACACAAAAACACTGGCAATTTTACGCCAATTTAGCTTTTGGTGTAACAACAGCTCATGACCCATCTGCAAATTCTGAAACTGTGTTCGCGCTTTCTGAATTGCAAAAAAATGGAACACTTGTTGGGCCACGCCTCTACTCTACTGGATTTATTCTTTATGGAGCAGATGGTGATTTTAAAGCTGTAATCAATAACTTAGAAGACGCACGTTCATCAATTAGAAGAACAAAAGCTTTTGGAGCCTTATCAGTTAAAAGTTACAATCAGCCAAGACGTGAACAGAGACAGCAAGTATTACAAGCTGCTCGAGAAGAAGGAATCTTTGTAGTTCCTGAAGGTGGATCAACTTTTTATCACAACATCACAATGGTCATGGATGGACATACTGGTGTAGAGCATAATATTCCAGTAGCACCCGTTTATAAAGATGTATTGGAGCTTTGGGGAAATAGTAACGTTGGCTATACACCTACACTTATTGTAAATTATGGAGGTATGAATGGTGAAATGTTCTGGTATCAAAAAACCAATGTTTGGGAAAATGAAAAATTACTTAAATATACACCTCGAAGCATTATTGATTCCCGTTCGAGACATCGTCTTATGATTCCTGATGAAGAGTATGAAAATGGACACATTCTTGTTTCTCAAACGACTAAAGCACTTAGTGATGCTGGAGTAAAAGTGAATCTTGGTGCTCACGGACAATTACAAGGTCTTGGTGCACATTGGGAATTATGGTTGCTTCAACAAGGCGGAATGACCAATCATGAAGCTCTAAAAGCAGCAACCATTAATGGTGCGAATTATCTCGGAATGAGTAATGATATCGGTTCACTCAAAAAAGGAAAATTAGCCGATTTAATTGTTATGGATAAAAATCCGTTAGAGGATATTAAAAATTCTGAAAGTATTATTTATACCATGATTAATGGTCGTATGTATGACACTGAAACGATGAATGAAGTTGGAAATCATCCAAACGAGCGCTCTCAGTTTTATTGGGAAAACTCTAAATATAACCAAGCATTTCCTTGGCATGAGGAGACACAGAGTTTTACAAGAGGTGCTTGTGGCTGTCATGTTGGTTCTCATTAATACCAAACAAATAGTGCATAACACTAAAATAAAAAGTCCGATTCAATTAAGAATCGGACTTTTTTGATTTCTTATATAATTATCTATAACTCACATAATAATATTTAAAAGAAGACTATGAAATTAAGTTTTTTGTTTCTTCTTTTTAGCCGCAGGAAATAATACATTATTGAGTATCAAACGATAACCTGGTGATGTGGGATGCAAATCTAATTCGGTTTTAGGATCACCTACTTTATGTGTATAATCTTCAGGATCGTGACCACCATAAAATGTAAAAAAGCCTTTTCCTTTTATACCATGAATATACTTTGCCTCACCATTAGTTTTATTTTCACCCATAACTAACACATTCGATTTTATCTCCTCACGGGTAAATGATGTGGTTTGTCCCATAAACCCCTTTACTAAAGCGGTATGATTTTGACATAACATAGATGGTATTGGATCCCATTTGGCAGAAAATTCCATAAGTGAAAAATAGTCTGTCGTCATTGGGATACGACGTTTTCTAGTCATATCGATAGACGAGAACTCATATACGTTTGGACTTCTTTCTAAAATATAGTCTTTAAAAGCAAAGGTTTTACTATAATCAATTTTACTTTGGTAATTAGCATCACTTCCATCACCATCAAACATCGGTTCACAAATATCAACACCATCAGCTGAAAGCGCAATGTCAAAACTATCTGTAGCACTGCACATAGCAAACATAAATCCCCCTCCAATCACATAGTCTCTAATTTTTTGAGCAACGGCTAACTTTTCTTCTGAAACTTTAGAATATCCCAATTGGGATGCTAATTCTTCAGCTTCCTTTTTTTCTTGAATGTACCATGATGCGGAACGATAGGCTCTGTAAAATTTCCCAAACTGTCCTGTAAAATCTTCATGATGTAAATGCAACCAATCATATAAAATTAAGGCATCATTTAAAACTTCTTCGTCATAAATAGTTTCATACGGAATTTCAGCATAGGTCAATACCATGGTTACTGCGTCATCCCAAGGCTGTAAGCCTTTTGGTGAATACACTGCTATTTTTGGTGCTTTTTCTAAAACAACGGCTTCCATATTTTGTGACGGACTAGCAATCATTTCTAAAATCTCTTCGGCTTTAGAGTTTGAGACCACTTCATAACTTACCCCTCTAATTTGACATTCGCGTTGAATTTCTTCGGAATCTGGCAGTAAAAAAGATCCTCCTTTATAATTTAATAACCATTTGACTTTAAGCTGTTTTTCAAGCGTCCAATAGGTTATTCCGTAGGCTTTTAAGTGATTGTCCTGACTTTCAACATCCATAGGAATCAATATATATGACGCGTATGACTGTACCGAAATTAGCAACAGAACTATTAAAACAAATCCTTTTTTCATCTCGTAATTTTTCGTTTTCTAAAATGTAATATACTCAAAAATTATTCCTAAGCTTAAGGCTTTAATATAGTTTTATCATTTTTAAGACAGTGCTAAATTTTTTAATTGATTGTAATAGGGCTTGCATTCATTTAATAATGGAATTAAATGCTTCGGAAAAGGTTCTGTTTTGGGTTTATATTCTGCAAAACCTGAAGATTTATGAACGTTATCATACCAATATTTTGCCCAAATCCCATCTTCAGAACGTTTTGAGGGTTTCCAGTGAAGCATATTGTCATCAAATGGAATATTAATTTTTTCGCATAATGCTCTTAATACACCTTCTGGATTAAGCAATACATTTTTAGCATCCAAAACGACAAATTCAATATTGTTTTTCTCAAACTCTTCAATTAAATCGATATGCAATTTATAACCTACATCGGCAATCGTAGGGTTTTGTATCACTTTGTCAAATGAAGGCAACATCTCTAAAGGATCTCGTGTTAATATCACATTAATAAGTTGTGTCATAAATTGCCTGTCCAACCCTAGAATGTGATGGGTCATATTTTTAAAAAAAAGCACTGGTTGTTCTGAAGTATTCAACATCATATCCACAACTTTTTCACCACTATTTTCCATGGTTCGTAAAATATCTTCCGCTCCAGGATGGTAATCCCTGGCATGAGAATTTTTAAGATAATAGGCATATAAGGGTTCGTCAAACACTTTTGTATCCTTACGTTGTGCAAAACTATACATCAGAGCAGTGGAGATATTTCGAGGTCCAGACCATACCGAAATTCGTTTTATGGCATTAGTTTCCATGTGCTAAAGCTTCAGCAATTAATTCATTGTATAAACCACTTAGTTTTTTGGTCATATCACCATAGGTTTTAGTACCAATTTTTCGACCATCAATGTTTGTAACAGGAGTTAAACCACCAAAAGTACCAGTTACGAATGCTTCATCTGCGCCATACACATCAAAAAGTGAAAAGTTCTTTTGATGACATGTAATTCCGTTGCGTTCACAAGCTTCAATAACTTTTGCTCTCGTTATACCGTTCATACAATACTGACCAGTAGATGTCCAGGCTTCCCCATTTTTAATAATAAAAAAATTGGTAGCGTTGCACGTAGAAACAAATCCGTTAGTATCGAGCATCAGCGCTTCATCCGCTCCGGCTTCAATAGCTTGGATCAAGGCTTGCACTTCATGCAATTTACTATGGCAATTGAGTCTTGGATCTAAATAATCTGGTGAACCACGACGGATTGTGCTCGTAAATAAGGTGATACCTTTCTCTTTACTATCTGTAGAAGCTTTCTTATATTCCGGAATAATCACAATATTAGGTCCCGAAATGGTTAATCTAGGATCTTGAGAAGGTGTTTTTTTGATGCCTCGTGTGGCCATGATTCGTACATGAACATGATCTGTCATTTTATTTTCTTTGAGAACCTTCCAGATAATAGCTGTTAATTCAGTTTTACTAAACGGAAAGGTCATTCCAACGGTTGCGGCTGATGTCCATAAGCGGTCAAGATGATCATCGAGAAACACCAATACACCATGGTGTAATCTCAGCGCTTCCCATATACCGTCACCAACGAGGTACCCACTATCAAATACTGAAATTTTAGCGTCATCGCGTTTAAAGAATTCGCCGTTAATGTAGATTTTAATGTCTTTATTTCTGTCGTCTGCGACAGCATTATGAGTTCCGTGAACCATATTTTAATTTTTAGATATGATTCTAGAAAGATACTTAATTTCTAATAAAAAAAATCAAGATTGTTTTGCTTTAAGACGTCTAATTCGAGAAGACTAGATATCCTTCAATTGTCTTTAATACTCCTACTTTTTGAGTGATTTCAAATTTCGTTCTGGACCAGAAAGTAAGGACGCTATCGTTTTTGTTTCGGAAAATTGTTCTAAAATAATTTTAAGAAAAACGGTAATAGGAATTGCCATAATTAATCCTGGGATTCCCCAAATAAATCCCCAAAGCATAAGCATAATAAGCACAGTAATAACATTTATTGAGAACGATTTCCCCATAAAAACAGGTTCTAAAATCGCTCCAAAAACGACTTGAACTCCTGTGATGGAGACAATAAAAAAGAATAATGTACTTGTAGGATCTAACTCAACAAAAGCGAAAATTGATAATAAAATGACTGCTATAAATGAACCAACCATTTGAACAAAATTGATTAGAAACGCAAATAATCCCCAAAAAATCGGGAAACTGACATCAAAAAACACACAGGCTAAACCTGTAAAAATTCCTGTGAGTAAACTCACGGTAAACTTTACTTTGATAAAAGTAATAAGGTCTTTTTCAATTTTCATAAACGCCTTTATAGACGTATGTTTTCGTTTTAGAATCGTATTATTTAACACTTCATGCATGTTGATAGACTCTGATAACCAAAGGATAGTAAAGAAAGTAATCATTAAAATGTTGGTAAAAAATTTCCTAACAAAATCGAATGT
>Ga0316189_10003477_pt1 | contig 15279 bp, 11 predicted proteins | sample LowCovwburrow_MG_FD_204930 | JGI IMG/M metagenome (GOLD analysis project Ga0316189, IMG submission 204930) | Coastal sediment microbial communities from Maine, United States - Lowes Cove worm burrow | ecosystem: Environmental > Aquatic > Marine > Coastal > Sediment | place: USA: Maine... | reverse complement strand
CGACCACGACGCGGACCTCGACCACGACGCGGACCTCGACCACGACGCGGACCTCGACAAGGACCTCACCGTGCAGGCACTGGAGGCCGGCAGCAACGCTCTGTGGCTTCCGCTGCTGTCCATGCGCTTCTGGACGTTCGGCATGGCCTCGTTCGGGCTCACCGGAACGCTGCTGACGCTGCTCGGCATCCACACGTTCGTCACCCTGGGCATCGCCGGGCTCTTGGGGCCCACGCTCGGCACCGCTGCCGCCTGGCTGTTTCGCCAGCTCAAGCGAGACGAGGTCAGCGCTGAGACCCAGCTCTCCCGGTTCGCCGGGGAGCAGGCGCGGGTCATGCTTCCGATCCGGCCGGGGCAGCAGGGCAAGATCGTGATCGAGGCGCTGGCGGGCCGGGTCGAGCTGCCTGCGGTCACCCGCGACGCGGAGGCGATCGAGCGCGGCGACCAGGTCATCATCGCCCAGGTACGGGGGGGGGTCGCGGACGTCTCGCGCCTCTCGTCACCGGAGGACCCCGACTCGCGCAGAGCGCGCCAAGCGGCGCAACAACGACGGCAGCAAGAGCGTACTTAGGTGTAGAGTTCACGGGGAGGTCAGCGTGTTCGAGTTCGGGTTCTTGTGCGCCGGAGCCGGCGCAGGCTTGGCGCTGGTGATGTTGGTGTTCGTCGCGAAGCAGTTTCTGTTCGTGGGTCGGCCCAACGAGCTGCTGATCTTCTCCGGTCGGCAGTACCGCCTGACCGACGGATCGAGCATGGGCTACCGCGTGGTGCACGGGGGCTTCTCGTGGCGCTGGCCGCTGCTCGAGAAGGTCGACCGGATGGAGCTGACCGCCATTCCCATCGAGCTGAACATCGCGAACGCCTACTCCAAGGGCGGGATCCCGCTCGGACTGCACGCCATCGCCAACGTCAAGGTCAGCTCCAGGGTTCGCAACCGGAACAACGCCATCGAGCGGTTCCTGGGTCGCGACCCCGAGGAGATCCGGCAGGTCGGCAAGGAGACCCTGGAGGGCCACCTGCGCGGCATCATCGCGCGGATGACCCCCGAGGAGGTCAACGAAGACCGGCTGAAGTTCGCCGAAGAGCTGGTCGACGAGGCCGGTGAGGACTTCGACAAGCTCGGGCTCACGCTCGACACCCTCAAGGTCCAGTCCGTCAACGATGACGTGAGCTACCTCGACAGCATCGGCCGCGAGCGCTTGGCCGGCGTGCTCGCCGACGCCGAGATCGCTGAGTCCACCGCCAAGGCGGACGCCGAAGAGGAACAGGCCAACTTCGCCCGCGCCGGCAGCGTGGCCAACGAGCAGGCAGAGACGGTGATCGCGCAACGCGAGAACGCGCTCCGGCGTCGGCGGGCCGAGCTCGAGGCGCAGGCGCGGTCCGAGGAAGAGAAGGCGGAGCAGATGGCGCTCGCCGCGCGGGCGCGCGCCGAGCAGGAGCTCCAGGAGATCCGCGGTCGCCTCGAGCACCTCCGGCTCTCGGCCGACGTGGTGCTCCCCGCAGAGGCGGGTCGCAAGGCGTCGGAGATGACGGCGCGCGCCGACGCTGCGCAGATCGCCGCGGACGGCGAGGCCATGGCGCAGGTGCTCGACATGATGCGCCAGGCGTGGCTCGCCGCGGGCAGCGACGCCAAGGAGATCTTCCTGATCCAGCAGCTCGAGACGGTGCTCGGCACGGTCACCGAGCGGGTGAACCAGATGGAGATCGGGGAGGTCACCCTGCTCGATGGCGGCGATGGCGCGGCGCTCGCCAACTACATGGCCGCGCTGCCGGCCACGGTGGGGGCGGTGCTCGGTGAGCTGCGGGCCACCACGGGCATCGATGTCGCGGGCATCCTGGCCGGCATCAACGAGGACGAGAAGAAGCAGGAGGGGGGGCAATGATCGAGATCGCATCCATCGTCGGCGTCATCGCCGCCGTCATCATCATCGCGGCGGGCGCCTTCTTCGGCCTCGCTCAGAACCTGCTGTACATCTGTGAGCCCAACGAGGTGCTGATCTTCTCAGGCCGCGAGCGGCGGACCGACGAGGGCGCCCGCGGGTACCGGATCATCAAGGGGGGGCGCGGCTGGCGCGTGCCGCTCATCGAGCGGGTCGACCGGCTCGACCTCACCAACATGATCATCGAGGTCGAGGTGCTGGGGGCCTACTCGAAGGGCGGGATTCCGCTCAACGTCCAGGGCGTCGCCAACATCAAGATCGCGGGGCATGAGCCCATCCTGGGTGCCGCGGTCGAGCGGCTGCTGGACAAGAAGCGCGACGAGCTGGTGCAGATGGCCAAGGACGTGCTCGAGGGCAACCTGCGCGGGGTCCTCTCACGGCTCACGCCCGAGGAGGTCAACGAAGACAAGCTGGCCTTCGCCGAGAAGCTGCTCGAGGAGGCGGAGCACGATCTGGGCCGCCTGGGCCTGCTGCTCGACACCATGAAGATCCAGAACGTGTGGGATGAGCGCGGCTACCTCGACTCCATCGGGCGCAAGCAGTCCGCGGAGATCATCAAGACGTCGCGGATCGCCGAGGCGCGCGCCAAGGCCAACGCCATCACCCGCGACGCCTCCAACCGCGAGCGCGCGCGGCTGCAGCAGGTCGACGCCGAGGAGCAGATCGCTGTGGCCCAGGCGGAGCGCCGGGTCGCGGACGCACGCACCAAGGCCGTCGCGCTGGTCGCAGAGCAGGAGGGGGAGGTCAAGGCGCAGATCGCCCGCGCCACCGCGGCGCTCGAGGCCGAGACCGCGCGGGTCGAGCAGGTCCGGATCCAGCTCGAGGCGGACGTGCTCGAGCCCGCACGAGCGCAGATGGAGGCGGGGATCAACCAAGCGCGCGGCCGGTCCGCGAAGATCCTCGAGGAGGGTCGTGCCACGGTCCAGGTGCTCGAGGAGATGATCAAGGTGTGGAAGGAGTCGGGAACCTCGGCGCGAGACATCTTCCTGATGCAGAAGCTGCAGACGGTGATGAACCAGCTGGTGAGCACGGTGGGCGCGGTCAAGGTCGACCGGATCACGATGCTGCCGCCGGGCACCGACGGTGGCGACACGGCCCGCAAGGCGGTCCGGCTGGTGGAGGAGCTGAAGGGCGCCATCGGGGTCGACCTGCCGCTGTTGCTCGAGACCGCGGTCAAGAACCGCGCCGGCGACACCACGTCCGAGGGTTAGGGATCGTCCAACAACAAACACTGCATTCGGATGCGCTGCACGACCGATGGCTGCGTCGTCGAGCTCTCGGGATAGCTCGCACTCCCCTCGACTCTCCTCCTTGTCCTCGAACGAGCAGCACCTCCTCGATGCCGAGCGTTTGTTGTTGGACGCTCCCTTAGCCGGCCGCCCCCGGCAGGTTGCGCGCCCACACTGCAGCCAGCTTCGGGCGGGCCAGGACCGCGGCCGCGAGCGCGTCGACGCTCGGCAAGTGCGCCGCGCGCCACTCCGGGTCGATGTCCCAGCGAAAGAGCAGCGTGAGGTCCAGGTCGACTGGCGGACCCCGACCCGGGCGCGCCGTGGATGACGTAGGTCTTGGCCCGCAGCCTACAGCCCCAGCCGGTCCACCAGCGCCTCTGTGCCCGACCCTCGGAGCAGCCGGTCCGCGATCCGCTCCGCCACCGCGGCGATCGTCAGCGTTGGGTTCACGCCCAGCGCCGAGGGCACGATGCTGCCGTCCACCACGAACAGGTTCCGGTTTGTCCAGGACTCGCCCAGCTCGTCGACGATGCCGTACTCCGGGTCGTCCGACATGCGCACGCTGCCCAGTGGGTGCGCCGTGCTCACGGTGCCGTCCTTGCGGTAGCTGTCCAGGTACATCTCGCCACCCAGCGCCTCGTAGATGCGCCGCATCGTGTCGACCGCCGTGCTCCACCGCGCCTCGGTCTGTGGGTGGGTGTCCTGCCAGCGCACCTCGAAGCTCGCGCCGCCCGGCCCCAGCAGCACCTCGCCCTCGCTCTCGTCGAGGGCCAGGCAGCCCATCGTCAGCATCCGGCTCGAGAACTGCTGCAGGCGCTGCTTGTACGCCAGACCCCAGTCGCGCTCCGGGCGCCCGTCGACCACCGCCGTCGTCGTCGAGCCGCGCCCGACCGCGTCGGGCTGGAACGGCCGCAGCAGCGTGGAGGGCTGGCCCTGGGACAGGTACAGCGGCGCCGCGTAGAAGGGGATCAGGATGAACTGGTCCGAGGGCCAGAACGAGGGGCAGAACGACGACATCGGCTTGCCCTTGTGCCCGTCGATCACCCGCTCCAGGTCGGGGCCCACGATGCCGGTGACCCCGTAGTCGCCGTTGCCAGACATGTTTCTGCCCAACACCGGCACGTTGCGCACCTCGCGGCCTTGGTCGAGTGCGCGCTGGCCGCTGAACGCATCCTCGCTGCGCAACAGGATGCCCGCTGAGGCCACTGTCCCCGCTGCCACGATCACCAGCGTCGCCGAAAACTCGAAGATCTCGGGGTCGTCGCCCCGCCGATCGAGGCCGCGCACGACATAGCGATCGCCGTCGGGGACCACCGTCTCGACCTCGTTGTTGGCCCGAAACTCGACCCCGGCTGCCAGCGCGTCGGCCAGGTAGTTCTCCGTGAGGTTCTGGCGACCCTGGTGGCGCTGCCCTTGGGCCCACCAGCCGTCGTTGGCGTCGTTGGCGTTGGCTAGCTTCAGCGGCGCCGCGGTGGCCCCGATCGTCCGGCATGCGTCGGCGAACACCAGGTCGCGCTTGGCGGTGAGCTGGTGGTGCGGCGCCGTGGCGTCGGTCCACGCCTGTCGGTTCACGTTCAGCCGGGTCTCGGCCTGCGCGTAGTACGGATTGAGCGCCTGCCGCGAGGTCCCGCGAGGCCACAGCGGCCGGCCGTCGCGCTGCAGGTCGAACACCTCGGTCGCCGTGCGCAGGCTGACCCCGAGGTAGGCGTTGGACCCGCCGCCCATGCCGGTGCCGGTGATCACGTTCATGCTGGACACGCCCTCGCGGAACGCGCCGGTGGCGTCGGTGTACACCTGGCCCACATCCGCGAGGTACTCGGGAGCGAGGGTGTGGCGGAACCGGTTGCCCTGGGCGTTGAGGTCCGGGCCGTCGGACTCCGGGTCGAACCGCCCGGTGTGGTCGTTGCCCTTCTCGAGCACCAGGATTCGGGGCGCCTTGCCGCGGTCTGCCAGGCCCTCGGACAGCCGCGCGGCCATGACCGCCGCGCCGAAGCCCGAGCCGATGAGGACGATGTCATAGTCATCCGCGATCATCGCAGGTCCCCGTCGGCGTCGAGCACCTGCGACAGGTCGTCGCCGGGTGTGGGTGCCGGTGATTCGTTGTAGGTGTAGTCGTCGAGCTCACCGGCGGCGGCCAGCGCAGCCAGGTCCTCGGTCTGCGCGTCGATCAGCCGGCCGTCGGTGACGGTCCGGGGGTAGCCCGAGACCGCCAGCCGATCGGCGAAGTCCTCGAACGGCGGGTAGCCGATGTCGATCAGGCCGATGTCGCTGGTGATTGCGCCCAGGTACGCGAGCATCGCGATGCTCCGCAGCACCCGCATCAGAGGCGCCCGATCCGGGTGCACGAAGGCGTTCGCGATGGCCTGCTCTTGCTGCTGCCGGTCCAGGTCGCGGAACGAGGTGAGCAGCGCCACGTCGCTGCCGATCCGGTCGAGCTCCACGCTGATCAGTCCCCGGGTCACCAGATCGAAGCTCACTGCGGCCTCGTCGATCCAGTCGGGCAGCGCCGGGAGCAACCCGAGCCCCACGGACAGCCCGATCAGGTTGTCGAGCTGCAGGACCGTGAACGCGCCGCACTCCACTGCGCCGGGTCGGATCAACTGGCCGTCCTCCCACTCGCCGGGGAGCATCACGTCCAACGCCGCCTCGATGTTCGCGCGCACGTCGGTCAGCTCGACGTCGAGGTCCTCGAGGTCTGGCTCGAACTCGTCATCGTCATCGTCGTCGAGCCGGCAGCCGCCGACCGCCGCTACCGCAGCGCCCAGCCCGAGTGCACGGAGCACGGCGAGCACCTCGCGTCGGCTGGGGTTGGGTCCGCTCGTCATGATCGCCTCAGAAGTAGTAGGACAGGTGACCTTGCAGGTAGCTCTCGCCGCCCAGCCACCACTCGGTGGCGATGCGCGAACCCAGGAACGCGTTGGCCTGGACCCCGGCGACCCAGTGGTCGCGCAGGCGCCGATCGAGCTGCAGCCGCCCAGAGAGGAACCCGGTCGTCAGATCCACGGACCCCCCGGCGGTCCACACGGTGCTCTGAGCGTCGTTGTGCGCCAGACGCATCCCGAGGAACACGTCGTTGTTGTTGGTGGTCACCGGGGTGCCGATCGGGCGGCGGTCCACGTGGTACTCGGCGAACAGCAACATGTCGGCGCGGCTGCCGAACAGCCCCTGGTGGATGGTCTGCAGCCCCGCGGACGCGCGCCAAGAGAACAGGTGGTCGGCCCGCCACCACGACGTCGCTCCCTCGACCTTGAACGTCACTACGTCTGAGAACGCCGCGGCGTCGACGGAGAGCTGGTGCAGCCGGTCGTAGGCCACGCCGACCCGCGCGTCGGTGAACTGTGCGATGAACCGCGGATCGCGGCTGATCCCGGCGTAGCCGGTGCCGGCGACTCGCATCCAAGAGGTGTCGCGCGTGACCCGGATGGCTCCGCTCGGGTGCCACGCGCCGAGCACCGACTCCCAGGTGGGGTTGGCGGCATCGATCCCGAACAGCGGCCGCAGCCGGCCCTCGAGGCTCGGGAACGTGCGCGCGCGCTGGTATGGAAGGTACCAGGCGCTCACCTGCAGCTCGGAGTCGCCGGTGGAGACCTGCACGTAGGGCTGCCCGAGCTTGGCGCGCCCGTCCAGGTCCTCCACCTGGTCGGTCTGGTTGATGACGTCGATGGGTGCGGCGCCCACCATGGTGCTGAACCGGAACTGTCCGATTCCGGCGGCGAACCGGAAGTTGCTCTCGCCCCGCAGCTTGAGCTCGGCGTGGCGCAGATCGACGTGCGTTCGTGCGAAGTCGTGCGAGTCAGCGCGGAAGAAGGGCGTGAGCCGAAGCTCCCACCGCCCCTTTGGCTTCTTCCAGTGAAAGTCGGGCTCACCGACCAGGGACCCGGTGACACCGCCGCGCTGAGCCGTGCGCGGGGGCCGGGTCACGAAGACTCGACTCTCGGCAGCGGCACGTCCCCGGGTGCTGAACGTGTCCTGTGCGAGCGCGGAAGCGCCAAGAAGCGCAAACAACATCATCAGTCGAGAACTTCCGGGGAGAACTCCGCCACGGTCAGCCCGTTCCCGAGCGCGATCTGGTCGAAGTGGAGCACCGTCTTGCGCTGGGTGCGGTGGTTCACCATTGTCCAGTCCCGCGCGCGCCACACGCCCTGGGTGACCTCGACATAGTCATCGTAGGTGAGCGTCTTTTGGTGCGCGCCGTCGCGGCCGTAGAAGTCGACGTGTTCCAGGCGGCGGCTGTCGTCCGAGAGCCACAGGACGCGCCGCTGGTAGCCCGAGCCCTCGTAGCGCGGCTCGGCCTGCAGTCGGGTGCACTGGGCCTCGCCGCAGGCGGCCGGCTCGAGCAGGGTCCAGCTGTGCTTGTCGACGGAGATGCTGGTCATGTCCTCGTAGGCGAACTCGCTGCCGCCGAAGGACGAGGAGATCCGTCCGCTGGTGATGCGCTGAGTACGGTCCAGGGCGGGCAGATACAGCCATTGCTGGTCGGTGTCCTTCCCCGGGTGCGAGAGCAGCACCATCCCCTTGAGGTCGGCGGGGCTCTGGAACTCGAGCAGCGAGTAGTCGCCGCCCTCGCGCTCGAGGACCGACATCCGGAGCACGCGCACGGCCTCGCGGCCCTTGGCGTCGGCCAGTCGCATGTCGATGTTGGCCACCATGTCCGCGTAGCCGGCGTTGGCGGTAGCGAGCTTGGTGGCAAGCTCCTGTCCCTCCGCATTGGCAGCCGCAGCGGGAGCGGCGAACAGGGTCGCAAGGAGGGGGAGGATGGCGTTCACGATGCGCTCCGAAGTGGCGGGTGCGTTCCCTGGGGGGCGTCGGCCGTGCGCGGCTGCGCGCGATCGCGGTCGACCAGGGCCAGGCCGGCGGGCAACACCAGCAGGTCCGCCGCGAGCGCGAACAGAACCACCAGGATGACCAGCTGGCCGAAGATCGAGTTGACTGAGAATGTGGACGTCGTGAGGACGGCGAAGCCGGTGACCAGGATCGTCGAGGTCAGCACCAGTGCTGTGCCCACGGTGCCCATGGTCTGGACGAGCGCGCCGTGGACGCTTCGGCCCTCGGCGCGGCTGGTCTGGTACCGGGTGAGGAAGTGGATGGTGTCATCGACCACGATGCCGAGGCAGACCGCCGCGGCGATCGAGCTCACGATGTTGATCCGGTGCACCGTGATCGCCCACAGCCCGTACGCGAACACGATGGGCAGGACGTTGGGGATGATGCTCAGGAGCCCCAGGCGCAGGTCGGCGAGCGCGAAGATCAGCAACAGCGAGATGAGCACCAGCGAGGCGATGTTGCCCCACACCATGCTCTTCGAGTTCTGCTCGCTCATGTGGGAGAACAGCACCACCGGGCTGACCGCGGGGGCCGCCTGATCGGGGGCGTGGTCGACCAGCCACTGTTCGGCGCGTCCGGTGAGGCCGCGCATCTCGGTGGTGGTCAGGGCCTGCACGACCATCGTGACCTTCGACGACGTGCGGTTCACGTCCATCCGATCGGCCAGGCCCAGCCCCTGGGGGAGCGACAGCTCGTAGGCGAGGAGCAGCTGTGCGGCAGCCTCGGCGGACGCTGGCACCGCGTACGCCTCGGGAGCGTCGGCGTGGAAGGCCTGGTTGACCCGCATGACGACGTCGGCGATGGACGAGACGTTGGTCACGCCGGGCTCGGAACGAAGGTACGTCGCGAAGCGGTCGAGCAGCGACAGGTACGCAGGGGCGGTCACGCCGCTCGCGTCGTCCGCCGGGATCTGGAAGTCCACGACGTACAGCCCGCCGAGGTGCTCCATCATGAACTCGGTGTCGACCCGCCAAGGGACCGACTCGTCGAAGTAGGTGACAAAGTCGTCGTTGGTCTCGAGCGTCCGCGCCGCGGCGATGGCGAGCACGCTCATCAGCGCGGTCACGACAAGGATGGGCATCCGGAGCCGCACGAGGGTGTGCGCGAGTGCCTCCCAGCGGATCCAGCGCGCGGGCGGCGTCCCCGCGCTGGGCGGCCACAGCGTGAGGACCGCAGGGAGGAACGTCACCGAGATCAGGAACGCCCAGAAGACGCCCGCGCTGGTCATGTTCGCCATGTGCCAGTACGGCGGCGAGTCGCCGAAGTTCAGCGCGAGGAACCCGATCATGGTGCTCAGGCTGGTCAGGAGCACCGGCTTGAAGTTGTGGGCCAGGGAGTGGCGCATCGCCGCGGCTGGGTCCATGCCCGCGCGCTGTGCGGCACGGGCACCGAGCACGAGGTGCACGCCGTCGGCCACCGACAGCGTGATGATGATCGTGGGGGCGGATGCCGAGATCGGGGTGAGTGGGTACCCGAGCCAGCCGCCGACTCCCAGCGCGACCGACGAGGCGAGCCCCACCGTGCCGACGATCGCGAGCGTGGCCGCGACGCTGCGCAGCGCCAGCAGCAAGCCTGCCAGGATGATCAGCGCCATCAGCGGCACCACCCAGGACATCTCGCTCACCGATGCGTTCATGAACGCCTCGTTGAGCATCGCCAGCCCCGACACGCGGATGTCGAGCTCCGGATACGCCGCGCTCACCTCGGCGACGAGCGCGCGGGCAGCGCTCGCGGTCGCCACGACGTTGTCGACCTTGGCGCGGTCGAGCTGCAGGAGCGCGTTGACCCCCACTGCACCGCCGTCCGCAGCGAGCAGCCCGCCCACCAGCAGCGGCTCGTTCAGCGCCACCTCGCGCAGGCGCTCCAGCGCAGCGGCGTCGGGGCTCGTCGGGACCAGCGGCTCGACGACCATGGCCTCGCCCTCGGCGTGGCTGTGCTGGTGGTTGGTCATCGAGTCGACGCGTCGCACGTGCGGCATCGTCCAGGCGCGATCGGTCAGGGTGCGGACTGCCTCCATGGTGCGCGCGTTGAACACGTCGCCGGAGCGGGGTCGGACCACGAACACCACGTTGTCGGTCCGTGCGAACGTGGCCTCGAGCTCCTCGAGGGCCATCGCGCGCGGGTCGGTCTCGGCGAAGAAGATGCGGTAGTCGGCCGACAGCTCGAAGTGGGTCGCCCCCAGCCCGATCCCCACCGACATCAGCACCGTCACCAGCAACGTCCACCACGGCCGCCCGACCACGAACGCGGCCCAGCGCTCCGAGATCGACCCCGGTCCGGTCAGCCGCATACCGTCACCAGCGGCGAGTCGAGGCAGTCGCTGTCGCCGCAGTCCACGTCACCGTCCACATCGTTGTCGATGCCGTCCGAGCAGGTGGGGTCGGTGTCTTCGGGCGTGATGTCGTCGCCGCCGGTCCCCAGGTCGACCCCGGGTCGGACGTCGGGCACGTCCTCGGCCTCGTCGAGCAGGTCGGACAGGCAGTCGTCCACGTGCTCGGTCAGTTCGGCCACGCCCACGCAGTCGTCGGCGTTCTCGAGCACGCAGTCCGCGAGCTGGACCCGAGCGCCCACGCACGCGTCGTCGGACAGGTACGGCAGGGAGACGCCGCAGCGGTGCAGGAGCTGGCCCGCACGCTCGCAGGTGTTGCGATCCGACACCGGGCCGCACGATGCCGCCAGCGCTGCGATCATCGCGCCTCGGAGCAGGGTCATCAGAAGCCTCTCTGCGCGAGGTCCTGGCCGACCCAGGTGTAGAACTTCGCGATGTCGATGCGCGTGCGCACGTTGGTGTCGGGAATGTTGCCGCGGCCGAGCTGCTCTTGGTGGTCGGCAGGGATGCAGCCTCGAAACAGCCCCCAGCGAGACGACTGCACGGGGCACAGGCCGTCGTTGGGACCCAGGCCGTCCTCGGACAGGGCCTCGGCTTCGGCGATGATGTCGAAGCTCTGCGCGAGCGCGAGCGACAGGTGGTCTTGGGCGCCGTCGAACAGCGCCAGCCCGTCGCCTTCGTCGGCGGCGCAGGCGGTGGCGAGGTCTTCCGGGTGGGGCCACGCCTCCCCGAACGGCCGCGAGAAGCCGCCCCAGCTCTGGTAGAACAGCCCCTCCGCGTCGACGACGGCGTCGTTGAACGCGAGCGTCTGCGACTCGCTGAGGGCCGCGACCGCAGAGCGGAGCTGCACGTCGTCGGCCAGTGCCTCGCCGGTGAACCACGAGCCGAGCGTCGTCGCGAGGGCGTCGATGGCGTCCTCGGAGTCGGTGTTGGTGACCAAGCCCAGCGCGATGTCCGCCACGGGCGTGCCGTGGTGCGCGGTCGCGACCGTGGTCACCGACGCGAGCGAGCCCAGGATCTCGGCGTGGTCAGCGTCGACCTCCCAGTGCAGCCCTCCGGGACTCGCCACGTAGCGGCAGTCGAGCCCGCCCAGGGAGTGGCAGAGGAGGTTCACCTTGGCCGCGCTCGATTCCTTGAGGATCTCCTGGATCCGGGACCACAGCACGCGCGACCGATTGGAGGTGGAGTCGTAGGGAGGCACCACGGCCAGGTGCACATCGAACCCGCCGCTCTCGAGCTCCTCGACGATCCGGTCGGACCAGCTGAACAGGGGCGACACGTCGATGCCGTTGACCAGGACCAGCGGGTGGCGCGTGGCCGCCTCGCTGCCCAGCGCAGGCCGCGCATCAGGGGGGCAGGACTCGCCGAGGATGGCGCAGCTCGCCGCGAGCGGGTCGCCATCCAGTGGCAGCAGCGACGCCAGTCCCGCGCACCCGAGGCCGCTGATGATCGCAGCGAGGCCGTCGATGTCCTGCTCGGTCAGGTCGCTGCACTGAAACGGGATCTCGGTGGTCCCCAGACACTCGTCGACTTCGCGCTCGAGGTTCGCGCAGCGCCGGTCGGCCTGGGTCGGGATGAGGTTGCAGCCTGCCATGAGTGTGGTGAGCAGCAGCAAGGCGCGCATCAGCTCCCCTCCTCGGCGAGGCGCAACGCGAGCTGGCTGAGGAAGCCGGCCGGATAGAACCCGGTGACCGGGTCGACGCCGGGGTGCGTCAGGCGCCCCACCACGTCGTAGTGGTCGGTGGGCAGGCAGCCGTGGAAGCTGCCCCACGCGGCGCTCGTCACCGGGACCATGCCGTCGTTGGGCGAGGACACGCTGTGGCCGTTGCTGTCCACGGCGATCTCGGCCAGCGGCGAGAGCACCCACAGCCCCTCGGTCATGGGGTCGTGCGTGTCTTGGTGGTGGCGGTACGCGGGCTCGCCGGTGTTGGTGGCGCAGCGTTCGTCGATGTCGGAGTCAATGGGCCAGATCGTCTGGCCGAAAGCGTAGGAGACCCCGGCCCAGGAGTGGTAGCGGACCTCGGCGGCGTTGGGCACCCGGTCGTTGAACGCCCGCATCCCGTCGAGCGACAGCTCCTCGAGCACGTCCTGGATCTGTGCGTCGCGCTCGTCATCGGACAGCGCGGTTGCGGATGGCAGGACGCCCGCTGAGATCAGGCGCCGCGCGTCGTTGTCGGGCGTCGCCAGCGCGACGTCGGCAACATTGGACCCGCGGTGGGGCGTCGCGATGGTGGTGATCGATGCCACTGCGTTGCGCGCCTCGATCGCCAGCAGCGGGTCGTCGGCGAACAGGCCGCCGGGGCTCACTGCGTGCCGACACGCCAGCCCGCCCACCGCGTAGCAGACCAGGTTCACCCGCTCGTGGTCGGCGAGGATGGGCTGCAGTGCCTCCCACAGTGCGGGGGAGCGCCGCTCGGTCAGCAGCCACGGGGGCAGGACCACGTGGTAGGTGGGCACGATCGGGTCGAGGCGGCGCTCGATGCCCGGGTCCCAGTCGAAGATCGGTGCATCATCGATGCCGCTGACCAGCACCAGCGGGTAGCGCGAGACGACGGCGGTCTGCAGTGGGTGCAGGGGCGCAGGGCACTCCCAGTCCATCGCGTCGCAGACTGTCGGCAACACCACATCGGTCTTGGCGTCGTACAGGGCGCTGCAGCCGTCGGTCTCGATCGCGTCGAGCAGGCGGGTGAGCTCGCCGAACCCCGCGCCCATGCAGGTGTCGTCCTGCTCGGGGACCAGGTCGCAGCGCCGGACCTCATCGGTCAGCGCTTCGCACAGGGGCTCGACGGGGCAGCCGCCCGAGAACGTCGTGGCGCAGAGCAGCACGATGGCGCGGGGGGCGCTCACTTGGCGTCCTCGATCATCAGGTCGGCGGCACGCTCGCTCATCATGAAGATCGGCACTGCGATGAACGTGCCCGGGATCTTCGGGAACACCGACGCGTCCACGACCCGTAGGTTGTCGGTGCCGCGGACCCGGAACCGGCTGTCGAGCACGGCCATCTCGTCGCCCTGCTGGCCCATGGGGTTGGTGCAGCAGGCGTGGTGCCCCCACGACTCCCGGCGAATGAACTCGGCGATCTCGGTGTCCGTCTGCACATCGGGACCCGGCCAGATCTCGTCGATGTACCCGGATGCGTCGCGCTGGCGCGCCCCCTCGGTGATCCGCCGGATGATCTTCACGCCCTCGACCATCGCCAGCATGTCGGGGTCGTTGAGCGGGTCCGCTTCGTCGTACTGGTTGAACAGGATGCGGGGCTGCTCGAACGGGTCGGCGCTCCGGAGGCTGACCCGGCCGTCGTCGTTGTCGGTGTGGCCCTTGAGGATCAGCCAGCTGAACCGGTTGGTCTGCGCGAGCGCGTCGCTCGAGTAGCCCGGGTAGTAGCCGCGGGCGTCGGCGGGAAACGCGAACACCTGCAGGTCGGACAGCGGCAGCTCGGGGCTGCTGCGCACCAGCGCGGTCGCTGCGAATCCGTTCGTTCGGTACGGCCCTTCGCCGGCGAAGTAGTCGTCGAGGCAGGGATCTTCGTCGTCGCCCTGACCCAGGCGGCAGTCTTCGATGGACGCGATGTTGGCGTCGAGCTCGGCAACGACCGCAGCCTCGTAGCGATCCTGGAGGTTCCGCCCGACCCCGGGGCGGTCGACCACGACGTCGATCCCCATCTGCTGTAGGTGTGCAGCCTCGCCGACGCCGGAGAGCATCAGCAGCTGCGGCGTGTTGAAGGTGCCGGCCGAGAGCACCACCTCTCGGCTGGCCAGCGCCTGCTGGGGCGCCGACGCCTTGCCCTTCTCGCCGAGGCTCGCCGCGTACAGGTGCTTGCCGCGCGCGTACTCGACGCCGATGGCCGTGGGCGTGTCCGCGTCGTCGTCCCACAGCACCCGGGTCACATACGACTCGGTCTGCACGGTGAGGGGGAAGCCCTGGTCGACCGTGTCGAGAATGAGCTCGCGGGTGCTGCGGCGCTGGCCGTCCTCGACCGCCGTGGGGATCCGGAACACGCCGGTGGGCTCGCCGGCCACGAACGACCGGTTGAGGTCGGCCGAGAACAGGTTGGTCAGCGCCGAGGCGACCTCGGCGGCGCTGTGCGCGTTGGGGTCGGTCAGCGCGTCGTTGTCGACCTCGGTGCCTGCGACCTCCTGCACGGCAGAGACCAGGAAGTCGATCACCCGGCTGTCTCCGGCCGCCACCTTCTGATCTGCGTAGCTGACCGGGAGCCACTCCTGGACGCGATCCCAGTACTCCATCATCAGCGGCGCGCGATAGCTGCCCTGACCTGTCGCCTCGGCGAGATCGTTCCAGTCCGCGTGAGACGGTAGCACCGTGACCATCGCGTTGACCGCCGTGGAGCCGCCGATGCCGGTGCCGCGCGGGTAGAGGATACCCTGTGGCGTGATCTTGGAGTCGAGCTGATCGATTGCCGGATCCGCATGATGTTCGACCCAGTACCACCACGCCATGTCGGGGTCTTCGGTGGTGACGGCGTGCATCGCTGGGACCTGATATTCGAGCTTGCCTCCGACCTCGGAGCCAGCCTCCAGCAACAGGACGCGGTACCCGGCGCGCGCGAGGCGCGATGCGAGCGGACCGCCCCCCGCACCGGCGCCCACGACGACAAACTCGTAGTCCGATCCAGATCTTCCTCCGGCGCAGGCACACAAGAGCATCGCGGACAAGCAAAATCGAATCATTCTAAATCCGGGTTGACGACCTGGGAGCATCCTCACGTGGGAGCTCCGCTCATCACACCGCGTGGTATGGGATCCCGCATGTTTGGTTACGGCAAAAGTTGCCCGGCTACTGAATGCGGGTGGAGGCGGAGTGTTCTGCGGTGGTCGGTTAGGGGGCGTCCGAAAACAAACGCGCTGCATCGAGGAGGTGCCGCTCGTTCGAGGGCAAGGAGGAGAGTCGAGGGGATAGCGAGCTATCCCGAGAACTCGACGACGCAGCCATCGGGCGTGCA
>Ga0316189_10003476_pt1 | contig 15285 bp, 8 predicted proteins | sample LowCovwburrow_MG_FD_204930 | JGI IMG/M metagenome (GOLD analysis project Ga0316189, IMG submission 204930) | Coastal sediment microbial communities from Maine, United States - Lowes Cove worm burrow | ecosystem: Environmental > Aquatic > Marine > Coastal > Sediment | place: USA: Maine... | reverse complement strand
TGGGGCTGGTCGACATGCGCAAACTCTTCCAGTAAATGGCGATGGAGCAATTGGCGGGATTTTGCGTCCACCCAGAGCACATCTTCCACCGCCAGGGTGCGGGTGCCGTAATCCTTGGAGATAGCATACAGCAGTCCGCCGACGCTGGCCTGAACCGATGTGTTGATGTGAGCGTGCCATTTCTTTTGAAGAATACGCCGCTGGAGATGCTTAATTGTTTCCCCGATGCGGCGCCGGCCAATGGCTCCGTCAATTTCTTTCATCAGCCCATGCTGCGCCTGCTCCATGATTTTGGTATTGCCGGTATGGAAAGGGGCGCCGTCCAGATAGTCTTCAAGGAAAGACAAATCCAGGCCGGCCTCCATCCGTTCGTCGCGTTGACGATCCTTACGTCCCAGGAGGTAATTGACGGCAGCTTCGAACCCCAGCCGTGACATCACCGTCTCGCCGCGCCTTACGACATACTCTCCGAAATCAAGCAGCGCACCGTCCATCATTAACGCGCGGACACGACTGGCTTCATCCAAGAATACCGTGTCAATATCGATCAGGTCGTCTTCACGAAAAACCGGGTGCACCAGGGTGCTAAACCGGTCCGGCTCACGTTCAATCAAAGACTTGATTTCCGCCACCGCCGAATATCTTCTGAGACGGTCAATAACAAAATCCCGGTACAACTTTTCATGGCCTCTTGCGACTTCAGATAGTTGCTGCGGTGGATACATCAATTTGGCCTCAAGGCGATAAACATTTGCATACAGTTCGGGAAGGTATAGATCTTTAAACCGCTTGGCTTTCTTATGTTCCAGAAGATTGGCGCCATGGGTTTCGGCAAAAAGAAGGCTGCGCTTCAGGGCCCATTTCCCCCACTTCTGGGCGACAAAAGCGGCAATGGCAACGATCAACGTTCCAAGGGCAATATACAATCCGCGGATATCCAGGTTAAAGGCCCGATTTCCCAGATAAATCAGGGTTCCCAATAGGACGGCTCCGCTAACCAACCGTTTGCGGAGAGCCCGATAAACAAGGTTGCCGGACAAACCAATTACATAGGGTCGGGTACAGATCCCGCGGATGTCTTCACTGATGGCTTTGATCAGGCGTAACACGATATTCACCGTCCTTTCATTTTCCCGCTTCCTACGCCATTACCTGCACTTCAACACCAAAAGTCACATTTAGCAACAACGTAAAGGATCTCAGGGTCGTGCATCGTTTTGTTCCATTCTTCTTCCGGTTTTCCTGCATTTAGCAGAACCAATTTTTGCTTAATGGGATACATTCTTTTAAATTATATAATTTCCAAAAACAACCCAAAAAAGATTTCAATGATATTTCATCGTTCAAATTATGCACTTTCAAGCTATTAAATTGATAAGAGTAATCCGTGTAATCTGCGAAATCTGTGGAGTAAATTGGTAGATCTTATTTTGATTCGGAAAGTTATTTACTTTTTTATGGACAACCCGCTTATCCCGTTGTCTTCTGAAATAAATTTATTTAGAATATTTACAGATTGTTATCTTCTTTGCTTTGCAATTCTCTACTTTATATGAGAAAATAAAGGCATGATGATAACAATGGAATGAACCAGACCCGTCCTCGCAAGGCTTCGCCGAGGCACGGCAGGAAAAACGATGCAATTTTACAAAAATACTGTGCCGGTTTGTAATCAGGGTGGCCGCTGGTTATCCTCAACGTTTTACAAAATTACTAGCAGAAAGGAAATAGACTATGAACACAAGGATACACGCAACGCTCTCAATGGTGATCGTATTAGCCCTGCTGACAGGCATTGCAACAGGCTGCGGAAGCTCTGCCGACAATGGATCAGCCCTGCAGGATATCCCTTATTACCCAAATGCAACCGAGGGTGAGTCCATGGATCAATCCACCGCTGGCGGCATTATAGGAGGATCTATGCAGCAGTTTACAACTAACGACCCATTCGAGGAAGTCGTGGACTTCTATACCAATGCCCTTATTGAGTACGATACTCAGATTCTATCCCATGAATCTGATCTGGGGCGTCAAACTGCTATCTCTATCCCACAGAAGAGAGGGATGATATCTGTAGCCATTCAGGAGTTTACTGAAGAAGAAACAGTGAATATCACTTTCATGGCGGTGGGAAGCTGATAGGCACCTTAGCATGACAAGTCACTGCAGAAGAATTATCTTACGCTTGGCTTCGGTTAGTTGTTTGAGATATTCATCGGCATCCCCCAGGATGGTTTTATAGCGTCCTTGCCTCCGGCTCGGAGAGAAGTAAAATGCGCTGGGGGTATCCGACGCGTAAAGCACGAACCATTGCCGAAAACCCATTGAAAAATATAGCAGGGAATTAACGATTATTTGGTTTATAGAAGACGATCAAACCTGGAGGGTGGTGTCAATCGTGAAGATTTAAGATGCCCCCTTTGTTTTCTTTGAGTCTCCTTGAGTGCCGGCACGACGGTCAGGGCTATCATAATTGAACCTGCTGCCAAGGTTACGACACCCACCCCTATCGCCAACGGAAAAATTCCGATGGGGCTCAACAAACCACCCCCGCGCGCGGCACTTCGCGCCGCGCCACGGAGTGCATAGAGACCGATAGCAGAGGTCAGTATCCCCGGCAACAACAAAATCCCGTGTGTCCACATCAAAGCCGTCCGAAAACCTGGTTGCCCCCGCCACGTTCGGCGCCCCAGTATCATTATCCACACGCCAAGCCCTGCCAACGGACCTGCCTGCACTGCAGCCATTCCGAGGACGATGGGCAGGTTTGTCCAGATGGTGCCGTGCGACATGTGTGGCAGCACGCGGAACGAGGAGAGAATCCACCATGCGGCAAGGAGGAGAAGGACCATGCTCACCGCGTAGTGGGCCAAAGCCAGGCAGCGGATCGTCCAGCGCTGAACTTTTCCCATCTCGCGATTTCCTTTGGCAGAACGGGACAACTCAGGCCGCGCGGTGCCGTGGTGCCCGCCACCGGCCGGAGCGGGATCTCCAGATACGGTTGTCACTTTGAGCGCACTCAAACATGAAACGCAGAGCGACACGATGGACAGGCCGCCGGCAAGGAATCCCATCACAAGCAAGATCACTCCGAATATAGACGCATAACTGCCTCCAGACTGCGCGCTGCGTTCTGCACCATCCATGATCTGAAATCCGCGAGATACCAGAAAAGCAGCGCATGGAGCGAGCAACAGATGCGTGAATCGCAGCGCCGTGCGAAGCGATTCGTTCGGGTGCAGGAGCCGCCAGCCGAGGATGCCCAGCCACGTCAACCCAGGCAGGATGGCCAGGTTGAGGAAAAAACCATAGGACGTGGCAAGCGCGATAACGGGCAGCAGAGCAATGGCCACCCCGAAATGCGCCACACCAAGCGAGCCAAGCAATATATGAATGGATCTTTTCATGAGGTTTTCTTGAAGCCCTCTATGACCTTTTCAACTATCGATTTGAGTTCCGAGTCGCTCACCGATTTGGTGGCGCAGATTTGCACGTACGCCATCTTCGCGGGGGACAGAGCGATCATCATTTCCACTTCGTACTTGATGATTCCATACTGAGGAGGCGTGTACTCGTAGCCGACCCAAACGGCGTCCATGCCGTTGATCGACGCCTCGGTTCGCTTGATGTATTCCTTGCTCTTCATCTTCCCTGATGTCAGGAATCCCTCCACCGGCTTCTTCTCAGGATTGCCGAGCGTGTAGACCCGCATCTCCATCACGTCGGACTTGAACGCGTCGAAGCTGAGCAGGGACAATGTGTATATGCCGATTACATTGGTATCCTTGTCCAGCGACACCTCCCAATCGTATGGATGAGGCACTTCGTAGCCCTGGGGATCGTTCTTTAAGGTGGACCAACCATCGCCGGCCGTCGCTTGCAGACACCAGATGCCGAGAATAAAGCCGTAAATTGCTGCAATGTAACGCATCTTTTTCTTGATACCGTTATCTCTTTTCTTCGGTGTACTGAACTTGTTACCGCCCCGTCGCAGTTGGTCCAGCACAGGCTAGCAACATTATACTATTTGTATTCAAATCTCAAAATATGAATAATTAGTTCCAACCTTTTTTTACGAAGTCATAACAACCATGCATTAATAATAATGCATGGTCAGGACTATAACCAAGTATAACGCTGCTCTTTCCTACTCTTAACTTTTGTGAATTTAGCAATATTCATTTTTAGGTTAAGGGCATTTTTACTGGCTGGTGTGGAGCGGAGCAGTAACACAAGCTCAATGCAATAAATGGTTCGGGCACCGTTTATTGATGATGGTGCCTACATTTCTTTTTTGACTTTTCCTATGCCGGTTCATCTTCGCAAATAAGTTCAAGGACCTTACCGCGGGTTTTGATAATCTTCATCCTGAGATCTTAAAGTTTTCCCGTCGATTCTCCAGCGACTTGTTATATGGCGTTAATGATTAACATTTATGATAGATAGAAAATAGAAAATTTATCACCTATAGAAATATTACGCTTAAGGATGGAAAATGTCAATGAGCTGATGGCCAACATACTTTGCGAAAATGGGGTCGGACCACGGCGAAAGCTTGACAATTAAAGACGTATGCTAAAAATCGTACCGTTTTTTGGGCTTAAAGTGATGTTTTTGACACAAAAAAGGGCGGTTAAAGAAAAAGCCAACTACTGGACTTGCACCGAGCTGCCTTTTCCCTTAAATGCATCTTTTTAACAGTAAAAAGGGCATTCTAAGGCCTAAAAAGGGCCTTGTTTTTAAGCTCATGCCTTAGTTGGTGGCGTTCTACCTTGGTCCGACCCCAGTTTGTAGCCAAAATATCTATGGCCACCAACTCGCGCACTTGTCGATGCCTAACACATGGTCACGGAGCGCGTCTTCACCAAACAACATGCGGGTGGCAGGAACCAACGCTGTCAATATTTCCACCAACACCGCTCTGCCTGTGGTAGTAGATTCGCTAATTAGCAGTTGCCAAAACCTATAACCGATTTCAGTTGCACGCGATTCGTGAACGATTGCATCGGCTATCGAGTTTGCCAACCCAACCCCGCCTTTTTTTTCGTACTCACGCAAAAACTTCTCACGCCAGTTTTCCGGTAATTCACCGACCTTAAACGCTTGCCGAATCCAAGGTGTGTCTTGTGAATCGGAATCTTTGCTCGGATACTTTATTTCAACATCGTCAACAATAGTCGATTGATCGGTTGCTATAGATTCGTCTGGTTGAGGTTGAATTCGAGCAACCTGGACGTCGATATCAGGCGTTATTGCTTGTAACAATGGGCGCATGGCAACAGGAAGGTGTTGCCAAAGTATCTGTGCGGCCTTGGTCTGATTGCTTCCAGGGTCCACAGCCTCCAAAGCGCGCAGCGCATGCTGCGCAACGTGCCGTTGTATGCGTCCGGTTGTAGTGATGAGTAATTCAACGAGCACAGCCATTTTCAGCCATTGAATTCCGACTAACCACTGTACACGCGCATCAAGTATGTCCTTGAATGTACGCCGCGCCCGGGGGACATCTGCATCTACAAATTCCTGAATCCAGTTCAGGATTGTCGGCACCTGTGTCGTCGATGCAGCGGGTAACAGCCGCAGAAGCCCGACGGCTTTCAATTTGGAATTCTCAAAGTTGCAGCAATGTTCGATTAAATACGGTACGAATTTAGGATTCCAGTCCGAACTCAATAGTAGACCGTATCTTGCATCCTCGCCGACTTCGGTCAGCGATTTGGCTAATCGGCCTGCGATCAGGTCAAGGTTGTCCTTGCTGGCCAATACTGCCCACTCTGACAGCACCTCCCATGTGCTCCTCGGTCCGTAAACCTGTTCGTAATCCCAGAAGAAACTGCCCGAACGGATGTCCTTCAGATCATGCAACCACTGGTCCTCGATAGCTTGGGCAACTCTCGCTCTCGGTATTATCTTGAAAAGGGTCGTGGCGATATCCGGCTCCAGATGGGAAAACCGGACACGCGCCAATAGCCTATCGGATGTGTCGACGATTAGTTCGTGCGGTGCATATCTCAAGATCGCTTTTAGGGCACGTTGTTCCAGGCTCATTGATTTGTCCAGCACGACCGCAATGAGTTTTGCCCAGTTCACTTTCAACTCGTAGGTATCTGCCACCTGCAGACAGACCTCGATGAGCCATTGTACATGCCGGCTGCCGTGTTCGCCGAATTCTTCGATAAAAGCGTCCATGTCGAACTCAACTTTCACATCGGTATTCAACAAAACATACAACTGCTCCTTCTTGTTGAGCTGATTAACTGTCTTTGAAACAACCGCTTCGGGGACCAAATTCAGCATTTTATTCAGTTCGGGACTCTCTAATTTGATCGCCTGTTTTAAAAGCGATTGGAACCGTTCCAGTACTAACTCTGTGGGTGCGTTTCCGATAATGAAGGAAAAAGATTCTTTGGCATAAGATGAATAGGTCCGCTCCAACAAGTTCATCATTGAAATAATATCAGACCAATGACTGGACAGAGCGCCCAGTTCAAGTTTTTTCAATAACTTCAAGAATAGAAACGCTTTTCTATCTTCATCCGTTATATGTTTGACCAGCTCAAACATTTCGATCACATCCGCATTTCCCGAAGGAACTGTATGATTGGCATCAGTCAACAACAGATTAAGTTTGTCCGCCGGATCCAGTTGCTCCCACAGTGAAGGCAACTCACCTCGTAGCGCGCCACCGCCCATGTATTCAAAAGACCGAACATAAAATGACCGGCGTGCAACAAGATCGTCGATCGTCTGGAATGATCGAATGCCTTGCTGCACTTTGTCCTTGGTCAAGTGTGGTGCCAATAATGACAAGATTCTCGTGCGTAAACGTGAATTCGATGCCTGTATCTGGTTGAACACGCATGCGACTAACTCGGCCGAGGCGTGCAGAATCACTTCCTCTATAAATCGCAAATGTTCAGTGAGTATCTCACCCATCGTCCCCCGGAACACGCGGGCAAAGACCATTTCCAGTTGCTCACCGTGTTGATCGGTGTAAGGTATGAGTGCGGCGATTGCCGACAACGCAGAATCAGGGCCAAAGGCGCTTAGTTGTTCGACCAAAGCAGATTGTGTCTCGAAATTTATAGTTGGCGCATAGCTGCGCAGCAAAGAATAAACCCACTCTTCACTTAAGCCATCTTTCCTATACAGGTCGGGAATTGACAAGATCCACGGCTCCGGCGCATAGGCAGGCGCGGCGGCAAATCCGGTAAGCTGCGTAAATCTATCGATTGGTTCAACTAATTCTAAAGCCCGATCGTGCTTATCATTCGGCAAATACTCAATAAGGCTTGCGACAGTTTTAACCAGCACCGTTTCATTGTCGATACCGGTGAGTATCGCCATCACCTTGTCAGAATTTTCAACATTTACCAGGGGCGCAAATTCCGATAGGATTGAAGCCCGCCAGAATTCCGAACTGATGCTCTCGATAGCTGCAAGCGACTGTTCGGCAAGTTCTCTTGAGGTTTTGCCTTGCCGACCCTTGGCAAGTCGAACCAGCAATTGTGCACGCGGCTTGCTATAGGTAACCTGTTGCACCAGATAAACTGCTTGATCATAGAAATCAGTATCCGAATTCCGTGGGTGTGCGACGATTTCGACCAACAGTTCCGCACGTGTATAATTGTCAGTTATTGTTGAAGCAATTTCCGCAGCCCGAGTCAACGGGATGTGGCACTGATCATGGTCGAAAAAACTCGCCACACCCATCAGCATCCAAGCCTGCTGCCACGCGTCTACGCGCATCTGGTGCTGTTGTTCTGCGATATTCAGTGCCTGTTTTGGGTATCGTGCACCAAGCGCCTTCAGGCAGTTACGCTGCCTTGATTCATCCACCAAATTGACGACCGCGTCCAGCATAACGTGCAGCAGATCATCCGGTGCACGATTGATAACAGACAGCATAGCCGTTTGTTTGCCTGCGTAGCTGAGCGGTTTGATTAATTTCAGGGAGCCGGCTAAAGCATGGCCTGGGAGCAATCTGAAAATTTCGTTTAATACTTTTAGGTACTCTGCCTCGATGTGAGGCATTTCATAGGAGGTAACGAATTGCACGAAGTCGAGTAGTGCGACCATTGCTTCATCGAGCATCTTAATCTGTGAATCTTTGCCGGCTGCGTCAGCCATGTAAACAAAAACCTGCGCGCGATGCAGCGGGTCCTCGATCATTCTGGCATAGACCGTTGCAGCCGCAAGAGGCCATAGACCCAATCGAATTGCGGCAATGACAAACTGAGGCGGCGTCTTCCGACCTATTTCTGCGATGCTGTTTAGACAACTTGCGCTCGACACCAGCAAGCCAGTAAGCGCCGGTGTTGAGTTTTTAGTGAGCGCAGCTTCGTTTGCCTCGCTGACCGTATCAATGACGATTCGCAAATCGCTACTGAAACCGGCGTATGTCCCCTCGTGGTGGTATCGGGCGCGCCGCCATTCATCGCTGACGAGGACGGCAAATTCGTCTGGCTTGGCCTTCGATACCATCAAGTGCGCGGAAAAATGTTGTACCAAATATTGTGAGGTTTCCGATGCGGTGATTTTCCCGTTTGCTAGCGCTGTTATCGTATTAGTGCCCCAAGACAAGAATTTTTGCTCGAAAGTTTTACGCTCAACATTAGACATTCGTTCCTTGAAATATAATCCCAACTGCGGATGACTGAATACATATCCTTGTTTTTCGCCATCGCCAATGATGAAGCGACGCAACGGCTCTATCGCATCGTCAAAAGTCCATATGGATAAACCGGCGTCTTCGCCAACCAGATTGAACAAATCGTCGCGCGTCATTGGCCCAAAGGCGCAAGCGAGTGCGCTGGCAATCGCCTGTACCGACTTCTCGCGCAACGGATGTTCCTCGTCCCAAAGCGTCCGCTGATCTTCCCACCAGCGGGTGAAGAATCCTTCTAATCCCGGTGCAATTTTTTGCAGATCGTCAATGGTCAGGTTAGTCGCGGCCTCACCGAGTGACCAAAGTTCGGCTACGTAGAGTCGGACCAATAGCGGATCGCCCTCGCTGAGTCGGTACAATTCAGCAACCAGCTTCGGATTTGCTGCGATCTCATTCAGGGGCACCCCGGTTCGCAGTAAAACATGGCGAACTGCGGATTCGGTCAAGAGAGGCAACCCCATCGTGCGCACACCACCGACCGAGTCCCATCCTAGCCGACGCAACCAACTGTCGGGTCCGATATCGCCCGCCAATAACCGGGCTGATGCAAGTACCTTACAGGTTCGGGCGATTTGCGATGGAAACAGATCGAGACCGGCTTTCCAGTCAGCTGCCTCGTCGAGGCCATCGATAATTACAAGGAGTTGCCTGCCATCAAGAAGCGGACGCTTCATATACTCGAGCATCAATCCGCGCCATATCTCGGGTGCAGCATCAGCTTCAACCGACACCTGTTCTCCGTGCAGATTGGAGAGGTAAGTAGCAATCGAACAGAACACAACACCGGCGAGATTAGTACGAAACCTAATACTTACTGGAAAGAAAAGCACCGCAATGCTGTTGTCGCCTTGCAGGTGTTTCGCCCACTGGACAAGTAGCGCGGATTTTCCCCGCCCGGCGGACGAAGTGACAAGCATAAACGGCGAAGTATTTCCAGCAATCAGCCATTGTTGCAGCTGCGCCAATTCGGCGGTCCTGCCCCCGAACGGTACAACTCTTTCACGGTTGCCGAGGTATTCGTCCACGAAACTTTGTACCCGGGATCGGTAGTTGCTGCCCAGTGCTGTCAGACCTTTGTTTATTCCCCGGCTGAACAGCCAGTTGTGCAAATCGGTGGCCATCTTAAGGGCGAGTTCGTCCGGCGATCCGAAGTCCGAACAAATATGCGAATTCCGCAGACGATTACTGAACACCAGCAAATTGGCATCTGCCTTTGCCCCAACCGATTCAGATCGTAGGAAATAAATAAAACACGGGAGATTGAGGCGTCGTGCGCGATCATATTCCTTCTCGGTGATTCCCGAGCCATACCGATTGCCAACGATGCAGACGTACAAATCGCAAGTATCAACCTTGTCCAGTGATCCATCTTCCGGCGGCAAGTCACAACTTCCAAAATTTTCCATACCGACGAACGAGAAGGCCGTCATTTTGTGCGTGGTTTCGGCAATCGCCTGACGCTCAGATTGCAAATCAATCCAGGTCGAACTTACGAATACTTTCAGCGTTGTATGCATGACTCCACGGATCCGCAACTATTATGTGACATTCATGAGTAATTTAATTGGGTTTAATAGCTTATATATTTTGAAATTTTAATGGGATTTATCATTCAAGACTCAAATAATAGGTGCGGCCCCAAGCGTCCCTTTTACCCACAACCTTAAAATTAGTAACGGTCAATTGAAGCTAACCCATAAACGAATTTCAATCCATTTTTATCCTTATCCGTCATCTCGGATTAATCTTAAAAATATCTTTGTGGACCTCTATAACTTGGCTATCTCATGGATCGTCATAGAGCCTGCCCCGATATTGGCAATTTATTTATATTGAAATTGATACGAAATTTTTCAGGTGTGTGAAACAAATGTTTTCGTCAGTTTTGTTGAAAAAACGATGGTTATAATTTTGAATGGCGGTTTTTCCGAGTATCCGCGAGGGGAGTCAAAACGGTTTAATACTTACTCGATCCCGGCCGCCTTCGTTTCCTAACATGGCATCGCATGACGTTGCACCTACTTGATCCTGTTGCATGCACCATACGTAATCAAGAAAAAAATCAGCAAATTGACGAAAACAAGAATAAATAGTCCGTGCATAATACTTTGGCAACCACAATAAATTTCTCTAACTATTAGAAGTGCAATCCGACGGCATTCTCAATTTCACTTTATCGCTTCCAAGACATCTTCGGACAAAGACGTTTTTCCGGTCTCAACGATCCTATCTGTTCTCTTTTCGGTTTTCCTCCACTTCTTGTCAGTTAAAGAAAAAATTCTTGCCATCCTTGTTCAATAAAAAGTGAGAGCTTTCTCAACCCCAAGGCCACTTAGTTATCAAAAACCTTAAGGAATGTCAATCCTCGGGGGGATCAATTCCACCCCAGACTGAGTTTGACATCCATTTCGCTTTTTCCATCCCCTCTTCTTGAAAGACTAAACTATATCCTACTTGGTTTGCTTTTTTATAAGATCTGACTTGTCTTTGAGTTTTTCATTTTTGGTCTAGTTTTTTTCTTTTTGGGAGCACATAATTATTTCAATTTTCTTCTATAAGAAAAAATCAAAATCCGGTGAGGTTCTTCAGTTACGTGAATCCTACCGCAATCAGGAAGGAAAGTCGCGACATAGAGTCGTCATTTTATAGGGAAATGCGTCGGTTTTCGATTCCACCTGGAAATGTATTGCAAAATACCTTGATTAGAACTTTTATGACTAAAAATATCATCGTACTGAACCAAAGCCTCCGGTCACAGGTCACTCGGCTTTAATGGGTAAGATTAAAACAGAATGGCAGAACAGCGAATATGTGTTATTTTTTTTTAGTCAAAATTGTTATCGACGCAGAAATTATCAGCAATAAGTCCAAAAAGGGGTGACATTGTGACGACGGCCGGAACTGGTTGGCGGCGGATTGTTTAGAAGTCTGAGGGGCTGGTCGGAAGTTTTAGCGCTTAAGGGTCGTGACGAAAAGCAAAGACCTGATCAACGAATTCAGCTTGGAAATGGGGTCGGACCACGGTGAACGCTTGATAATTAACGATGTAAGAAAAAAATCATGCCGTTATTTGGGCTTAAAGTAATGCTTTTAACGCAAAAAAGGGCGGTTAAAGAAAAAGCCAACTACTGGACTTGCACTGAGCTGCCTTTTTTTTAATTTTTCAATGATATTATGTCCTGACATATGTCATGATAATTACTACTATGTTTGCAACGATAGAAATAAGAGGTGAATCATGACTGCCTTAAACCTTGAAACTCATGACAGCAACTCGAAAGCCCCGAAAACCAGATTAAAGAGCCTCAATTCGACTGCGCTTTTGCATCTTGTGCGTAATACTTTACCAATTTCCCAGGAAAAAGTGGCACATCTGTTAAAAGTCAGCTCCCGAACGGTGGCCAGGTGGGAAAAATCCAATTCCGGGCCAGAAAGACGAGAGCAGAGAGAACGCCTTGCTCGCCTACAAGAAATTATTGATCTTGGAACAAAGGTGTATACCCCTGAAGGTCTAAGTGAATTTTTTTCAACCCCACTTCCTGAGTTTGGAAACAAAACTGCCTATGATATGCTTTTTATCGGTGATTACGATGCTGTGTTGAGCGCATTAGCAGCTGATTACGAGGGTCTGGGAGGTTGAGCCTAATTGGTTTAATCAAATCCTGGGAAGGTCATGCGATTAGACACATCCCGGATATTGCCAACCATAACGTGTACGATTTCAGATATTGTGCACTATCAAGAAACAACCGATGGAATGTGCAGGGGGAACCGACACTTTATCTTGCAAAGGACAAAGGTGTTGCGACAGGTGAATTTGCCAGACATTACTCTGATAATCGATCGCAAGCGCTTGCCAAAAAAATTCAACGACGTCAAATCTGGCGCTTCAGCGTTAAATTAAAGAGAACGCTCGATTTGTGTGATCTCAAGGTCTCTATCGCTCTATCTTTAACCGACGCACCTTATTGTTTTAAGGATAAACGGGTAGCCAGATCAACAGCGAATTTTTTGAGAAGCTCTTTGAAAATTGACGCTATCTTTCTGCCATCTATGGTTTTTTTAGATGATTTATCAAAATGGTGTCTTGTGATATTTTTGGAAAACTTACCTAAAAACGCCATTGATTTTCTTCCTAAAGCCCAAAAACATGGACGTTTCTCTATAGAGAATTCGTAATCTATTGATCTCTGAACCAAGAAGTAAGTTTAAGCCGCTAGACAAAAAAAGGCAGCAGATTACCATCAGCGTCGAACCCCATCGTCCTTTTTCCCATAACGACCTCGAGATCACTGCGCTTTGCGAGTTCTTCTTGGTAGGCTTCCGAAACGTCAACTTCACTTAACAGCGCCGTATTTTTAATTCGCATGACTTTCAATTTGTCTTTGGGTATCAAGCCCACGCATTTTATCGCGATCTCAACGGCTTCACGATCATTTTTCACTGTCAGCGGAATTTTACCCATTTCCGGACAGACGCCGGTAATCGTGTTGATGTTGAGTGCGTCCATGTCAATTTTGTCTAACAATCGCCGGGTAATAATATCTACAATCCCGACGCCCACGGCATTGCCCTCGGATCCTTCCGTAAGGTCGCAAACCACGATGCGTTTGATTCTGGGGCTCTGCGGCTCTGCGGCGACCAGCGGCAAACCGATCCTGCCGACGACTTTGGTGTCGAAACCGGTGCCGCTGATGTCCTTTCCCATTTCATCGATAATAATGATGTCGGCTTCGTCAAAAGGCAATGTCGGAGCGAATTGCCCGGCAATTTTGAACAGCCTTTTTTCCATCTCCCAAATGTCATCGGATCGGCAGATGCCGATTTGGGCGGTTTGGCCGTATCCGTTTTCAACAACCCCCAGGCCAAATAAAACATTTGCGGATTGCATAATCTTGCGCGCCACGGTCAGGATTACTCTCGGATAGCCAAATGTCAGCATGGCCTCGTGATAGGCGGCGGCACCTTCCTGCTTGCCCAGACCGATGGCCATCATTTTAAGTAAGCCGCTTTCAAATTCGTGGTCAAATTCCGTGTGTTTCTTGATACGATTCAGCAATACAATATGATCAGCTTCTGATGCTAATTTATCGAGATAAACGGTCAGGTGATCCTCCGTTTCTCCAATCCGCACAACTTCAAGGGATGATCGGATGGGTGCCTCGACGTCTTCTTCAACGATTCCCAGATGCTCCAACACGCGTTTTTGGCCGGCAGCCGTAGCCGCGCCATGGCTTCCCATGGCCGGAATGATAAATGGCTCCAGTTTTAATTGCTTCAGACAAGAAATGACGGCTTTTACAATCGCACCGTAGTTGTCAATCCCACGACTGCTGCAGGCGACTGCAACCGTCTGGCCGGGTTTGACAGCGGTTTCCAGCTTCAAGTTCGCCAGTTGTGTATTAATTTCTTCAGAAACATTGTCCAAAGTAGTATCGTCGAAAGTCTGTCGGACACGAATCATTTGAGGGTATTCCATTTTTGCTAATTCCTTCAGGAAGATTTTTCCCAATAACCTTCACGGATAATTCGCATGGCCAACTCAAGATGTTCCCGGATCGCTTTTTCAGCTTTTTTTATGTTCCGCTGTTTAATCGCTTCCATTATCGGGTCGTGGGTGGAAACATACTGGTAAGCCGTTTCAAAAAAATCTTTCTCTATAGTTAAAAAGACCTGCAATTGGCTTTCCAGTGTCCGCCAGACCTCGAGTAGTTTCCGATGACCGGACAATTCGCAGATGGTTTGATGAAATCTCAGGTCTTCGGAAATCATTTGGTCTAAATTTCCGGTTTGTGAAGCCTTCTGCATGGTTTGGATAATCGTTTCCAGTTTTTTTATTTTCTTTTCATCCAGATTTTCAATCAGAATTCTTACGGCCAATTCTTCCAGGGAACTTCGCAAGGAGTAAAGTTCCTCCATGTCCTTTTCGGTAAGCTGAGCGACGTGAGTTCCCTTGAAAGGTTTTGTTTCGACGAGTCCTTCTTTCTCCAAATATCGCAATGCCTCCCGGATGGGAAACCGGCTTATTTGCATCTCTTCCGCCAGCTGCATCTCGACCAAGTGTTCACCTGGTTGTAGCTTTCCGCTTCGAATGGCATCTCTAATTTCTTTTAAGGCTTGATCCGTTAACGTTGCACGCTTTTGTTTAGAGAATACCGGGGACATGGAGTCTCGCCTTTATTGTTGAATGATTAAATTTCCTGGTTTTAGATGTCAGGCCAGCGGCGCCGCTCGTATGAAACATCATTTCCAAAGTCAGCGTTGGTTTAATCTAGGGGCACTTTGCATTTTGTAGGTTGGGTTGAGCCTACTTCGGACTTTGTTGGGTTTCGTTGCACTCAACCCAACCTACATTTTGCCGGTTCGAATGCGCAATGCGAAACCCAACAACGGTAGATTTTGGAACCGAGCTCCAAAAGTTTCTATTTCGATTTGACCGGCCGTTTTTTTGGCCGGCGGCGGGGCTGAACACTGACACCTGACACCTTCTTTTAAAGCACCACACACACAACCAGATCATTTACATTTGTTCCTGTCGGTCCGGTGATAACCGCATCACCGGTGGCCTTCAGGGTCGTGGCGATATCGTGGCTCATCAACATCTGATAGAGGTCATATCC
>Ga0316189_10003475_pt1 | contig 15287 bp, 5 predicted proteins | sample LowCovwburrow_MG_FD_204930 | JGI IMG/M metagenome (GOLD analysis project Ga0316189, IMG submission 204930) | Coastal sediment microbial communities from Maine, United States - Lowes Cove worm burrow | ecosystem: Environmental > Aquatic > Marine > Coastal > Sediment | place: USA: Maine... | reverse complement strand
CCAATTGGTGCTCGTTTTTATCGCGGATGATGAGTGTGCCGTTCTCTGCGCCGGCGCACTCGATGATGATGGTCATCATTTTAGCGATCAATAGCGCGTAGTCCATCTCGCTGGATATGGCCATTGAGGCCTTGATAACTGTATCCAAATCCAACGTTTGAGAGGTGCTGTCATGAGTAGTGGTCCGTGTTGCGGTAGCTTGGGTGAGCTTGGGTACGGGCGTGCTTACTTGAGAAGTAGGGGGCGGGTCGGCCTCCTGCCCGAGCGGTCGGGAGCCCTGCGGGAACAAGTCCTGGTTGAGCGGAAGATCTGCATACACACGCTGTATTTGACTGGATTTGACCACGGCCCCCCAGCGCTGGTAGAGGGTCAGAGCTTCGTTAAAATAGAGCGTGGCCAGCTTGTTTTGGCCCAACTCACGGTGAAAGCGTCCCGCCAGTTCGCCCGCCATGGCCTCCTCCCGGAGAAAGCCGTGCTGGTGGGCCGTCTCTATCGCACGCTGATAAAGGCTTGCTGCCTTTCCTTTGCGTTTCCTTATCCGTGCCAGTTCGGCCGACATAAGCAGGTGGCGCTGCTCGAAATTGACCGGGCAGTGGGCCGCCCACTTGCGCATTTGTCGAATTGCCCGGTGCATGCGCTTTAGCGAAGACCTTTGCTCCGCAGATGGAATATTCGGGAACAGGCCGGTCAAAATCAATAGGGAGAAGAAACAGATCTCCGCTTGGAATGGACTGCCGAGGATGGATAGGGCGAGGCCTTCGGCCTGGTTGATATGGATCAGGGCGCTAGGGAAGTCCTCCATATGATAACAAAGCATGGCCTTGTTGGTGTGGTAGATAGCTTGTACCGAAGCAAAACCCGAGGCCGAGATGCGCTCAATACAGGCAATTTCATCGAATCCGCTACAGCTCAATGAGGTTGGGCTCTCGGTACGGCCCAGGAGAGCGAGACGGTATTGGATTATCAGGTTGGCAAGATCCACCACCTCACTGGATTGCAAATTCTCAATGATGGTAAGGTATTTGCGATTCTCGCGCAGACTTTCTTCCAGACTCAGGGTGGGGTCCCAATGACTGGCTTGAGCACAGGCTGCCGCAGTATGATAAGAATCGCCCGCTTGCAACCCGGCTTCAATGGCTTTGTCCAGGCTTGGCCTGATTTCGCGCCAATGCCTGTGCCAGGGGAGGATGCACAAGCCGTAACAGCAGAGGATCCTGCAATTCAGGTCAGAGTATGGATAGCGCCTGACAAGGCGTAGGGCCAGTTCACCAAAAGCCAAACTGGTTGGTAGTCGCCCCAAGACGCTTCCCAGCAACAGGCCGTAGGCAACGTAGGCAAAAGCTGCTTCCGGGCTGTTGCCGTACTTCAAGGCAAGGTTAACGCGCTTGAGATTGCACACCAGTAAAAGCTGCTTGTTGCCTGTCGAATAGGCCTTGATTGACAAACGGATCAATAGACGCATGGCAACATTGATTTCAGGCCTGGTGATTTCGGGTAGCTCGTGGAGGGTATCTATTTTACGTAGCCCGCGATTGGTGACCGTGAGCGCCAGTTCCCTGATCACAGCCGGTATACTGGCTTTGACGTTGACCCCCAGTAACCGCAACGCACGGGTTCCCAGGGCCGAGGCCTCGTCCCGTTGGCCCGTCATTAAGCACCACCCCAACTTCATCTCATAAACCTCTGCCTTTTCGAGGTTGCTTCGAGCATGTTCGACCAAAAGCTTCCCAGAAGTCTCGGCTTTCTCGGATTCTCCCACCAGGAAAGAGGTTTCAGCATGGAGACGGTACATCGCAACCGTGGTCTCGATATCGGCCGGCGGAACCCATGGATGTGGCGGCAGGCAATTGATCCCCGCCGAAACAAATCCTTGTGCAACCTGAAAGGCCACAGAGGCTCGAGCCCGTTTTCCGGCCTCCAGGTTCATACGGGCCAGGAGTGCGCGCGCCTCAGCTGCCTCAATTAGGACACGCCCCTGGTTGAGATGGTTGACTATGTCAATCAAACGCTCATCGCGCTCTTCCCTGCTTGCTGCATAGTACATGGCCCAGCCAATCTTGCAGTGTGCTTGGGCTTTCTCGGGGCCCGGGATCAACGCGTAGGCGGCCTGTTGTACACGATCGTGTCGAAAGCGGTAAGCTACGCCCAGATCGGAGACGTTGCCAAGATCTACTTCTTGAAAAGAGACCAGATGGTAAAGGTCGCCAATGGGTAGGATGACTTCCTGGCGGAGGGCTTCCCAAAGGAGTTGGGCGGTCGCCGGCGGTGTCAACTCCCGTACTAGGGCAAGCTCACGCAGGCTGAATCGGTTACCGAAGCAGGCAGCTAATTTCAAAACATCTTGGGTCTCTCTTGGCAACCGGCGAAGCAGCTCAATGCAGAGCGCGACAACATTGTCGCTAACGGCCATCCCTTCGATTTGTGACATCTCCCAGCACCATTTGCCAACTTGATAATCAAAGCGTAGGTATTCGCGCAAATACAGCTCGTTCAAAAGCTCTCCGGAAAAGAAGGGATTGCCGTTGGTTTTTCGAAGGATCATAGAGGCAAGAGGACTGACTTCGTATTCCGAGCAGTGAAGTGTTTCGGCAACCAGGTGGGTGAGGCTCGTTTCGTCGAGGGGCTCCAGATGGATTTGGGATGGATTCTGCTCTTTTCCCAAGCGGTCCAAGGCCATTGACAGAAGGTGGTCACTTCCGATCTGGTTGTCGCGGAATGCCCCGATGAGGAGGAAATAGCGAAGCTGCTTATCCGACAATAAAAGCTCGATGAGGCGAAGCGATGGCGCATCGGCCCACTGGAGATCATCCAGGAATAGAACCAATGGATGCTCCTGGGTAGCACACACCGACACAAAGCTCCGAAAGGCAAGGTTAAAGCGGTTCTCGGCGGATTCCGGTGAAAGCTCAGCCACGGGTACCTGTTTGCCGAGCAGGAGCATCAGGTCCGGAATCAGGTCGATCATCACCTGAGCGTTGGCGCCCAGTGCCTTTTCGAAGGCAGTGCGCCAGGCCTTAATCGAAGCCTCGCTTTCTCCCAGCACCTGGTCGACGAGTTCCTGGAACGCTGCGGTCACAGCACTGTAAGCTAGGTTGCGGCTTAGCTGATCGAATTTGCCGGAAAGGAAATATCCCCGCAGGCGAGTAATGGGTTTGCGAATCTCGTTGACCAGCATGGACTTGCCCACGCCGGCGTAACCGGAAACCAAAAACAGCCGACGACCACCCTGGCTGGCGTGATCGAAAGCGGCCATGAGCGATGCGATTTCAGGTTCTCGGCCGAAGAGTTTCCGCGGAACCAGGAGTTTGTCAGAGACATCTGAGCGAGCCAACGGAAAAGGCTCAATCTCACCCCGGTTTTCCAACTCGCGCAGACAATGCTCCAGGTCCGCCTTGAGACCCCAGGCGCTCTGATAGCGGGCTTCCGCAGTTTTGGCCAGAAGCTTGAGCACGATTTCCGAAATCGGCCGGGGTATACCCCCTTTCTGCTCGCTGGGGTCTGGCGGTTGGCGGGCCAGGTGGCAGTGGATCATTTCGAGGGGATCTTTCTGGCAGAAGGGGCGCTGCCCGATCAGTAACTGATAAAACGTAATGCCCAACGAATAGAAATCGGATCGATAATCCAAGACCCGGTTCATGCGGCCCGTTTGCTCGGGGGAAAGATAGCCCAAGGTTCCCTCAAGGCGCAAGGGCGTTGCGACCGCCCGCATTTCCCGGCTCAACTGAGAGGATATGCCGAAATCGATGATTTTGACCTTTCCAGTTTTTGGATTTATGACCATGTTGGCCGGTTTGAGGTCTTTGTGGATGATGTTTTGCCGGTGGATGGAAGTCAAACCGTCCGCCAACTGGAGGGCGATTTGTAGAAAATTCTCAGCGTTTATCCCCTCTTGGGGCATCCACCGTTCCAGGCTGACTGCGGAAAAGTCTTCGACGATAAGGACAGGAATCCCGTCATGAATCTCGAGCGAGTGATAGAGGATGACGTGGTCTTCGTGAAAATCTCGGCCGAGTTCAAACTCTCGTCTGAACCGTTCCCGTTGATGATCTTCATGGCCCGCACGGCGCTCACCGTTTCCTTGCTTGTTCGGCATCTTGAGCACAACAGGCAATTCATCTTCCAAGCGTCGGCCTCGCACAACCAGGGTGTTGTTGCTTTCGTGAAGCATCTCGAGGATTTCATAACCAGGCAGGTGAGGAATCATAAATTGGCCTTGTCGGAATGTTTGGAGACCGATAAATAGGTTTCAGCTAAATAATCTTGGGACGTTTCTAGAAGTACCTAAGTAAAATGCCTCCACTATTAACAGTCGGAAAATAAGAGGGAAATCTAAACTGAGCAGAAGAATAACCTTTTGGGTAGCGAATGAAAGGAGTTGTGGGTATTTAGCTTTGGCTCAGGCTTGCCAAGCCAGGCAGGCTCGGGTTCGACAACTGTGGCTGAAGATAACGCCTTGGCATTGGACCAGGCTGCCGACCCGTGATCGAATGGCTGGTCGCTCTGTTGTTCTTGACGATAAATAACCGGATAGGCCTACTCTTTGCGCCAGTAGACGCCGGTCCAATCAATTTCCAGTAGGGGCGTAGTTATGGCTTGTTCGGTTCTGAACCGGTCGACGGCCTTTTGGCAGGCGCCGATGGAATAGTCGTCGATGATGCAGTACCCACCAGGCGACAGCTTGTGGTAAAGGTTGGTGAGGGCCTCGATGGTGGACTGGTACAGATCGCCGTCCAGGCGCAGAACCGCAAGCTTTTCCAGCGGCGCCTTCGGCAGCGTGTCCTTGAACCAGCCTTTTAGGAAGACCGTGCGTTCGTCTAACAGGTCGTACTTTTTGAAATTCTCGCGAACCTCCTCTAACGAGACCGCGAGTTCATCGTAGAGGAAGAGGTTGAGGCCACGGTCCTCAGGGTAGGTCATGATATCCGGTTGGGGCAGACCTTCATAGGAATCGGCAGCGATGACGCGTCGCGACGGCTCGTCGTGAATCTCCAAGAGGGCGCGCATGAGAATGGCGGCTCCGCCGCGCCAGACACCGGTTTCCATCAAGTCGCCTGGAATTCTGTCGCGCAGTACCTGTTCGACGCAGTCGTGCAAGTTGTCCAGCCGTTTCTTGCCGATCATGGAATGGGCCAGGGTGGGCCAGTCCAGATTGCCGATCTGCTTGGATTCCCGTGAAATACCCTTCTCATCCCAGAGTAGGAAACACAAGGTGTTCTTCAACAGATCGATATAGCGTTTGGCCGCCCGTGTCTCATTCATTGACCACATCCTCTTTCAGCAGCTATTCTTTCGCGATGTGGCGAATCGCCCCTTTAGCTTCTAACCCGTTTTGACTGGGTGGTCAAGTTCCGATTCAGTCGCAGGTGCCAACGTCGTCTTTCAGTCGGCTGTAGAGCCAGGCGCGGGCCATGTTCCAATCGTTGCTAATCGTGCGCTTGGAAACACCGAGCGCCAGGGCACACTCGTCCAGATTGAGGCCACCGAAGAAACGGAGTTCCACCACATTGCATTGGCGTGGGTCCATCTCGCGTAATTCGTTCATGGCCTCATCAATGGCGATTAGACAGGGCGCTTCTTCGCAGAGATGCAGTTCTTCGTTGTGGGAGACGTGAACCTCGCCGGCGCCGCGCTTTTCGGCCTGAGAGCGTCTGGCGTAATCGACCAGAACGCGACGCATGGTGCGGGCTGCGGTCGACTTAAAATGGTCGAGATTGTTCCAGCCGATGTTCTCCTGACTGAGCCGGGTATAGGCTTCGTGCACGAGGGCGGTCGGCTGGAGAATATGGTCCTCGCTTTCGGTAGCTAGGAACTGACCTGCAAGGGAGCGTAAATCCTCATAGACAGCGCCCATCAGGTAGCGGGTGGTGTCGACGTGTTTGGGGCGCGTCTCGACACGCCGTGGTAGGCCGGGTTCGAGTGCAAGGTCGCTTGAACCAAAACAGTACCCCGAAGATGGGATCATCTGCTTCCCAAGACTACTCGTTTGCAACATAGTGACTCTCCTTGTAAAAAGAACCGGGTCAGGGCGAGGTCCTCACCTTGTAAAGCGAAAAAGAAAAAAAAAGAGGCTCACGAAAATCAAATTTGTGGGCAAGGTTTCCCCAATAAATAAATCCGAGTCATTTTCCGACCATTTTTTATGTTGAGAATGGGAGAAACAATCAGGAATCTTTTCCCGTCCGAACGCCCCCGGCCAGGGTAGAATAGGGTGAGGATAGGGAGGCGGTATGAAATTCTTCAATACAGCAGGTCCGGTCGTGGCCGAGGATCATTATGCCCTGGATCCCCTGAGCCGGATTGACCTGGACGAAGTACTATCCCTCATCAAGCAGAAGAAGTATTTTGTGTTACATGCACCGCGCCAGACCGGCAAGACCTCCATGCTGTTGGCCTTGATGCGTCGGCTCAATCAGGGTGATCGTTACCGATGCCTGTATGTCAATGTTGAAACAGGTCAATCCGCCCGTGAGGACGTAGGCGCTGCCATTCAAACGATCTTGTCTCAGTTAGCATTCCACGCCCAGGAATTTTTGGAAGATGATTTCTTCCAAAAGAATCGACATAAAATGCAGGAAAAAGAGAGCCCTCACTCACTGCTCCTGGCCATCTTGGCCGCCTGGTCCAAGTCCAGCCAAAAACCCACGATCCTGTTCATCGATGAGATAGATGCGCTGGTGGGTGATACGCTTATTTCCGTTTTGCGACAGTTGCGAACCGGTTATGCCCATCGACCTCAAAACTTTCCGCAGAGCATTATCCTTTGCGGTGTCAGGGATGTACGCGACCACCGGATCCACGCATCTTCGGAGAAAGATCCAGTCACTGGCGGCAGCGCCTTTAATGTTAAAGCAGAATCACTGCGTATGGGCAACTTCAGCGAAGTGGAAACCCATGCCTTGCTCCAACTCCACACGGATGAGACCGGGCAGGTTTTCAGCCCTGAGGCCAAGGCAGATATTTGGCAATTCTCTCAAGGCCAGCCCTGGCTGGTCAACGCGCTGGCCTACGAAGTGACGTTTAAGATAAAAGCCAATCGAGACCCTTCCGTGAGACTGACCGCCCTGATGGTGGCTCAAGCACGCGAAAATCTGATCATGCGCCGGGAAACCCATTTGGATCAATTGGTTGACAAGTTACGTGAGCCCCGCGTCCACCGAGTCATTGCTCCCATATTGGCAGGCGACGATCTATCTACCCAACTCTTAGATGACGACATTGCCTATGTACAGGATTTGGGTCTCATAAAGACCAGGCCACAATTAGAGATTGCCAATCCCATCTATCGCGAAGTTATCCCTCGTATGCTGACCTGGCCCATTCAAGTCAGCCTGTCTCAGCATAGCCAGTGGTACATCTCTGAAAAGACCGGTCTGCTGGACATGGCGAAACTGCTAGAGGCTGTTCAGCAATTCTTCCGGGAAAATAGCGAACACTGGACCCAGCGCTTCCAATATAAAGAGGCAGGCGCCCAGCTACTGCTTCAGGCTTTCCTGCAACGTATCGTGAACGGTGGTGGGCGGATTGAACGTGAATACGGGTTGGGCCGTGGCCGAACCGACCTCCTGGTGATCGTGCCACACGCGAATGGGGTTCAGAGAATTGTTCTGGAACTTAAGATCCAGCGCGGTGGTTTGCGTTCAAGTTTTATCGAAAAGGCATTACCACAGATCGCCGGTTACATGGACCGTTGCGGCACAGGGCAAGGCCACCTGATCATCTTCGACCAGACCGAGCGCAAATGGGAAGAAAAGATCTTCCACGGCGAGACCTGCTATAAAGGGGTGGTGGTACAAACCTGGGGCATGTAAACAACATGCAGCTTAATGCTAAAACACCAGCTCGGACAGATCTTTCTCCATCAGAATGGCCGATGTGTGTTTCTGCAAATCGGCAAAAGGACGCGTTCCCTCAAAAACGAAATCGCCGTACTTGATTTCGTGGAGGACCTTGAAGCCAAATTTGTCTCGGAGAATATGTTGCGAGATTTCACCAGTAGGCTCCGTCACCGCATGGGCATAACTGGTTTTCTTCAGGTGGGAAAAAAACATCTGGTTCATATTCGGTGCGATGCCGCGGCCTTCATAGCCATCCTCAACAGCAACCATAAACATGTGTACATATTTCCCAGGCACAACCTTGCGAATCTTGGTGAAATGCCTACTCAGCTCGCCAAGCAAACTGAAGAGAGGCTGGAACTTGGGCGACAGTCCCTCAATCTCCGGTGCCGGTTCTTCGTCGTAACAATCTTCCGATACACGAATTCCAATTACCTGGTTGGTGGTTTCATCAACCGCCACAAAAGAGAGTTGCTGCTCAATCAAACTTGGGTAGAAGGCCTTGGCAAAGATGAGGAATTCTTCTTGAGTAATGTTCAGATGATGGGCCAGAGGCTCACGTGCGCAGAAAACTCTTGAGGCGCATTGAATCGCCCCGTCCAGGGTCTCCTCATCGAGCATCTGATAGCGGATACCGTCCTTGGAAATGGCCATGTTCCCTCCGCAGTTTGGTATTAAAACCGCATTGGCCATCGGGCCTGGCGATTTCACCCTAAGGCTTAACGGTTAATCCAAGGGGAACATTAAATAGTGCTCGTGCAAAAAAAATGAAAAGGGAAAATTCTCAAGAATCACCAACTTGATCCGAATAGATAGATGGGATCTCAAAAATTAAAAGGACCGTGAACAATGACCCACATTTTATTGAAGCCTGATGCACGAATCGCCATAATCAACCGAGGTGAACCTGCGGTGCGCTTTTTGAACGCGGTTGCCGATTTCAACATGGAGCATGAAACCGGCCTGCGAACAATCGCCCTTTATACGCGGCCGGATCAAAACGCCCGTTTCGTGCAGAGCGCCGATGAAGCATGGTCCTTGGGAGAGGTCACCGAACCAGATCCAGACCACCTGGATGAAAAGGGCCAGCCCGCGATGAAGTCGCCCTACCTGATTTACGCCAAACTAAGACAGGGACTGGAAGAAACCCGTGCGGACGGGGTTTGGGTCGGCTGGGGTTTTGTGGCCGAGCATGCGGAGTTTGTCGACCTCTGCGATGAAATGGGTATCGCCTTTATTGGCCCGAACGGCGACAGTATGCGAGCGCTTGGTGACAAAATCGGCTCGAAACTGCTGGCCGAGAAAAGCGGGGTGCCCGTTTCACCCTGGAGCGGTGGCGCGGTGAAAGATGTTGCGGCTGCCAAAGAAGCTGCCGAAAGTATCGGCTATCCGCTGGTAATCAAGGCCACTTCAGGGGGCGGCGGTCGCGGTATTCGTCTGGTCTTTGCACCAGAGGAGCTGGAAGAACATTTCCTGTCGGCATCTACAGAAGCAGAAAAGGCTTTTGGCGACGGCACCATGTTCATGGAAAAAATGATTACCGATGCCCGTCACCTGGAGGTCCAGATTCTGGCCGATTACCACGGCAATGTCTGGCCCGTGGGCGTACGCGACTGCTCAGTACAACGGCGCAACCAGAAGGTGATCGAGGAGGGCCCTGCAGCACACCTCACCCCTGAGCAGAACCAGACACTGTGCGCCTCGGCCTGCGCCATTGCACGTGCTTCGGACTACCACAACGCGGGCACGGCCGAATTCCTGTATACGGAAGACGACGGCATCTTCTACTTTATGGAGATGAATACCCGACTCCAGGTGGAGCATCCGGTCACGGAGGTCACTACGGGTGTGGATCTGGTCAAACAGCAAATCGCTGTGGCCATGGGCCATAAACTGGAGGGAGACCCGCCACCGACCCGTGGTTTCGCCATCGAAGTACGCCTCAATGCGGAGGATCCCTACAATCAGTTTACGCCGTCACCCGGTATAATCGACCTGTTCAGCGCGCCGGGCGGTGCCGGTATTCGTGTGGACAGTGGTGTGGAAACACACAGTGAAATACCCACGGCCTTTGACTCCATGATCGCCAAAATTATTGCCTTTGGTTCCACCCGAAAAGAAGCCATTGCCCGCATGAGACGGGCGCTAAGGGATACCAGCATTGTGGTGCGCGACGGCACGACCAATAAGTCGTTCCTTCTGGAACTGTTGGAGCATCCGGTCCTAGTGGAGAACAAGGTGACTACCGCCTGGCTGGACAAGCTAATGACCCATGATAACTTTGGCAAGCAGGATGGGGCTCAAGTTGCCCTGATTGTAGCGGCCATTGAGTTTTATGCTATGCGGCTGCATGTCAATCGGGGTGAGTTCTTTCAAACCGTGGCCCGCGGTCGTACGCGCAAGTTGCCCGTGGCCGAAGATGTCGTACTGGAAATGAAGCTGGATGGCGTGGGTTATACCTTTGCCGTGGGCTTGCTCGAACCAGAACTCTACCGTCTTCAGTTGGGCGAAGCGTCTTTCGACGTTCGTTTCGTTCGCGATACGCCGCATAAAGTTAGAGTCTTCTACAACGGTCAAAAATACAGCAGCCAGGTAACCAGAAGAAGAGAGGATCTTCAAGTAGAGGTAGAAGGTCGCTCTTTCCTGGTCGGCCGCGATTCGGGTGGCGTAGTAAAAAGCGGCGCTCCTGCCATGGTGCTCAAGGTCCACGTGATTCCCGGTGAGAGAGTTGCCGAAGGTGACCCCTTGGTCACCCTAGAGGCCATGAAGATGGAGATGCTGTTCCTCAGCCCCGAGACTGGCACGGTCAAAGACGTCTTCGTGCGCAACAACGAACAGGTTGCTGCGGGTGGCTCGCTTGTAACCATTGAGCCATCGACCGATGAGGCTTCTGCCTCAGCAGAACCGGCCCAGGAACCGGTGTCCTTCCAGGCGGGCAGTTTGCCCGCACCCCAGCACAACGAAAATGAGCAGATCCTGCAAGAATGCCGTTCCTTCATCTTGGGTTTTGACGGCCCCCAGGTCTCGCCCAGAAAACTGATTAAACGGGTTCGCGCCGCGATCAAGTCCATGGGTGCTTCAGCCGAGGGTCGGGCCGAGCTGGTCAGCTTCTTTCGCAGTGTTTTCGAAATCTATTTCCATATCGAGTTCCTGTTCTTGAAACAGGTTTCCGTTTCGGTTACCGATATAAGTTCACCCGAGCAGAACCTGTTCCTCTTCTTGCAATTGCTGCACACCGACGTAGACTTCCCCGCCCCAGATTTCCTGTCCTATCTGGAGAAGGCTCTGGCCCATTATGAGGTTGATCTGGAAAACCCTGTCGAGGACCTGGAAGAGCCCCTGATTCGTATGTGTTACTCCCATCACAATATCCGTATGAAGAAACAGCTGCTCAAAGCTGTACACGATGCCTTCGGCCAGGAAGGGGTCTTTTCGAAAGAAGATCTCGACCTCAAGCAAGCAGTTGAGTGGCTCATACGCGAGGCGCGTGTTCATTTCAAAGAGATCCACGCCATCGCTTACGATTTCTATGATCGTTTCTTCCAAGAAGCCACCTTTGATGATGAGGCCACTGCAAGATGGCGTAGCCTGGATTCCCTGTTGGACCAATTAGATCAGGCCGAGAGTGGACCCGAGCGAGAATCGAGCTTCGAGAAAATCAACCATTTCCCCTACAGCTTGTTCAAGTACATTCTCTCGCGCTTTTCAGCAGCCGAACTGAAGTCCAAGAAGAATTACATGGAAATCCTTCTGCGTCGCATTAATCCAGATGCCGGCCTGAGCAACTATCAGGTCGGTGATTCAGAGGGCGTAGTCTGGATTCAGGCAGAGAACACCTTGGACAGGAAGTCCATCCTCAATCTGTGCATCGGCACCGAGATCACCCGTCTCGATCGGGTCATGGCGCTTATCGCGGGAATTGCCAAAAAGGATCACGGTCACCACAGTATCGTGCTCGATGTGTATCTAATCTCAGAAAAAACACTTAAAGACGCCGACTATCCCGAGATTCTCGAAGAACAACTGACCAAGTTACCCAAAAACCCCCTGCTCAACCGAATTCGGTTCACCATCCAGGACAATTTCCCCATTCCGCGTTTCTATCACTACCGCTTGACGCGCGAGGGTTATGGGGAAAAGAAAATCTATCGCGGCATTTCCCAGTTCATGGCGCGGCGTTTCTATATGGATCGGCTACAGGGCTTCCGTACCGAACGGCTGGCAACCGATGAGAACATCAGTTTGTTCTACTGCGAGGCAGAAGAGAATGTTAAAGACCAGCGCCTGATCGCTTTTGGCGAGGTTCGCGAAATTCCACCGCAACGGGAGGCCGACGAGACGCTTAGCTATCCGGCCCTGCGACGCGCATTATTGCGCATTATGAACTCCATGCACCAACAGCAGGTGATCTACCCCAAAAAGGAAAGTTTCTACTGGAACCAGATCATTCTGTACATCAGGCCCATGTTGCATGTAACCCGCCGCGAATTCCTGACCTTCTTACGGCAGGTCCTTGCCGGTTACGAGCAGGTTCATTTGGAACAGATTCGCATTTACCTGCTGATTGCCAAGCCGTATGGCGATGTGGAAAACCTGCAGGTAGAGATCAACTTCCCTGCGGATCTGGAAATTGAGATGCACTACCGCGCACCGACAACCCCGCCGATCAAGCCGCTGGCGCCCATGGACTTCCAGCTTGCTCTGTCGCGGCGGCGAGGAATTAACTACCCCTACGAAGTGATCGACCTGTTTACCCAGGGCTATTTTTACAAAGGCGAATTCGAAGAATATGACCTGACGACCATAGAAGGGGAAGTTGAGCCCCGACTCTGTTCAGTGGGCGGACGCCCGGCCGGCATTAGCAAAAGCAGCATCGTTGTGGGAATGATCACCAACTTCACGACCCTTTATCCGGAAGGCATGCGCCGTGTCCTTCTGCTCAGCGATGGCAATGTTGGATTGGGCTGCCTTGCGGAAACGGAGTGCCGCTACGTGCTGGCAGCCATCGAACTGGCTGCGGAACAAAAAATTCCGCTCGAATGGTTCCCCATTTCCAGTGGTGCCAAGATTTCCATGGACAGCGGTACCGAGAACCTGGATTGGACCGCACGGGTGGTCCGCAAAATTGTCGAGTTCACCCAGGACGGTGGTGAGATCAACATCGTGGTTGACGGCATCAATGTGGGCGCCCAGTCTTACTGGAATGCCGAGGCAACCATGCTCATGCACAATACGGGCTGCCTGATTATGACGCCCCGGGGATGCATGGTGCTAACGGGCAAAAACGCCTTGGATTATGCGGGTAGCGTGTCGGCCGAAGACAATCAAGGCATTGGCGGTCTTGAGCGGGTGATGGGTCCCAACGGTCAGGCCCATTATCCGGCAGGTGACCTGCTGGAGGCCTGCGACATCCTCTTCCGCTATTATGCGGTATCGTATATTGCGCCGAGTGAGGATCAGCCGCGGGCATACGTGACCGATGATCCCCACGATCGAAATATTTGTGAGGAGCCTTATCAATTCGAAAGCACCCCCGATTTCAAGAAAATCGGCGATATCTTCGGTGAGGCCAACGCGGACAAGAAAAAACCCTTCGACATGCGCTGTGTGATGAACGCAGTGGCGGATGCGGGCTGGAAACCCTTGGAACGTTGGCCGCTTCTGGCCGGCGGCGAAACAACCATCGTTTTTGATACGGCCGTTGGTGGGATCTGCGTTTCCATGATCGGGATCCAGTCTTTCCCAATCAAGCGAAAAGATACCTACCCCAACGACGGGCCGGACCTTTGGAGCGGCGGAACGCTGTTCCCCAATTCATCCAAGAAACTGGCGCGTGCGCTGAATGCGGCCAGTGGACGCAGACCGGTAGTGGTGCTTGCCAACCTGTCCGGCTTCGACGGTTCGCCGGAGTCGTTGCGACGCCTGCAGTTGGAGTACGGTGCCGAAATAGGTCGCGCTGTGGTGAACTTCAAGGGTCAATTCTTGTTCTGTATCCTTTCTCGCTACCATGGCGGCGCCTATGTGGTCTTCTCTAACGTGCTCAACGAGAACCTGAAGGCCATCGCCTTGGAAGGCACTTTCGCCTCTGTGATTGGCGGCGCACCTGCTGCGGCCGTGGTATTCCCCAGAGAGGTTCGGCGTAGAGCACTGGCAGACCCGAAGGTCAGCGAACTGCAGGGTCAGTTGAAAACTGCTGATCGGAAGGCGCGTAAGTCACTCCAAGCTGCCTACAGCGATGCCTACGACGAAGCCTATGCCCGAAAGCAGGGTGAGGTTGCAGCTGAATTCGATGCGGTACACACCGTTGGGCGAGCCAGGGATGTCGGGTCTCTCGACGATATCATATCGCCCGCGCGCCTCAGGCCCTATCTGATTGCCGAACTCAAAGAAGGGCGGTCGTAAATGAGGCTGGGGTTGCCGCAAAAACAAGGAGGACGTCTTGCCCAAGATCCCCTTTTATAGGGTGAAAGGAAGCGCCGAGGAAATTGGCTTCCAGCATGGGAGCCAACTGAAAGAACGGATTCATGCCTGCTTCCGGTTTTACAGAGAAAGCTTGTTCACCGATCCGAATTTAGATTTAGAGGCCTGTGGGACCCGGTACTTGGAGATTATTGGCCAGAACTTCCCAACCTATGAAACTGAAATACGTGCGCTGGCCGAGGGCGCGGAAATGAAGGCATGGCAAATCGCGGCCTTGAATGCCCGCACCGAAATCCACATTCGCTCGCTCATGATTCAACTGGCGGGCGAGTGTACCACGCTGTACTTGCCCAAGGATCGTGTCATTGGCCAAAACTGGGATTGGATGCGCCAATGCGAAGATTTAATTGTGTTGATGGAGATTGAACAGGCGCATGGCCACAAGATCCTCATGCTGGCCGAACCGGGAATCATCGGCAAGGTAGGCATGAATTCATGTGGAATGGGGGTTTGCCTTAATATCCTACATGGCAAAGAGTTCGATTATGGGGTTCCCATTCATATTCTCTTGCGGGCCGCACTCGATTCCACAAGTTTGGATGAGGCGCAACAACGCATTCGCGCCAGCAATTCTTGGACCTTCAGCAATATCTTTTTGGCCGATGACAGGGGCGAGCACTACTGCCTCGAACTGGAAGCCGACCGGGTTGAGACAGTCCATTTCCCCAAGGGTGATCCGGTCCATACAAACCATTACCTGGGCAGCGGCTACAATGATACCAAGGACCCTCTCTTCGATAGTTCGGGTTATCGGTTGGAGCGGGCGCGACAATTGGCAGCAACTCGTGATGAAGATGGCGTGGCGGCGCTCAAGAAGATTCTGCTGGATCGGGAGAACGGGGGCGATGCCATTTGCAGTAGCTACCATTCGGTGCTCCACTTCGAGATCGGTACGGTGACGTCGGTGGTCATGGATCTACCGGCCAGGTCCATGCACCTCACGTCCGGCAACCCCATCGACCACGGCTATCA
>Ga0316189_10003474_pt1 | contig 15287 bp, 14 predicted proteins | sample LowCovwburrow_MG_FD_204930 | JGI IMG/M metagenome (GOLD analysis project Ga0316189, IMG submission 204930) | Coastal sediment microbial communities from Maine, United States - Lowes Cove worm burrow | ecosystem: Environmental > Aquatic > Marine > Coastal > Sediment | place: USA: Maine... | reverse complement strand
ATGCGCATCTACGGCCCGGCAGGTGAGACACGTGAACTCGGCATGGAAGCACTCGTCGAGAACATCTACCGGTTGGCTGCATGGCACGACGCGGTCAAATACGGCCGCCTCGACACCCGCGGCTTCGACATGCGGGCCCACCAGTTCGTCCCCAACGAGCCCCGGGTCGTCTACGACGAGAACGACACAAAGGTCATTGCGTTCCCCGTCCCGCACGGCATCTACGGAGCCGTCGGATATCGCCTCGAATACAAGGGCCTGTCGATGGTGTTCGCTGGTGACTGCGAACCGAGCACCCTCACGGTGGAGAGCTCAAAGGACGTCGATGTACTCATCCACGAGACGTTCAATCCACCCGAGACATACGTAGAGAAGCTGCAGTGGACCGAGATGCAGGCCAAGCTCGTTGCCTGGACCATGCACACCGCTCCCGAAGCCGCAGCGATAGTGTTCGAAGCGGCCAAACCACGACTGGCAGTGAGCTATCACGGCATGGTGGCCCCCGGCACGCCACAACCCCTCTTCGATCGCATGCGAACCGGCTACGACGGCCCATTCGTCATGGCGCAGGACTTCACCGTCATCAACGTCACACCCGAACAGATCGTGACCCGCATGGTCGCATTCGAACCCGGACCCATGACCGTGCCGCCACCCGCCGACTACATCGCTTCGAAGGGAGGCGTGCAATCGAGCCCGGACAAAGTCCGAGCCACGATGCCTGCATGGCTCGCCGAAACGATCATCCCCGTCCCAATGATCGAAGAATTCAAAGAGGAACTCAAAGCCAAAGGAATGCTCTAGGAAACCGCCCACACCCCAGAGAACAGCGCCGCCCACAACGGCATATATGGCGCTCTCCTGGTATGGGCTGGGATGGTCTCGGCCGGATTGTGTCGGTGGTGTAGGAGGAAGATTGCATGGCGTTGAAGCCGCCGGAGGAGAAGACGGTCCTTCAGCGGTATTTGCCGATTGCTGGGTGGCTTCCGAGGTACGACTGGGGCCGGACGCTCCGGTTCGATGTCATTGCTGCCCTTACCGTGTGGGCTCTTCTGGTTCCCGAGGCGATGGCGTATGCGGGGATTGCGGGTGTCTCGCCGGAGGTGGGGTTGGTCACGGCGCCGCTGGCGCTGCTCGGGTACGCGGTGTTCGGTTCTTCGAAGCACCTGTTCGTGGGTCCGAGCTCGACGGTGGCGATCATTTCGGCGTCGGTGGTGGCTCCGCTGGCTGGCAGCGACGGCGACCTGTATCTGGCACTCACGGTGTGGCTTGCGATCTTCACCGGTGTGTTCTTCGTCGGCCTCGGGTTGGCCAAGATGGGCTGGATCGCCAATTTCATGGCCTCGTCGGTGCTGAGCGGATTCATGGTCGGGTTGGCGATCGTCATCGCCGTCGGCCAGCTCGACAAAATCCTCGGTATTGAGTCGGAGGGCGGCAACGTCCTCCAGGAGCTCGGTTCGATGCTCGAGCAGCTCGCTGATTGGGACTGGCCGACGATCGCGATCGGTGCTGCTGCTCTTGCAGCTTTGTTCTTGATTGCGCGGTTCCTGCCGAAGGTGCCGGGTGCTCTGGTTGTGATGCTGGTCGCGATCGCGTTGTCGGCGCTCCTCAATTGGGAGGATTCGGGCATCCACGTCGTTGGTGAGATTCCGGCCGAGCTCCCGAAGCTGAGTCTTCCGGAATGGCCGGGCTGGGACCTGATGAGCGACATCATGGTCGGAGCGCTCGCGGTGATCCTTGTTGCCTTCGCCGAGTCGTACGCTGCAGCCAAGACCTACGCGTCGAAGTTCGGCTACCAGGTCGACGCCAACCAGGAGATGATCGGTCTCGGCGCTGCGAATCTCGGTGCTGGCTTGAGCGGAGGCTTCGTCGTCGATGGGAGTCTGTCGAAGACCGCTGCCGGCGTTGACGCTGGGCAGAAGACGCAGATGACAAGCATCATCACTGCCGTGTTCGTGTTGATCACGATCGTGGCCCTGACGTGGCTGTTCGAGCCGCTCCCCGAAGCTGTGCTCGGTGCCATCGTGATCCATGCGGTGTGGAAGCTGATCGACTTCTCAGGGTTCGTGATGCTGTGGCGCACCCGCAAGATCGACTTCACGCTTGCTGTCGCGGCGTTTCTCGGTGTGATCCTGGTCGACATCCTCCAGGGCATTCTGATCGGCATCATCCTCTCGCTCCTGGCGCTGATCTACCGCGCCAGCTTCCCAGAAGGAGCGGAACTCGGACGCCTCGAAGACGAGGACGGGAACTACGAATTCGTCGGACTTGTGAACAATCCCGATGCTGAGACGCTGCCCGGACTTGTCATCTACCGGCAGACCGGATCGCTGATCTTCTCGAACGCCGCTGCCTTCTCCAGCCAGGCACGCGCACTGCTGTGGGCGAGGACCGACCCGCCGGCCTCGGTGCTCGTCGTGGACTGCGAGCAGATGGCAGACATGGATGTCACGGGAGCCGAGGAGATCGTCGGACTCAACGAAGAGCTGCGCGCTTCGGACGTCGAGATGTGGCTCGTCCGCCTCCATGGCGCGGCCTTGACAACCGCCCAGAACGCTGGTGTCGTGGAGGTCGTCGGAGAAGAGAACATCATGCCGACGGTCCGGGTGGCGGGTCAGCGTCTTCGGAGCCGTACTCCTTCAGAGGAGGGGCCGCCGATTGAGGAGACGCCTGACGAGCGGTTGAGCTGATGGGCTACGTCACGTTCGCGATCGCGATCGTGTTCGTCTTCTACGCAGTCATATCCAAACGTCTGAGCACCTCGCCAATCACCGGGCCGATGGTCTTCGTCACCGCCGGCCTGATCATCGGCACACCGCTGCTCGGAATCGTCGACATATCCGGAATTGACGGCGGTTCCGTGTCGGTGACGCTGCTGTTCGAGGTCACGCTCGCCATCGTGTTGTTCAGCGACGCAACAACGATCAGCAGCAGCGACTGGCGCAAGGACTCCTCGATTCCTGGTCGCCTGCTTTCCGTCGGCCTGGTCTTGACCATCTTCTTGGGAACGGTCGTGGCTGCAGCGCTCTTCACCGACCTTGGTATCTGGGAGGCAGCACTCCTTGGAGCGATTCTTGCGCCAACGGACGCCTCGCTCGGCCAAGCAGTCATCTCGAACCCGCGCGTGCCCCTCCGCATCCGTTTGGCGCTCAACGTCGAGAGCGGACTCAACGACGGCATCGTGGTTCCGGTGGCCCTCATCTTCCTCGCCGCCGCAGAAGAATCGGCGATGGGAGGATCGCTCGGAGGCTTGGTTGGGTTCATCGGCAAAGAGGTCCTTGTCGCCGCAGTCATCGGAGTCGTCGCCGGCTGGCTCGGTGGCAAAGCGCTCACCCACGCACAGCAGCGGAACTGGGTATCGCCGATGTGGCTTCAGGTCGGAGCGCTCGCCCTCGCCGCCGCCGCATACGGACTGGCCGTTCCCCTCGGCGGCAGCGGATTCATCGCAGCGTGGCTGACCGGACTCGTCCTCGGAATCACGACACGCAACGAACTTGAGGAGTTCAACGGTTTCGCCGAGACGCTCGGTTCGACGCTCACCTTGATCAGCTTCCTGCTCTTCGGAGCCGTTCTCCTGGGCCCCGCCATCGACCGCCTCACCTGGCAGATTGCGCTCGCCGCAGTCCTCAGCCTGACGCTCGTCCGTATGGTGCCCGTCGCTCTCGCCCTGGTCGGCTCAGGCCTCCGCCCGCCATCGGTCGTCTTCCTCGGGTGGTTCGGGCCCCGAGGGCTGGCCACCATCATCCTCGCAGGCGTCGTGGTCGAGGACGCTGTGATACCTGGAGCCGAAACGATCGTCACCGTTGCCATGGTCACCGTCGGGTTGAGCGTATTCGCTCACGGCCTCACTGCCTGGCACGGCTCAGAGTCCTACGCTGACTGGGTATCTCGAACTCCCACAGCGGCAGTCCACCCGCAGACGGGAGAAACGACCCCCGACCTCAACGTTCCCGAACGCTTCCAATCACCCGGCATGCCGCCGTCGGAGTCCTCCTATCCGGAGCCCGAACGCAACGTCGACTGACGGGCACACACAACTCGCTCACCAATGAGCGGCTGGAAGCATTGATAGACAATAGGCCCAGGAATCGGAGCCATCGACGGATTGACCAGAGAGTGGTGCCCGGCCTGTCCGAGCCACTGATCACAGGATGGTCGGTGGGTGGAGCATCGCGATTGGCTGCAACCCGAGGAGGTCACACCGCTCTGGCAGGGGTGCGGGTGGGGTCGACAGGTCAATATGAGGACAGCATCCGAAGACGCGTCAGCCGGTTCATTGGCTCGATTCCAGCAGCGGCCACGCCGTCTTCTCAGTCCGGAGTCTGGGATTGGCCGACGAGTCGCTTGGAGGGAGTAGCAATGCTGGAATCCGTCTCTGTTTCGGTCCCTCCCGGCTGTCGCAGGCTCGTGGCGTCGGGATGCTGCATGATCTCCAATGATCCTGGATCGCGGCTGGGCCGCGAGAGGTTGAAAAACGACGGGAGACGGTGCAAGCCGGTGAGAGGCGAGAACTCATGTGCCGCATGGACTTCCGCCGTGATCCCCAGCTTCCAGGAACCTCTGTTGCTGACTACGGATCAGTTGGTTGCCTTTGGTCGCGCTCCTTCACAGCGTTGCCGACTCGGGGCAACGGTCCGGGGAGGGTGCGCATCGAGCTCTGTACAAGTGGCATTGTCAACAAAGCTTGGTCGGTCTGCCCTAGTGAGAGCATCCAGGGGTGAAGAAGCAACCCACACTTGTATGGGTCAAGATTTTGACCTATGATGTCTACATGAGTGACACGATTCCGTTCTCTGAAGTCAAGGCCCACCTTTCCGAACTCGCCGACAGGGTGGAACGCCAGCACGACCGTATCTTGGTCACTCGCAACGGTCGCCCCTCGTTCATCCTCTTGAGTCCCGACGACCTCGAGTCCCTCGAAGAAACCCTCGACATCCTCAAAGATGACGATCTGATGGAGTCACTTCGGCGTTCGCGCAGGGACGCTGAACAGGGCAAGCGGGTCCGTCTCAAGGATCACGTCTGAGGTTGCTGCGTGTACGAGATCGAGATCACGGCTGAGGGTCTCCGCCATCTCAACAAACTTCCTGAGAAGGTGCGCCATGCCGCGCTCGAGTCAATCTTCGGTCCAATCGCAGAGAACCCCAACCGGCTCGGCAAGCCGCTGGTCGGTGAACTCAAGGGCCTGTGGTCGGCGCGACGTGGCGACTATCGTATCATCTATGAGATTTCTGAAGATGACCAGGTCGTTCTGATCCACCGTGTACAACACCGTAGAGACGCGTACCGGCCGCGCTGATCGCGCTCAACTGCGCGACTGTGCGCGCTCCGCGCGCGAAACACTGAGAAACCGCGCCAAACAGCGAGAGGTGCTGAGTACAAAACCCCCGGTCAGAGCATGTTTGGCCCGGTCACGCCGATGGGGGCGCCACGTTCGCAACGTAGGGGTCAGGGGTTCAAATCCCCTCACCTCCACCAGGTTCACTTGCAGTGAACCGTCGCCTTCGAGTCGAGTCCTCTCGGCCTCGACTCTTGGCTTCGTGGTGTCGCCCTTCGGGCCGACAGGCTTTGGCCTCGCTCGCAACGGAGGGGTCGGGGGTTCAAATCCCCTCATCTCCACCAGGAAGAAGCCCAAGCGATGCTTGGGCTTCTTCGTTCTAGATGCCATATCGAAAGGATATGAACCGCATGGGATCGACTGCACAACCGAACCTGCTGTTCATCATGACCGACGACCACGCGGCGCATGCGATCTCGGCCTACGGCAGTCAGGTCAACCAGACGCCGAACCTCGATCGCATCGCCGACAATGGGATCCGCATGGATGCAGCGTTCTGTACCAACGCGATCTGCACGCCAAGCCGCGCATCGATCCTCACCGGCACCTACAACCACGTGAACAGTGTCACGACGCTCGACACGCCGCTCGACAACAGCCTCTGGACGTTCCCGCAGGCCCTCCACAACGCGGGCTACGCCACCGGGATCATCGGTAAGTGGCACCTGGGGCACGGCCCGAATCACGACCCCCTCGGCTTCGACTTCTGGCGAGTGCTGCCCGGCCAGGGTCACTATCACAACCCCGTGATGATCGAGGAAGGCGGTCGGATCGTCGAGCGGGGCGGGTATGTCACCGACCTCATCACCGACGATTCGATCGATTTCATCGACAACCACGCGGACCAGCCGTTCGCGCTCTTCTGCCACCACAAAGCGCCGCACCGCACATGGGAGCCGGCGGCACGGCATTTCACCTTGTACGACGATGTCGACATCCCTGAGCCATTCACGTTTCGCGATGACCTCGACGGGCGGCCCGAGGTCATCAAGGCGATGCGGATGAACATGATGGACCTCGACCCGATCACCGACCTCAACGCTGTCGTGCCGGAAGGACTCTCCGAGGACGAGGAGATCGTCTGGCGCTACCAGCGCTACATGCGGCGATATCTCGGCGTGATCGCCGCCGTCGATGAGAGCGTCGGGCGGTTGCTCGACCATCTCGAAGAGCGCGGAGTGCTGGACAACACCATCGTCGTCTACACCTCCGACCAGGGCTTCTTCCTCGGAGACCATGGGTGGTTCGACAAGCGACTCATGTATGAGGAGTCGCTGCGCATGCCGCTCCTCATCCAGTATCCGGACCGCATCGACCCGGGATCAACAAGTGACGACATCGTGGTGAACGTCGACTTCGGTCCCACGCTGCTGGATCTGATGGGCGTTGAGATCCCGGACCATGTTCAAGGTCGGTCGTTCGCTCCGATCCTCGACGGTGACACACCCGATGATTGGCCAGAGTCGATGTACTACCGCTACTGGATGCACCGGGACGCGGCACACAACTGCCCGGCCCACTATGGCGTGCGGACGAAAACGCACAAGCTGATCTGCTACTACAACGATCCGCTCGGACAACTCGGCGCGCACGGTCCAACCGATCCGATCGAGTGGGAGTTGTACGACCTGATCGCCGATCCTCTCGAGGTCAACAATGTGATTGGCGACCCGGCTTACCAAGGGGTCCGATCAGAACTCGAGATCGAACTCGCCAGGCTCCAGCAGGATCTCGGCGACACCCCCTACCCCGGAGCATGATCGCAACGGGCATCTCGTCTCTCCACCGTCAGGGTGGGAGGAGGCGGAGGAGCGCCAGCGACGACACTGGGATCATCCGATTTCTGCTTCCCGCACGACGTCTTCTGTCACACCCGGCAGATAGGTTGTGGGTATGGGACGCCAGGATCTCGCCACCGCAACGATCGAGCAGAGGTTGCTCGATCTTGAGTCTGGAATCACCCGCCAACGCGGCGAACAGATGGCTCTGCTCCGTGAACTGGACCGTCGTCAGGTCGCGACCCGTGACGGCCATCGGTCCCTCACAGAGTGGGCTACCGGCCGGATGGACGTTGCACCCGAGAACGCGGGGGTCCTCGTATCGACGAGCCGCCGCCTTCAGGATCTCCGCGACATCGACGCGGCGGTCGCGTGCGGGGAGATCGGCTTCGACCGGGCTGTCGCCGTCAGCAGACTCGCAAGCTGCGACAATCCCCTGGACCCGTTGAGCGAAGCGGCCGGGTATGACATTGCAGGCATCCGAACTCTGGTGGCGAAGCGGCGCCGGATGTCGCGTCTCGATGAGATTCAGGCGTTCGCAGACCGGTACGTGTCGATCCAACCGAACCTCGACGAATCTGCGTGGCGCCTCACCGGGCAGCTGCCGGGCTTTGCGGGTCGCACCGTCGTCGCAGCCCGCGAGACCCGTGGCGACAGCTTCCCGTATGGGCCGGGAGCGACACCGCCGCGCACCACGAGGAACCCGGATGCGTTGTGGTCGATCAGCCACGACGCCGTCACCGGAAGCGACGGCGTGTCGGTGGAGAACGCCTCACCGGTGTTGACGGTGTTCGTCGACGCCACCGAAGCCGCACCGTCGAACGGCACCGCCGGCGTCACGTTGGAGGCTGGCCCCCAGGTCGGACCCAACGCCGTCGAGGCGATCCTGTGCACCGGCATCGTCGATGTCGCCGCCAGAACCGCCGACGGCACCCCGCTCGCGTTGGGACGCCGGACACGGCTGATCCCACCCCGCCTGCGACGCTTCGTCGTGCATCGCGACGGCGCACGATGCACCGTGTCGGGCTGTGTGTCCCGGTATCGCCTCCAGATCCATCACATCATCCCCTGGCCCCACAACGGTCGCACCGACCCGGAGAACCTGACGACATTGTGCTGGTTCCACCACCAGGTCGTGATCCACGGGGAAGGCTTCCGCATCGACCCCGGCTCCCCACCCCACCGCAGACGACTCCTCAACCCAAGAATCCACGCACCACCCGCCCCAACCCGATCGAACACCGCGTAGACGGGTCTTCGCCTCTCCCATGCAGCGAAGAGCGCGACGAAGGAGGTCATGCTCGTCTCTCGGATTTCGCCCCATCTCAGCCGTCCGTAGAATCCACGCCATGAGACTTCTCGAAGAGCCGCTCACCGACCAGAATCTGGCCGAGGTGCTCGCCTTTGTCCGGGCATCGAACCCAACGGCGCAGCAGACGTGGGGCTGGGATCGCGGACGGTTTGTGGATTGGCGATGGGGATCGAATACGAAGGCCGAGGCTGCGAACCCCGGTTGGTTCGCCGAGCACGGCCGGGTGTTCCGCTCTGGCGGCGAAGTCGCAGCTCTGGCAGTCGCCGAGTATGGAGGGGACGAGGCCTGCATTCTCACCACGACTCCCGATCGGGAGATCGTCGCCTCCGTCATCAAGGCGCTCGACGATCGACGAGCCGACGCCGGAGTCGAACTCCGGCTCACAGTCTCGGAGTCAGCGACCTGGCTCGTGCCGGTGTTCGAACAGTTCGGATTCATCGAGACACCGCGCACCGCAATCGAGTGGGAGTACCTCCTCGCGGACATGCCCAACATGTCGAAGCTCCCGGAAGGCTTCACCGTCGAGACGTTGTCCGACGAGCGATCGGATGACTACGCCGGCATTGCCGAGTGCATCAAGCGGGCATTCAATACTGAACGCGACGTGCAGGCCACGCTCGTGAGCCTCGAGGCGAACCCGATGTTCCGACCGGACCTGAGCGTATTCATTCGTAGTCCCGACGGGCGTGTCGCCGCCTACTGCCGCGGCACGGTCGATCCGGTCAACGGCGTTTCCGCCATCGACCCGGTGTGCACCCACCCGGATTTCGGACGGATGGGATTGGCCAAGGTTGTTGTTCAAACCTGCTTCCGTGCCCAGCGCAATCTCGGGGGGCGACTCTCCTACATCGGATCTGCCCCAGAACCCGCACCAAGTGCGAACCTCTACCGCTCACTTGGACCGTCGAGCAGAAACGACTTCTCGACCTGGAGCCGGGCCTAGGGCCATTCGACGCGATCGCCAGGCGGCGCTCCACTACCGTCCGGCGCACAGGAGGAACGGTGCACGTTCAGATCTACACCATGCAGTCGGTCGCCGAAGCTCTGGCGGTTGCCAACCTCGGCGTTGACCATGTCGGAGTTACTCCTGCCGCTCTGGGTCTCCCCGGTGAGATCAGTCCAGAACTCGCCAAGGATATTGTCGATGCGGTGAAGGGGCTGGTGACGTCGGTGGCGTTGAGCGTCGACTCCGACCCGGGCGTGATCGAGGACATGGTGCGAATGGTCCGGCCCGACATCCTTCACCTCTGCGGAGTGCCCGGTGCGCTTGGCCCCGCCGCCGTTGCCGGTCTGCGACGTGCCCTGCCTGAGACTGCCGTGATGCAGGCGATCGCCGTGACGGGTCTGGCCGCCATCGATGTTGCCCAGTCATACGAACCAGTCGTTGACTTCCTGATCCTCGACTCGGTAGACCCTGAGATCCCCGGAGTCGGCGCCGCGGGTGTCGTGCACGACTGGGAGGTGAGCGCCGCCATCGTGGAGACCGTCGACGTACCGGTGATCCTCGCCGGCGGACTCGGCCCGGACAATGTGACCGAGGCAATCGCCGCCGTCCGTCCGTGGGGCGTCGACTCTCTGACCCGCACCAATCGCTCCGTGACCGGGGGAGGGTTCCGCAAGGACCTCGGCCTTGTCGCAGGCTTTCACCGGACGGCGCACGCCGGAGGTCTCGCGTGAGGGTTCTCGTGGTTGGCGACGCAAACGTCGACATCGAGATCCGACTCCCGTCGGACGGGCGCGCCGCAACCCACACCAACCCGGATCCGCGATTGTTCGGCGGAGGCTCAGCAGCCAACACGGCGGCGGCCCTTGCTCGACTCGGCGTCGAGTCCGCGTTCGCCGGCAGTGTTGGCGATGATTCGTTCGGCCGGTTCGCCGTGGCCGACCTCGAAGCGGCCGGCGTCGACACAAGTACGGTCTCCGTCGCGACCGATGACGCGACCGTCGCCGTGATCGCCGTAGTGCAATCCGACGGCGATCGACTCATCTATGTGTGGCCGCCCAGCGGCGGGGCGCACAGCGCCCTCGCCCCGAGCGATGCCGTCAGCGCCGCCTCTGGAGCCGACTGGCTCCACGTCTCAGGGATTTGCCTGCGTGTCTCTCCGGCCCGCGAGGCGCTGCTCGATGCGATGGCGGCGGCAAGGCATGCCGGTATCCCGGTGTCGTTCGATCTCAACCTCCGTCTCGAGAACTGGGGATGGGACGACGGATTCCGCGAGGTCGTTGCGTCGGCCGTCGAGCACTCGAACGTGATTCTCGGGGCCGCGTCCGACGAGGTTGGAGCGTTCACCGGAATCGATGACCCGGTCGCCGCCGCGGTTGGTCTTGCCGGAGAGGGCCGGATCGTGGTAGCCCGGCTCGGATCCGGAGGCGCGGTTGCCGCCGTTGCAGGCGAGGTGTTCACGGCGCCCGGCTTCGACGTGCCGATGGTTGACAGCGTGGGGGCAGGCGATGCCTTCAATGCCGGATTCATCGCCGCCCGGCTGCAAGCCTTGTCGGTCGAGACGTCGCTCCGGTGGGGCAATGCTGTTGCCGCCCTCACGATCACCAAATCCGGGGCGCGATCGACTCCCTCGATTCACGAGGTCAAGTCCCTCCTGGCGCGATAACCACGGGCTGGCGGAAGGGGAACTAGTGCGCGCTGCGTTCCCCGCTATGAGACACGCCTCCACCAGCGCAACGCTCTGGACGGCCGCCGACGATCCCGGTGAGCGAGGAACCCTGCTCGTCGAGTTCGACCACCAGTTCGTCTTCCAGATCCGACATGCCACCGCACGAGGCGAGGCACTCGGCCGGATCGGCCGGCACGCCCCCGTCATCGTCGCAATCCGCGAAGGCCTCCCGGAGGATCGCGCGCTCGAGACCGTGACGATCAACCCTGCCGCCATTCTCGAAGTCGACGACCGGGTCGGGAGTCTCGAAGTTGGAAAAGACGCGGACATTCTGCTCTTCGGCGACGATCCCCTTGATGGCCGCAACAAGGTCGAGGCGATGGATATCGAAGGGGATCTCGTCTTCGAAGCCGACGGACCCTATCTGCCGTCGTGAGATCGCTCGTCGGCCGAAGGCGTTCGCGCGGTCCAGGAGCGTGTCCACACCCTCCGGTGTCCATGTGTGTGAGCTTCGCTCCTACGGAGACTGAATCCGGCGAGCCTGGGACCGTCCGGCGGTGTCCGATGTCGGAGGCTTGCGGTCTACCCTCGCGGCAATGACGACAGACGACGGACGCCTCGCGAAGCTCTATGACCGTTTCGATCTCCTCTTCTACGTGACGATCGTGACGGTTGCGTTGTTGCTGCTCGTCGACCTCGAACAAGAGGAAGGATTGGCCGAGGTCCTGTCGCTCACGGTCACGTTCCTCACGGCTACCTTGCTGATCCTCGCCGTTGCGGCAGCCGGAGTCGGGCGACGAGGACGCCTCCTGGCAATCGCCGTCGCCGGCACCGGGGTCATCGCGGCCGTGGCAGCGGCGCTCTTCACCAGTTCTCGTGTTGGTCACGTCGGGGTCGTGTGGCTCGCGCTGGTGGTCGCCGCCCCGATCGTCGCACTCCGGCGCCTGATGCAGCATCGAAGTGTCACCGTTGAGACGATCCTCGGCGCGATCAGCGTCTATCTGTTGTTGGCCGTTGCGGCGGCCTACCTCTTCCTGTTTATCGACACCACCCCGTCGGGCGCCGATCTGTTCTTCGGGGAGCGCCAGCCGTCGACGGTATTCATGTACTTCAGCCTCGTGACGGTCACATCGCTCGGCTATGGCGACTTCTACCCTGCCGGCGTGTTCGGCAGGGCTGCTGCGGCGTGGGAATCCGTGATCGGGCAGATCTACCTCGTGGTCGTTGTGGCCCGTCTCGTGTCGCTGTATTCCGGCGGTCGTCTCTTTCCAGGCCGCAACGACCCGCCTTCGGCCGACTAGGTTGCGGGTCATGGAACCAAAAGTCCTCTCGCTCGTCCTGGCAGGTGGTGAAGGCAAGCGGCTGTGGCCCCTCACGCGCGACCGGTCGAAGCCGGCCGTTCCGTTCGGTGGGGTCTATCGCCTGATCGACTTCGTCCTCTCGAACCTCGTCAACGGCGGATACCGGAAGATCGCCGTCCTGACCCAGTACAAGAGCCACAGCCTCGACCGGCATTTGGCGCTCGGATGGTCGATGAGCGGGATGCTCGGCAACTACGTGACCCCGGTCCCGGCACAGATGCGCAGGGGACCCCACTGGTTCTCGGGTTCAGCGGATGCCATCTACCAGAACTTCAACATCCTCACCGACGAGCGGCCAGACCACGTGATCGTCTTCGGCGCCGATCACATCTACCGGATGGACCCGCGCCAGATGGTCAACCAGCACGTAGAGTCCGGAGCGGCAGCGACCGTCGCCGGGATCCGCGTGCCGATCGACCAGGCCTCCGACTTCGGCATCATCGAGGCGGATGCAGGCGGCAAGATCGTCTCGTTCGTCGAGAAGCCGGAGCAGCCGAAGCCGATTCCCGGTGAGCCGGATTGGGCATTCGCCTCGATGGGCAACTACGTCTTCGAGACCAAGGCCCTCAGGAATACCGTCACAGCAGACGCGGAGAACGACGACTCCCGGCACGACATGGGAGGGAACATCATTCCCGCGTTCGTGGAGCAGGGTACCGCGCACGTCTACGACTTCAACGAGAACATCGTGCCGGGCCAGACGGATCGGGAACACGGTTACTGGCGTGACGTGGGAACCCTCGATGCGTATTTCCAGGCGAACATGGACACGATCAGGGTTGACCCGATCTTCTCCTACTACAACCGGAAGTGGCCGATCCTGACACACCGCCCGCCGCTCCCGCCCGCCAAGTTCGTGTTCGATCTCGATGATCGGCGCGGAGCGGCCTACGAGTCGATCGTCGGCGCGGGCGTGGTCATCTCCGGCGGAACAACTCGACGATCGATCATCTCTTCCGATGTACGAGTGCACTCCTACGCGTCCATCGAGGATTCGCTGATCCTGCACGGTGTTGTCGTCGGCCGCGGTGCCACCATTCGCCGTGCGATCATCGACAAGAACGTTGTGATCCCCGACGGGTTCGAGATCGGGGTGGATGAGGCGGCGGACCGAGAACGCTTTACCGTCACGGAGTCGGGACTCGTCGTGATCGGCAAGGGCGACACGGTCGAGTAGCGCGGAGGCTCGCGTTTGGCAGCCGGGGCGGTAGCCTCCGGGCCGTGCAGCGATTCCAGATCTCCCGCCTTCTGCTCGGACTCGTCGTCGTCCTGGCACTGATCGCGGCCGCGTGTAGCCCGGAGGCGGACCCGACGACGACCTCGTCCACTGCATCCACGACGACGGTGGCGGGCGAGGATTCCACGAGCACCACCGGCGCCTCGTCGACGACACAGGGCTCGATCTCGGTGCCGGGAACAGCGTCGGAGTCCATCGATCCGTCGGTCGTCGCGGAGATGCGTTCCGAACTGGCCCTGTTGATGGTCGAAGCTGAGCAGGTGCGCGGACTTCCATTCATCGCAACGCCGACCGTCGTGATCCTGGACGAGGCTGAGTTCTCGCAGCGGGTCTCGGAGGTGGTGGCCGAGGATCTCGACCAAGAGGAACTTGCCACCGACAGCGACTTCTTTGCGATGCTCGGCATGCTCGAACCGGGGACCGACCTCTACCAGTTGCTGATCGACCTCTACACGGAGCAGGTTGCCGGCTTCTATGACGGCGACACCGAGGAGATGGTGGTTCCCGCCGCACCCGAAGGGTTCACCCCGCTCCAGAAGATCACGGTTCTGCACGAACTCATCCATGCTCTCACCGATCAGCACTTCGAGTTCAACGATGAGTTTGATGTGCTTGTCGACGACGGCAACGGCGATGACCTCTCGGCATTCCAGGCGCTCATCGAGGGCGATGCCACGAGATCGCAGTTCGTCTATATGGAGGGAATGAGTCCCGCCGAGGCGATCCAGGCGGCGACCGAAGTCTTGAGCTATGACTCGTCAGTGCTCGACACGGTCCCCGGATGGATTCGGGCGGATCTGACATTCCCATACGACCAGGGTCTCGTCTTCGTCGACGCCGTCTCCTCGACGGGCGGACTGGCAGCGGTTGATGACGCCTATCAGAGTCCGCCGCAGACGACCGAGCAGATCCTTGACCCCGCTCGGTATGCACGCAACGAACCGCCTCGTGATCTCGCGCCGCTGACCGTGGAGTTGGACGGGTGGGAGATCTACGACGAAGCCACGTTCGGCGAGTGGGGCCTGCGTCTTGTCCTCGACGGTGCCGTCTCGCCAGGTGAGGTGACGCAGGCCGCCGCCGGTTGGGGGAACGACGTTTACCGGGTGTTCACCCGGGGCGACGATGTCGCGATGGTGATGTCCTACGTTGGCGACTCCGAGCGAGACGCCGAGGAACTCGCGAACGGGCTGATTGCCCATATCCGGGATGACATGGATGCCGGGCCGGCTGAGGAGTCGGCTGGTGGTTTGCTCTACCGCCAGGGTCGGGTCTACTCGTTCATCGACCGGATCGACGACGGCATCTACTGGATCGTCTCCACCGACAAGTCCGTCGGCGAAGAGATGAGACAACAGTTGGGGATCTAGCCGACGACTGGCGACCGCTCTCACCCCTCTATCTCTGGCGTGATTCGCTGCGTACCGTGGAGTTCATGACGCGCGAAAGACACCGGGACCGGATCGGGGAATCGAAACGGAGGACGGCTGGGTGCGCTCAGCCGCGGCCGGCGTTCGGCTTGCGGCCGTGGTTCGCCTTGCTGCGGCGGGCGCGGAGCTTGCGTCGCTTTGCCTTTGCCATAGTGAGCGGGAGCGTACCAGGCGGTCGGTCGTACCGGCCGGGACGCCTGGTGGTCGCTACCTCGGGGCCCT
>Ga0316189_10003473_pt1 | contig 15289 bp, 16 predicted proteins | sample LowCovwburrow_MG_FD_204930 | JGI IMG/M metagenome (GOLD analysis project Ga0316189, IMG submission 204930) | Coastal sediment microbial communities from Maine, United States - Lowes Cove worm burrow | ecosystem: Environmental > Aquatic > Marine > Coastal > Sediment | place: USA: Maine... | reverse complement strand
GCGCTGCTGCCGCCATGACGCCAAGCGCCGGGGCTGGCAACATCAATTTGCTGCGCCCCCGGGCCGCGGCCAGGCGGTTTAGAATTTCACGCCAGCTGATGCTTTCGGGGCCGCCCAGGCGGTATGTCTGCCCAATCGTTTGCGGATCCTGCAGCGCCTTGACGAACGCCGCGGCGACGTCGCTGACGTGCACCGGCGACATGCAAAAGCCTCCGGCATCGCGCGGCAGCAAGCCAGCGTAGAACAGCGGTGCGGGCAGCGGCGAGTCGATAATCTCGGCGCTCAACTGGGTAGCGAACTCCATGCGCCCGCGCGGATCGCCGAACAGTACCGAGGGTCGGAAGATAGTCCAGTCCAGCTCGGTGGCCTGCAAATGTGCTTCGGCGTTGTACTTGCTGCGCTGATAAGGGGTGCCGTCGGGCTTGACGCCGTTGGCGCTCATCAGCAGAAAACGGCGCACGCCGGCGGCCGAGGCGGCGTCGATGACGCGGCGGGCAGCTTCGTCCTGCAGCCTGGCGAAAGTGATGTTGCGTTTCGGGAACTCGCGCAGGATGCCGATGTTGTAAATGAGCGCATCGCTGCCGTCGACGACCCTTTTGATCGCGTCGGCATCGTCGATATCGCCGTTGACGATGGTGCAGCGGTTCAGTTGTCGAAGCTTTGTTTCGCTGCCGGTACGCACCAGCACGACGGGGTGGAAATTGCTGGCGAGCAACGCATCGATCAGGTAACTGCCGACGAATCCGGTGCCGCCGAACAGGCCGATGCGCTGTTTTGAAGGCTGTTCAGCTGTAGTGCCGGTCATGTAAAGCTCCTGGACGCAGCCTGAAAAATATGGATGGAACGATTCCTGTCGCTGGCGCAAGCATTCCTGGGAGAGTTAGCAAGACTTAGAGCCTGCGACGCTGCCCGGTTTGATCGTGGCATGCGCTTCAAGCCTGGGCTCGAGCGGGAGACCGGGCAGGCAGCGCAGGCTCATCCAGGGCGGAGTTTTCGAAGTTATCGGGATCGCTGTCGCCTTCCGTGGGCTCGAAATTCGACGCATCGCTATCACCGGGTGCGGGCAGGAACAGATCCGGCCTGTCATCGTCTTCGGCGGGATAGAAGCTCTGCGCCAGCGGTCCGATCGGAGCGCCGGGTTCAGCTTGAGCGGTGGACACGGACAGGCTCATTAACAGGAGAGCAGCGGGGAGTAATGCATTCATGGTTGTTTCCTCACTAACCGGACGACGGATTAAGTTGACTGTTTTATTCAGTTCACCTTAGTTACGGCGACATCGATGCGCTGGATCACCTCGGCGATCGCCGGTGAGAGCCGCGCAGGCCGTGAGCGCCTGCCTGCAGGCCTAGACTGTGAGAGTATTAATGGCGAATACGGTGACAGTTTGCCGGGTTGCGTTCCTGCCCAGTCGAACCGGTATACTGTTCCCGCAACCCGAATTTCAGCCCCGAGGAGGTGCAAAAATCAAACCTGACTGGATTTCAGGGCTCCTGATTGTTTTGCTCATCGCAACCGTGTGGGCTTTCTTCAGTGGTGCCTTCCCGTATCCGTATGGCTGGATAGTCCTGCTGGTATTGCTGGTAATGCGTTTGACCGCGCAGCAAAAGCAGGAGTGATTGCCAACAGAAGCAGTTTAGCCTTTAGTCTCATTTTTTCCATTGCCTCATCTTAAGCGTCCTGCTTGCCCCTCATCAAATCAGAGACCTGATCCCTTAAATCCTCATCCGCTACATGTCGATGCTGCCGTTAGCCGAGGGCCGCGTCGATCTCGGCGGCAGCGCGCTGCCCGGAGTTGAAGGCACCATGGCAACAGGCATGATCGCCGACGGTGGTTGCTTCGCCGGCGAAGAACAGCTTGTTGTCGATCGGTTGCGCCAACACCGCGCGTTGCTGCGCCTGTCCCGGCAGAGCGCAGGAGTAGGACCCATATGTCCAGGGTTCGCTAGTCCAGGCGGTGCAGATCGAACGGGCAAACGCCTGCTGGATATCGTTGCCGAAAACCGATGCCACCAGACTTAGAGCGTAATCCTCGCTGGCCTGTTGCCCCTGTTTCTCCAGCCAGATTGCCTGGCGCCCGCCGGTGAAAACGATCGCGGTGTTTTGCCCCATTACGCTGGCTTCGAAGCCTCCGGCGATCTCGTCGTTCCAGGCGAAATGGAATCCGCGCCCCTCTCTTCCGAATACGTCGTGCTCAAAAAACAGGCAGATCTTGTTTTCGGTGCCGCAGGGCAGGCCGGCGATCGCGGCGAGCTTGCTGTCGGGCAGCGCGGGCTGGAACTCAATCTGTTGCGCGGCCAGAACGCCGGTCGAAACGGTGCATAACACGGTGCGTGCTTCGAGCACCCCGTGCACCGTGTGAACCTGCACGCCCGGTCCACGGCAATCGATGCGCTCAACCTTGTGGTTCAGCGCGACCTCGACATCGGCACCCCAGGCGGCGACAAGATTGCCGTAACCGTTCTTGACCGGGTAGTCCTGCCCTTCGTTGGCGGCGTAGAAATCGGCGGCTGATGTCTGGTCCAGGTCGAGGGTATTGAGTTCCGCCATGGTCTCCATGTAAATAGGTGCAAACTCGTTATCGAGGTCGACCAGTTCGGCGATTGCGACATCGCGCCCGGCTTCGGCGGCCGCGGTGATGGCCGCATGGCATTCACCGAGATAGGTGTCGAGGCGGGCCCGGTCTTCGCCTGTGAGTCGCTTGCCGTGGGCGTGCGCCTGTATGTTATCCAGCTCGAAGATTTTGCCATGCGCCTTACCGATCTCCTGGTTGAACTCGTCGGCGATGCCGACGAAAGGATTCTGTTCGGCCTGGTGCAGGTAACTGCAACCCAGGTCGAACCAGGTGCCGGGGGCAATTTCTTCGCTGTAGGCGCGGCCGCCGATGCGGTGCGAACCTTCGATCACGGCGACACGCCGGCCACGAGCGCGCAGGGATTTCGCGGCTGAAAGGCCGGCAGAACCGGCGCCAATGATAACGACGTCGAGATCCAAAACGTCAGGCCGCGATCATGTAAAACTTGCGCAGGGTCTCGGTGATTTCCCAGGTGCAGGGCGTGCCCTTGGCCACGAAAAAGGTATCTCCGGCGGTGAAGGTTTCGCTGCGTCCATCACGCGACAGCGTGACCGAGCCCGAGATCACCGTCATCATTTCGTGCACCGGGTAGGCGTCGATCTGCTCGCGGCAGGGTGCGCACTCCCATACACCAGACAGGATCGATTCGTCTGCGGTTGCGTAAAACGTATGGTTGAGTTCCGTATGGTCGTCGGTCGTGAAAGCCGCTGCGGCGACCATGTCGGAGGACGACATGCCGGACTCGGGGTGGCCGTCTTTCAGCAGACGGTAGAAATCGGCTTGTTGCATTTACTGGACCTCGATTGTTCAGGAAGGGTGTCATTCTAAAGGCTTGGTCGCTGGCTGTCATGCTGGCGTGGCCGGGAAAATCGTCGTGACGTCATTTGGAGGCGCACCGCGGACAAAAGGGCATACACATGAGGGCATACAAAAGAAAGAGTGCTCAGGCAAAGAATACTCAGGGACACACGCTTCAAAATACACAGGGACACACGCTCCAAATGGCATCAGGCAACCGCTCGGCGCGGGCTGCCGCCTGTTCAGGTTAACGTCGTAGTTGCAGGCCAGGAATTCGGAGGGTCAGGTCTTTGATTTTTAACTCACGAATTCAAAATCAAAGACCTGACCCTGTGCCATTTTTCGTGTGCCATTTTTCAGCCGGCAGATACAACCACTTCGTAGCGCTCCAGGCCTCCGCCGTCTAGGAAGGCCTCTTTGGCCATGGGGTTCTGGTGCGCCAGCTTGAAATCGTCGCTGCCCACCCAGTTCTGGAAGGCCTGTTCGTCCTGCCAATGCGTTAGCACGACGTAGGGTGTGTCGTCGGATCGGGGTTTCAATACTTCCATGAGAACGAATCCCGGTTGCTGGTCGATCTGGCCGACGCGGTTTTTAAAACGCTGCTCGAACTCATCTGCGTATTCCGGTTTCACGAATACGCGGTTGGCGACGACATAGGTCATGGCTGACTCCAGGGGGTTGCATTGCGGTGATTGGATTGGGGAATTGTATCCCGGCAAGGCCCGGGAGAGTTAATTTAGGGTTCAGGCCTCGCAGTTGGCATTGCTGTTGCCGAAGCTTGCGCAGTGCCATTTCTGAGACCTTATTCCGGAGCCAGCAGGATTACAGACATGATGCGGTATCGATGCTGCGTTTTCGGTCGAGTTTGTTTATGATCGGTGGATGCGCCGTCTGTTACTTTTGCTTTCGATAGTGTTCTCCGTGCCGGGGCCCGCTTACGCGGAATTCGATTATCCGATGGAGGCCCGTGCCGTTTCGGAACACGTGTATGCGATTATTACGCCGACGCGCGATCTCCCCAATGCCGAAAATGGCGGCTGGAACTCCAATAGTGCCTTCGTCGTGACCGGTTCGGGCGTGCTGTTGTTCGACAGCGGCAGTTCGGTCGGTATCGGGCAGGCGATCAGGAAAACGATCGCCGGGGTCACATCGCAGCCGGTGCGCTGGATCGTCAATTCGCACGCGCATGGTGACCACTGGCTCGGCAACGCGGCTTTCGCTGATACTGTCGGGCAGATTTTTGCCGGGGTCGAGGCAGCCGCAGGCATCGAGGCGGATGGCAACGCCTGGGTCGAGCGATTCAACGCGATGACCGGCGGTATCACCGGGGATTCCGAAATCCTGGCGCCCGATCGAAAGGTCGAGCAGGCGATGGAATTATCGTTTGGCGTGGTTCCAGTGCTGATGATGCTTTCCGGCGGCAGCCATTCACCGGGCGATCTGATGCTGTGGTTGCCGGGCGATGAAGTGCTGATCGCCGGGGACGTGGTGTACTCCGATCGCATGCCCTCGACCAATGCCGGCGATCTGCAGCAATGGATAGAAACGCTGGCCCAATTGCAGCAACTGCAACCACGGGTGGTAATTCCAGGCCACGGCGCGGTCACCGACGCCTCGGGAATCGATCGGCTGCATGCGCTGCTCAGCTCGTTGTGGCGGGCTGTCGAAGCCGGCATCAACGAGGACCTTAGCGATTTCGAGATGCTGCCCCAGGTCAGCGAGGCGCTGGCGCCGTTCAGGCCCTTTTATCCGGGACTCGACGATAAGCTCAGGCGTGACTTGTCGCATGTGTACCTGCAGGTCGAGGCCGCTGTTTTCGAATAAAATGAGCGGGAATTTTTTGGGCGTCGATTTTGCCGGTAGCTAGCCTCGCTGTAGGGTTTCAAATTTAAAAGGCACCTCGTACTATGTGCCGCTCCGGTATAACGTGAGTTCCGCGATTCTGACAATCGGCGAACGAATGCTCGCGGTCGGTTAACTTTTGTTCCAGTTACGTTAACTGCAGCCTTAACTAAGCAGTCTGTCCCCGTTTACCGCGGCGGGTTCCGTTGTCAGGGTAAAAACCCGCGCCTGTCCTCGAGTTTGCGCGGCAGGTATTCGTCGATAACGTAGTTGAGCCCCCACTTTGCCAGGGCCTGCTGCTCGGCGCGCACGCCCATCTCGAGCTGCTGTTTGATGGCAGCAAGCCACTGCGGGTGGGCGCAGAAAAACGGATCGTTGTCGATGGCGTCGGTGGCGCGCTTGATATCGGTTTTGGACAGTGGATGGGTGGCATCGGCCAGGCCGTAGTCGATGATGTCCTGCGGTGTTACGCCGAGGAACTGTGCCCGCGGCACGCAAAAGAAGCGGTTGATGTGCGCCGCGTTGCCGGAACCGGCCTTCAGGGTGCGGTAGATATTGGCGAAGCCGTAGGGGTCGCAATCCACAAAACAATACACCGGGATATCGACCTCGTCCGAGAGTCGGCGGATGAAGCGGCGCGTGGCGCGGGTCGGCACACCGCCCATCTCCACCAGGATGCAGTTGGCCTTTTTCCAGAAGCGGTGGTTGTTCAGTCGCTGAAACATGCCGCCGGTTTCGATCGCCAGGATAAAATCCGCGTCGGTGCTGAACCTGAGGCGTTCCACCGAGCGCGGCACGCTATAGGCACCGCTACCGAGCCTGGCGCAGTCGATCTCGATAGCCTCGCCAGTTTCGGGGTCGGTGTCCATGACGGTCAGGGGGCCGGCCACCGAGCCGCCGTGGGATTCCGGGTAGAAGCGTAACTGTTCACGCGAGAGCCCGTGCATCGAGGCCAGCGCTTCGATGTCGTCCATGATGGCATCGGATTCGGCCTGTTCGTCGAAGCGGCAGTCGCCCCAGTTCTTGCTGATGTAGTACGCCTCGCGTTTGGTGGCGAAGTCATCGCTCTCGACCATCTGCCGCGAGGCCGCCATCAGGCGCAGGGTCTGTGCAAACGAGCGCACGGTGTTGACCGTGAGCGTGCGCTTCTTTGTCGCATCGCCAAGCTCGAGATATCCTTTGGCGGCGTCATAGTTGACGTTTGCCAGGCCGCGCACGGGCAACTCGATTTCGGGCAGTTCGCCGCGTTCGATGCTGTCGCGAATGGATCCCGCTGTGTCGTCGATCAACTCGATCGTTTTACGGTCGAGCGCCTGTTGCGAATGGCTGTTCTGGTCGGTGTCGATGCTGCTGTCTGTCATTTTATTTTCCGGGATTGGTGCAGTGAGTCGTCGAGTTTGCTGACGGCCTGATCGCGTTGCGCGTCGCTTAAATGCAGAATGTCCTGCAGCGCGATGCCGACATGAGGCAGGTACTTTTCAATATGCGTGCGTTTTTCATACTCGTTTTGCAAACGGGTTTCGCGGTGCAGGTGTTCCGCCAGGCGGCGCGCGCATTCCTGCAAACCCAGCTTCAACTCCTTGATGATCTCCGGGTATTGTGCGATCGCTTCCTTGGCCTCGGAGGTAAACGGCACCCACACCGATGCCAGGTGCACCAGGATCACCATCGGTGCGATCGGCAGGGCGCCTTTGGGTTGCTTCAGGCCGTAATTGCGCCAGTTGGTCTGCAGCACGGCACTGGTAATGGCGCAACCGCCCTGCTCGTAAAGCAACGGCACGCGATTGGCAAAACGCAGCACATGCGCAGGCTCGTCGGCATGCAGCAGCAGCGCCTCGCTGGCATCGCGCTTGTGCTGCGCGACCTTGTTGATGTGGCCGGCTTTGTCCACCGCGAGATTCGCGCCGCCCGCATGACCCCAGGCAATACCGACTTCAATCTGGAACGGGTTGCCGCGGTAGACCGCCGGCGGCCTGGTCTTGACGATATAGAAGTCCGCGTCGATTTCCTTTTTCATGCCATCGAGTAGCCGCTGCTCGCCAATGGGGACAATGCAGTCCGTGCGTGGCGCCGATACCGGTACTTTTTTGATCGCGCGATAGAGCGCATTCGCCTGCGCGTGGGCGATGCGTTTCGGTAACGAACGTTCGGTGAGCTTGCGCCCGGCGGTTTCGATGATCTTGCGCGCGGTCTTCGGGCCCACGCGGGAGAATTCGTTTTGCAGAAACTGCAGCAGGTGGCGGCTGTCGGTTGAATTCAGCATCTGGATCAGCCGGCCCAGTTCCACGCCGCGCGGATGGGGTTTGATTTCCACCGCCGGGGGCGGCAGCTCCTGGCTGCTGCGCTGGTAGCCGATGTCTTGGCCGTGAGGGCCCTCGAAATGAAAGCTGGCGTGGGGATTGGCGATGGCGGTTTGCTTGAGATACATGTCGACGGAATGTGTGCCTTTCTGGTATCGGCCCTCCATCTCGGCCTCGACCCGGGTGCCGTGCGGCCGATCCCATTTGATCTGCTTTTTGCCGTGCATCTGCGGTTTGTTGCGGGTGGTGTCGACCGAGACATAGAGCTCGGAGGCCATGCGCTCGCCCTTGACTCGGCTGATGACGTGCAGCGACTTGCCGGTGGTGAGCTGGGCGTACATGCCCGCCGCCGAAATCCCCATGCCCTGTTGGCCGCGCGACTGGGCGAGCTTGTGGAATTTGGAGCCGTACAACAGCTTGCCGAAGATGCGCGCGATCTGGTTTTCGAGGATGCCGGGGCCGTTGTCTTCGACAATGACCCGATACACGTGCTGGTCTCGTTCGATGACCTGCACGCGGATGTCCGGCAGAATGCCGGCTTCTTCGCAGGCATCGAGCGCGTTGTCGACGGCTTCCTTGACGGTGGTGAGCAGTGCTTTTGCCTGGGAATCGAAACCCAGCAGGTGGCGATTCTTCAGAAAGAATTCCGCGACCGAGATATCCCGCTGGCGGCCGGCCATTTCCGTTGCGGTGATGTAGCTGGGATCGGGTTTCGTCATGATCAACTCCGTAACCAATGTAGCGCTCGAGCGCGCCGGATGGTTTGATCTCGGTCAAGCCGATAGCGGCAAGCAAAGAACGCTGTCAGGCCTTATATTTAACGTTTCTTGTCGTGGCGTTTGACTTCTCGCGCACAATTTCGGGAACTTCAGGCCCTACATTGACACAGCTATTCGTAACGTTTGTGAAATGTAAGGCCTGGCCCCTGTTTGCGCGGATCGGTCGACGATTCGCAAGGTGGACCAGGCAGTCTGTGACCTCGAGACACAAACGACCATTTCCGGGTCACAGCAGCAACCCACGCGTCCGCAAGAGATATGGTGACGAGATATGGTGACAGTTAATTTATCTCGTAATTGCTTTAACTGTCACCATATTACAACGACTTTAATCGATCAGGATGATGCTCAACTCCACCGGTATCGCCCTTGAAACCATCTCGTACACCGGTGAGTAGCTCGCCAGATTTCTGAGAGTTTCCTCGTCCACCGAAGCCCTGGCGCGGATGCCGACCACGATCCGGTTGTAACCGCGGCGAACCTCATTCGAAACGCCGAAAAACCCGCGTGCATCCATGTGTCCCTCGGCAGAGATGACCTGCTCGTCCAACGTTATTCCCTGGGCGGAAGCGTGTGCCACGATGGTCGTGTTGAGGCAGCTGACGAGTGAACCCAGGTAATGCTCGACCGCGTTCGGCGCCGTATTCTGCCCCCCGAGATAGACCGGCTGATCCGCGTCCACGGTCAGTGCGTCGGGGCGCTCGGTTCTTTCATCACCGCCTGCGTAAAAGTCTTTGAACGAGGTGCGGCTGCGACTGCCATCGGTCCACCGGTTTTCTGCACGGAAACGAAATTTGCCGAAGTTTTCGTCCTGGGCCATGTTTGTGGCGAGGTCGACGATGCGACTGGTATCGATGCCGTTGATAACGGGAGTGAGTTGTTCTGCTGTATTGCTCATGAGGGTAGCTCCGTTTGAGTTAATTTAATAAAAATCGACCTGCTTGATCGATGGGGAAAGCTTACGCACCGACCGGGCGCACGAATACTTCACAGGCTGTAGTAACCCGCTACTAAATATGTAGTAAACTGTCGCGAAATATATCGAACGGAAATTGTAGAGGATACATTCGATGGGCTATGGCCAATTCTGCCCGGTCGCCAAGGCGACCGAATTACTGGGCGAGCGCTGGATGCTGCTGATCCTGCGTGAGCTATTCCTGGGTTCACATCGTTACAGCGAGTTACAGCGCGGGCTGTCGAGGATTTCGCCGTCGCTGCTGGCGAAGCGCCTGAAGCAACTCGAGCAGGCCGGTATCATCGTGCGTAAATCGAGGTCGGGCGGCAATGGAAGCGATTATTACCTGACACCGGCCGGCAAGGAGCTCGAACCGTTGATTGGTCAACTCGCTGTCTGGGGCATGCGCTGGGCCCGCGGCCAGTTGCGCGAGGACGAACTTGATGTCGAATTCCTGATGTGGGACATCCAGCGCCGCGTGCAGCTCGACCAGCTGCCCGACGGCGACACGGTCATCTGTTTCATTTTTGACGATCTCGAGCGTTACAAGAACTGGTGGCTTGTCATCCGCGACGCTAAGGTCGATCTGTGTACTGAAAACCCGGGCCTGGACGTCGACCTGTACATCACTAGCTCGATGCGCGACCTGGTCGAAGTCTGGGAAGGGGAAGTGCCGATCAAGACCGCCCTGCGCAAGAAGCTGGTGCGCACACAGGGCAGCCGGCAACTCGCATTGACCCTGCCAAAATGGCTCGGCATAAATCCGTTTGCCGACGTTCAGCGTGGCGATCCCGAGATGACCAGGGTCGCTGCCGATTACTGAGCATTCGCCAGGACGGGTTTTGGGCGTTTATAGAATTAACGAGGACACACACCCTCTTATAGAACGAGGACACACACCCCCGAATTAACGAGGACAGAATTAACGAGGACACACACCCTCTGAGAGCGATCGAATTAACAAGGATACACACCCTCTGAGAGCGATCGAATTAACAAGGATACACACCCTCTGAGAGCGATAATCCTCTCGCTTTGATAGTGGATCTTATTTCAGCAGAACGGAACCCAAAATTGACGCGAGCAGCCAGTAAAAGCCTTTGTGCTGCGATATTGGCGATTTCCAGTCATACCCGCCCGTCGCCTTTGCGTGGCGGTCCTGGTCAGAAGGGCGGGGTATATAAGCTAGCCCGTATCGAGCTGCGGATTGATGCGATTGAACCGCTTCGGATGAATCGCCTCGAACTGCGTGGTGTTCATGCACCACTGATCGGCGGTGATCTCCAATCGGCCGAGGATGGGTGGCAAGGTATTGTCGATATAACCACACTTGCTGGCGCGGATGATGCGCCCGGTCCAGTCGAGCAGGGCCAGGTATTCTCTGAAGCTGAACAGGATGCCGCTTTGGATAGCCCCTGTGAGCCGTTTCTCGAAGGGCAGTAGCGGCTTGAGCGGGGTAGTGAAGTCGAGCAGGTCACCGCACTCGGTCTGAACCTCAATTGCCTGCAGCAAATCGAACCCGGGCTGCAGCCGTTCCTGAATGCTGGTGTATTCCGACTGTTCCGGTGTCTCCGCCATTCCTGCCCGGACCGGGTTCAAATCGACATAGGCCATGCAGGAGAGCAGGGCTTCCTCGGATTTGAGGGCCTGCGAGGTAAAGCGGGATTCCCAGAACTTGCCCGTGCACTGATCCTCGAGGTTGGCCTGGCGCGCGATGGGCTGGTTCAGGCAGCGCATGAACCAGCTAATGCTGGCGAGCTTCGAGCGCCACACGTTGACGATGTCGGTAATGGCCGCTTGTTCGTAAGGTTTCAAATCTTGCCCACTGCGATAGTGTTGAATCAGCAGAGGACCTTTGAACAGTGCACACCAGCGCTCGATGATGTCGTCGTCAGATAGTGCATCCAGCTGTTCCGGGCAGGCTTTAAGCACCAGGTGGTAGTGGTTGCTCATGATTGCATAGGCGCAGATATCGATCGCAAAGAGCGAGGACAGCAGGCGAATGCGGTCCACCACCCATTGCCGTCGGTGTTCGTAGCTTTGGCCGGAATAATGATCCACCCCGCATAAAAAGGCACGGCGCACGCAGCGCGAGGTGATGTGGTAATACGGCGTATCCGCCAGCGAGATGAGTTCCTTCCTGGGACGTGTCATCAGCTAAATCCTTATACCTGAGTTACCCGAATCCTACGCCCGTCAACTGCAATGAGTCAATGGGGAAGTGTGTGTCCCTCACGCCCGTCCCCCACGCCCGCGTGATCGCTAGTGCTGCCACCGCGCTAGCCGGGCTCGCCGCCGAAGTGCTCCCAGAATTCCTTTTTCGGGTTGGTGCGCGGAAAGGGCTCGTCCGGCACAGGCGCATCGAGGAACTCGCACAACGGCCCCCAACCATCGGCGACGTGAAATACCAGGAGCCGTTCTGCCGGAATCGTCTCGCGCACGCGTTGGTTGTTGGCGCGATAGGCGGAGATCGCGGCATCGCGGTCGGTGAAATCGGTAAAGGTGCCCTGAATCATCCAGTCGTGCATCAGTGTGAACTGGTCCAGGATGTGCGGTGGCAGATCGAGCTCACGGAAGACGGCGAAGAACTTGCCGATGGTGCCGTTAAAGCTATTCCACCAGTCCTCTTCGGGCCGTTCGTTGTGAATAATTCTGGCGTTGGGGAAGGCGCTGGCAGCCTGTTCCCAGACGTGCGCGCCGGGCCAGTCGACCTGCGAGCGATAACCGGTGTAAACCGCGGCCCAGTCCACTGCCTCGCCGGCGGCCACTGCTTTCCACAGGCGCAATTGCTCGGGATGTTCGATGATTTCCACCATGTGGTGACAAGGCCCAAAACCGAGAATTTCCAGCGCCTGCTTGGTCGTCATGGTGCCCGTCCGGCCGAAACCAGATCCGATAATTTCTAGTGACATCGATTTCTCCAGCTGTATAAAAATATTGTTTGCGGCAAATTATACCCACTTCTGAAGCTACCATAACAGTTTACTTCACGGCTATGTCAAAGGTCCGATGTATCGGGGCTGGCGTCCTTAAGTAAGTGCCATTAGTGACCGTTTACTTGATTCGAAGATAAGTGAACTTTCACCTTGATCGCTTCGGGCTCCACGTCCCGATCGGTGTTGGAGTCAGGTACACTGTCTCCCATATTCGTGCTTCACCTTTAATCGTTCTGTTACTGGTTGGGTCAGTTTTGCGGGAAATCACTATGTTCACACCGAAATTCTTCGAGTTTTTCAACGCGCTTTCAAAAAACAACATCCGGGAATGGTTCAACGAACACAAATTGGACTATCAACAGGCTGTAGCACAGCCGATGTGCGCGTTCATCGATGCGATGGCACCCCGGCTGCACAAGATATCGCCGCATTTTATTGCCGATTCGCGCCCGCACGGTGGCTCAATGTTTCGAATTTACCGCGATGTGCGTTTTTCGAAGAACAAAAGCCCATACAAGCTGCACGCGGCCTGCCAGTTTCGTCATGAACTGGGCAAGGATGCGCACACGGTGGGTTTCTACGTGCATATCTCTACCGAAGAGGCCGTGTTCGGTGGCGGGGTGTGGATGCCGCCCAGCGCCGAGCTGCAGAAGATACGTAATACCATCGTCGGTAACCCTCACGCATGGGGGCAGATCAAGTCGAGCCGTGCGGTGAAGAAATATTTCGGCGGTATCGGCGGCGACGGCTTGAAACGCCCGCCGCGCGGATTCGATGCTGAACACGAACACATCGAAGACCTCAAGCGTAAAAGTTTTTTCCTGATGCGCCGCGAACCGCCCGAGATCATTCTCGATGACGGTTTTGTGCGCGAGGTCGAAAAAACCTTCAAAGCCGCGATGCCGCTGATGGACTACATCGGCTTCGCGCAGGATATCGAGATCTGACCCTGTGACCTATTGCAGTTTGACCCAGTCAACTCACCTGTGCTGCACGCAAAAGTAGCGGCAGGTAGCCTGCATGCCAGGTGCCTGAAATTTGGCAGAACTGACCGGAGGAAGGACTAATATTGGGCGTGATGGCAGGAATCGGACAGATTTCGGATGCCCCAGGACTGGATCGGCGTCGTGTATCTCTTTTTTTATCTTGGTGGAGTAAGGAAAATAGGCTGCTAATTCTTCCTGTAGTTACAAACCGGATCATAATCACGCGCGTCGGGACGATACAATTTCAGCTAGGAAGCTGGATCGATATTGAATGCAATGCAATAATTCTGGAGTGTTTTCACCCGCCTGCTATCTATCCGCATGTCACAGGGTGAAATATGGCAAACAGGAGGATTAAGAGGATGCGCGCGTTAATTTTGTTATTTTCATTGTTGGCTGGTGTCACTGCTGTTCATGCCGGGGAAGTCGATTTAAATCGCCTGCTCAGCAATCCTTCGCCGACTATCGAGGTTGCGGACAATTGTACTTTGGACCGCGAAGCTACGTCGGGATCGAAAAATTTTTGCTATTACAATTGCATCGAAGGCCAAAAGACCGTGACTATCAGTTCGAGTGAGTTGTGCCCATTGGACATGGACTAGAAACTACATCTGACTCATAACACAGGCGCGAGAATCGCAATGCCGTTGTTCCAGAACTGTCGCAACTCGTGAAAATAGGGGACAGACCACGGTTTTTATGCATTTAGTGATGGCTTGCCGGCTTTGCCGCGGAAAACGTGGCCCTGCCCCTGTTTTGTTTTGCTAAAACTGAGCCAGTAACCGGGAATCAAAATCATCCGTAGTCAACTTGAGCCCTTTCTCTTCGAGTTTGGTATTCAGGTGCCTGGTCTTGAGCGCCAGATCATCCAGGGTAATGGTGTTGTCATCCAGTTCGTACAGCTGTTTTGATCCCTGGTACATATAATTCATGATCACCATTGCATCCACATTATTGTCGTCTATTAACGGCTCGATCTTGTGCTGTTTACGGTAAATGAGATTGAGTTGTTTTTTTAAGTTCCACACATAGACCACCTCATCCATGAACGGATAATCTCTAAAACGATACACAGTGTAAGCAACCAGCAAAACCGCAACCACGACGCCTGCGAGGTTCAAGCTGAAATGGGATTCATCCGGGGAACTGAGCCAGCTTATTAACAGGGTTGAACAAACCAGTGAAATTGTAATCAGCGCAATGACGATTGCAGCAAACACAATCCTGTAATGTTTGCGGTAGCGATTCTTGTCGATTGGTCTGAGTTTCATTTAACCATCCATTTTCAGGATGCATATCCTACCGTGTCGCGAGTTATTCCGAGAGTGTTATACGTCATCCCGATACGTCGGACCGCCGCGCAGGCCTGTGGGATCAGGTCTTTAGTTTTGAATTCCCGGGTTAAAAATCAAGAACCTGACCTCGTACTAGCGGGCTTCGGGGCACGGGTTTCGCGATACCAGACGTACAGCCCGGAGGCGATGACAACGCCAGCACCGCTGATGGTCCACGGACTCGGGATATCCCCAAACACCAGGAAGCCCCAGGCGATGGCCGCCAGGACCTGGGCGTAGGTGAAAGGTGCCAGCATCGAGGCCTCGGCCGCGTGGAAGGCCTTCACCAGCATGAAGTGCCCCCCTGCGCCGGCGGCGCCCATCGCAATCATCAGGCCCCACTGAAAGTTTGACAGCGCCTGCCAGTTGAAAACCACCAGGACGCTCAGGACCAGCGCGCCGAGCGCGGTCGAATAAAAGGTCGTCGCCGCGGGATCGTCCTGGTTGCGGATGATGCGGGTCATCATCATGTAGACGGCCAGCAGCACCGCCGTCGCCAATGGCAGTAATGCATTCCAGCCGAGTACGCCCGACCCCGGCCGGGCCACCAGCAACACACCGATAAAACCGAAAGCGACCGCCATCCAGCGGCGCGGCCCGACATGCTCGCCGAGCAGCAACCCGGACAGGGCCGTGACCAGCACCGGCGCCAGGAACTGAATGGCCGCCGCATCGCCCAACGGCATGCGGGTTATGGCTACATACATAAAGAAGGTGGCGCCGAACAGCGCCGCCGCGCGGATGAACTGCAGCCCGGGCCGGCGCGCGCGCAGAAATTGGAGTGAG
>Ga0316189_10003472_pt1 | contig 15295 bp, 8 predicted proteins | sample LowCovwburrow_MG_FD_204930 | JGI IMG/M metagenome (GOLD analysis project Ga0316189, IMG submission 204930) | Coastal sediment microbial communities from Maine, United States - Lowes Cove worm burrow | ecosystem: Environmental > Aquatic > Marine > Coastal > Sediment | place: USA: Maine... | reverse complement strand
CAGTGCCAGTAACAAACTGTTGATATTGTCCGGGGCTAAACCGTAACCCATACTTAACCCGGGGCACGAAATCGTTTGCTAAACCAGCATCGTAAGCTATAGTATCTGTACTACTAAGGGCTCCTACGTAAGTAGTAAGGTCTATTACCCATGTACAGGTAACTGAGGCTGAGTTTAGGTGGGTTTTCCCATAAAGAGCTTCCCAGTTATCATTTATCTCCATGGCAAAAGAAAATTCTGTACCTACGATGCCAGGGTCTATGATTGACAGGTCAGTCGCTGCCCGGACTACTGCTGCCGCAGCAGGTGTGGGTATGTATGACGTCGGTCTTACAAAAGCCTCAATTTGGAACCCCCACACATCTATAGAATCCCCAGAGGTACCAATTTCAAAGCCCCAAGATTTAGCCCCTTCTAGCCCAACGGTAGAACCATAGACACGAGTCCAGGTTTCAGTATTTATTTCTGACGAGATATCTTTACTGAGAGTGCCACCTAAGCCCACCAAAAGTATTGGCCCTGTCCCTGATACACGTTTCATCCAGCAGGATAATGTTTGTGCACTACCACCAAGAAATTGAACTTTAGTCTGGTTTGCAGCAGTTGATGTGTACCGAACATTTGTCATAGTGTTTCCGTCAGGTGCTTCGACAGCGGTTACCGCGGGGGCGGGTAATGTACCACCCCACGAGGCACCTGTTGTATCCGCGCTGTATTGGCAAAAGTTCGTATTTGCAGGCTCCATACGGATGCCCTTTAGAGTTGATAGTAGCACTGGTGGTCCTGGGTTTGTAACCAGACGAGTGACTGGGTCTACGACAGTGGTAAGTTCTGTGTTGAAATATTTAACACCATCTGCACGGGCACCGTGGTCTGCTATGCGAGCAGTGATATTACTAAGAACAAAGTCAACCTGGTTTATTGTGCCTGTACCGAGGCCAATTTGAAAAGCTAAAGAGACTACATTATCTACATCATAGTCAGCTGTCATGACTACTTCGGCAGTGTTGCGCCCTTCAACTATCGGTAGGTTAGTAAGGCTGGCGGGCCCCCCAGCAGGAGAAAGCTGTGCAAATTTAAGTGATAGTGTCTGGTCTGTGTAGTCAGTTAGCTCGGAAATGTCATACTCTATTATCCATTTCTCGCCCGCTCTCACCCGTGGGAGGTCAGCAAAACACTGGGCCGGTGCTCCAGCACCACCGAGATTAGTGAAACGGATGGCATTTCCCTCTATTGCGCCCCAGAAACCCGGAGACCAATCCGTAGCAGATATAGCAGGTAGGATGTTAGCTTCGACTCCTTCACCATAACTAACATACTCACTGGGGAAGCCGAGCGTATTCGATGGGTCTACTACTTCTGACTGGATATTCCGCACTTCAATAGCCTGGCCCGCGCCCCCATACACTTCAATACGATAACCAAAATAACCACCCGCTGCTATTGCTACTGACTCCGCAGGAGCCGCAAACCGCTGCCATTCAGATGTTATTACATTAGTTATATCGTATTTATCTGCGCTTAAAAAATCGTTTTTTCGCAGCTCTACCGTACGGAAATTATCAAACCCCGGGGCCCGTCGTATTTCAATGGATGCCACTACGGGTGCGTTTACGTTTCCTTGAACCGCAGCCGCGGAGCCAGCTCGTAGCGGCATATTTAATATGTTAGAAACATCGCCACCGAAATTTCCTTCTATCCGCACAACCCCATCGGGTAACTCTATAAAATCAAAAAAGCTGCTAGGACTCCAGCTGTCTGGAATATTTTCTGGGGCAAAATTACATACACGGCGTGCACCATCGAAGCGAGCTTCGTTTCCTTCACAATATTTTACACTGCCATCGAAGTTAGTAACTGTCGATATGGCGGGGCTGGGTTCGGTACTAAATGCGTCTAGTTCAAACTTACCTGTTCGTAGTGAAGTCTCTAATGGAGCATCCAGGAAATATGTCTGGTTGACTGCTTCGGGCACACCTATAAATTTATACCTGCCCCCGTTTACTACTGTACCAGATACTAATTCTTCTCCAGGCGTAGGCGAGCCTTCTGTTCCTTCTGCCTGTACAAAACATATGTAGCGGGAGCCACTTATAACTACAGAGTCAACATTGCCCGCGGCTACCAGTGTCGTGTCGGCAAAAGCTATGGCTTTATATCGTGCCCCTTCGAACTCTACAGACTCAACTAATGGCTCCCCACCAGCAGGTGCTGTGGCTGTGCCGTCGACAAGGACGTAGGCAGGATATCGAAAACCACCGTCTTCTATAGACTCAACCATTGGTAGGTCAGCAGAGGGGTTGGCAGCAGGTGCGTTAATAGACCCTACAAGCGCTATCGCTGGGACACGCTGTCCATTAATGAATACAGATTCGACTAGCTGGAGGGCCATTGTTTACTTTCTCTTAGTTGGTTTTGCGCGTTTTTTCTTTGCGGTTTTGCTGGGGGCTGAGCCACCGGGTGAAGTACCGTGAGCCCGATTCTTTTTTGCCGACGTCACCTGCAGATTAGAGCGGGCATTAGAACCACCCTTAGAAAGCATCTTCTTATGGTTGACTTCCTTACCATCACCCTTCGACACCTTGCCTTCTTTTTCCATAAGGCGGCGTGCCTTCATTCGCTTAGCGCGCTTGGCCTTTTCCTTAGGCGTACTCTGGTAACCCTTTATGTGGGCCTTAACCTGAGCAGGGGTCCGGTGCATCGTTGGACTTCTTTTACCTTTTTTAGCAGCCATGATTAAGTTACTGTTAATGTAAACCAGTTTGAATATGAAACAAAACCATCGCCTTTTACAGACGCGCGAAGTTTGTATGTGCCAATACCCCCAGCGTTAGCTAACCCGCCATAGGAACCCGAGGTAGTGTTCATTACTAAAGTACCCACAAGCTCAGATATTTCCCACAATGGACTATTTTGTTGTGTAAGTAACCAGTCGTTGGCCAATAGGTAACTGGAAAATTCTATTGAACGAAACTGATTGTTTGGCCAGCTTAAATCAGGGACTTCGGTTTTAAATATAGCTTTCTTTTTCCCGTCTGAACTAACGCCATGGACATTAAGTTTGTGGGATTGTGATGCGTTTGACATGATGTTTACCTCTATTGTACGGTTGAATATGGGTACTTAATACCCCTGTTATCTTTACTATAAACGCCACCACGAGTGTCCCGCTCACGTTCTCGCTGGCGTTTCTCAGACATAAGCAACTTACCCCTATCAATACGATACTCCCTTATCTCCTTAGGTGTCAATGCTCTATTGAACTCCCGTATTTCCCCGCGGAACAGGCGGTTGCGCTCAGCTGGAGTAGCAGCCAGGTATCTACGTGTGAGTTTAGTCTTTGTTTTGCGTAGCGACTTGACCCGGGACCGATTTCTATTGCGGTTGCTATACACCTCGGCCTCGGTAGAAGTACCAAAACCGATACCTTTTGTGAGCACATCTAGGGGGGTGAACTCGCTTGCAGGCATTATGGTGTTGCCACGGAAGTCCTGCATGCCTTCGCTCTGCAGCTGTGCAGCTCGTATGAAGTCACGGAAGGCCTTAGGTAGGGCGTAAGACGCGGAGCCCCAGAAGTCGTCACCTGCGGCCATATGGGCCGCCATGTTCTTCCATTGGTCCTTGATACTAAAGATAGGCCCGGTAGCTGAGGCCACCATAGAGTCAATCATCGTATCGAAAGCGGTCTCGCCTTTAACTATCTGAACCATGCCGCGGTGTAGGCCTATGCGTGAGTACATATCTACCCCGAACATTCGAGGCGCACCATAGGTGAGTACTTCGCTTGCCTTAGCGTTGCCGGTTATGGCGTACGCAGCCTCCCTAACCAGTAGGTCTGGGTCTGAGAATAGTGGTTTCAGCTCATCGTCATCGTCCATTGTGGCAGCGATAGCTTGCAGAGCGATGCTTATTGGCTCCAGCAGTAGGCCACCGGCGGCGCCAGCAAATAGTCCATGCATGCCCATAAACAGTGCCATGCCCTTTCTGGCGTTCTTACGCACCTCAGGGTCTGCATCTTTTATCCCATCGATGTAGTGCCACATGTTCATATACAGCCCTAGCGGATGCATCTTGTAGGTAGTGATGGCACGCAGGACGTCATTTTTTGTAAAGACAGGGGGCTTGTTCAGGTCAGTGTAGTCAAAGTGCGTCTTGATAATCATACGCTCTGCATCAGCGATGGCATCCTCATGCGTACGCCCTTTCGCTTTGGCCATGTTGTAGGTAGCCAGGGCTGTAACAATACGGTTGAGCTCCTCTACCATCATAGGCATAGTGCGGCCCATCTCGATAGCAGCATTAAACGCACCGCCCAGCTTGCCGCGACCCTTGCCCTTGGCAGACTCGGTGACATCGAATGTCAGCCCGCCCCCCAGCATGTCACGGGCACGTAGTGTCTTAAGCATGTCAGCGACATATGGGTCATCGACCCTGCTCAGTACATTGGTAATCGTTGAGTCCAGGCTCACGCCCTCAGCTGTGAGCGCCTGTAGGCCGAACTTAGCTTCTTTTGTAGCCTTCCACACCATGGGGGCTGCTAATTTATAGGCTTCTTTCAGCGCCTGTAACGATTCCCCAGTGCCATACTTCTCAGCCATGCGTGGCAGTGTGACTACGGCTACCTGCGTGCTGTTGACCATAGAGTAGCTGAAACTCATCAGGTAGTTCAGGAAGCTGTATTGAGCAGCGCCTGCCATGAGGATGCCCGCAGCCTGTGGGCGTTCGTTGGTGCGGCGGGTCAGCTCATTAGCTATGTTGCCCATCTTCATCGCCTGCTCATCATTTTTAGACATAGCTTGGGCCTTACGCATCGTACCCAGGGCGGTGCGGATGTCCTTACCGTATTTCAAACTCGCCTGGCTCCACGCAGCAGCCTGTGAATATGAGGCCATGTTACGGCGTACACTGTTGGCAGCGCCCAGTGTGTTCTTACGAGTCATAAAGTGCTTCTGCATGGATGTCTCAGGAGCAACCGCAGCAAATGCCCGAGTAATGGCAGAGACCGCTGCGTTGCGATTCTCGAGACTACCGTCCAGATTGCCAAGTGCTTCTTCTAATACAGCTGAAATATTTCTGGATGAAAAATTATAGTCCGTGGGGTCGACCGGGTTGATGTTATTAATCTCTACGCCAGCCTTCTGTAGCTGTTCGCGTGTCTCTTGCAGTTCGGCCTTGTCATCGCTACGCCAGTAATACTTTTCACCAGTGGCAGGGTCAGTGCCTTTCATCTGATACTTGCCAAAACGTTTCAGTGGGAAGTAAGGCCCTGCCTTCTTCTCGAACCGATTCATCTGGCCGACAGCTCTCTTAAGGTCTTTCTCGCCATCAAGCAACTTTTTGTAAACGGCTTTGGTTTCTTCGTCGGCCCCAGTGTCTTTTAAAAATTCCTTACGCGCTTCCTGCACAGCGTTGTTAACTGTTTCGGCGTCCTTAGCTGCGGTTAAATTTTTAATAAATTTATTGATGCGTGGGTTATTGAATCGGTCATTACCGAATACCTGAACCAGATTTTCTACAGACGAGGCACGCAGGGTAGCGAACTGGTCCTTATAGAACTGTTGCATGGTGTGGTACTCGTCCTTAAAATCTTTAGGCAGAGCTTCGTATTGCTGTTGCAGCTCTTCATGTTTTTCCTCGTTGATTTTAGTCGTAAAGTCATCATCGGGGTCAACCATGTGGCTGTTATCTGGGTCATTAAAATTCTTATCAGGGTGCATGCCGGCAATAGTAGCGGCGTTCATTAAGTCACCCAGACGCTCCATCCATACCGCGCCTGACCCGCCTTTATAATCTTTGCTTTCCATTACGCGATGGCGTTGGTCGTGCTCTTTCGCCCGTGCGGTCATGGCTGCAGCTTCATGCTGTTGGCGACGAACCAGCTCTTGGTAGGCCAGCACTGCATTGTTGCCGTACTTTTCTGTCACACCTTTGGCACGGTAGATAGCTTTGCTGATGCCTTCGAAAGCGGGTGCACCTAAATCAGACACCGCGTCCAGTGTCAGGACTCTTAGGAACCCTGCTTTTACGCCGTCCCAGCTCTTAGTGGTTCGGGCTATCGCTTCGTCGCTTATATCCTGTGCAGCTTTCTCGATAACCGGCGGCATTGTAGGCACATTGTTTGACTGGCGCTTTAGCATCTCCGGCATCTTGCCCCATATGCCTGCGTTGTTAAGCTCTTCCTCACTCATGCCTGTGAATGAATCCTGGCCACGGGCTTCCTTCAAAAACTCGGGATAGTTTTCTTCGATAAGAGCTTCGTATTCGTTAAGCTCAGCGGTCAGGCTTTCAATAACGTCCTCAACAGCAGCCAGGTCAGAGCCCTTACCGTACATACCTGCGGCTTTGTATCTGTCATAGGCATCCAGAACACTGTTAGTGTCCTGGTCACTTAGCCCTAAGGCTGCTTTTATACAAGATTTTAATGACATTACAATATACCTTTAGACAGCAGTACTGTTAGGAACTCAACCAGCTCTGCATCTTCGCGCTGCATCCTTAGTTGAATCTGTTCTTTCTCCCACTTCTTATCATACTCTGTATGGTCGTAGGGTGGCTTCCATTTACTGTGAAAAGCCCCGCCACCACCGGTAACCGGTAGCTCCTGCTCAGCCGCGTAGGGTGCCCCGAGCTGGAATGTGTTCACGTTGCGGCCTAGCCCTAGCGTATTCATTGTGGTGAGATATCCGTTAAGTCGTCATCAGCATCGAATACAAATATAGGGGTTACCTTATCTTCATCGTAGATAGTTATCGTGTTGGCAACTTTGTTGTGGTTACGTCTGTTAAAGTTTGCCTGGTGTATCTCACGCAACTTCTGACTCTCAGTCTCATCAAAGACTGTGCAGCCTGGGCTACTGTTATCAACAATTTCGAACGGGTCGCCCCGCACATGAATCTCACCGCCGGCACATGTGGCATCGATAACAACACGGCCGCCATACACAGCTAGCGAGCTGATGTGGTTAACGCCAGTGTTCATTACGCCAACAGAGCCATTATAGTTTCTTAAGGTTAGGTCATTATCGCCACAGTCAAATATAGGATATCCACTACCAGCTACTTGTGAGTAGCATTCAAACACAAATGTATCGCCGTTAAGCGTTACATTAGACTGAAATGCACATTTCTCAAAGATACCATTAACGTCAGTGACCACACCAACTGAACAGTCCCTAACAACATTGACGCCATCGAGCTGCCCTACAACAGTTACATTATCAAAATCACAACTAGATACGTTAGCGCTCGGGTCAACAGTAACTACTAAGAAAGGGGAGTCCCCCACAAAGTTACGTCCTACAGAGAAATCAGTGGAAGCTATGGTGAGGCTTTTCGCTACGTTTATCTGACGTAATCCCCGCTGCTGAGCAATAGCATTTGTATCTCCTGTATTATTAGAAGGCGCCTGCCTGGTGCCTATGGGGTTTTCTCCTTCATACCCTACGCCTGGGTAACCATTAACAACATCAATAGTTACAGCATTCTGGAAAACGTTAGCTTCCAGCTGTGTCTGCATTGAGGGCGTAACCCCTTGGGTTACAGGTTGTAGTCCTAAGATAGCCGCAGTAAAAGCACCGACTGTCGGTATAAATGCCGGCAATGCCGTATCTTCCACCGCCAGATTGCCCACGGTATAGATAGTGATATCTTCTTCCGGGGGTTTTATCCGCCAGCCAAAATCATTCCTAAGGAAATAATAGGCACCCGCGTTAATAATAGATGACAGGGGGTCACCGCCAATCGTTCTAAACGCGGGCAAATATTTTGAATTGGTGTAGCTTTCGTTAACCCATTGCTTCCATTCTGAGTAAATGTCAGCGACATCTACCTCCGTGACCCCTGATTCAAGGGTTATGAGTTTAGCTACACCATCAAAAGTTATTGCCATTATGGATTACTGTAGTTACGTTCCAGAGCGGCTACGAGAGATATGTTCTGACCAACGGTCTTAGTGATATCTGCGGTAGTCTGCACATACTGACCAGTGTCCAAACCAAGCGCTACGACTGTTACGTTCGGAGTAGTATCCGGCGTACGTCCACCTTGGGCATTGTTCTGGTAGTCAAAGTCAAAGCTAATAGCTGCTTGAGCATTTACATCGCCGGTAATTGTCTGAGTAATATCTGTAGTGGCTAAGCCATTTTCAGAGGTCAAAGTAGTCTCGACAATAGTTAGCGACCCCGCCGTCGGCGTACCAGTTACTTCGTAGTAGCCATCGTTACTGGTTGAGTTCTCAACGTGAATCACATCCCCAGCAGAAAAAACTGATAAGTCCAGCGGTGTCGAAGTAATTGTGCTTGGCGCTGTAAATACAATGTCACTACCCGTGGTAGATATGACGGATGTGTTCGCGTGAACTAAGACAGCGTTGTCAGTACCAAAATCACCAGCTGGGTTAGTGGTGAAGTACATCCAGTATTTAGCCGCGGCATCACTTACCAGGTTGGCGTTGAAGTTCAGAGTACCTGCTGCAACGAATGGGAAGGTGCGTGGGGTACCGGTATTATCAGTAAACTCCAGACGGTTAGTGTCGTTAGCATCGAAGTTATCAATATAGATACCGCGACCATTTCGGTCCTGCAAGGTACGCAGTGTGTCACCAACGAACTGCAGCATTTCATCAGCGGTCTTACCGTTGAGCGGATGACTGTTGTCCTGGTCAATGTCGCCTGCCTGACGCAGTTGGTACTGAACAAATTCATAAATCTGCTCAGCGGTACCATTGGCACCATCAATAATAATGTCAAAATTATATGCGACACCACCGATACTACGTGACTGAGCAGTACCAAACACGTCGATAGACATGTTTGTGTAGGGTGTTGTGGTGGTGATTGTAAGGTCACTATTTGTAATCTTAAGTGAGTCGTCACCATTTGAGATAGGGAAGGCATACTTTTTGTATGTCAGTGGCAGTGGTACGTTAAGTGCCGATACAGAAGATGAACCAAAGGTCTTCGCCTGTTCGCGAACAAAGAATCGAATGTCATTCGAGCGGTACTCAACAGAGCCGTGGGTGCCATCACCATATATCTGGATAGGTTCGTTCGCCTGGCCAGTAATGTAAGCATCCTGTACGGTGCCGTTTGGCTCATCCAGTTCTACATATACCTGGTCGCCTGATACTTGCGCGTTATTATCTAAAGCGAATACTGAGTCAAAGCCCATCCATTCAGCTACGGACGTACCTGCGGTGTTACGGTAAGCAAAACCAGCATCGCGGATTAGGTTGATAGAACCTACACCAGCAAGTTCCCAGTCTTTAATAAATTCAAACTGCTCCGGTGTAATCGCTTCCATCGGAAAGTCATACGGAATAGCCAGTGGCTCGTCTTTCCATATTTCTTTTAGTTTTGAGTAGACTGCCTGACAAGTTACACCATCATCAGACAGTGAACCACCAGTATTAATCTCAATACGCTGGGCCGCGGTATCAACAACAATGTTACTTGTGCCAGCCGCTACGGTATTGAGCTCATAGGTTAGGTTATCGGGGTCGGTTATCTTAGCCATTGTTATTACCTGTTTTTAAGGGTTATTGTACCATCGGTCTTTAGATTGTTGTATTGGCAGGTTGGCATTGCTCGACCCCAATAAAACATCTTCTAATTTTATGTAATCATATTCGATATTATGTATCACTATATCGACAAAGGTTGATGCTGTAAACGTGTAGGTGAACGCAAAAGACGTACCTGAGTTCTCAACTCCGTCCAGCTCTGTAGTGGTTCCTGCAGTATATATACGAACTTCTGTATTAACTACGAGGCCTGTCAGCGTCAGTGTTACTTGACCAGCTACGACATTAACTGTGGCCCCGGCGGAGCGTATGGATGGGATGGTGTTGCCCGCACCCACATTTATAGTTAGTGTGCCCGTACCTACATTAACGTATATATCTTCGTCACCTGTGTTCGTAGGTGTGACTGGGGAGCCTGTTGCGCCAGTATCGTAGCCTGTCGTATTGCAAGTCCAGTCCATAGAGCCGGCGCCAATGGAACTTAGCTCAACGGCATGCCCCGTGCCCCCGCTCTCAAACTCACAGTTATCCATATTGTTCAGCGTTGCTGCCGAGACGGCTGCTGTGGCGATACTACTAGCGATGAGGCAGGATGTTAGCTGTGCCCCATTTAGGGTTATCTGGTCTGCGGCTCGCCAGGTAGTGCCTATCGCCGTGGTATTAGACTGTAATGATGTCGTACCTATACCTGAAAAGGTGCCACCAGTAATATTAAATGTTGGGTCATTAGCATTAACAATGATTTGGCCTGGGGCGGTCGTACCCAGAGCAGTGATATTAATGTTGGTCCAATTACAAACAGTTGAGGCGTGGTCAATAATAAACTGAGTAAATGTTGAAGCCGCGTGTATGGCATCAACCAGAGCGATAGTTACATCTGAATCTTCAAACCGGCAGAGCGTTGCTGTGCCTGCGTTGTTCTGCCCAATCGCAAACGTGCCTTGCAGCTCATAGGAACCACCGACTGCGTTGAGGATACCCCAGCGATTAGTAATGTTGTCATTTTGCGTGTTGAATCCGGCAAAAGTACAGGGGTTGTCAGAAGCATCACCAGCGGAGATGAGTTCGCCTGCTGTCAGGTAGGCACCTGTGCCGTAACGCATGGCGTCAACACCCAGGTTAGCGCCCTTAACCGCAGCAGTGGTGTTAATGCCTGCCCCAAATACCTGAGGCGTAGCCCCCGGAGTACCGGTTAGCGTTCTATATGGGGGCGATGTATTAGCTGTGCGGGTAGCGTAGTCGATAGGGTAGCACTTACCAACACGACCAGCGGCACCGTACGTATCATTACCCTCAACATGGTACCTGACAAGGTTGCCAGATGCTGAGCCAGCGATTATGTAAGCTCCGTTGTTTTGTATTGAGTCCGTGAGGCCTGGGGTCGCTACAAACATCCAGACAAATACATGGGCACCGCCACCAACAGCACCGGTGAGAGGTGTGCCCGCCGTGAATAGCGCGCCCCTGTCATTAGCTGTAACCTGTCTATCGACACAATTTGTGCCTTGGAGTGCGAGGTCTGGGGATGCAGTTAACGCGCCGCCGCCACCACCGGCGAAGTTAATCTGAGTCCACCCAGTAAGCGTTTCTGCTAGGTCGATGTCAGTTAAATCTTCAGTGTACGAAGGAGCGGCCATTAACTATTTAGCCTCTTTTGTGGTGTCGTCGCTTTGATTTGTTGTATGAACCCTTGCTCGTCACGGATAATATCAAACATCCATTCTGTTGGGGGCGCCGGCGCCTGGAGCTGTATCGCGCCTATTTGTATAGCTAGCTCCTGTAGCATCTGCTTGTTGGCGGCGCCTAAGGTATCGAGTTTTTCAGCAATTAGCTGTGAGCCAAGGTCTGGCTTCTCTTCTTTTTCCTCAACCTCAATCTCTACTTCGACCTTTTTCTCTACCTTTTTGACAGGGCGAGCGACCTTTTTCTTAGTAGTATTAAATTTAGTACCATCAGCACCGGCAACAGAGGCGCCCCTACTGAGCGCATACTTAGTTAAGTCATCCTTTGAAGCTATCTTTTTCTTCATGATACACACGCTCTCAGCTGTTCAAGAGCAGACAAGCGGTTGCTAATATCAGCAATAGCTTCACCGGCATCTTCTGTGACAGTAAATGTTTCCCCTGTATCTTCGGTCTGCACTTCGTATGATATGTCCTTACCTTTGAGCTTGTCTATGTTATACCGTGTTTCATAATCCATAAACTCTCGGTCCCCCATCGCATTTTCTGCTTGGGCTATTTGATACGTAAGTACTTGCGACCTGCGGGTCATTAACAATTCTGGCGTCAAGCGTATCACAGCGGCGAGTGTAGAATTATCACTAACAGGGACGCCTAGCATTTTGCCTATGGCTTTAACAAGATAATCCCATAAGCTGGCACGTTTGCCGGTCGGTTGGCCCGGGTACTCTATATTATTTAGAACGTCCTGCAGCCACGGGTTTGTTAGCGCCTCTGCAAGGAACTCTTCACTGTTCCTAAGGCCGTAAATATTTTCAATACCTTCCTGGGTCATACCACGCTCAGCTTTTAAATATGTTTTTACATACTTGCGTATAAATTCAAGCTCTACGCCTGCCTCAGTGTTTGCTTGTATAACCAGGCTGGATGATGCGTGAACCATCTCATGGGCCAGTACTCGAACAATCTCTGCCTGACTTGCGGAAGCATCACCAGAGGCCATTTCCAGCAGATGCGCTGCATAGAACTTATCATCTTTCAGAGTGATTTTACCGAGCATCGTCCTAAGCCATTTTCTTCGGCGGGAGAACTTATACTCTTGTTCAAAAACACCGGTAGACTGGGGGTTACCTGATATAGCCCCAACGCTAACTTTGTCAGTTAATTTTAATCTTGAAACAGCACCGAAAATAGCTACTAACGGGTCGCTAGGATGCAGACGCACAGCCATCTGCATAGCTAATTCAGATGTGCCGACAGTACCCATGGTGTTGTCGTTTACCATGTCCCGCAAGTGTGAGTAAGCACGCTTTCGACCTTCTCGCACTTCTGGAGTAGCATAATTCTCATCGAGCATATCTTCGAGTTTGCCCGTGGTCTTATTGTACGCTTGTGCGTACTCATAATCGTTCAGGTCCTCAATAGTGCCCGCATCATCCTGCGTATAGTTAAAGCCGGTTAAGCCTGTATCAGCCATCTCCTCAGCAGTTAGGTCTGTCAGTGCCTGTTCGGTATCCATACCTGCTTCTTCTGCGGCAATAAGCTCTGCAGCGGCCAGGAATCCAGCTTCTGTGGCATCACCACTTTCTAACCATGCCTCTGCCTCAGCAATGGCTCGTTCTTTTGCAGTCTGTTCTTGAGCAGCGGGGGTCTGTTGGTCAACGCGCTCACGGAATGACAAGACTATGTCTAGGGCAGTGGCTACTTCTTTATCCGTTAGACCTTCTACTTTTTGCAAACGTAGTTTTATCTGGTCGGGCGTAGCATTACCTTCGGCGGCATCGCGCATGTACGAGGCTAACCCGTTAGGGCCGTTCATCCACTGGTCGAATGCTTCCTTAGTGTCAAAATCTTTAGTATATTTTGCTTTAAGTCTCTTAAGAAAACTCTCGGCTTTCCGACCAAAAGTAGCTTTCTTAATTTCAAAAGTAGCTTTCTGGCTTTCACCTTTTTCTGGCAGTCCGGCTTCTTTACGAATCTTAGCTGCGACCTTACGGTCAGCTGTAACAATGTCCTGGAACTGCTGTGGTATCGATTTGCCAGACTTAGCACCAGCCTCTGATAGCTCTACATACTTGTCATACAGGCGGTTCTTAAGCGCAATCTCTTCGGGCTCTAAATTTTTTATTGGCTTGCCGGCTATCATTTTTTGTAAGTATGCTCGAGATTTCCTACCAATCTCAGGCATGCTTTCGACGCCAAGAGCTTTCGCCAGGTCGCTGTCTAAATAGTTTTGAGTGCCCGTTATGACAGACAGTATATTCCTGGAGAGGTTAGATACATTTGTATTTGACCGTACTGCAGGGGGTGGTGTGCCGCGTGTCTGGTCACCATGAGTAACAGACTCGTCGTCATACTTTTCTTTAATGGCACGCTCAGCTTTCGCCCGGGCATCCTGACGTTGCTTCTTCTCTTGCTCAGATTTAGCCTTCTTCTCTTTGGCTGCTTGCTGGGTTTTCTGGGCCTGTTCTTTCTCAGCCCTAACCTTTGCTTCTGCGACTTTAGTCTCAGTGGCTTTAGTTTTAGGAGCTATTACTGCGGCCTTCTTACCCTTAGCGGCTTTAGCTGTCACTCTTTGTATGTTCTTAAGAAAGTTGTTTACTGCTCTAGCATTGAACCGGTTGCCCTGAGCTGTTTTTAACTGGCCTTTTGTTTCCCAGTTTGTACTGGCTGTCTCTTTTGTTTGCCCGGCTTCTTTCTTTGCATATGCAACGGTCTGCAGTAGTTTTTTAATCTCAGTAATGTCCGCACCCTGCTTTGCCAGGGCGTTCATCTCTGCGACAGTAGCTTGTACTACGCCATGCACATCATTTATGAAATCTTGTTTGCGGTCAACACCACCTTCTTTGCCAATATTAGCCCACTTACCTTTGCCTTTTTTACCGGTGTCGTATTGAAAACTACCGGCACCTGCATCTGACTTTGAATTAAACCGGTATTGTTTCAGCGTTGACTTAGGGTTGTTTAAAATTTCCGACACCGCGCCCGTAACTTTCGTAGAGCGTTTGGGTGTGGCAGCTACCTTGGCAGCTACTTCTTCTGGGGGCACTTCGATTTTCTCTAACTCAGCGTTCAGCTTTGTCAGATTCTTATCGTCTTTAGGAGGCGCAGGTTTCGCAGGTTCCGCAGGTTTTTGGGGTTCTACGTAATCAATAGGCGCCATTTCTTCAGGCGCTGGCTGCTTGCCTGGGGGGTATTGCTTAGGTGGTTCTGTAGGCTCTACAGGCACAGCTGGCTGTACCGGTGGCCTGGCCATCTTCTGGTTAATCTCGTACTGATTCTGCTCAGACGTCTGGCGCTGTTCTAAATCACCGATTGGTGGTATCCCAGTGATTTGCTCACCTGGCCCTGTAGGAGGCACGCCGGGAGTTCTTGGTGGGGCAGGAGGAACCGGTGGTTCTTCCGGCGGTGCCTGGCGCTGTTCTTCTTTTAATGCTTCCGCAGCAGCACGCACATCTGGTGGTAGTGATGCGCCACGAACCGCAGTAGCTGGAGCAGCCATGCCCGCACCTAACACAGCGCCCGCAGCCATTGCTTCGCCAAGGCCTTGAGTGACTGGGCGGTCTAGGGCTACCTGACCACCTATGTGCTCAGTACCTTCTTGCAAGGCTTCCTGAACAGCTTCTAATGCGGTGTTTTTACCAACATCTTTAGCCCATGCTTTAACTGTGCCATCGCCGGCATCCAGCATTGCTTGAGCCGCTTTTTTCTTGGAGCCAGTTGCAGCAAGAGTTTTATTAAATATAGCGAGATTCTTAGGAACAAACAAAGCGCCTTGGATAGGGGCTATAACGCCACCTAACGCACCAGAGACACTTGCAACGGTTGGGACCACCCAACGGGAAACGCGGTCTTTTACGGCTTGTCGTAATGTTTCTACGTCTACGTCAGCTGGTATTTTATTTTTAGTAGCGAGAGCTTTCAGGTCTTTATCAGACAGCTTGTCGACTTCGCTAGAGATTTGAGACTGAGTAAGGCCACCACCTAAAGCGCCTTCAGTGCCAGCACCTATTGCCGCGAGCTTTCCACCCGTTGCTCCTGCCCTGGCTGCAAGTCCGACCGGCCCCATAGTCGCCGCGGTCATTGGGACAATC